>Ga0182740_1000304_pt1 | contig 69854 bp, 63 predicted proteins | sample eDN5th37CKraftBY_FD_128872 | JGI IMG/M metagenome (GOLD analysis project Ga0182740, IMG submission 128872) | Enriched backyard soil microbial communities from Emeryville, California, USA - eDNA 5th pass 37_C Kraft BY (version 2) (version 2) | ecosystem: Environmental > Terrestrial > Soil >...
CGACCGGGAACGCGAACGCGGTCGCCCGTCCCATGAACGCAAGGCCTCCGGCCGGCTCATCGAGGGCCAGGTCGTCACGAACTGGAAGAAGGCACTCGAGCAGCTCGCGATCGCGTTCCCCGAACGCATCGAGCACTACCTCTAGCCCCGAGACACCGCCCACTTACACACACAACTTGACAGGCTCTCGTCCCACCAGTTCCGGTACTGGACCATGTACTCCATCACGGCTGTGCCTCCTCCCGCCGGCGCTCGCGGCGAGCCTCGATGGCGGCGGCCGCGAACACCCACACAGCGTAAGGCGCCAGCGGCCCGCTTTCGAGCTCGGGACGGGTCAGAGACCTCGACCTCGGGTTGCACGTCGGGTCGAGGTACAGGCAGCCGAAGTCGGTCTCGAGCATGAGACGCTGGTCCGGGCCCGCCGCAGACGAAAGAGCCGGAGCCGCCACCGCCACCGCCACCGCCGAAATAGGCTCACTCCCCGCAGCCGACTCCGCGATGGCGGAGTTCGGCGACGACCTGCACAGCACCCGTCCAGTACTTCGCGTAATGCCCGGGGTCTCGGTTGATCTGCGTGCGATGTGCGACGATCGTCGGCTCGAGCTGCTGGCGCTCAGGGTCGGGAACCTTGCGGAGCATCGCCTCGAAGAAGATCGTGGCGGAGGTGTACGGGTCGAGACGCTGCTCGCGGGTGCCCCAGCCGTCCTGCTGCTGGAACAGGCCGATCGACGTCGTGGGAGACCCGTCCGGGTTCGTGACCCCGCTGGTCTTCCAGTCGCCGTACTCGATGTTCCGCAGCGATGATTCGCCCATCGCGGTCATGACCCCGATGGCCTGGTCGCGGGTGCCGAGGCCGAGATCGCACGCGGCGGTGACGATCGTTCCCGCGTTCGCGAGCTGCTCTTCGTCGTAGCGGGCGAGCGGGTCGAACGGACCCGGGTCGGTGATGGCGTCGCCGATGCCGTCGAGCCCGGTGCCGAGATCGCTCAATGCGCGTGCGGCCAGGCCGACGATCGCGATCACCGAGATCACGGCGGCGACGGCGAGGGCGGATGCGGCGGTGATCAGTGCGATCCGCCACCGGCGTGCGCGCTGCGCTTTGCGACGGCGCTGAGCCGGGGAGGTGCGGCGTTTCCGCGCGTGGGCACGTGTCGCACCGGCTCGACCCCGGGCAGGTGCCGCGCGGCGCGTGCCGGATGCGGATCTCGCCGAGCGCGCCATACGTCGATTGTCGCAGGCGCGCTGCGGCACGGACGGTCCCCTCTCGCCGGATGTCGCCGTCCGCCCATGCCCGGTCAGGTCGGAGGGACCATCGTCCCAGCGCAGGAGCCCCGCGCGGCGCAGTCTGAAAGTGCGTGTAGTCCGCTGATCGAAAGGAGAGAACGATGGCACGCAATCTCGTCCGCTTCGACCCGTTCGCAGAGCTCAGCGCATTCACGAGGGATCTGTTCGACGGAGGCCTGCGGACCATGCAGGGACGGATGCCGACGACCGACGTCTACACCACGGAGGACGACAAGGAGCTCGTCGTCGAGGCGCACCTGCCGAACTTTGACGAGAACGACGTCAGCGTGGATGTGGACCGCGGTGCCCTGGTGATCCAGGCGCAGCGTCACGAGAAGGAAGAGGACAAGAAGAAGAAGTACGTGATGCGCGAATCCACCACGAGCTTCTACCGCAGCATCCTTCTTCCGGAGCAGGCCGACGAGGCCAACATCGCCGCGACGTTCGACAAGGGCGTGCTCAAGGTCACCGTGCCTCTCGCACAGTCCGTCGCACCGCGTCGGATCCCGATCGGCAACGGCACGTCTGCCTGACGAGGCATCCGATCGAGGATGCGGGGTTGACCTTGACGTCGCGTCAACCCGCATCCTCGATTCCATGAGCACATCACCGGAACTCCAAGAGGGCATCACCCGTGACATCTACGGGATGCCGATGTTCGTGTCGCTCGAAGTCGCCGACGTCCGAGCGGCGGCCGCGTGGTTCAGGGAGGCGCTCGACTTCATCGAGCTCTTCGCGATGCCGCCCGGCGATGACCCCGCGCTCATCCACCTGCGGCGCTGGCGCTACCAGGACATCCTGCTGCGCCGCGGATCCGCCGTCGCCACCGTCGGCGACGGACTGCAGCTGTCGATCGCGGCGACGTTCGACGAGCTCGAGGCGCTCGCGGCGCGTGCGCGCAGCGTCGGCGGCACCTCGGTCGAGGGGCCGGCCGACACGGCATGGAACACCCGCGACCTCGCGGTCACGAGCCCCCAAGGACTGCGCATCGTGTACACGGCACGACGCCCCGAGCCGCTGCGCGACGCCGCGTTCAACGCGGACATGAACCGGTGGGCTGCCGAGCAGCTGCCGCAGCCGTGACGTCGGATGCCGCGAGCTGTGCGCCGCGGCATCCGTCGCCCCCTCTCTTGCGTCGCAGCGACCGCAGGGGAAGTCTGAGTCCATGAGCGATGTCACGCCGTTCCTGTGGTTCGACGACGACGCCGAGGAGGCGATCGCGTTCTACACGTCGCTGATCCCGAACTCGGAGGTCGTGTCGGTCGGCAAGTACCCCGATGAGGTTCCGGGCATGGGCGGCAAGGTCATGCACGCGCACTTCCGCCTGTCCGGGCGCGACTACTACGCGATGGACGCGGGGCCGCAGTTCCCCTTCACCGAGGCGGTCTCGCTGTACGTGTCGTGCAAGAACCAGGAGGAGGTCGACCGCTACTGGGCGGCGCTCACGGCCGACGGCGGCCAGGAGCAGCCGTGCGGCTGGCTCAAGGACCGATGGGGGCTCTCGTGGCAGATCGTGCCCGACCGCCTCATCGAGCTCATCCGTGACCCCGATCCCGATCGCTCGCACCGCTCCGTCGAGGCGATGCTCTCGATGACGAAGATCGACATCGCGGCCGTCGAGCGAGCAGCCGACGGCGGATGACACGGTCTCGACGCGCGCTCGCGGCCCTGGTACTGGCCGCGGCAGTGGGTGCGACATGCGCGTGTGCTCCGTCGAGTCCTCCCCAGCCCGTGCCGCCCGCCGCTGCGCGCACACCGACGCCCAGTGCGAGTGCCACGGCGTACGAACCGGCGGAAGGATGGTGGGCACCGCAGGGCGCTCCCGCGACGCTCGCGACGGGCCTCCGCTCTCCGTGGTCGGTGGTGCCGCTCGAGTCCGGGGGAGCACTCATCAGCCAGCGCGACGACGGGCGCATCCTCGAGCTCACGCCGTCGGGCGAGCTACGCGATGCGGGGACCGTCCCCGGCGTCGTGGCGGGCGGCGAGGCGGGGCTCCACGGCCTCGCGCTGTGGGAGGAGGGGGCCTCGCGGTGGCTGTACGCGTACCACGGTGCGACCGACGACAACCGGGTCGTGCGGATGCCGCTGACCGGCGACACCGGAGCGCTCGCGCTCGGCGAGCCCGAGCTCGTCTTCTCCGGCATCGCGCGAGCCGGCAACCACAACGGCGGCCGCATCGCGTTCGGCCCCGATGGACTGCTCTACGTGACGACGGGCGATGCGTCGAGCCGCGACTCGTCGCAGGATCCGAACTCGCCGAACGGCAAGATCCTGCGGCTCACGCCCGAGGGCGACCCGGCTCCGGGCAACCCGTTCGGCAACGCCGTGTGGAGCCTCGGGCACCGCAACGTGCAAGGTGTCGCGTGGACGACCGACGGCACGATGTGGGCGAGCGAGTTCGGCCAGAACTCGTGGGACGAGCTGAACCGCATCGAACCGGGCGGGAATTACGGCTGGCCGATCGTGGAGGGCGTCGGCGGCGACGGCCGCTTCGTCGAGCCGGTTGCGACGTGGCGCACCGCCGAGGCGAGTCCGAGTGGCATCGCGGCGGTCGGAGACACGGTGTTCGTCGCGGGGCTCCGCGGTTCGCGCCTCTGGATCGTCGACACAGAAGCGGGCGCTGCGGTGCACGATCCGGTCGCCGTGCTCGTAGGCGAGCAGGGGCGTCTGCGCGATGTCGTCTTCGCTCCGGACGGATCCCTCTGGGTGCTCACGAACAACACCGACGGGCGCGGATCGCCCCGCCCCGAAGACGACCTCCTCTTGCGCCTGCCGATCGCGGCGGTCGACTGACGCGTCGCCGTCGGCACACGACGGTACGGTGAAGTCGTGACCCACGAGGTGACCAATCAAGCGCCCCCGCGCGTCGACGTCGACGAATACGGCTCGAATGCGCCGCTCACCGAGGCGGTGCGCGCGTTCGGTGCGGGCTGGGCGGATGCCGCCCTCCGCGACGCGGGGCGCCTCACGGGATCCGCGGAGTTCCAGACCGACGCCGAGCGCGCGAACACGCTCGAACCCGTGCTGCGCACGCACGACCGGTGGGGACGCCGCGTCGACGAGGTCGAGTACGACCCGTCGTACCACCGCGTGATCCGCGAGGCTGTCGCGCGCGGCGCGCACACGTCGGCGTGGGCCGACCCGGTGCCGGGGTCGAGCGTTGCGAGGGCGGCGATGTTCATGCTGTTCGCGCAGGTCGAGCCCGGGCACGCGTGCCCCGTCTCGATGTCGCACGCCGCCGTCGCATCCCTGAACGAAGCTCCTTCACTCGCGGCCGAGTGGCTGCCGCGCCTCTACTCGCGCGAGTACGACCCGCGGCTGCTGCCTGCCGCCGAGAAGCCGAGCGCGCTGTTCGGCATGGCGATGACCGAGAAGCAGGGCGGCTCGGACGTGAGGGCGAACACGACGTCGGGCGAGCACGTCGGCGGCGACGAGTACGTGATCACAGGTCACAAGTGGTTCTGCTCCGCTCCCATGTCGGACGCGTTCCTCGTGCTCGCGCAGACGAGGCGCGCGGGTGGCGACGAAGGCCTCTCGTGCCTGCTCGTGCCCCGCGTGCTGCCCGACGGGACACACAACGACTTCCGCATCCAGCGATTGAAGGACAAGCTCGGCAACCGCTCCAACGCGTCGAGCGAGATGGAGTTCGATCACACGGTGGGCTCGCTCGTGGGCGAGCCGGGGCGAGGCATCCGGACCATCATCGAGATGGTGCAGCGCACGCGACTCGACTGCGTCCTGGGCACGGCCGCCGGCATGCGTCAGTCCGTCGCTGAGGCGGTGTGGCACGCGCGAGGCAGGTCCGCGTTCGGGCGCCGACTCGTGGAGCAACCCGCCATGACCGCGGTGCTCGCGGACCTCGCGCTCGAGTACGAGTCGTCGCTGCTGACGGGTCTCCGGCTCGCGCAGCTCTTCGAGGCCGATGCCTCCGACCGCGACATCGCGCTGCGTCGCCTGGCGACACCCGTCGCGAAGTACTGGGTGTGCAAACGCGGTCCGCATCACGCGTACGAGGCGCTCGAGTGCCTCGGGGGCAACGGCTACACCGAGGCGTTCCCGCTCGCACGGCGCTACCGCGAGCAGCCCGTCATGGCGGTGTGGGAGGGCTCCGGCAACGTCATCGCGCTCGACGTGCTCCGCGCGCTCACACGCGAGCCCGACGCCGCTGAGGCGTTCGCCGAGGAACTCGCCCCGACGTGGAGCGCATCATCCGTGCTCGACGCCCACGTCGAGCGCACACTCGGCCTCCTGCGGTCACTCGCGGGAGCGGACGCCGACACGGCCCAGGCACAGGCGCGGCGGCTCGCCGAAGACCTCGCGCTCGCGTTCCAGGCGTCGCTCATGCTGCGCCACGCGCCGCACACCGCCGCGGAGGCGTTCGTGGCGGCGCGCCTCGGCGACGACCGCGGCGCGCAGTACGGCGTCCTGCCGGCGGGCACGGATGCTGCCGCGATCGTCGCGCGACACTGACGTCGGCCGTCGCGACCGGCTCAGCGGACGGCGGGTACCGGCGCGAGCCGGTCCTCGAGCGAGGCAGGCACGCCGTTGAGGCGCTCGAACTCCTCGGACGACGGGAGGTGCTTTCGCAGGAGGATCGCGATCATCGCGACGACGAGACCGGCCGCAGCGATCCCGATGCCGAGGTCGCCCGCGACGGCATCCGTCCCCTCGCGGTACACCGTGAGCGGATCGAGGATCGACTGCATCCACAGGTTCGACGACGTGTGGAGGATGACCGGCGGCCACAGGCTGGCGCTGCGAAGCCGCAGCCAGGCTGCGAGGGTTCCGACGCCCGCGGCGGCGACCGAGAACATGAGCATCCAATACCAGAGCGGCAGTTCGACGTCCGGGTAGACGACCCCGACGATCGCGTAGTGCCACGCGGCCCAGATCACCCCGCTGACGATCGCGACGCCCACGAACCCCATGCTCCGGTACAGCTCGGGCACGAGGAATCCGCGCCAGCCCAGTTCTTCTCCCATCGCGGCCAGCAGGCCCGTGATCGTGCCGACCGCCGCGTTCACCACGATGAACAGCACGATGCGCGTCGCCTCGGACGACGACTCGAGGCCGGCGGTCTGGGCGAAGGCGTCCACGGAGTCGAGCTTCGGGAATCCGCCGATTCCCGTGACCCACACGAGGGCGTAGATCGCGAGTCCGTAGAGCACCGGCACGATGTAGGCGATGACGGCGAACGGTCCGCTCCATCGGCTGCCGCCGAGGAATCGCAGCGGACGCCGCAGGATCGTGCACGTGAGCACAGCGGCGAGAGCCGGCATCCACATGAGTCCGAGCACCCACGGGGCGGGGGAGCCGGTGGCGTTGATCACGACATAGAACACCGTGCTGAGCAGCGCGGTGAGCGCGAGGAAGAGCGCGGTCGGCTTCCACATGCCGACTCACGGTATCGAGCGAACCTGTGGTGCTCAACACCGTCAGCCTGCGGCGATCGGCTCCAGATACCTGTCGGCGAAGTCGGTGGCGATCTCGACCCACAGCGGAGAGTGATCCGACATCTGCCACGTCCGCCACTGCCGGTACACCGACAGGACCTTCTTGGCGTCGGCGCCGTCGGGGATCCGCGACTCGAAGAACGGGCGGTAGGTCTCGAGGTCTTCGTCACGGAACACATCGGCGTACGGGTTCACTATCCCGCCGGTGACGACCTCGAAGCGGTCGTCGCGCACGCGCGTCGCGATCTGGTCGTAGAAGTGCTCGCGATCGGGGATGTTGCGCCCGTCGATCGGCGCGGGCACCTCGAATCCGTGCTTGCGGAGCGCCTGCATCGTGCGGTGCTCGGGGCTGACGACGTTGAAATCGCCGAGCACGATGAAGTTCTCACCGGCCGCGGCTCCTCCTGCGGCCCGGGACGCAGTGTCCTGCCGCTTCGCGAGGAATGCCGCGAGGCGCTCGATCTCGGCGATGCGACGCTCGAGCCGCGCGCCGCTCTCGTCGCCGAAGTAGATGTGCACGGTGCACAGCGAGAACGAGAACCACCCCGAGGCGAACGACACGAGGAACGGGCTGCGCGCGAACTGCAGGCCGGAGTCGTCGGAGCGTTCCGCTCCTTCGCCGGTGAGGCCCACGACGAGCTGGCCCTGCGGCAGAACGATCTCGCCCGCGATGCGGCGGAACCGCACGCGGTCGCGATTGAACAGGAACGCCATGCGCTCGCTGTTGCCGCCCGTCCCCTCGGTCACGTCGGTCGCGATGAAGTCCCAGTCGGGTCCCAGGATCCGCAGCAGCTTCTCCAGGGGGCGCAGGTCGCGGGTGACCTCCTGCACGGCGACGAGGTCGAAGGACGAGATGATCTCGGCGAGGTAGTAGAAGCTCTCGGGAAGCCGCGGCCCCCACCCGAACTTGTTCGAGTCGAAGTCGCGGATGTTCCAGGTCGCCAGCAGGAGGCTGCCGTCGTTGCGACGGCGGCGCAGCGGCTCGAGCGTGCGCCGCATGGCGAGCAGTCGATCGGCGCACCGCTTGGATGCGGTCTTGTCGGTGATGCGACGGATGCCGGTGTAGTCGTTGGACACTTCGGTCCTCCCCAGAGTCGCTGGCGGTCCCGCTGTCGTAGAGGGATCACCGTGGCGCGATGATACCGCCGCAGGACACCTAGGCTTGAGGTGTGGATCGGCGACGGCGGCGGCTCGCAGCGGGGGCGGTGGCATCCGCCCTGGCCATGTGCGCAGGGCTCGCCCCTGTCGCGGTGCGGGCCGATGAACGGCCGGTCGAGGGCGGAGCGGTCGTCGTGCGCGCCGCCGACGCGGGTGCGTTCGCACAGCGTGCCGCCCAGATCGTCGCCGCGATGTCGACGCGGGAGCGTGCCGCCAGTGTGGTCATGGGGCACATCCCCACGACGGATGCCGCGTCGCTCTCGTCCTACATGACGCAGACCGGCATCGGCGGATTCATCCTCATGGGCGCGAACATCCCCGGTGACGAGGCGTCGCTGCGCGCGATCACCACAGCCCTCACGCCCGATCCCGCGCTGCCGCCGCTCATCGCGGTGGACCAGGAAGGCGGCGACGTCGCGCGGCTGGGATGGGACCCGTTCCCCTCGGCACTCGCCCTCAAGAACGAGCCGGCCGCGGCGGCTCAGGATGCGTTCGCAGGGCGCGGCGCGCTGCTTCTGCGGGCCGGCATCGGCGTGAACTTCGGCATCGTGGCGGATGTGGCGCCCGACGCGTCGAGCTTCATCTACCGGCGGGCGCTCGGCACGACGCCGCAGGCGAGCGCCGAGCGTGTGACCGCCGCAGTGGCGGGCGAGGCATCCGCCTCTCTCTCGACCCTCAAGCATTTCCCGGGGCACGGCGCGGCGCCCGGTGACTCGCACACTCTCATCCCCGCGACGGGGATGCCGAAGGCGGAGTGGGAGGCCGCCGACGGCATGCCGTTCCGCGCCGGCATCGACGCGGGCGCCGAGCTGCTCATGTTCGGTCACCTCGCCTTCACCGCCGTCGACGCGGCGCCTGCCTCGCTCTCCGCGGAATGGCACCGCATCGCGCGCGAAGAGCTCGGCTTCGACGGCGTCACGATCACGGACGACCTCGGCATGCTGGAGGCGTCCGGCGTCGCCGAGTACCGCGACCCTGTCGCCAACGCCGTCGCGGCGCTCGCCGCGGGCAACGACATGGTGCTCGCGGTCATGTTCTCGACGGCCGACACCGCCATGCGAGTGGTCGACGGCATCGTCGCGGCGGTCGAGTCGGGCGCACTGCCGGCCGAGAGACTCGAAGACGCGGCGACACGTGTCACCGAGCTGCGGCTCGAACTCGCTGCGGCGGGTCGCGGAATGGTGCCGTGCGGGGACTGCGAGGCGGTCGCCGGGTAGGGCGCTTCGTCTCGCTGCGCTCGCTCAGCGGGCGGGGGCGGCGGCTCGATGGCGGGTGCGGCGGCGGCTCGCTCAGGCGGCGGAGGCTGTCGACTTCGCGTGGTCGAGGGCCCTGAGCAGTCGTGCACGCAGCTCCTGGCCGCGTTCGGCGAACGCACGCTGCCTCCGCACGTACTCGGCCTTGCCCTCATGCGTCTCGATCGCGACGGGCTCGTAACCCCACTCGCGCAAGTCGTACGGCGAGGCCTCCATGTCGAGCACGCGGATGTCGCGCGCGAGCTCGAACGCGTCGAGCAGCACCTCGCCGGGCACGATCGGACCCAGCTTGACCGCCCACTTGTACAGGTCCATCCCGGCGTGCAGGCACCCGGGCTGCTCGAGCTCGGGCTGACGTGCGCGCGTGGGGGTCTCGCTGTTGCGCGGCACCGCCTCGGGGGTGAAGAACCGGAATGCGTCGAAGTGCGTGCAGCGCAGATCGGCGGCTTCGACGACGGCATCCGTCTCGGCCTGGCCGAGCCGCAGGGGGACCGGATGCCGGTGCTCCCGCTGCCGGTACACCATGGCCCACTCGTGGAGTCCGAAGCATCCGAAGCGCCCCGCCCGACCGGCCGTGAGCCGCAGGATGCGCTCGACCGCACCCACGAGGTCGCGCTTCTCGGTGAGGAATCCGTTCGCGTCGACGACGAGCGAACCGGGCTCGGAGCCCTCGGCGTACCACCGCCACGTCGCGCGCGGGGTGGTGGCGGTATCCGCCAGTTCGACGCCCGCGCCCGGGTGCCAGCGCCTCAGGAGACCCGGCTTGTACGAGTAGTACGTGAAGAGGAAGTCCTCGACGGGATGTCTCTCGCCGCGCGCGGCGCGGGCGCGGTGGCCGGCCGTGAGCGCGTCCGCGCGCTCGATGTGCGCAGCCTCACTCGCGCGCCACGCTTCGGCGTCGAGGCGCGTGCGCGGTTCTGCGAGGGTCGGGGAGGTCACCACTCCAGGGTAGGCGGGGGTTCCGCGCCGGCGCTGAGCGCGTTCATTGTTCGACGGGTTCGAGAAGCTCGGGGTAGTTGTTCCGCACGTTCCCCACGGCCTTGCTGACGACGTGGTCGTCGAGCGTCTCGGCGACCGCCGGGGCGGCGTCGATCGCGGCGTCGAGGACGTCGCGCACGTTGTCGGTCGCGGTGTCGAGCCACGCGTCGGCGTGGTCGACGTCGAGGAACAGCGGCATGCGGTCGTGGATCGACCCGAGACGGCCGATCGAGTCACGCGTGAGGATCGTGAAGCTCAGCACCCACTTGTCGGGGTCGTCGTCGGGCTTCGACGGGTCTTTCCACCACTCGTAGAGGCCCGCGAAGAAGAGCGGTGACCCGTCGGCCGGGTGGATGTAGTGGGGGATCTTCTGGTCGCCCACCTTCCACTCGTAATAGCCGGACGCCGGCACGATCGCGCGCCGCTTCTCGAGCGCACGGCGGAACATCGGCTTGTCTTCGAGCTCTTCGGAGCGCGCGTTGAACGCGCGCGCTCCGATCGAGAGGTCTTTCGCCCACGCGGGGACGAGCCCCCAGCGCGCCGGCTCGAGGCGCCGCGTCGGCGGGTCGGTCTTCGCCGAGTCGAGCACGATCGCGACACGACTCGTGGGTGCGATGTTGTACGACGGCTCGGGCAGGTCATCGCTCTCGACGTCGACCCGGAGCACGCCGACGAGCTCGGATCCGACTTCGGCCACGACGAAACGTCCGCACATGCGGCCAGCCTACGCGGGGCATCCGACGTCGGGTCGGTCCCTGTCAGCTCTCGACGACGCCGACGCCTTCGAGCCTCTCGAGCAGTTCGGCGCCGTCGGCGCCCGTGACCCACGGGACGTCGGCGGCCGAGTGGTCGTCGACGACCGTGCGACCGCCGGCGAGCACGGCCTCGGCGGCCGAGAGGCGGCGGATCGCGACGGCGGCCACGTGACCCGGGTGCTCGCTCGTGAACGTCGTGTAGAGCTCGTCGTCGTGCTGACCGTCGTCGCCGATCAGCAGCCACCTCACGTGCGGGAACTCGGATGCGAGACGCCGCAGGTTCGACGCCTTGTGGGCCTTGCCGCTGCGGAACCAGCGGTCGTGGGTCGGGCCCCAGTCGGTCAGGAGGATCGCGCCGGGCGGGAAGAGATGGCGCGTGAGGAACCTCGTGAGGGTCGGCGCGATGTTCCACGCACCGGTCGACAGGTACACGACGGGCGCGCCGGGGTTCTCTCGCACGATGCGCTCGAGCAGCACCGCCATGCCGGCGACCGGCTGGCGTGCGTGCTCGTCGACGACGAACGAGTTCCACGCCGCGACAAGCGGTCGCGGGAGGGCCGTCACCATGACGGTGTCGTCCACGTCGGAGACCACGCCGAACCGCACGTCGGGGCCGACGATGAACACGCGGGACTCGACCGGCTCCTGGCCCTCGACCGACATCGTGACGGTCTGCCACCCCGGTTCGAGCGTCGCGGGCAGCACGGTGTCGATGACACCGCCGCGGTCGGCGACGACCTCGTGCGACACATCGCCGATCGTGACGGTTACCTGTGCGAAGCCGATCGGAACCGCGACGAAGCTGCGCCAGCCGCGCACGCTCGCGTACTCGCCGGACTCGGTTCGCTTGACCGGAGGGACGATCATCACGCGCCCGACGACACGCACCCAATCCGGCCCGCCGTAGCCCGGGAAGGGCATCACGGTGGGCAGATGCCCGCGCTTGCGCGCACGGCGCTCACGCCACGCATGGAAGCGATACTCGAGTCGCGCGAGCCACAAGACTTTCGTCTCGGGGGCAGGGTTGGCGGTCTCGGGCATCCCCTCAGTCTTTCACGTCCTCCTCGAACCCATCTGCACGCAGGACGGCGTCGCGGTCGTCCTCGAGGTCGGCGAGAGCGTCGTCGACGGCGTCTTCGGATGCCGCATCCGCCCCCTCCTCGCCGTCGAGGTGACGGCGCTCGATCCGCTCGATGACCTTCTTCGCGAGGAGGACGAGAGCGAGGAACAGGACGATGACGCCGACGAAGATGTACCCCGCGAAGTGCAGCTTGTCGGCGAGGCTGCGATAGGTGCCCGCCGCCGACGCGGCGACCGACACGTAGAGCACCGCCCACACGACGCACGCGGGCGCCGTCCACGCGAGGAAGCGGCCGTAGCGGTAGCCGCTCATGCCCACGGTGAGCGGAACGAGCGAGTGGAGCACCGGCAGGAACCGCGAGAGGAAGATCGCCGGTCCGCCGCGGCGCTGCAGATAGCGCTCGGAGCGTTCCCAGCTGCGCTCGCCGATGCGCCTTCCGAGACGCGAATGCCGGATAGCGGGCCCCAGCACGCGTCCGAGCCAGAAGCCGATGCTCTCGCCGATGAGGGCGCCGATGACGACCGTGATGATGAGGAGCGCACCCTCGAGCGGGGAGCCGACCGCGGTCGCCGCGACGATGACGACTGTGTCGCCGGGGACGAAGAGGCCGATCAGCACGCTGGTCTCGAGCATGATCGCGAGGCCGGCGAGGAAGGTCCGCAGGACGGGATCGACGCTCTGCACGATGTCGAGCAGCCACGTCAGAAACTCGTTCACGGGACGAGACTACGGGGCATCGTGGACGCTCTTATGGGAGTTCGCGCAGAGATCCCCGCGAGGTCCGGGTCTCCCGCCACATTCGGGCGGCCTCGCGCGCCCACGTAACCTAGAACGCGTGTCGAAGGAGTGCCCAGCCGTCCCGCTCGACGCCTGGGTCGATCCCGAGGCGGTGTTCTGCGCACTCGCCGACCGAGACGGCGACGTCTTCTGGCTCGACGCGGGCCCGACGGCGACCGCGGGGTGGAGCTTCCTCGGCACGGGGCGGCGCGAGGAGGATCCGGATTCCGTCCGCGAAGTCCCGCTCGGCGGCGCGGTGACCGACGAGAGCGCGGAAATGCCCTTCCGCGGCGGCTGGGTCGGCTGGCTGTCGTACGAACACGCGGCCGCCCGCGCGGGTGCCCCCGCCGCGACGCCTGATCCGACCGTGCCGCAGGCCGCGTGGCTCCGTGCGCAGTCGTTCCTCGCGTTCGACCACACGACCCGGCGCGTGTGGGCGGTCGGCGAACAGACGGATGCCGCGGGCCTCGCCGCGCTCGCGCGGAGCGCTGTGCTGCCGCATCCGGTCCCGCCGCCGGCGACGGCGGTCGAGGCATCCGCCCGTCACCTTCCCGCCGAGTACGCGGGGCTCGTCGAGCGGTGCCGCGACCACATCCGCGAGGGCGACGCGTACCAGCTGTGCCTCACGACGCGGTTCACCCTCGACCGGCCGGTGGACGCGGTCGCGGCCTACCGCCGCCTGCGCGCGGCGACGCCTTCGCACCACGGCGGGTTCATCCGGATCGGTGGGGTCGTGCTGGCGAGCGCGAGTCCGGAGCAGTTCCTCGAGGTGGGCGACGGAGTCGTGCGCACGAAGCCCATCAAGGGCACGCGGCCGCGCGGGGCGACGCCCGACGAGGACGCCGCGCTCGCGGCGGAGCTGCGCGCGAACGAGAAGGAGCGCGCCGAGAACGTCATGATCGTGGACCTCATGCGCAACGACCTGTCGCGCGTGTGCGAGCCCGGATCCGTCGGGGTCGACGGTCTCCTGGAGGTCGAGTCGTATCCCGCGGTGCACCAGCTCGTGAGCACCGTGTCGGGGCGCCTGCTCCCCGGCACGACGCTCGGCGGGCTGCTCGACGCGGCGTTCCCGGCGGGGAGCATGACCGGCGCCCCGAAGCTCTCGGCGATGACGATCCTGCACGAGCTCGAGCGCGGCCCGCGGGGCGTGTTCTCCGGATGCTTCGGATGGGTCGGCGCCGACGGGGCGCTCGACCTCGCGATGGTGATCCGATCGATCGTCGCTCACGGCGACGGCGCCTATGTCGGCGCGGGCGGCGGCATCACGTGGCGCTCGGACCCGCCCGCAGAGGTCGCCGAGGTCGGCATCAAGGCGCGCGCGCCGCTCGCCGCGATCGGGGCTGAGCTCCCGCCCGGCTGGTGATCGGAGAGGAGCCCGCACCCGGGAAGCGGTGTCGCTCTCTCCGGTAACCTGGTAATTCCGCGACTTCGCGCGCGCCCAGACATACCAGGATTGGCATCACCCGTGTCTCAGACCCTTCCTCCCGACACCGCCGCGCATGCCGGTGGCGGTGCGTTCGACCCGTACGCGATCCAGCAGAAGTGGCAGGCTCGCTGGGAGGCGGCCGACCCGTTCCGCGCCGGCGGCGACGACGACACCCGTCCGCGCAAGTACGTGCTCGGGATGTTCCCGTACCCGTCGGGCGATCTGCACATGGGTCACGCCGAGAGCTACGCCTACGTCGACATCGTCGCGCGCTTCTGGCGTCATCGCGGTTACAACGTGCTGAACCCGATCGGCTGGGACTCGTTCGGTCTGCCGGCCGAGAACGCGGCGATCCAGCGCGGCGCCGACCCGCGCGAGTGGACCTACGCGAACATCGCCCAGCACAAGAAGAGCTTCCGCGAGTACGGCTCGTCGTACGACTGGTCGCGCATCCTGCACACGAGCGACCCCGAGTACTACCGGTGGAACCAGTGGCTGTTCCAGCGCCTGTACGAGCGCGGTCTGGCCTATCGCAAGGACAGCCCGGTCAACTGGTGCCCGAACGACCAGACGGTGCTCGCGAACGAGCAGGTCGTCGACGGCCGCTGCGAGCGCTGCGGCGCCGAGGTCACCAAGAAGAAGCTGACCCAGTGGTACTTCAAGATCACCGAGTACGCCGACCGTCTGCTCGACGACCTGAACCAGCTCGAAGGGTTCTGGCCGCAGAAGGTCATCCGGATGCAGCGCAACTGGATCGGTCGCTCGGTCGGCGCTGACATCGACTTCGAGATCGAGGGCCGCGACGAGAAGGTCACGGTCTTCTCGACCCGCCCCGACACACTGCACGGTGCGACGTTCTTCGTCGTCGCGCCGGACAGCGATCTCGCCGCCGAGCTGGCAGCCGGGGCATCCGCCGAGGTCCGCATGCGGTTCCAGGACTACCTCGACACCGTCGGGCGCGAGAGCGAGATCGAGCGCCAGAACACCGACCGCCCCAAGACCGGCGTGTTCCTCGAGCGCTACGCGATCAACCCGATCAACGGCGAGCGCCTGCCGATCTGGGCCGCCGACTATGTGCTGGCCGACTACGGCCACGGCGCGGTCATGGCCGTGCCCGCGCATGACCAGCGCGACCTGGACTTCGCGCGCGCCTTCGGCCTGCCGATCAAGGTCGTCGTCGACACGACGGCGCCGATCACGGGTGCCATCCCCGTGATCCCGACCGACGAGAACGGCGTTCCGCTCGAGTCGGCGGTCGAAGAGGCGTCGCTGGCCGACATCCACCCCGAGAAGACGGGCATCGCCCTGACGGGCGAAGGCCGCATGATCAACTCGGGCTCGCTCGACGGCCTGAGCAAGCGCAACGCGATCGCGCGCATCATCGAGGAGCTGGAGGCGAAGGGCGTCGGCCGCGCCGCGAAGTCGTACCGCCTGCGCGACTGGCTCATCTCGCGCCAGCGGTTCTGGGGCACGCCGATCCCCATGATCCACACGAAGGACGGCCGCGTCGTGCCGGTCCCCGACGACCAGCTGCCGCTCACGCTGCCCGACGCGAAGGGTCTCGACCTCGCGCCGAAGGGGACGTCGCCGCTGGGCGCCGCGACCGAGTGGATGAACACGGTCGACCCCGAGACGGGCGAGCCGGCGCTGCGCGACCCCGACACGATGGACACGTTCGTCGACAGCTCGTGGTACTTCCTGCGCTTCCTGTCGCCGAACGACCCGAACGAGGCGTTCTCGTCGGCCGAGGCCGCCAAATGGGCTCCCGTCGACTACTACATCGGCGGCGTCGAGCACGCGATCCTGCACCTGCTGTACGCGCGCTTCATCACGAAGGCGCTGTACGACATGGGCTACATCGACTTCACCGAGCCCTTCTCGAACCTGATCAACCAGGGCATGGTGCTGCTCGGCGGCTCGAAGATGTCCAAGAGCAAGGGGAATCTCGTCGAGTTCGCGTCGAGCATGATCGATCCCGGCGCCGACGCGGTGCGCACCGCGATCGCGTTCGCGGGGCCCGTGGAAGACGACATCGACTGGGCGGACGTCTCGACGACGGGCGCGCAGAAGTTCCTCGCTCGCGCGCTGCGCGTGGCCGCCGACGTCACGAGCGACCCCGACGTCGTGTGGGCCGAGGGCGACCAGGCGCTGCGTCGCGTGACGCATCGACTGCTCGCGGATGCCCCGGGCCTGATCGAGCAGACGAAGTTCAACGTCGTCGTGGCTCGCCTCATGGAGCTGGTCAACGCGATCCGCAAGACCATCGACACCGGCGCGGGTCCCGCCGACCCGGCCGTGCGCGAGGCCGCCGAGGTCACCGCGATGATCCTCGACCTGTTCGCGCCGCACACGGCCGAGGAGATGTGGGAGCTGCTGGGCCACGAGCCGTTCGTGGGCCTCGTGACGTGGCGCCACCCCGACCCCACGCTTCTCGTCGAAGAGACCGTCAAGGCGGTCGTGCAGATCGACGGCAAGGTGCGGGCGACGATCGACGTGTCGGCACGCATCGGCGCCGACGAGCTCGAGGCGCTCGCGCGCGAGAACGAGAAGGTCCAGCGCTCGCTTGCGGGGCGCGAGATCACGCGCGCCGTCGTTCGTCCGCCCAAGGTCGTGAGCTTCAGCACGCACTGACGCTGCGGCCGGCCGTCAGACGGTCGCCGTCGTCCGGTCGACGCAGCGGTGGAGCAGCTTCGCGAGCTGGTCGCCCGCGACCTCAGGGTGCTCGGGGTGCCACTGCACCCCGAGCAGTGGCGCCTCGCGGTGCGCGATCGCCTCGATCGTGCCGTCGTCCGCGCGCGCTACCACGCGAAGCCCGTCGCCGAGCTCGCGCACTGCCTGGTGGTGCGAGCACAGCGCGTCGTCGCCGACGGAGAACGCCGCGGGGTCGGGCTCGTCGGACGCGACGGCGACTCGCGTGCGCACGAAATGGCTCGGACCTGACGCGCGGTGCCCGGTCATGTGCTCGATGAGCGTGCCGCCGAGGGCGACGTTGATGAGCTGATGTCCTCGGCAGATGCCCAGCAGCGGCGATCTGCGGTCGAGCGACTGACGGATGACCGCGATCATCGTCCGGTCGGCCTCCGGTTCGTGCTGTCCACTGCCGGGGTAGGTGAGGGCGCCGCCGTACAGACGAGGGTCGACGTCTTCGCCGCCCATGACCACGACGGCGTGCGCATCGCGTGCGCGATCGAGCACGTCGCGCGAGTCGAGCTGCGCGACGGGGAGAAGCGTCGGCGACCACTCCGCGTCGGCGAACGCGCGCATCGCGGCGGCATTGAGCTCGTCGAGCAGCCGCTGGTAGTCGGGCGCGTGCGGACGCTCATCCCGAATGTGCAGCACCAGCAGATCCCGACATGTTGTCATCGACGCTCCCTTCCGTCGCAGACCACGATGACACAGGGGCGGGTCGGCGCGGTGACCCGCTCGTTTCGTGCGCGTTTCCCGGGGCGCGGTGGTTCGGCGAGTCCTCCCCAGGCGGTTCCCGCACGCGGTCGTGCACGGATCGCACCGCGGCGCTCATCGGAGCGGGCGACGGCTTCTAGCTTCGTGGCGTGTCCGTTCCAGAGCACGACCCGCCCGCGCTTCCGAGTCGTCGTCGGCTGGGCGTCGGTGCCGCGATCGTGCTCGTGATCGCGGCTCTCGCGATCACGGTCGGCATCGGCATCCTCCGCGGAGCGGCATCGCCGGTCGAGGCGGTGACGGTCGATCCGGCGGGCGGTGTGACGACGGATGCCGCGGCCGCCGCATCCGTCTATGTGCACGTCGCCGGAGCCGTCGCCGCCCCGGGCCTGTATCGACTCGACGCGGGTGCGCGCGTGGTGGATGTCATCGCGGCGGCGGGCGGCTTCGTCGAGGATGCGGACGAAGCCGCCGTCAACCTCGCGCGGCCGCTGAGCGACGGGGAGCAGCTCGTCGTCCCGCGGGTGGGGGAGCAGGTGGAGTCGGGCGGCGCGGGTTCGGCGGGTGACGGGAGGATCAACCTCAACACGGCGTCGGCCGCCGAGCTCGAATCGCTGCCGCGCATCGGCCCGGCGATGGCGCAGCGGATCCTCGATTGGCGCGACGCGAACGGACGCTTCACGAGCGTCGAGGACCTGCTGGCGGTACCGGGCATCGGTGACAAGATGCTCGAGGCGCTGCGCGACCTGGTGACGGTGTGATCGTGTCGACCGACAGGAGGAACGTGCGGCTCGCTCCGGTGGCGGCGGGAGCATGGGCGGTCGCGGGTCTGAGCACGGTGGCGCCCGCGACGTCGACGTGGCTCGCGATCGGGTCGTGGGTCGCGGCCCTCGCGATGCTCGCCTGGCTGGTGCGGGCGCCGCGTAGACGGCGACACATGGCGGATGCATCGCTCTGGGCCGTCGTCGCCGTGCTGGCGCTCGTGGCGGGTGCCGCGGCGGCATCGCACGTCGCGTTCGCGCTGCCGGCGCGCGGAGACGCGGCCTCGCTCGGACTCGACGGAGGTCGGGCGGTGACCGTCGCGGCGGTGGTGACGGGGAAAGTCGAGCGGCGTTCCGACGGGCGCGTGGCGTTCGACGCGGTGGCTTTGCGCGTGTCGGCGGGCCCCGAGCCGCAGGCGGTGTCGACGGACGTGACGATCCGCGTCGATCCGTCGGATGTGTCGGGCGTGGCGCCCGTCGACGTCGGCGCGCGCATCGTCGCGAGTGGCACGGTCCGCGACGCGTCGCCCGGCGATCGGGCGGTGCTCGTGGTGACGGCGCGCGAGCTGGATGTCGTCGAAGGCCCTGTGGGAGTCGCGGCCGCCGGAGGACAGCTTCGCCGCGGGCTCGTGAGCGCTGCGCGGGGGCTTCCCGCTCCGGGATCCGAACTCGTACCCGGTCTTGCGGTGGGCGACACCTCGCTCGTGTCGCCCGAGCTCGACGCCGCGATGAAGTCCTCGTCGCTCTCACACCTGACGGCGGTGTCGGGCGCCAACTGCGCCCTCGTGGTGGGCATCGCCTTCGGGATCGCCGCGCTGTGCGGCGCGCCGCGCGGCATCCGTGTCGGTGTCGCCCTCGCGGCGCTCGGCGGCTTCATCGTCCTCGTCACACCTGAGCCGAGCGTCGTGCGCGCCGGAGTCATGGCCGCGCTCGCGATGCTCGGAGTCGCGCTGGGCCGCAGCGGACATGGATTCTCGCTGCTGTGCCTCGCGGTGGCGGTGCTCGTCGTCGCGGACCCGTGGCTGTCGACCTCGCTCGGGTTCGCCCTCTCGGCCGCGGCGACGGGGTCACTGCTGCTCTTCGCACGGCCGCTCGCGAAGGGCCTCAGCCGGTGGATGCCGCGCGCACCGGCACTCGCCCTCTCGGTGCCGCTTGCGGCGCAGCTCGCGTGCGGGCCGCTGCTCGTGATGATCGCGCCGTCCGTGCCGCTGTACGGGGTCGTGGCGAACCTCCTCGCCGCGCCGGCTGCGGCCCCCGCGACGATCGTCGGGCTGCTCGCGTGCCTTGCGGCGCCCGTGCCGGTGCTCGCGTACGGGATGGCGGCGATCGCGTGGGTGCCCGGAGCGTGGATCGCGGGCACTGCGATGACCTTCGCGGCGCTGCCGGGCGGGCAGCTGCCGTGGCTCGAAGGTCTGCCCGGGCTCGTGGTGCTGGCTGTGCTCGGCACCGCGGTCGGACTGCTCATCGGCCTGTCGAGTCGGGCGCGTCGCGCGCGCGCGGTCGCCGGCGCGATCGTGGCCGTGACGGTCGGGGCCGCGGCGGGCACGTCCGCTCTCGCGGGCGTCGTCGGTCGCTGGACGATCCCCTCGTCCTGGAGCATCATCGCGTGCGACATCGGCCAAGGCGATGCGCTTGTGCTTCGCTCGGCGGACGCCGTGGCGCTCGTCGACACGGGCCCGGACCCCGCGGCGCTCGGAACGTGCCTCGCGAAAGCCGGTGTCGATCGGATCGATCTCCTCGTGCTCACGCACTTCGACCTCGACCACGCCGGGGGAGTGGATGCCGTGATCGACCGTGTCGAGACGGTGCTCCACGGACCCCCGGCTTCAGCATCCGACGAAGGTCTGCTGGCTCGGCTCGACGCGGCGGGATCGCGCGTCGTCGAAGCGAGCGCGGGCATGGCGGGCTCCCTCGGCGAAGCGCGCTGGCGCGTGCTGTGGCCGCGGGCCGACAATCGGGCATTCCCCACGGGCAACGACGCGAGCGTCGTGCTCGACGTACGCGGGGGAGGGATCCCGCCGTCGCTGCTGCTCGGCGACCTGTCGGCGTCGCCGCAACGGTCGCTCGTGGCATCCGGGACGCTCGCTCCGCCCTACGCTCTGGTCAAGGTCGCCCACCACGGCAGCGCCGATCAGGAACCGCGGATCTACGAGCTGGCCCATCCTTCCGTCGCGGTCATGATGGTCGGCGCCGACAACACGTTCGGGCACCCGCGAGCCGAGACGATCGCCGTGCTCGAGGGTCTCGGTACGAAAGTCGGGCGCACGGATCGCGACGGGCTCGTCGCCGTCTGGGAGGACGGCGGACGCCTCATTCTGTGGCGCGAACGCGGAACGGAACCGGATGCCCGCCCCGGCCGACCTCGCGGCCCGCCCGCTGCGGCCGACGTCGGCGTCGGTGGCCGATGCGAGTATGGGCGGATGACCGAGGACCCGAGATCGCTGTGGGATGCCGAAGCGGAGACCTTCGACGAGTCGGCCGACCATGGGCTGCGCGACCCCGACATCCGTCGGGCGTGGGCCGACCTGCTGCTTCCCGTCATCGATGGCCGGGGACTCCGAGTGGCTGACCTCGGGTGCGGAACCGGCACGCTCTCCCTCCTGCTCGCCCAGGAGGGCGGGCACCTCGTGACGGGCGTCGACTTCTCGCCGGAGATGATCCGGCGCGCGCGTGAGAAGGGAGCGCAGACGCACCCGCGGCCCGACTTCGTCGTCGCGGATGCGGCCGACCCTCCGCTGCCTGCGGGATCTTTCGATGTCGTCCTCTCCCGCCATGTGCTGTGGGCGATGCCGGATCCTGCGGCGGCGCTGGAGAACTGGATCAAGCTCCTCACACCGACAGGCGTCCTGATCCTCGTCGAAGGGCGATGGCACACCGGCGCCGGGCTCACCGCCGAAGAGAGCGTCCGAATCGTCAGCGATCGGCGGCAGAGCGTGCAGCTTCGCGCCCTCGACGACCCGTCCTATTGGGGCGGCGCCATCTCCGACGAGAGATACCTCATCGTCAGCCCCAGTTGACCCACGACCGTGCCGCGAGGGCGGCCCGCCGCCCGCCTGTCGCGTCCGACCCTCTCGGTAGGCTGGTCGGCATGGCAGCGGCTCGAAGCACCCCGGCGGGCCGGTCCTCGTCGTCACGCGGTCGCGGCGGTGCACGCGGCGGTGCGACGCGATCCGTGATCCCGCAGCTCTCATGGCGCGACCCGCAGCCGGCTCCGATCGTGCTCATCTCAGGCCCCGAAGAGGTGTGCGCCGAACGCGCGATCGCCGGCGTGCGCGACTACCTTCGCGCCGAGGACCCGAGCCTCGAGGTGTCCGACCTGCGCGCCGACGACTACGCGCCCGGAACGCTGCTCGCGGTGACGTCGCCGTCCCTGTTCGGCGAGCCGCGCCTGGTTCGCGTCTCCGGGGTCGAGAAGTGCTCCGACGCGTTCCTCGCCGAGGCGCTCGCGTACCTCGCTGCGCCGCAGGAAGGAGCGACGGTCATCCTGCGGCACACCGGAGCGACGGTGCGCGGCAAGAAGCTCCTCGACGCGATCCGTGCCGGTGACGGCGGGGGCGTCGAGATCGCATGCCCTGCGATCAAGCGCGACGCCGACCGCTTCGACTTCGCCGCCGAGGAGTTCTCGGCCGCCCGCAAGCGCATCGCGCCGGCGGCGCTTCGCGCGCTCGTCTCGGCGTTCGCCGACGATCTCACCGAGCTCGCGGCGGCGTGCCAGCAGCTCATCAGCGACGTGCCGGGCGATGTGACCGAGCAGATCGTCGAGCGGTACTACGGCGGCCGCGTCGAGACGTCGGCGTTCACCGTCGCCGACACCGCCATCGCGGGGCGCTACGGCGACGCGCTCATCGCACTGCGGCACGCGCTCGCGTCGGGCGCCGACCCGGTGCCGCTCGTCGCAGCGATCGCGTCGAAGCTGCGCACGATGGCGCGCGTCGCCGGCAGCCGAGAGCCGTCCCAGGCACTCGCGGCCCGCCTCGGACTCAAGGACTGGCAGGTCGACCGCGCGCGTCGCGACCTGTCGGGCTGGAACGAGGCATCGCTCGGCATGGCGATCATGGCCGCCGCTCAGGCGGATGCCGACGTCAAGGGCGCCTCGCGTGACCCGGTGTTCGCACTCGAGCGCCTCGTCACCGTCATCGCGACGCGTGCACCTCACGGTGCGTGAACGGGAGCCCGACGGCTCGCGTGCGCATACGGAGATGGCCCGTCCCTTCGGGGACGGGCCATCTCGAAGCTGCTCAGATCAGAGCGACGCAACCTGCTTGGCGATCGCCGACTTGCGGTTGGCGGCCTGGTTCTTGTGGATGACGCCCTTGCTGACGGCCTTGTCGAGCTTGCGGGCCGCCACCTTGAGCGACTTCTCGGCGGCGGCCTTGTCGCCGGCCGCCACGGCCTCGCGGGTGTGACGCACGAGGGTCTTCAGCTCGCTCTTCACGGCCTTGTTGCGCTCGCGCGCCTTCTCGTTGGTCTTGTTGCGCTTGATCTGCGACTTGATGTTCGCCACGTGTCGACGTTCTTTCGTTCGGAGGATTTCGATGGAGTGCCGGGTGGCAGGAGAGGGATGCCGCACGGCGGTCGTGAGGGACGAACCCACACGCAAGCCAAACACTGAGTCTACCAGGTCTCGCGCCGCCCCTATGACTGCCGGTGCTCGATCGTCGTGAGGGCCAGATTGAGGATCGCATTGAACACACGCGGCCTCATGGCCGTCACGAGGTGACTCGTCCGGGGGATGACGATCAGCTCGGCATGCTGCGCCACACGTGTGAAGAGTCGCTCGTTCACCCGCAACTGGTCGTACTGGCCGTTGACGAACCACAGCGGCACCTCGATGCGGTGCAGCGCCGCGAGCAGGTCGAGCACCGAGAGGCTGCGCAGGGCGATGTCCTGCGCGTCGTATGCGTAGCCGCCGGCGCCGAAGTCCATGCGGGTCTCGGGCGGCAGTGTGCGATCGAGCACGAGGTCGGCGATGCGCTGCCCCCGCCCGGGCAGCCGATCGAATCCGCGCGCGAGCAGACGGTACGTCGTGAGTCCGACTCCGCGCGGGATGGCGGTGCACGACGCGGCGATGAAGCCCGCGACGGGCGGTGGATCCTCCGCGCCGGCGTACTCGATCGAGAGGAGCCCGCCCATCGAGTGCCCGACCAGCAGCACGGGGCCGCGCTCCGCGGCATCTCGCACCGCGTTGTCGATCGTCTCGAACGCCGTCTCGATCGTGAAGAGCTCCGACATGCGCGAGCCATGGCCGGGCAGGTCCACCGCGGTCACCGGATTGCCGCGCTCGGTGAGGTACTCGAGCTGCGCGCGCCACATGGTGGCGGACGTGCGGATGCCGTGCACGAGCACGACCTGCACGACCATGCGAATCAGATTATGCGGTGCGCGACGGCGGTCACGGCATCCGCGACGGTGGTCGCGGCATCCGTGGGTGTGCGCCGAAATCGGGCCTGCGCGTCGGGCCGCGGCCTCCGTCATCGTCCTCGGCCATCGGTCAGGACCCGCCCACGTAGAATCGACGGGACATGTCACCGCGCGCCCTGAAGCCTCTCGAGCCGTCCGCGACCCCTCCTGAGCTGATCCGCAACTTCTGCATCATCGCCCACATCGACCACGGCAAGTCGACGCTGGCCGACCGGATGCTGCAGATCACCGGAGTCGTGGCCGAGCGCGACATGCGCGCGCAGTACCTCGACCGCATGGACATCGAGCGCGAGCGCGGCATCACGATCAAGTCCCAGGCGGTGCGGATGCCGTGGGCCCATCGCCCGGTTGCTGAGTCCGCCGAAGCACCGGGGCCCGACCAGGTGTACGCCCTCAACATGATCGACACTCCCGGGCACGTCGACTTCACGTACGAGGTGAGCCGTTCGCTCGCGGCGTGCGAGGGCGCGATCCTGCTCGTCGACGCAGCGCAGGGCATCGAGGCGCAGACGCTCGCGAACCTGTATCTCGCGCTCGAGAACGACCTGCACATCATCCCGGTGCTCAACAAGATCGACCTCCCGGCTGCCGACCCCGAGAAGTTCGCCCTCGAGCTCGCCAACCTCATCGGCGGCGACCCCGACGACGTGCTGCGGGTGTCGGGCAAGACCGGGCAGGGGGTCGAGGAGCTGCTCGACCGCATCGTGCGCGACATCCCGGCGCCGAAGGGCGAGGCGGATGCCCCGGCCCGCGCCATGATCTTCGACAGCGTCTACGACGCGTACCGCGGCGTCGTCACCTACGTCCGCATGGTCGACGGCAAGCTCGAGCCGCGCGAGCGCATCCAGATGATGTCGACGAAGGCGACGCACGAACTGCTCGAGATCGGCGTCTCGAGCCCCGAGCCGATGCCCACGAAGGGCCTCGGCGTCGGCGAGGTCGGCTACCTCATCACGGGCGTGAAGGACGTGCGCCAGTCGAAGGTCGGCGACACGATCACCGACCAGCGCAAGCCCGCCGCCGAGCCGCTCCCGGGCTACACCGATCCGAAGCCCATGGTGTTCTCGGGCATCTACCCGATCGACGGCAGCGACTACGCGGAGCTCCGCGAAGCGCTCGACAAGCTCAAGCTCTCGGATGCCGCACTCCAGTACGAGCCCGAGACGTCGGTCGCGCTCGGCTTCGGCTTCCGCTGCGGCTTCCTCGGGCTGCTGCACCTCGAGATCGTCACCGAGCGCCTCGCACGGGAGTTCGACCTCGACCTCATCACGACCGCGCCCAGCGTCGTGTACGAGGTCACGACCGACACGGGCGAGCACGTCACGGTCACGAACCCGAGCGAATACCCCGACGGCAAGGTGGCGTCGGTGTCGGAGCCCATGGTCAAGGCGGCGATCCTCACCCCGAAGGACTACGTCGGCACGGTCATGGAGCTGTGCCAGTCACGCCGTGGCTCCCTCCTCGGCATGGACTACCTGAGCGAGGACCGCGTCGAGCTTCGCTACAACATGCCCCTCGGCGAGATCGTGTTCGACTTCTTCGACCAGCTCAAGAGCCGCACGCAGGGCTACGCGAGCCTCGACTACGAGCCCAACGGCTCGCAGGAGGCCGACCTCGTGAAGGTCGACATCCTCCTGCAGGGCGACAAGGTCGACGCGTTCAGCTCGATCGTGCACCGCGACAAGGCGTACGCCTACGGCACGATGATGACCGAGCGCCTGCGCAAGCTCATCCCGCGCCAGCAGTTCGAGGTGCCCATCCAGGCTGCGATCGGGGCGCGCATCATCGCCCGCGAGAACATCCGCGCGATGCGCAAGGACGTTCTCGCCAAGTGCTACGGCGGCGACATCACCCGCAAGCGCAAGCTGCTCGAGAAGCAGAAGGAAGGCAAGAAGCGCATGAAGATGGTCGGCCGCGTCGAGGTGCCGCAGGAGGCGTTCATCGCCGCCCTCTCCGGCGACGTCGAGGGCAAGGGCCCGAAGTAGGCGAAGTAGGCTGGAATCCATGCGCCGGGGCACGTTCAAAGACGAGACCGTCGACTACGCCGCCGTCGGGGCGACGCAGGCGCCGGATCTGATGCAGTACCCGCCGGAGCGCAGCATCCCGGCGGAGTCCTCGTGGCGCATCGGCAGCGGCGAGTCCCGCTTCCACACCGCGAGCGAGGCGCTCATGTCGTGGACGGCACAGCGCGGAGCGGGTCTGACGCTCGCGGACGTCCGTCCGGCATCCGGCCCCATGTACTCGGGCGTCAGCTTCGACAGCGAGGGCAATCCGATCGCGCCGAGCCGCATGGAGGTCGAGCAGCGCTTCGACTCCGACGGCACGCCGTTCGTGAGCGGCGGCATGACGATCCAGCTCGAGGGCCGCGTGCGCGGCATGCGCGCGGGCGGTGAGCTGCGCGTGATCTTCGCCGTCGAAGAGCCGCGTCGCGTCGGGTTCGCACTGGGCACGGTCGGCGACTCGGTCGTCAGCGGCGAGGAGTCGTTCATGCTCGACTGGCACGACAACGACGAGGTGTGGTTCACGGTGCGGGCGTTCGACCGGCCGGTGGGCCTGTTCTACCGCCTGTTCCCGCGGCTCGTGCGTCGTCGGCGGCGCGAGCTGTTCACGCGGTACCTGCGCGCGATCTCGCCGCTGTACGCGACGTCGGCCTGATGGGCGCTGCGCTGCCGCTCGGCGAGCCGGTCCCCGCAGACGGAGCGCTCCCCGACGAGACATCGACCGATCCCGCCACGCCGTTCAGCGTGTACCTGCACGTGCCGTTCTGCCGCGTGCGATGCGGCTACTGCGACTTCAACACGTACACCTCGAGCGAGCTGCGCGGCGCACGGCAGGACGAGTACGCCGACACCCTGCTGGGCGAGGTCGCGCTCGCTCGCCGTGTGCTCGAGGCGAAAGGTCCGCTGCGGTCCGCGTCCACGGTGTTCTTCGGCGGCGGCACGCCGACGCTCCTCCCGCCGGGCGACCTTGCGCGCATGCTCGCCGGCGTGCGAGACGCCTTCGGGATCGAGGGGCGTGCCGAGGTCACGGTCGAGGCCAACCCCGACACCGTGACGGATGCCGCAGCCGCCGAGCTCGCGGCATCCGGCGTCACCCGGCTGTCGATCGGCATGCAGTCGGCCGTCCCGCATGTGCTGGCCGCGCTCGACCGCACGCACGAGCCGGCGAATGTGCGCACGGCCGTCGAGGCCGCGCGCCGCGCGGGCATCGACGTGAGCGTCGACCTCATCTACGGCGCACCGGGGGAGTCGCTCTCCGACTGGCGCCTCTCGCTCGAGACGGCCCTGTCGCTCGAGCCCGACCACATCTCTGCGTACGCGCTCATCATCGAGGAGGGCACGAAGCTCGAACGCCGGATCCGTCGCGGCGAGGTGCCGGCACCCGACGACGACCTGCAGGCCGACATGTACGAGCTCGCCGACGACCTGCTCGGCGCGGCCGGGTTCGAGTGGTACGAGGTGTCGAACTGGGCGCGGGGCCCCGAGCACCGCTCGCGCCACAACCTCGCGTACTGGCGCGGCCACGACTGGTGGGGCTTCGGCCCGGGCGCGCACAGCCACATCGCGGGCGTGCGATTCTGGAATGTGAAGCACCCCGCCGCGTACGCGCAGCGGCTCGCGTCTGGGCAGACCCCGGCGGCGGGTAGGGAGAGGACGGATGCCGCGGCCCGCGCCCTCGAGGGAGTGCTGCTGGGCACGCGGATCCGCGAGGGGTATCCCGTGTCGGAGCTGTTGGGAGAGGGACGCCACGCGGTGGCCCGCCTCATCGCGGACGGACTCATCGACGGGGCAGAGGCCCTCCACGGGCGGATCGTGCTGACGCTGCGCGGGCGCCTGCTCGCGGACGCCGTCGTGCGGGCGCTGACGCCGGGTCTGTGAGCCCGCGTTTCTCGGTCATCGCCCCAGGTCGTCCGCTAGAATTGGCACTCACGACAGTAGAGTGCCAGGCGGGAGGGTGAATGGTCAGCGAACGCGGCCTCGAGGTCCTGCGGGCGATCGTGCAGGACTACGTCGACACGAACGAGCCGGTCGGCAGCAAGTCCATCGTCGAGCGGCACGCCTTCGGTGTGTCCGCAGCGACCATCCGCAACGACATGGCCCAGCTCGAAGACGAAGAGCTGATCGTCGCCCCGCACACCTCCTCGGGTCGCGTGCCCACAGACAAGGGCTACCGCGTGTTCGTCGACCACCTCGCCGAGCTTCGCCCGCTGACGTCCGCGCAGCGCGCGGCGATCACCTCGTTCCTCGACGGCGCCGGCGACCTCGACGACCTGCTCGTGCGCACCGTGCGCGCCCTCACCCGACTCACCGGCCAGGTCGCGATCGTGCAGTACCCGTCCTTCGCGCGTGCGAGCGTGTCGCACGTCGAGCTCGTGCAGCTCGGCGGCGGGCGCATGCTCGTGATCATCGTGACCGACACCGGTCGCGTCTCGCAGCGCCTCGCGACGGTGCGCGGCGAGTTCGGCGAAGAGGAGGTGCAGCGCCTCCGCACGGCCGTGTCGGCCGTCATCGTCGGCCGGGCGGTCCGCGACGGCGCGCAGCTCGTCGAGGAGCGGCTGGCCGAGGCATCCGCCGCGCCGGCATCGGGGCAGACGACCCCGCTCGACGAGGCCGCGCTCGACCTTCTGCGGGCCGTGGCCGAAGAGCTCGAGGAGTTCCGCCAGGACCGCCTCGTGCTCGCGGGTGCGGCGAACCTCGCGCGGCGCGAGGCCGACTTCCGCGGCAGCATCTATCCGCTGCTCGAGGCGATCGAGGAGCAGGTGACCCTCTTGCGCCTCGTGAGCGAGATGCACGCCGACGACCAGGGACTCTCCGCCAGCATCGGTCGCGAGAACGAGCCCTTCGGGCTGGCCGAGGCGTCTGTCGTGGCCAGCGATTACGATGCGACGGGCTCGCTCGCGCGCGTCGGCGTCATGGGTCCGACGCGCATGGACTACCCCACGAACCTCGCGGCGGTGCGAGCCGTCGCGCGCTACCTCACCCGGATGCTCCACGAAGAGAACTCCCGCTGACGAGGCATCCGTGACGATCGATCCCGCGGAACGCGGGCGGGAAGGCGAATGTTGGCTGACCATTACGAGGTCCTCGGCGTCTCACGCGACGCCAGCCAGGAAGAGATCAAGAAGGCGTACCGCAGGCTCGCGCGCGAGCTGCACCCCGATGTGAACCCGGGCGATGACGCGGCCGAGCGGTTCAAGCTCGTCACGCACGCGTACGACGTGCTGAGCGACCCCGAGCAGCGGCGCCGCTACGACATGGGCGGCGACGACTCGCCGTTCGGCGGCGCGAACGGGTTCGGCGGATTCAGCGACATCTTCGAGACCTTCTTCGGGGCGGCGGGCGGCACGCGCGCGGCGCGGCCGCGGTCGCGGCGCGAGCGCGGCCAGGACGCCCTCGTGCGCATCACGCTCGAGCTCAAGGACGTCGTGTTCGGCGTGCACCGCGACATCGAGGTCGACACGGCCGTGCTGTGCGAGACGTGTCAGGGATCGTGCTGCCAGCCGGGCACGGGTCCGGTCACGTGCGACATCTGCCACGGCGCGGGCTACGTGCAGCGACAGGTGCGGAGCCTGCTCGGCAACGTCGTCACGAGCCAGCCGTGCACCGTGTGCCAGGGCTACGGCACGACCATCCCGTACCCGTGCGTGACGTGTCAGGGCCAGGGCCGCGTGCGCGCCCGCCGCACGGTGTCGATCGACATCCCGGCCGGCGTCGAGACGGGGCTGCGCCTGCAGCTTCCGGGCTCGGGCGAGGTCGGCCCCGGCGGCGGCCCGAACGGCGACCTCTACATCGAGGTCACCGTCGCACCCGACGAGGTGTTCAGCCGCGACGGCGACGACCTGCTCGCGACCCTCGAGGTGTCGATGCCCGATGCGATCCTCGGCACGACCACCACGATCGAGTCGCTCGACGGCCCGGTCGACCTCGAGCTGCGCCCGGGCGTCCAGTCCGGCGACGTCATCACGGTCCGCGGCCGCGGCATCACGCCGCTGCGCGGCACGCAGCGCGGCGACCTCCGCATCGGCGTGCACGTCGTGACGCCCACGCGCGTCGACGGCCGGTCGCGCGCCCTCATCGAAGAGTTCGCGAAGAAGACGAAGCCCCCGGCCCCGCGCCTCGCGCACTTCCAGCAGGGCCTGTTCGCGAAGCTGCGCGACCGCTTCCGGAACGGCTGACCCGGATGCCGCTGCACTTCCTCCTCGACGAGCAAGTGCTCGCCCGCCCGGGCGAGACTGTCGTGCTCACGGGAGCCGAGGCGCACCACGCAGCGGCCGTGCGCCGTGTGCGGGTCGGCGAGGAGGTCACCGTCGGCGACGGGCACGGTGCATGGCTCACCGGAACATGCGAGGCGGTCGCGCCGCGCGAGGTCGTCGTGCGGATCGACGCGCGGACCGACGTCCCGCCGCCCGCACCCCGCGTCGTGCTCGTGCAGGCTCTCGCGAAGGGCGACCGCGACGAGCTCGCCGTGCAGGCTGCGACAGAGCTCGGCGTCGACGAGATCGTCCCTTGGCAGGCGGCGCGCAGCGTTTCGCGCTGGGACGCCGCGAAGGCCGCGAAGGGCCGTGCGCGCTGGGCGGCGATCGTGCGCGAGGCGGCGAAGCAGGCGCATCGCGCGTGGGTTCCCGAGGTCGGTGAGCTCGCGACGACGAAGCAGCTCTTGCGGCGCATCGGGGAGGGCGCGGCATCCGTCTTCGTCCTCGAGCCGACCGCGCAGGAACGGCTCTCGACCGTAGAGCTCGACCCAGCCGACGAGCGCGACATCGTCCTCGTCGTCGGTCCTGAGGGCGGCGTCGCACCCGAAGAGCTCGACGCGCTCGCGGAGGCCGGCGCCCGGCTCGTCCGGCTCGGAGACACCGTCCTGCGCACGTCGACCGCCGGACCGGCGGCGCTCGCGGTCGTGAGCGCGGCGCTCGGGCGCTGGTAGATCGGGCGACGGTCGACGGGCGCGCCGACCGTCAGCGGCGCGGATCGGCAGGGGATGGGGCCCTGAGCCTGTCGAAGGGTCCTCGCTAGACTTGAAGGATGAGCGAACCCTCGATCTTCACGCGTATCTACAACGGAGAGATCCCGTCCGAGATCATCGCGGAGACCGAGAACGTGTTCGCGATCCGAGACATCAACCCGCAGGCGCCCGTGCACCTGCTCGTGATCCCCAAGACGCAGGAGTATCGCGACGTCGTCGAGCTCGCCGCGGGCAACCCCGACCTGCTCACCGAGATGATCGGGCTCGCCAACACACTCGCGGCCGAGCATGCCGACGGCGATTTCCGGCTCGTCTTCAACCGCGGCGCCGGCGCCGGCCAGACCGTTTTCCACGTCCATGCCCACGTCCTCGCCGGAGGACTGGAAGAGAGAAGTCTTTGACCGACAACGAACCCGCCGTCGAGCGGGTCTACGCCGACGGAGTCGCCATGGTGCAGCTCCTCGGGCCTCAAGACCGCCTGTTGCGCGTCGTCGAGCGCGAGCACCCCGAAGTCGACGTCCACGTGCGCGGCAACGAGATCACCCTCACCGGCGACGCAGCGGCAGTCGCCGCCGCGCGCGCCCTCGTCGACGAGCTTCTCGCCATGACGAAGGCTGGGCAGGGGCTCGATCCGGTCGACGTCACGTCGTCGAACCGCATCCTGCAGTCCGAAGGCGGTCCGCGCCCGTCCGAGGTGCTCGGCGAGGCGATCCTGTCGACACGTGGCAAGGTCATCCGTCCCAAGACGCTCGGGCAGAAGGCGTACGTCGACGCCATCGAGGAGAACACGATCGTGTTCGGCATCGGCCCCGCAGGCACGGGCAAGACGTACCTCGCGATGGCGAAGGCCGTGCAGGCGCTGCAGCGCAAAGAGGTCAACCGCATCATCCTGACGCGTCCCGCCGTCGAAGCGGGGGAGCGGCTCGGATTCCTCCCGGGCACCCTCACCGACAAGATCGACCCGTATCTGCGGCCGCTGTACGACGCGCTCAACGAGATGATGGACCCAGAGCTCGTGCCGAAGCTCATGGCGACCGGAACGATCGAGGTCGCACCGCTCGCGTACATGCGCGGGCGCACCCTCAATGACTCCTTCGTCGTGCTCGACGAAGCCCAGAACACGACGCCCGAGCAGATGAAGATGTTCCTCACGCGCCTCGGCTTCGGCACGAAGATGGTCGTGACGGGCGACATCACGCAGATCGACCTCCCGCAGGGCGCATCCGGACTGCGACTCGTCACGCGTGTGCTCAAGGAGATCGACGACATCCACTTCGCGTATCTCACGAGCGACGACGTCGTGCGTCACACGCTCGTCGGCCGCATCGTCGACGCGTACAGCGAGTACGACGAGCGACGTCTGGCGGCGAGGCGCGAGCGGGACGAGGCATCCGAGTTCGCCAATCGAGCCGAGCGACGCGCTTCCCTCCGCCCCGGCGGACCGCGTGACCACCTGCCGAAGCGAGGCCGCTCATGACGATCGAGATCACGAACGAGTCGGGCGTCGAGGTCGATGAGACCGTGCTGCTGCGGCTCATGGAGCACAACCTCGCCGAACTGCACGTGAGTCCGGATGCCGACGTCGCGATCCTCCTCGTCGACGAGGGTGCGATGGAGGCGCTGCACGTGCAGTGGATGGACGAGCCCGGCCCGACCGACGTGCTGAGCTTCCCGATGGACGAGCTGCGGCCGGGCACGGAGGACATGCCGACGCCTCCGGGGCTGCTCGGCGACATCGTGCTGTGCCCGCAGGTCGCCGAGACGCAGGCGGTCGCGGCGAAGCACTCCACGATGGACGAGCTCGTGCTGCTCACGACGCACGGGCTGCTGCACCTGCTCGGATTCGATCACGCCGAGCCCGAGGAGGAGCGCGAGATGTTCGGGCTGCAGAAGAGCCTCATCGCCGCGTTCCAGAGCTCGGAACGCCGGCGCGGCCGCGCATGACCGAAGCCCTCCTGCTCGTCGCGGCGGTGCTGCTCATCGCCTTCGGCGCCTTCATGGTGGCGATCGATGCGGCGCTCAGCGTCACGTCGCGGGCCGATCTCGCGGAGCTGGCGGCGAACGGTCACAACGCGACGTCGCTGCGCCGCATCGCCGACGATCCCGAAGCGCATGAGAACGCGGTCGTGTTCATCCGCGTCTTCGCCGAGACGACGGCGGCGGTGCTCATCACGGTCGCGTTCACGGTGCTGTTCGAGAACATCTGGTGGGCGATGCTCGCGGCCGCGCTGCTGATGACCGGTCTGTCGTACGTCGTCGTCGGAACGGGTCCCCGAAACCTCGGGCGCCAGCACGCGCGGCGCCTGCTGCAGAGTGCGGCGCCGGTCGTGCGGGGAGTGCGCATCATCCTCGGTCCGCTCGCGCACGGTCTCGTCGCGCTGAGCACGCGAATCACGCCCGGCGGGTCGCGCGGCTCCTCGTTCGCGTCGGAGGAGCAGCTGCTCTCGATCATCGACGAAGCCGCCGAGAACGAGCTCATCGAAGAGGACGACCGCGAGCTCATCCACTCCGTGTTCGACTTCACCGACACGTATGTGCGCGCGGTCATGGTGCCGCGCACCGACATGGTCACGGTCGACGCGAACGCCTCGACGCGCGAGGCGATGCGGATCTTCCTCGACAAGGGGGTCTCGCGCATCCCGATCGTCGACGACGAGGCGGACGACGTCGTCGGGGTGCTGTATCTGAAGGACCTCGTGCAGTTCGGCTTCCGCGACGAGAACGGCTGGCGCGACGCGCCGATCACGCCCATCAGCCGTCCCGCGGTGTTCGTGCCCGAGTCGATGCGCGCCGAGACGCTGCTGCAGCAGATGAAGCGCGACGCCGTGCACGTGTGCCTCGTGGTGGACGAGTACGGCGGGGTGTCGGGCCTCGTGACGCTCGAGGACCTCATCGAGGAGCTCGTAGGCGAGATCGCCGACGAGTACGATCCGCGCGCCGACGAGGTGACCGAGATCGAGCCCGGTCGCTACCGCGTGAGCGCGCGCCTCGGGCTCGACGAGGTCGGCGACCTGTTCGGCATCGAGTTGGAGGACGAGGACGTCGATTCGATCGGCGGTCTTCTCGGCAAAGCGCTGGGCCGCATTCCACAGCCCGGCGCGACCGCCGAGTACGCGGGGCTCATCATGACCGGCGGCGCCTCACGAGGGCGCGGTCGCGGCATCAGCACGGTCTTCGTCGAGCGCGGAGCCGCCCCAGAGGCGGCGGACGACCCGCTCAACGGACGATCGCCGCGCACGGGTGAGATCCGCACCGTGCGCCCGCGCACCGGCGAGGTGCGCATCGTGAGGAGAGGGGAACGGGATGTCTGAACCGGCGGAGGTCTCGGACGAGCAGTCGACCGTCACGCACTCGGGCTTCGTCACGTTCGTCGGCCGCCCGAACGTGGGCAAGTCGACGCTCATGAACGCGCTCGTCGGCGAGAAGGTCGCGATCACGAGCGACAAGCCGCAGACGACGCGCCGCGCGATCCGCGGCATCCTGAACCGCCCGGGCGGTCAGCTCGTCGTCGTCGACACACCGGGACTCCACAAGCCCCGCACGCTCCTCGGCCAGCGCCTCAACGATCTCGTCGAGCAGGTGCTCGGCGACGTCGACGTCATCGGATTCTGCGTGCCCGCAACGGAGAAGGTCGGTCCTGGCGACCGGCGGATCGCCGAGTCGCTCACCGGCTACCCGCGGGCCAAGAAGGTCGCGATCGTGACGAAGACGGATGCCGCGACCCGCGAGCAGATCACCGAGAGGCTCATCGAGGTCGACAGCCTCCGCGAGGACTGGGCGGCCGTCATTCCGCTGTCGGCGCTCACGCGCGACCAGCTCGACGTGCTCACCGACGAGCTGCTCAAGCTCATGCCCGAAGGGCCGGCGCTGTACCCCGAGGGCGTCGTCACCGATGAGTCGCTCGAGGACCGCATCGCCGAGATCATCCGCGAAGCCGCGCTCGAGGGCGTGCGCGACGAGCTGCCGCACTCCATCGCCGTCACGATCGACGACATCGAGGAGCGCGACACCGGCTCGATGACCGACATCTACGCGAACATCGTCGTCGAACGCGACAGCCAGAAGGCGATCATCATCGGCCGCAAGGGCGCCCGCCTGCGCGATGTCGGCGCGAAGGCCCGGGCGCAGATCGAGCCGCTCATCGGCACCAAGGTGTTCCTCAAGCTGCATGTGCGCGTCGCGAAGGAGTGGCAGCGCGATCCGAAGCAGCTGGGGCGACTCGGCTTCTGAGCCCCGCTCACCGCACGCGGCGTAGACTCGCGAACATGGAGACGGTCACGACTCCGCTGCCGTGGTCCGACCCGCGCGAAGAGGTCGAGGTCGGCGTCCTGATGGCGAACGGACGGCTCGCTCCGCGCCGGTTCGCGAACCGCGCGGAGGCCGAGGCGTGGGCGCGCCCCGAGGAGGGGGACCGCGTCGTCGAGTACAACCTCATCTGCGAGTGCGACTCGTAGCGAACCGCTCGCGGCGGCGGCATCCGTCAGCCCGACACCTCGCGCATCATCGAGTTGATGAACACGACCTTCTCGCCGTACTCGGCGTCGACCGCCTCCTGCCACGTGCCGTCGTCCCACGGCACGTCCACCCACAGGTAGCCACGGTCGGGGTACGACGACAGGTACGCGTCGCCCATCTTCGACGGGAGCTCCTCCTGGATCTCGAGCAAACGCGCCTCCGACGTCTCACCCTCGACACCGCCGGCCGGATCGTCGGGCCGCACGGGGTCGTAGAGTGCGAGCATGATCGGCGGCTGCGTCACGGTGAACGTCTCGCCGTCGAACGTGCCCGTGACGGCGTACGCGCCCCACGTGACGTCGCCGGACGACTCGCTGCCTTCGACGCCCTCCCACGACCACCCCTCGAGCGGGAAGCCGGAGCACTGCGGCGGCCACGACTCCGCGACGGGTCCGACGCACAGCTCGGCGTCGCCGCCCTTGTCGAGTACGGTCCCCGTCGCGACGACCTCGCCCTTCGGCGGGTCGGGCCACGCGTTGTCGAGGCTCGCCCCGGGCGGGGGAGCGTCGGCGGACGGAGTCGCGCACGCGGACAGCGCGAGGGCGCCGGCCGCGATGATCGAGACGGCGGCGGCGCGCAGGACGGAGACTCGTCGGTGAGGACTCATACCCGTTACGTGTCGCGAACGGGGCGATCGTCTCAGTCACGATTCGAACCGGATGCCCCGCCCGGCGGCATCCGCATTTGGCATCCGCCCCGTGACCGGGTGTACCCTCGACCCATGCGCGCAGGCTCGCTCCTTCTTCTTAGCCGCCGCGACGAGGCTTCGTTCTAGGGCCTTTCTCGTCGCGGAGCTTGGTGTCGGCCCGCAACATCTGACGAGGAAGCAGCCCCCATCATGGAGAACCACCAGAAGCCGTCGTCCATGCCGGTCCACAAGTACCGGCCGTTCCACGAGCAGATCCGGGTCGACCTGCCTGACCGCACGTGGCCCGACAAGCGCATCACGAAGGCGCCGCGGTGGTGCGCCGTCGACCTTCGCGACGGCAACCAGGCGCTCATCGACCCGATGAGCCCCGAGCGCAAGCGCATCATGTTCGACCTGCTCGTCCGCATGGGCTACAAGGAGATCGAGGTCGGCTTCCCGAGCGCGAGCCAGACCGACTTCGACTTCGTGCGCCAGCTGATCGAAGAGAACCTGATCCCCGACGACGTCACGATCCAGGTGCTGACGCAGGCCCGCGAAGAGCTCATCGCCCGCACGTACGAGGCGATCCGCGGCGCCGAGCAGGCGATCGTCCACCTGTACAACTCGACGAGCATCCTGCAGCGCGACGTCGTGTTCCGCACCGACAAGCAGGGCATCATCGACATCGCGATGAACGGCGCCCGCTGGTGCAAGCAGTACGAGGCCACCGTCCCCGAGACGACCGTGTACTACGAGTACTCGCCCGAGAGCTACACCGGCACCGAGCTCGAGTTCGCCGTCGAGGTGTGCAACAAGGTGATGGAGGTCTTCGTCCCGACGCCGGAGCGCAAGGTCATCATCAACCTGCCGGCGACCGTCGAGATGGCGACCCCGAACGTGTACGCCGACTCGATCGAGTGGATGTCGCGTCACCTGAACCACCGCGAGAACGTCATCCTGTCGCTGCATCCGCACAACGATCGCGGCACCGCGGTCGCCGCGGCGGAGCTCGGCTACATGGCCGGCGCCGACCGCATCGAGGGATGCCTCTTCGGCAACGGCGAGCGCACGGGCAACGTCGACCTGGTGGCGCTGGGCATCAACATGCTGACGCAGGGCATCGACCCGCAGATCGACTTCAGCGACATCGATCAGATCAAGCGCACGGTCGAGTACTGCAACCAGCTGCCCGTGCACGAGCGCAGCCCGTGGGCCGGCGACCTGGTCTTCACGGCCTTCAGCGGCTCGCACCAGGACGCGATCAAGAAGGGCTTCGAGGCGATGGAGGCCCGCGCGGCCGCCGAGGGCGTCTCGGTCGACGAGCTGGAGTGGGCCGTCCCGTACCTGCCGATCGACCCGAAGGACCTGGGCCGCTCGTACGAGGCCGTCATCCGCGTCAACTCGCAGTCCGGCAAGGGCGGCGTCGCCTACCTGCTGAAGAGCGACCACGCGCTCGACCTGCCGCGCAGGCTGCAGATCGAGTTCTCGGGGGTCGTTCAGGCCAAGACGGATGCCGAGGGCGGAGAGGTCACGAGCGACGAGATCTGGCGCATCTTCACCGACGAGTATCTGCCCGCCGCCGACGCCGAGGAGCGCTGGGGCCGGTTCGAGCTGCTCGCGACGCGCACGCAGAGCGACATGTCGGGCGACGTGGTGCTCGAGGTCACGCTGCGCGACGGCGACGACCGCGTCGAGGCGACCGGTCACGGGAACGGCCCGGTGGCCGCCTTCCTCGAGATCGTGCGCGCGCACGGGTTCGACGTGACGCTCTACGACTACGTCGAGCACGCGCTCAGCTCGGGCGGCGACGCGCAGGCGGCGGCCTACGTCGAGCTGCAGGTCGACGGCGAGCGCCTGTGGGGCGTCGGCATCGACAGCGACATCTCGACCGCGTCGCTCAAGGCCATCGTGTCGGGCGTCAACCGCGCGATCCGCACGCGCGAGCGCGAGCGCTCGGGCGAGCTCGCGGCGGTCTGACCCGGGTTCGGCGTCGGGCCCGTCGTCAGTCGGCGTCGGGCCCGGGCTTGACGATCGGGATCGCGCTCGTCTCGACGGCGACGCGACGCCGGTGCAGCGCACGCTGCTCGGGCAGCGAGATGTCGAAGATGACCGCGAGCACGCGGATCACGGCGGTCACGACGACGCACACGATCGCCGCGGGCACGAGTCCGACGCCGAAGGCGTTCGCGATCGCGAGCACGGCGCATCCGACCCCCGCGGCCACGGCGTAGAGCGAGCCGACGTGCATGATCGCGACCGGAAGCCCCATGATCATGTCGCGCAGGATGCCGCCGCCGACCGCCGAGCACACGCCGACGAACACCGCGGGAACCGGCGGCAGTCCGAGCGCGAGCGCCTTGCTCGTGCCGAATGCGCCGAAAAGCCCGATCACGATCGCGTCGAGGCCGACGATGACGGCGTTGAGGCGCTGGAAGAGTCCCGCCAGCAGCATTCCGATCAGAGAGGCGCACACAGCGGTGAGCAGGTACCAGTTGCTCTGCAGCGTGACCGGTGTGACGTTGAGCAGCAGGTCGCGGATGAGGCCGCCGCCCATGCCCATCACGATCCCGATGATCGCGACGCCGAGCAGATCGAGCCGTCGCTGACCGCGGAAGCCCGACGCGAAGAGCGCGCCCTGGATGCCGCCGAGACCGACAGCGGTCAGATCGGCCCACAGCGGGATCACCAAGACGGGTTCGTCCACGAACCCATTGTGGGGGAGGTCAGGGCATGTGCGAACGCACGGCCGCCCTGAGCGCGCCGGCCGCAACCCGACCCGCCCGCCTGCGCCGGATCGTCGGTGCCCGGACGGATAATGGACGGGTGCCCACCTACCGCGACGAGGTCGTGGTCCTGCGCACCCAGAAGCTGGGTGAAGCCGACCGCATCGTGACGCTGCTCAGCCGCCGCCACGGCAAACTGCGCGCCGTCGCGAAGGGCGTGCGGCGCACCTCGTCGCGCTTCGGCGCCCGGCTCGAGCCGTTCATGGTCGCCGATGTGCAGCTCTACCAGGGTCGCTCGCTCGACATCGTGCAGCAGGCGGAGTCGCTCGGAGCGTACGGCGCCGACATCGCGATCCATTACGACCGCTACACCGCCGCGAACGCGATGGTCGAGGCGGCCGATCGCCTCAACGAGGCCGAGGCCACGCCGAACCAGTACCTGCTGCTCGTCGGCGGGCTGCGCGCGCTCGCGCGTGGGGAGCACGCCTCGCGCAGCATCCTCGATTCCTACCTCCTGCGCGCGATGGCGCTGTCGGGCTGGGCGCCCGCGCTCGCCGAGTGCGCCCGCTGCGGCGCGAGCGGCCCGCATGACGCCTTCGTCGCCCAGCTCGGCGGGACGGTGTGCCGCGACTGCGCTCCGACGGGCGCCGCGCGGCTCGACGGCGACTCGGCGCGTCTGCTCCGCTCGCTCATGGCGGGGGAGTGGGACGAGGTCGACGCCGCCCCTCCCGCGGCGGCGGCCGCGGCATCCGGTCTCATCGCCGCTTACGCGCAGTGGCACCTCGAGCGCGGCATCCGTTCGCTGTCGCATGTGGAGGCGCTTCGGTGACGCCCAAGCCCTACACCCATCGCGACGCCGTTCCGTATCGCCCGCTCGACTGGACGGGCATCGCCCCTCCGGCGTTCCCCGCGGGGAGCGTGCCGAACCACGTCGCGATCGTCATGGACGGAAACGGGCGCTGGGCGAATCGTCGCGGGCTGCCGCGCATCGAGGGGCACAAGGCCGGCGAGGAGGTGCTGCTCGACGTCGTCGCGGGCGCGATCCAGGCGGGCGTGAAGCACCTGTCGGTGTACGCGTTCTCGACCGAGAACTGGGCGCGCTCGCCAGACGAGGTGCGCTTCCTCTTGGGCTACAACCGAGACGTTCTCCACCGCCGGCGCGATCAGCTCAACGAGTGGGGCGTGCGCGTGCGGTGGTCGGGGCGCAAGCCGCGGCTGTGGGGGTCGGTCATCAAGGAGCTCCAGTTCGCCGAGAGGCTCACGGCCGACAACGACGTTCTCACCCTCACGATGTGCATCAATTACGGCGGGCGGGTCGAGCTCGTCGACGCGATGCGCGAGATCGCCGCCGACGTCGCGGCGGGTCGGCTCAAGGCATCCGCGATCACCGAGAAGACGGTGCGTCGCCACCTGTACCAGCCCGACATGCCCGACGTCGACCTGTTCATCCGGTCGTCGGGCGAGCAGCGCACGTCGAACTTCCTGCTGTGGCAGTCCGCGTACGCCGAGTTCGTGTTCCTCGACACGCTCTGGCCCGACTTCAGCCGCACCGACCTGTGGCACGCGATCCAGATCTACCTCGACCGCGATCGCCGCTTCGGCGGAGCCGTGGACCAACCGGCTCCGCCCGCGCTCTGACGCCACTTATGCCGCGCCCCCTGCGGGCGTATCCTGCGGGCGAGTGGATGCTCCTCTCCTGTGGGGCGCGGCGCGCAAGCCGTGGTCGGGAGGTGTCTGATGGACGGTACGCGACACTCCCCGCGGCGCGCCGCGATGGCGGCCACTCTCGTCCTGGCCGCTGTGCTGGCCCTCGCCTCGTGCGCGCCGATTGCGAACGAGGCCGACGAGACGTCGGTGCCCACACCGACCACCACGGAGGAGCCGTCGCCGACCCCCACAGGCACCGGTGACAACGGCGGATCCGACGGCCCGGTCGACCCTTCGCAGCAGACGCGACGCAGCGGCCCGGCAGCCGAGTACGGAGGCCCGCCCTACGGAGACCAGGGCGTGGAGTCCATCGGCGACGGCCGGTGGTGCGCGAAGGTCGGATTCTTCTGGGACGGAGACGCGCCGCCTGAGAACGTCACATTCACGATCGACGGAATCGACTCACACCCCGCCGGCGCCGTAACGGCCTCGACTGAGCGCTGCAGCGATTCGCCTGAGATCGTCGGACCCTGCATCGGCTTCACGATGGCGCCCGATACGCCGTTCACGGTGTGCGACCTCCTCGTGCTCGCCACCCCGTCGTTTGCGATCCAGGCAGGAGTCACCTTCCGGGGCACCCTCGTCTGCACCGAGCCGCGATTCTGCGACGCCGCGATCGCGCGTCCCGCCGAAGCGGGTCCGGAGATCTTCGTGCGGGATCCGGATCCTCCGCAGGAGGACCCCGATGATCCGCCGGCCGAAGATCCGGAGACGCCGACCGATGAGCCCGAGTCATCCGAGAGCGAGGCGCCGTGACGACCACCTCCCGACCCGAGCGCGAGTCCGGCGCATCCGTTGAAGCCATCGGGCACGGACCGATCGGCCCGCCACCCGACGTCGACGAGCGCGCCGCCGATCCTGCCCCCGCGCCCAGCGATGTGATCCCGGGTCCGCCGAACCTCGCGTTCGAGAAGTGGATGGGCTTCCTCTCGTCGTTCGTCGCGCCGGTCACCCTCATCACCGCCCTGCTCTTCTACTTCGGGTACGTGTCGTCGCGCACCTTCTTCGCGTACTTCGGCATCGACGTCGACGTGCTCGGGTTGAGCAACCAGGCCTTCGTCATGCGGAGCCCCGGCGCACTCTTCGTGCCACTCGTGATCGCCCTCATCCTCGCGGCGGCTCTCGTCGTGGGACACCGCCTGCTTCGCAAGCGGCTGAAGAAGGCCGATGCAGCGACCCGCTGGCGCGTCGTGGCGGTGATCGCCTGGACGGGCATCGGCCTGATCCTCGCGGGTCTCGCGCTCGCGCTGCTGTGGGGGGTGTTCGGTGGATGGGAGCTCGCGCCGCTCGTCACGCCGCTCCTGCTCGCCGTGGGCGCGGGCCTCGCCGCCTACGCCGCGTCGACCGCCCGGGCACTGCGCGGAGGTGCGGAGGGGCGGAGTGTCGTCGTGCTGCTCGTCGTGGCGATGGTCGCAGGCGCCTTCTGGGCGACGGCGACGCTCGCGGAGTGGTGGGGACGAGGACAAGCGCGGGCGCTCGCCGCCGACCTCACGTCGCTGCCCGCGGTCGTGCTCGACACGCAGGAGCGGATGTTCCCGGGCAACGACGAGATCCTCTTCCAGGAGCTCGAGCCGCATGACGAGGGGCAGATGTACCGATACCGGTATCACGGCCTGCGGCTGCTCGTGCAGGGCGGAGGACGCCTGTTCCTGGTGCCGGATCAGTGGTCGCCGGATGCCTCGACCCTCGTCGTGCCGTACGACGACTCGGTCCGCGTGCGGTTCCGCTTCTTCCCGGATGCGAACCCGCCGGGCTGATCATGCTTGCGCGGGAATAGACCGTCCCACGTCGACCGTTGTCCTTCAGCATGACGGATGCCATCAAGATCGACGTGTGGTCGGATATCGCCTGCCCCTGGTGCTACATCGGAAAGCGGAACCTCGAGAACGGGTTGGCTGCGGCATCCGCCGATGAGGACGCGCCGGTCGTCGAGGTGACGTACCACTCGTTCGAGCTGTCGCCCGATACGCCCGTGGACTTCGAGGGCGACGAGGTGGACTACCTCTCGGGGCACAAGGGCATCTCGCGCGAGCAGGCGCAGGCCATGATCGAGCGGGTCACGGGCGTCGCCGCGCAGTCGGGCCTCACCTACCGCTACGACCTCCTCAAGCACACCAACACCGTGAAGGCGCACGAGCTCCTGCACTTCGCGAAGGCGCACGGCCGGCAGCTCGAGCTCGCGGAGCGTCTCATGTCGGCGTACTTCACAGAGGGCCGCCACCTCGGACGCACCGACGAGCTCGTGGCACTCGCCGCGGATGTGGGACTCGACGCGGACGCCGCGCGCGAGGCGCTCGAGTCGCGCCGGTATCTCCCGGAGGTGCGTGCCGACCAGAAGCAGGCGGCCGCGTACGGCATCAACGGAGTGCCGTTCTTCGTGATCGACGGCAAGTACGGCGTCTCCGGCGCACAGCCGGCCGAGGCGTTCGCGCAGATCGCGCGACAGGTGTGGGCCGAGCATCGCGCTGCCGAGACGGCCGGCGAGGACGCCGATGTCGACGAGGCGGCGCAGCCGGCGACGGCCGACGTCTGAGCGGCGACGAGAAGAGGGGCGGATGCCGCGGCATCCGCCCCTCTCGCGTTCGCGGCCGCGGTCGTCAGCGCGGCAGGTCGGCCTCGATCGCCTCGACGATCGCAGGGTCGTCCGGGAGTGTACGGCTGCGGAAGCGGCGCACGCTGCCGTCGCGGGTCACGAGGAACTTCTCGAAGTTCCATCCGACCTCGCCGGCTTCGCCGTCGGCGTCCGGCGTCTGCTTGAGCGCCTTGTAGAGCGGGATCGCGCTCTCCCCGTTCACGTCGACCTTGTCCATGATCGGGAACGTCACACCCCACGTGGTCGAGCAGTACTCGAGGATCTCGTCGATCGTCCCGGGCTCCTGGCCGTTGAACTGGTTGCACGGGAACCCGATCACGGTGAAGCCGCGGTCGCCGTAGTCGCGCTGCAGCTGCTCGAGCTGCTCGTACTGGGGCGTGAGCCCGCATCTGGAGGCGACGTTGACGATGAGGACGACCTTGTCCGCGTACTGGGCGAGAGTCGCGGTGCCGCCGTCGGCTGTGCGGAAGGGGATGTCGCGGAGATCTGTCGCGGTCGAGGTCATATCCCCAGGTTAGGGCGTGGGGCAGCACCCCGGCTCCTCCCCAGGGTGCGCGGGCGGTGCGCATGACGCGCGCGACATGCGCGTCCAGCCCCGATTCGGCTTGGGATGGGAAGATGGTCGGGTGACTTCCGTTCTCGTCGACGCGCCCGCACGCGCGCTGTCCATCGGCTCGCTCGAGCTCGATGCTCCCGTCGTGCTCGCGCCCATGGCGGGCATCACCAACACCGCGTTCCGGCGGCTGTGCCGCGAGTACGGCGCGGGACTCTATGTGAGCGAGATGATCACGACGCGCGCCCTCGTGGAGCGGAACGCGACGACGATGCGTCTCATCACGCACCACGAGTCCGAGACGCCGCGCTCCATCCAGCTCTACGGCGTCGATCCCGCGACGACCGAGGCGGCGGTGCGCCTCCTCGTCGAGGAGGATCGCGCCGATCACATCGACCTGAACTTCGGATGCCCCGTGCCCAAGGTCACGCGCAAGGGAGGCGGCTCCGCGCTCCCGTGGAAGCTCGGGCTCTTCCGCGACATCGTCACGCGGGCCGTGCGCGCCGCGGGAGGCGTCCCGCTCACGGTGAAGATGCGCAAGGGCATCGACGCCGACCACCTGACCTACCTCGACGCGGGTCGCATCGCCGAAGACGCGGGCGTCGCGGCCGTCGCCCTGCACGCGCGTACCGCGGCCGAGTTCTACTCGGGCGAGGCCGACTGGTCGGCGATCGCCGCGCTCAAGGAGGCGGTCACGAGCATCCCGGTGCTCGGCAACGGTGACATCTGGAGCGCCGAAGACGCGGTGCGCATGATGGATGAGACCGGCTGCGACGGCGTCGTCGTGGGTCGCGGATGCCTCGGGCGTCCGTGGCTGTTCGGCGACCTCGCCGCCGCCTTCGGCGCCGAAAGTCGACCCGTCGACGCGACGCTCGGCTTCGTCGCGCGGGCCTTCCGCCGCCACGCCGAACTGCTCGTCGAGTTCTTCGACGACGAGGGGCGCGGCTGCCGCGACATCCGCAAGCACGTGGCCTGGTACTTCAAGGGCTACCCGGTCGGCGGCGACACACGCGCACGCCTCGCGACCGTGTCGAGCCTCGCCGAGATCGACGACCTGCTCGCCACGCTCGACCTCGACGCGCCGTACCCCGGCGCCGCAGCCGAGGGTCAGCGCGGCCGTGCCGGAAGCCCCAAGCGTCCGGCGCTGCCCGAAGGCTGGCTCGACTCTCGAGAGGTCGGGGCCGAGGCATCCGCCACCCTCGCCGAAGCGGAACTCGACACCAGTGGCGGCTGACGGCCCCGGGGCGGTCGGCGTCGCGTCGGGGCGACCGGAGGGCTACGACGACGCGGATGCCGCGCGCTTCCACACCGAACGTCACCGGTCGCAGCGCGATGACTTCGCCCGTGATCGTGCGCGTGTGCTGCACTCCGCTGCCCTGCGCCGCCTCGCCGCGAAGACGCAGGTGCTGAGTCCCGCGAGCCCCGCCGACTTCGCGCGCAACCGCCTCACGCACTCGCTCGAAGTCGCCCAGGTCGGGCGGGAGCTCGCGACGGCGCTCATGCTGTCGCCCGACGTCGTCGACACGGCGTGCCTGAGTCACGACCTGGGGCACCCGCCGTTCGGGCACAACGGCGAGCGCGCCCTCAACGACTGGGCCGACGACATCGGCGGGTTCGAGGGCAACGCGCAGACGCTGCGCATCCTCACTCGGCTCGAGCCGAAGGTTCTCGGCGACGACGGCCGCACGTACGGGCTCAACCTCACCCGGGCGAGCCTCGACGCGACGTGCAAGTACCCGTGGACGGCGGACCACCCGCTGCCCGATCCCGGGGGCAGGCTCAAGTTCGGCGTGTACCCCGACGACGAGGACGTCTTCCGCTGGATGCGCGAGGGTGCGCCCGGCCGTGTGCGATGCATCGAGGCCGAGGTGATGGATCTCTCCGACGACATCGCGTACTCGGTGCACGACTTCGAAGACGCGATCGTGAACGGGTACCTCGATCCCGCGCGCCTCACCGACACGGCCGAGCACGACGCACTCCTGCGTGCGATCCAGGCGTGGGTGGGGTTCGACTTCGCGCTCGACGAGCTCGAGGACGCGCTGTACCGGCTCATGCGGATGCCGGAGTGGATTCGCTCGTTCGACGGCACGCGTGCCGCGCACGCGCATCTCAAGAACCTCACATCCGACCTCATCGGCCGGTTCGCGCGGGCGGCCACCACGGCGACGCGCGAGGCGTACGAGGTCGCGGTCCTCACGCGGTATCGCGCGCACGTCGTCGTGCCGCGTGTCGTCGAGGCCGAGATGGCGGTGCTGAAGGGCATCATCGGAGCCGTGGTGGTCTCGATCGAGGGTCGCAAGGCCCTCTACAAGGAGCAGCGTCGCGTGCTCAAGCGCCTCGCGACGGCCTTGTGGGAGCGCCCCGAGGCGCTCGACGCGATGCACGCGCAGGACTTCGCGGTGGCCGAGACGGATGCCGCGCGCCGCCGCGTCGTCGTCGACCAGGTCGCGAGCCTCACCGACCAGCTCGCGATCGCGTGGCACGACCGGCTCGTGGGTGAGATCGACGCCGGATCCCTCGGCGTGTGGTCGCCGGCCGCGCCGAAGCCCGATTCCGCCCGCCGACGGGGAGGGCTGTGATGGCCGGACGCATCCGTCAAGCCGACGTCGACGAGGTGAAGGCGCGCACGAACATCGCCGACATCATCGGCGAGCGTGTGGCCCTCAAGCCTGCGGGTGTGGGCTCGATGAAGGGGCTGTGCCCCTTCCACGACGAACGCAGCCCGAGCTTCAACGTGCGCCCGCAGGCGGGCTTCTACCACTGCTTCGGATGCGGTGAGTCGGGCGACGTCTACTCGTTCCTCCGCCGCATGGACCACCTGTCGTTCACCGAGGCCGTCGAGCGCCTTGCGGGGCGCATCGGCTACACGCTCCATTACGAGGATGGGGGAGCGGCGCCCGAGACGACGGGCCGCGCGCGCCTGTACGCGGCGAACGCCGCAGCGGCCGAGTTCTTCCGCGCGCAGCTCATGACGCCCGAGGCCGAGGCCGCGCGCTCGTTCCTGGGCTCGCGCGGCTTCGACGCGGGCGCCGCCGCCCACTTCGGCGTCGGGTACGCGCCGAAGGGCTGGTCGGGCATGCGCGACGCGCTGCGCGGCCAGGGCTTCAGCGATGAGGAGCTCGCCGCGGCCGGCCTCGTGTCGCAGGGGCAGCGCGGCGTGTACGACCGTTTCCGCGGGAGGGTCGTGTGGCCCATCCGCGACGTCACGAGCCAGGTGATCGGGTTCGGCGCCCGCAAGCTGTACGACGACGACAACGGCCCCAAGTACCTGAACACGCCCGAGACGCCCATCTACCGCAAGAACCAGGTGCTCTACGGGCTCGACCTCGCCAAGCGCGACATCTCGCGCGAACACCGGGTCGTCGTGGTCGAGGGCTACACCGACGTCATGGCGTGCCACCTCGCGGGGATCACGACCGCGATCGCGACGTGCGGCACGGCATTCGGCTCCGACCACATCACCGTGCTGCGGCGCGTGATGGGCGACGACACGGCAGCGGGAGAGGTGGTCTTCACCTTCGACCCCGATGAGGCGGGGCAGAAGGCCGCGTTGCGCGCGTTCGGCGACGAGAAGCGCTTCGCCGCGCAGACGTACGTCGCGGTCGCTCCCGACGGCCTCGACCCGTGCGACCTGCGCCTCAAGCGCGGCGACGCGGCCGTGCGCGCACTCATGCAGACCAAGGCGCCGATGTTCGAGTTCGTGATCGACCGGCGTCTCGCGGGCTTCGATCTCGCGACGGTCGAAGGCCGCGCGGGCGCTCTGCGCGCCGCCGCGCCGATCGTCGCCGAGATCCGCGACCCTTCCCTGCGCCCCGGCTATGCGCGCGTGCTCGCACGGCGCCTCGGGCTGGAGCTCGGCGAGGTCACCCAGGCCGTCGAGCGCGCACGACGGGGTGGAGGACGGGGAACGTATGCCCCCGGCCAGAGCCGCACGCAGCGCGGGCAGACGCCGGTGGAGACGCCCGCCGAACCGGTCGTCCGCGTGACGCTGGCGTCGCTGCCGCGCACCGCCGACGTCGTGCTCGAGCGCGACGCGCTCATGGGGTTCCTGCAGTTCGGGCACCGCATCGAGCCCGACCTGCGCGCGCAGGCGCTCGCGCTGCCGTTCCGGCATCCGGCGCTCGAGGCCGTGCGGCAGGCGGTTGCGGCGGCACCCGATGTCGAGCGTCCCGGCTGGGCCGCGGATGCCGTGTCGGACGTGCGCGAGCCCTTCCGGTCGCTCGCGGCCGAACTGCTCGCGGCGGACTTCCCGGCGCTGACCGACGACGCCGCCGTGGCGTCGACCGCCGACCTGGCCCGGCGGCTCATCCTGCGCGCACTCCAGCGCGAGAAGACCGAGCTGCTGGGTGCGATCCAGCGCGTCCCCGCCGATTCCGACGAGGGCCGCGGCATCCGGGTGCGCCTTCGCGAGATCGACGTGGAACGCGAGAGATTAGTCGCCGATCTCTGATCGGGCAACCGATTGGCGCGCGGCTCCTTCGCAGGGCATGATGTGGACATGTCCCGCCGTCGAGACGCCGAAGTCGCGATCCGGTGCACCGATCTCTCGGTCGCCCGTGCGGGACGAGGTGCCCCGAACGAGCGGGTCGTCGACGGCGTCTCGTTCACCCTCGGCCACGGCGCCACCCTGTCTCTCATGGGCCCGACCGGTGCGGGCAAGTCCAGCCTCGCCGCGATCCTCGCGGGGAGCACCGAGCAGGGCCTCGCCGTCGTCGGCGGAGACGCCGAGGTGCTCGGCATCCGTGTCCGCCGTCCCGGCCGCGCACACCGCGAGCTGACCTATTACACCGGCTACCTCCCGCAGCGGGCCGGGGCGAACCTGCCCGCGCGCCAGACGGTGTCGGAGCTCATCGGCGAGCCGATCACGAGCCGCTCGCGCCGGGTCAACGAACGGGCGCTCGCGGTGCGGATCGCATCGCTCCTGGACGAGCTCATGCTGCCTCTCGGCGCCGCGGCGAAGTACCCGTACGAGTTGAGCGCCGGCATGCGCCAGCGCGTCGCGTTCGCTCGTGCGCTGATCCTCCAGCCGCGCATGCTGATCGCCGATGAGCCGTTCGTGAACATGGACGTGGAGGCGCGGCGGGCGGCCAAGAAGGCGGTCCTGCGTCGGCGGCACGGGTACGGGATGTCGGCGGTCATCGTCACCAACGAGTCCGACGTCGTGCGCGACCTCGACACGGATGTGCTGGTCCTGCGAGGTGGTCATGCGATCGCCTACGGGCACGGCACGACCGACCTGCTGTGGACCCCGAGCGGCGAGGCCGACAAGCGTCTCATCGCCTCGTGATGGTCATGACCACGCTTCCGGCTTTGCTAAGATGGTCTGGTTGCCCGCGGTAGGCGGAGCATATTCCTCCATAGCTCAATTGGCAGAGCAATCGGCTGTTAACCGATAGGTTCTTGGTTCGAGTCCAAGTGGGGGAGCCACGAACTCCACTTCGAACTCCCGTGATCGTCACGGGAGTTTTTCTTCTGTGGCTGCGGGACCACCGTCAGTTATGCCCGCATCAGACATACTTATGTCGTAAAACGCCACATCCGGGTAGGCTCTCGATCAGACCCGTCTTCCAGGCCACCGCCTGTCCTGATCCGGAGAGCGAGCACCGATGCTTCTTCTCGAAAGAGACCTCATCCAGTCCGTCGGATTCCGCAACGTCCGTGAGGGCGACGCGGTGGTCGGATTCCAGTTCCGCGTGCGCATGCCGTCCTATCGAGGCATGGCCGCATCGCTCATCGACGGCATCGCGGTGCGCGTGGGTGACATCGTGGAGGTCGGCCCCGAGGTGCCGCTGTGGACGTTCGGCGGACGGACGTACACGCTGCAGGAGCTCTGGGACTCGGACGGGGTCCGATGGCCGCTCGAAGAGCCCGCGATCGTCACCGTGCCGTTCCCCGGCGGACTCCCGGAGGGCACGCATGAGGTGTCGATCGAGCTTCGGCTGCGGATGTCGTACATCCCCGAGGAGCATCAGCCGTCGCGGTACGAGGAGTCGAGGCACATCACGCTCACGTCGTCCGAGGAGGGCGGCCCGTTCAAGTACGGTGTGAGCCTCTACAGCTTCATGACGGACTTCGGGACCGTCATGGACCTCGAGACTGCGCTCGCCGCTGTCGCCGACGTGGGGGCGACCGGCGTCGAGATCCTCGGCGAAGGCCACATCGAGGGGTACCCCGAGCCGACAACCGAGTGGGTCGACCGCTGGTTCGCCCTCCTCGAGAAATACTCGCTCGAGCCCACGAACTACGGCTCGTGGATCGATACGCGACTCCACTCTCGCGGCCCGAACGCGCGCGAGTACACCGCAGCCGAAGGGGCTGCGACGCTGCAGCGCGATCTGCGCCTGGCGAAGCGCCTCGGCTTCCGTTTCGTGCGACCGAAGATCGGAGTCGTCTCGAGCGACCTCATCCCGCATCCGACCTGGACCGAGGCCGTCGAGCGGTCCCTCGACCTCGCCCACCAATTGGATGTCGTGATCTGCCCCGAGATCCACGCGCCCACGCCTATCAAGCACCAGGTGGTCGACGACTACGTGGCGCTCATCGAGCGCACCGGCACCCGTCACTTCGGGCTGCTGCTGGACACCGGCATCTTCCAGGACCGCCCGATCCCGCTGAAGCCCGGTGAACTGCCCGGCCGCCGCCCGGCCTTCATGGACGGAATCGCGGTCGACCCGGCCGACATCGCCGACATCGCCCGGTACGTCGTGTTCATCCAGGCGAAGTTCCACGACATCGACGAGAACCTCGAAGATCAGCAGATCCCGTGGGAGCCCGTGCTGCGCGCGCTCAAGGACGCCGGATACACCGGATACCTCTCCAGCGAGTACGAGGGTGTGCGCACACCGTGGCGCTCCATCGAGCAGGTGCGCAGGCAGCACTCGCTCCTGCGCTCGATCGCCTCCCGCCTCTGAATCCGCGAGACGACAGCATGCCCAACGGCCTCATCACCGAGGACAGCCTCCGCCCGCACCCGGCCGGTCTCGCGCTCCGCCTCACGATCCCCTGGTACCGGAGCCTGTGGCTCTCTTCGGTCTCGACCATCCGCCTGACCGTCGACGGAACCGACGTTCCCGACGACGACCTCACGTTCGAGCTGGGCGGCAGGCGATACGCGATCGCAGAGCTGCAGGAACAATCCGACACGCTGTGGTACCTGCAGGAGCATCCGCTTCTCATCGCCCGTCTCGATCGTCCGGTCGCCGTCGGCGAACAGCACGACGTCGAGATCTTCGGCGAGTTGCGGCTGCCCTACATGCAGATCGCCCCGGGTCGCGAAGGCGGCCCGGGCATGTACGTCCCGAACGTCGTGCGACAGGCGACGACCCTCACGGTCACCGACCGCGACGCACCCCCACCGGCGACGACGACGGATGCCGCACCGCCCGTTCCCGACCCCGGTGACGACCCGTTCAAGCTGGGCCTCACGCTGTACTCGGCCAGCGCGGAATTCCGCGCCGGGTGGTACGACCTCGACGGGCTGCTCGATCGCGTGGCCGAGCTCGGCATCGGCCCGGGCATCGAGATCGTCGCTTCGCAGATGCTTCCCACGTACCCGGTCGTCTCCGACGACTTCGTCGCGACGTGGCGCGCGGCCTTCGACCGCCACGGATTCGAGGCGAGCTCGTTCGGCGCGAACCTCGACATGGGCAGGCGCCGCGATCGCGACATGACGCCCGACGAGGAGTTCGAGTTCAGCGAGCTGCTCTTCCAGGGCGCGAAGCGACTCGGATTCCCGCTCGTTCGCATCCAGAGCGCCAAGCCCGAGCTGCTGCGCCGACTGCTGCCCGTCGCCGAGAGCCTCGATCTCACACTCGCCTACGAGATCCATGCGCCGACGGGGCCGAACTCGCCCGAGATCGTCCAGGTGCGCGAGGTGTACGCGGACCTCGATTCGCCGCTCCTCGGCTTCGTCGCCGACTTTTCGTCGACGATGCACGCGATGTCACCGACGCTCCTTCACGCTGTGCGACGCGCCGGCCTGGACGACGAGGCGGTCGACCGTCTGCAGCGCATCTGGGAGACGGATGCCCCGATGCGCGAGCGCCAGCAGGAGTTCATCGCCTACCTCCACGGGCGCGACTTCGATCCCGGGCGCCTCGGCTCGTTCGCGCACCTCGCGTTCAACATGCACGGCCACGTCGACCCGCGGGAGTGGGCGGACATCATGCCGCAGATCCTGCACGTGCACGCGAAGTTCTACGACATCGACGAGACGGGCCAGGAGCCCGCGATCGACTACCCGGAACTCGTGCGCGTCTTCGTCGAAGGCGGATACCGCGGCTACTGGTCGAGCGAATGGGAGGGGCATGCGTTCGCCGAGCTCGGCGAGGTGGACCCGCTGCTCCTCGTGCGAAAGCAGCACGACCTCATCCGTGCGTCGCTGCGCTCGGCGGAGGCGACCCGTGCCTGAAATGGACTTCCGCACGCTGCCCCTGCCCGAGGTGCTGCGGCTCTTCCGTGAGCGCGGGGAACCGGCCGACCCCCGCCCCGACGTCGACACCGCGTCGCTCAAGCGGCGGTTCCCGCGGCTCGCCGGTGTCGAGACGGCGGATCTGCGGATCGACGGTCCGCGCGGACGGGTCGTGCCGGCGCGCCTGTATCGCGACGCGTCGGCGGCGGCATCCGGGCACGCCCTCGTGTGGGCGCACGGCGGCGCGTTCATCGGCGGGCACCTCGACATGCCGGAGTCGAACTGGGTCGCGCTCGAGCTCGCGGCTCGCGGCATCCCCGTGCTCGCCGTCGACTACGTCAAGTGCCTCGGCGATGTGCATTTCCCCGAGCCGTCCGACGACGTGCTCGCGGGGTGGAGGTACGCCCTGGCGAACGCCGTCGAGCTGTTCGGCGTGTCGTCATCGGCGGTCATGCTCGGCGGTGCGAGCGCGGGCGGAAACCTCACAGCCGGCGCGGCGGCCAGGCTGCGCGACGCCGGTGAGCACGGACCCGCCGGCCTCGTTCTCGTGTACCCCGTCGTTCATCCGAACGGTCTGGATGCCTCGGCCGACCTCCACCCCGACTCTCCGCACACCGCCCTGACGCTCAACTTCACCGGCTCTCCGGAGGCGGCGCTCGACCCGCACGCCTTCGCCGCGCTGGGTCGGGCAGAGGGATTCCCGCCGACGCTCATCGTCGTGTGCGAGCACGATGTGCTCCGGCCATCGGGGGAGTCGTTCGCGCGTCAGCTCGACGACGCGGGCGTCGACGTCCAGCTGCATCTCGAAGCCGCGGCCGACCACGGGCACATCAATGAACCTTCCGATCCGACGGCCCTGCTGACCGTTCAAGCGATCGCGAACTGGATCCGGGAGCGGGAGTGAGCGACGCGGCCTCCGTCACCTATCGGAATCCCGTCCTGGCGGGGGATCGCCCCGATCCTGCGATCATCAAGGTGGGCGACGAGTACTGGATGACCTACTCTTCGTTCGAGTCGGCGCCGGGGCTGCCTCTCTACCGCTCGCGGGACCTCGTGAACTGGGCGTACGCGGGCTCCGCGCTCGCCGAGCCGCTCGGAAGCACCTTCGCGGTCGACATCGCGGAGCACGACGGCCGGTACTTCATCTACATCCCGTTCATCCCGACGCCGTGGTCGGAGCTCACCGAGCCGGCGATCTTCGTGATCCACGCCGACGCCATGCAGGGGCCGTGGTCCGAGCCGATCGACCTCGGGATCCGGTGGGCGATCGATCCCGGCCACGTCGTGGGGGAGGACGGCAAGCGGTACCTCTTTGTCAACGGCATCCGTCGCATAGCACTCACGGACGACGGCCTGGCGACCGTCGGCGAACTCGAGCACGTCTACGACGGCTGGCGCTACCCCGACGATTGGATCACCGAGGCGTACGCGCTCGAGGGTCCCAAGCTCCTCCGCCGTGGGGACTGGTTCTACCTCGTGAGCGCGGTCGGCGGCACGAGCGGCCCACCGACCGGCCACATGGTGATCGTCGCGCGGTCGCGTTCGATCCACGGCCCGTGGGAGAACAGTCCGCACAACCCGGTCGTGCGCACGTGGGACGCCGCTGAGAAGTGGTGGTCCCGCGGGCACGCGACGATCGTCGAGGGCACCGGCGGGAACGACTGGTGGATGGTCTCGCACGGCTACGAGAACGGATACCGCACGCTCGGGAGGCAGATCCTGCTCGAGCCGGTCGCGTGGACCGAGGACGCGTGGCCCGTCGCGGTCGCGGAGGACATCGGGGAAGACCTCGACGCCCCGGCCGGCGCCTCCCCTCAACCGGCGTCGTCCGCGTTCTCGGACGACTTCACGACGCTGCGGCTCGGCGAGCGATGGACGTTCCACGCGCCGGATCCGGGGGAGGCATCCCGCCTCCGCCTCGACGACGGACTGGTGATCGCAGGCAAGGGGAGCAGTCCCGGTGAGAGCTCCCCGTTGGCGATGGTGGTAGGCGACCACTCGTACGAGTTCGAGGCCGACATCGAGCTGCTGGGCGATGGGGTCGAGGCCGGCCTGCTCCTCTTCTTCAACGATCGGCTGTTCTGCGGCATGGGCATCGACGGTGAGCGGATGTTGAGCTACTCCGGTGGCCGAAGCACGCACTGGCGCGAGCCCGCTCCCGCGACGCGGCGGCTGCAGCTCCGGTTGCGCAACGACGAGCACATCGTGACCGGGTGGTATCGCGAGCCCGGCCGGGGGTGGACACGCCACGCGATCCGCTACGAGACGTCCGGGTATCACGCCAACACGATCGCTGATCTGCTGAGCCTGCGGCCCGCGCTGTACGCGGCCGGAACCGGCAGCGCGCGCTTCCGCGACTTCGCGTACAGGCCGGTGACGAAGGGAGTGGCCGCGTGAGCACCGAAGCCGCCGACACCGCCCACCGTCGAGGAGTAGACCATCGCCGTCCAGCGCGCGATCGAACGCGTCCGTGACGCTCTCGTCGAGGCGCGGGAAGCCGTCGTCGCCGACTGACCGGTCAAGCCCGCTCGACGGTGACCGCGACGGGCTGCGTGCGATCCAGCGACGAGCCGACGTGGAGCATGAACGTGCCGGGCTCGACGACGAGACGGCCGTCGGCGAGCCGGAAACCCAGCTGCTCGTCGCCGATACGGAATGAAACGCGTTCGGTGGCGCCCGCTTCGACCGTCACGCGCTCGAAAGCGACGAGCCGGCGCACCGGAGGAGCGATGCTCGCGACGACGTCTTCGACGTAGACCTGCACGACGTCGTCGCCGGTTCTCGTCGATGTGTTCGTCACGTCGACGGAGAGGGTGACGGACTCGTCGCGCGCGATCCGCCGCGCGGACAGACGAGGCGATCCGTGGGAGAACGTCGCGTAGCCCGACCCGTGGCCGAACGGGAACTGCGGTCCGAGCTCGAGGTCGAGGTACTTCGACGTGTACTTCTCCTGGACGTTGTCCGGCCCGTGCAGACCGATGTCCTCCGTGGTCGTGGTGAGGGTGCCGCCGGTCGTCGCCGGTCGACCGGTCCGCTCGTGGGCGTAGTAGACGGGGATCTGACCCACCGATCGCGGCCAGGTCATCGGCAGGCGGCCGGAGGGGTCGGCGTCGCCGAGCAGCACATCCACGATCGCTCCCGCCGCCTCGGTGCCGCCGTGCCATGCGACGATCACGGACGGGGCGAGGTCGATCCAGTCCGAGACGATGAGCGGGCGCCCCGTCTCGATCACGACGACGAACGGCACGCCGGTGCGCGCGATTGCGCGGACGAGGTCCTCCTGTCGGCCCGGAAGCCGCAGGTCGCTGCGCGACGCGGCCTCGCCCGAGAGCGCGCTCGGCTCACCGACGAGGAGGACGACGATGTCGCTGTCGCGTGCGGCCTCGACCGCAGCCGCGATTCCCGTGTCGTCGTCCTCGAGGAAGTCGACGCCGGCGACGACGCTGACCTCGGCATCCGGACGTCGCGAGGCGAACTCGTCGGCGATCGATCCCGCCGGAGCCCCGAACGGCTGCGACCACGCGCCGAGGTGGTCCGTCGACGTCGCGTACGGGCCGGTGAGGAGGATGCGCCGATGATCCGCGAGTGGGAGCAGGGCGTCGTCGTTCTTCAGCAGCACCGCGGAGCGCACCGCGGCGCGCCGTGTGAGGCGGAGGGCTTCGTCGGTCGGCGCGGTGATCTCGGCGGCCTCGTCGACGTACGGCTGATCGAAGAGCCCGAGACGCTCCTTCAGCGTCAGCACCCTCGCGACGGCGTCATCGAGCCGCGTGCGATCGACGCGGGCCAGCAGCGCCTCACGGACCTCCGACGGCGCCCCGCCCATCTCCACGTCGAGGCCGGCCTCGTACGCCTGGGCCGCGGCATCCGCGAGGTCTTCTGCGATTCCGTGCGGGATCAGATTGCGCACGCCCTCGGCGTCGCCAACGACCACCCCGTCGAAACCCCACTCGTGCTTGAGCACCGCGGTGAGCAGCCCGTGATTGGCGTGCATGGGGCGGCCCGCGACGGTGTTGAAGGATGCCATGACGGATGCCGCACCCGCCGCCACCGCAACCCGGAACGGCTCGAGGTGGACGTTCCGCAGTCTGTGCTCGGAGGCGTCCACCGTGTTGTAGTCGCGCCCGCCCTCGGGCTGCCCGTAGGCGACGAAGTGCTTCGCCGTCGCGGCGATGGCGCGGGGTGAGCGGAGTGAGGAGCCGTGATAGCCGCTTATCATCGCGCGAGCCATCGTCGACGTGAGGTGGACGTCCTCGCCGAAGCCCTCGACCACGCGGCCCCAGCGCGGGTCACGTGAGATGTCGACCATGGGGGAGAAGGTCCACTTGACGCCGCCCGACCGCGCCTCGGCCGCGGCGAGGGCGGCGAGCTCTTCGACGAGCGCCGGGTCGAACGTCGCGGCCTGCGCGAGCGGCACCGGGGCGATCGTGCGCTGGCCGTGCACGACGTCGAGACCGACCAGCACCGGGATGCCGAGCCGCGTCTCCTCGACCGCGACACGCTGGAACTCGTTCGTCGCCGCCGCCGAGCGCGGCCAGAAGACCGAGCCGATGCCGTCTCTGATGAGCTGCGCGGCGTCCTCGAGCCGAGGGCGGAAGACGATCTGCAGCTGACCGAGCTTCTCGGCATCCGTCATCTCGGCGATCAGTCCTCGCACGCGCGCACTGACCGGTGTCATGGAATCCTCCTCGGTCGCGACCCACGGCCGCACGTGAACCAGATACCGCCCGGAGCCGAGGCCCCGGGCGGCATCTGCGCCTCTGCGTGTCAGCGGATCAGCTGTCCCACGCCGCGTCCATCTCCTCCAGAACCTGATCGACGGTCTTCTGACCCGTCAGCAGGCCCTGCACGCCGACACCGAGGGTGTCGTAGACGGCGGGGTTCGGCCACGTCGCGTTCGGGAGGCCGGTGAAGGCGCCCGACTCGAGCAGGTCGCCGACCGCCTGGTAGGGCGGGAGCAGATCAGCGGACGTCGCGCCCGTGATCGGCACCATTCCGGCGAGGTCGGCGAAGGCCTTCGCCTGCTCCGGCTGGGCGACCCAGTCGAGGAACGCCTGCACCGACTCCTTGACGGCGTCATCCGCCTTGGCGTTGAGCGCCCACGCGTAGTTCGCCGACGCCATCATGTACTCGCCCTGGCCTTCGGCGGGCGGGAACGCGCGCACCTGGAGCTCGAGCCCGGTCGCGGCCCCGATCGAGGTGGCAGCCGAGCCGGGGAGCGCCGCCGTGAGCGCCGTGCCGCCGCCCATGCCGGCCGTGATCGTGTCGAAGGTGCCGCCCTCGACGCCGTCCTGGAAGCAGCCGCTGTCCTTCAGCTCGATGATGTCCTCGAGCGTTTCACGCCAGCCATCCGAGTCGGCGAAGGTCACGTCGCCCGCGGCGCGCTGCTCGTTCCAGTCGGGGGTGTTCTCGTAAACGCGCGTGGCCGAGATGAGCTGCGACAGCAGGCCGGTGTTGAAGGGCACCGAGCCGGCGAGGACCGTGAACGTCTTGCCGCCCTCGCGGGCCGTCGTGCACATCTCGAGCATCTCCTCGTAGGTCGAGGGGTACTCGTCGATGCCGACCTCGGACGCCGCGGCCGCGTTGAAGACGTAGCCGACGGGCATGAGACCCGTGGGCTGGCCGTAGATCTCGCCCTCGTACTCGTACAGGTTCTCGGTGCCCGCCGGGATGACGGATGCCGAGTCGCCGCCGAGCGGAGCGAGCAGGCCCGCCTCCGCGAGTGTCACGACCGAGATCGCCTGGCCGGTGCCGGGCGCGAGGATCATGACGTCGGCGGCGTTGCCCGCCTGCAGCTGCGTCGTGACCTGCTGGTTGTACGCCTCGGACGGGTAGGGGATCACCTCGATCTCGACGCCCGTCTCGTCGGAGTAGGCCTGGAGGGTCTTCTCGTAGTAGTCGTCCTGGTCGTTCGCCTGGGCGACCATGACGGTGAAGCCGGCGGCGACACCGTCGTCGTCGCCGTTGCTGCCGCCGTCGTCGCCGCTCGACGAGCAGCCGGCGAGGATCAGGACGCCGGCGACGGGTGCCGCGAGGAGCGACCACCGGCGAGGCCGGGATGCTGTGTGCTGTGGCATTTCGGACCTTTCATGACTTCGTTGTCGCCAGTCAGGTAATCTGGCTCGGCCACCGGGCCGCATCCTCAGCCTGACACACATTCGCATAATTCTGACATTTGTATTGTTTATGTGAGGCAATAGTCAGGCTGATCCCCTTCTTCTACCTGATCAGAAGCTCTTTTCGGCGACGATTTCCACCGGCCCGGCGAGGCCCGCGGGCAATGGGGACGCCGTCTGTTCGAACACCTGCGTCATCGGAGAGAAGATCTCGCCCGACGGAGCGGATGCCTCGGCGATCAGCCGGTTGCGCCACGGAGTCGCGACCTCCACCTCGAGCACGTTTCGCCCGACGCGCACGGCCGGTGTCACATCCACCCGGAACGGACTGGTCCACGCGACCCCGCAGTCGACCCCGTTCAGCCGGACGCGCGCGATGTCGCACACGCGCCCGAGGTCGAGCCACAGCCGGTCACCGTCGGCATCCGGCAGCTCGAACTCGGTGAGATAGGTCGCGACGCCCGAGAACGCCCGCGCCTCGTCGCCGAGCGTCGTCCACAGCACCGGTCCCTCGGGGAGCGGAATCGGCCGGCGTCCGGAGATGTCCAGCGACCACTCTCCGTCGATCTCGTGTGCTGCGACGGATGCCTCGGGCACCGGCTCCCGCCCTGAGGCCGGCACGAGGAACACCGACCCGAACGCCGGCAGCGTGAGGTCGTACGCGCGACGCCCGTTCCGGTTCTCGGACCCGTCGAGCCCGAGCGCGAGCACGCGCACGGGATCCCACGCGGCGCGGGGGTGCGCGTCATCCGGTACCGAGACCCGCACCCGCACCTCGTGGCCGGCGGGATTCGCGAGGAACGCGATGCGCTCACCGCCGACGACGCGCGAGATCGTCCGCACCGGTGCCCCGTCCACGGTGAGCCAGGGTTCCCGTCCGAGCTCGCGCAGCGCCGCAGTGAGGTCGGCTGTCGCCACCACGTGCCCGCGTGCGCGGGGGTGCGTCCAGATCTCGTCGCACCATCGTGCGAACTCGTCCTCGTCGTCGGCCAGTGACGGGGAGCGATCGGGCCGCATGCCGATCACGGTCGCGCCTTCGTCGAGCAGCGCCGCGACCAGGCGCAACGTCCGGAGCGTCATGCGCCGACTCGACCCGCCGAGGTAGAGGACCGCGTACCGTGCGCCACGAGACTGCAGGACGCCGTCCGTCACGGTGAGCGCATGCAGGTCGTCGGGCCCGGCATAGTCGAAGTCGAACCCCGGTGGGACGGAATCGTCGAGCGCCTCGCCGAACAGCCCGGTGACGGGCGCCTCCTCGCCCACGAACACCAGGACGTCGACGGCGGGCTCGCCCGCAGACAGCACGGCTGAGCACCGGGCGAGGTAGTCGATCCACGGCTTGGCCATGTCTGCCCACGTCTCGTTGACTGTGAACACCTGCCCGAGGAACGGCGCGAGCGCGATGCCCGGCGGCGGTGCCGCGATCGGCTGATGCGGGGATGTGTGGATGCAGAAGCGCGTCACACCGAGCGAGAGCTGCAGGTCGGCGACGTGCTTGAGGCTTCGCGGCGTCGACGCCCACGGGCGGTCGAAGCTCGTGAACGCCTCGGCTCCCGTCCACTTCCTGCCGTGGAGGTGGGCGACGGATGCCGCGCCTTTGAGGTCGGCGACGTATGTCGGCACGGGACCGGCATCCGGGTCGAATGTCCACATGGCGCCCATCGGCACGTCAGCGTGCGACCGCATCGCGAGGTCGTCGCCCAATTGCGGGCGACGGTCCTCCAGCGCCTCGGCGTAGTACGCCATGCCGCGCCGGTGAGCCTCCGCGGAGAGTGTGCCGTAATACTCGTCCGCGAGGAGCTCCGAGATCGTGCGCCGGTAGTCGTAGAGGAATCGATCGGATGCCTCAGCACCGCCGACCACGAGACCCGTGAGCGCGGGCAGCCAGGGGGTCGGGTCGTAGCCGCGGCGCTGCCGGAAACGCTCGATGATATCGTCGGTCCAGTTCTGGGCGCCGGCTTCGATGCTGTCGCTCAGGAGTGCGTCGAACCGGCCGGGGGAGAAGCGATCGAGGTGCTCCCGCAGGTAGCGGGCGACGCGGGATCCGTCGAGCTTGTCCACCTCGAGTCCGGTCGAGTCGGCCGGCGCGGGGCCGTTGGTCTGGCCGGTCAGCGAGGCGCCGAGACGCAGGATGCGCCAGCGGCCCGGCGGCGCGTTCCAGGTGAGCCGGCCGCCCGCGACGTGTTCCGTGATGTCGAGGACGTCCGTCGCGAGGAGGGCCGCGGCATCCGCAGCGGCGTCTTCCGGAGTGTCGACGGCGTAGTAGTCGGGGACGACCCCGAATCCCGCCTTCGCCTCCGCGTGGTGCACGCGGCCGCCGGCGTACAGGGCGAACTCGGAGATGAGGAACGCGTCGCTCTTGCGGAGGACCGGGGGCACGCGCACGCCGTCGGCGACCGGCGGCAGGGCTTCGGCCGCACTCGCTCCCGAGAGCACGAGGCGGAACCTCCGGGCCGTGACCGGCGCGAACGCCGCGGTCCGGGCGGGGACCGTCGACGGGGGAAGAGCCGCGATGTCGCGATACGTGATGCCGTCGTCGCTCGCCTGCAGCACCGCCTCGGCGGGAGGCGCGGCGCCGAAGCCTCCCGGACCCGGGAGGCCCGCGGTGACCGAGCGCACCGTCACGGGTTCGTCGAACTCCTGCTCGATCCACGCCGACGACCACGCGTCCGGGTCGCGAGGGAGCGAGATCGTCGAGTCGAACGAGCCGTCGCGCAGCCGCTCCCCGTCGGCGACGGGTGCTGATCCGGTCACCCGCACCGGTGCGAGCGGCGCGTGCTCGGGCTTTGCAGGGAACGCGATCACGCGCCAGTCCACGGCCCACGGTTCGCGCGCTGGAGAACCCCAGCGCGGGGAGTCCTGGAAGAGGCCCGCGACGGAGGGGAGCGCGGGCAGTTCGACGTCGATCTCACCGCCGCCCTGCACGACTGCCTCCGACCACACGACCTTCTTCATGGCGTCGGCCGGCTCGACCCACGGGCCGCCCGCAGCGCTCCATCCCGACGATGTCGCGACGGCGAGCTCGAGCCCGAGGTCGGCGGCGGTGTCGGATGCTGTCGCGAGCGCTTCGCGCCACGCATCCGTCCCCGGCCGAACCGGCTCGGGAACCACCGGAGGCACGCCCATCCCGCCGTCGAAGAGCTGCACGCCGCGCACGCCGACTCCGTGGAGCCACGTCAGATCGCGGACGATTCCGGCGGGGTCGATGTTGCCGTCCATCCAGTGCCACCACGCGCGCGGCCGTGCGTCGTCCGGAGGATCGATGAACGCCTGCCACAGTGCGGCGAGCGGACCGGATGCCGGGGGCGGCGATGACTCTGGCATGGGTCTCATCCTCGCGTCGCGGAACGGCGTACAGAGGTCCGGACCACTTATATCCGATATCGCTAAAACTAATGTGTGCTTTGAACGGAAGTGTGTGAAAGTTGCTTCAGGCCCGCCGACGGGCGGCGCATGACGACGAGGTCAGAGAGCGGATGACAGTGACGATCGAGCGAGACTCCACTCGCACACTCACAGTGCCCCCCGAGGCGCGGCGCACACCGCGGCCTCGCGGCCGCAAGCCCCTCATCAGCTACGGGCATTGGTGGTGGGCGCTGCCCGCCGTCATCCTCGTGATCGCCGTGCACTACGTCGCGACGCTCACGGGTGGGTTCTTCGCGTTCACCGACTGGACCGGCCTGGGCGAGTGGGAGTTCATCGGCTTCGACAACTTCGTCCGCATCTTCAACGACCCGCTGCTGCTCGGCGCGGTGTGGAACACGCTGTTCCTCGCGTTCGGCTCCGTGATCCTCACGAACCTTCTGGGCCTCGGGTTCGCTCTCGCGATCAACCGCACGCTCAAGACGAGGTACATCCTGCGGACCCTGCTGTTCATGCCGGTCGTCCTGAGCCCCCTCGCGGTCGCCTACGTGTGGAAGTTCATCTTCCAGTTCAACGGGCCGCTCAACGGGTTCCTCGCAGCGATCGGCCTCGAGGATTGGCAGAAGGTGTGGCTCGCCGATCCCACGTGGTCGATCTGGGCGATCCTCCTCACCGTCGTTTGGCAGCAGACCGGTTTCGTCATGGTCATCTACCTCGCCGGCCTCGCGTCGGTGCCCGTCGAGCTCGAGGAGGCCGCCGCACTCGACGGCGCGAACATCTGGCAGCGGTTCTGGCACGTCACCGCTCCCGGCATCCGCCCATCGATCGCCATCGCGACCACCCTCGGGATCATCCAGGGCCTGCGGATCTTCGACCAGATCCTCGCCCTCACCGGCGGCGGACCCGCGGGTGCGACCGAGACCCTCTCGACGCAGGTCTACAAGCAGGCGTTCTCGCTCGGCCAGTTCGGGTTCGGCTCGGCGCTCGCGCTCATCCTGACGCTCATCATCCTGGTGTTCGCCATCCTTCAGCAGCGCGCGACGCGCGACCGCGACGCCGTCGTCCGAAAGGCCTGACATGTTCCGCTATACCAAGCTCACGGCGGTCCGCGAGGTGCTCATCTGGATCGTGACGCTCCTCGGACTGCTGCCCTTCTACCTTCTGCTCACGACGGCGTTCAAGACGGACCAGGAGGCCCTCACGACGAGCGCCGTCGCACCGCCGCAGTCGCTGAACTTCGGCGCCTTCGTCGAGGTGCTCACGACGGGCGGGCGCAACAGCATCCCGATGGCGATCCTCAACAGCACGATCATCACCGCCGGTGCGATCGCGGGGCTCGTGCTGTTCGGCTCGGTCGCGGCGTACGTCATCACCCGGCGCACGCGCATGTGGACGAACGTGACGTTCTATCTCGTGCTCATCGCGATCATCCTGCCGGCGCAGCTGGGCACGGTGCCCCTCTACATCGGCGCCCGCACGGTCGGGCTCACGGGCAACGCGATCGGAATGATCCTGCTGTGGATCGGCATCCTGCTGCCGCTGTCGATCTTCCTCTACGCGAGCTTCTTCCGCGGCCTCACGACCGAGTACGAGGAGGCCGCCGTCATCGACGGGGCGTCGCCGACGCAGGCGTTCTTCCGCGTGGTCCTTCCGCTCATGGCGCCGGCGACCGGCACCGTGGCGATCCTTACGGGACTCATCGTCTGGAACGACTTCTTCAACTCGCTGATCTTCCTCGGCGGCTCGACCACTCAGACGCTCCCCGTCGCGATGTACACGTTCGTCGGCGGACTCGTGTCGGCGTGGAACAAGATCTTCGCGGTCGTGATCATCTCGATGATCCCGATCCTGCTGTTCTACATGTTCGCGCAGAAGAAGTTCATCCAAGGTTTCGCCGGCGGTCTGAAGGGCTGACCCGCCGGGAACGATTCGAGGACGGCCGGATCGTCGAGCGCAGGCGCACCACGCTCCCGCGCATGCCGCCCACCCCATCGATGTCCTGACGACCCTGGAGACGACCGTGTATCAGCTCGCACCCAACATCGAACTTCTCTTCACCGAGGCCGGCGACTACCACGAGCGCGTACGTGCGGCCGCCGCGGCGGGCTTCGACGCCGTCGAGATGTGGGGGCCGATGGGCGTGGACGCGCCTGCCCAGCCGAAGGACCTCCCGGCGCTCAAGGCCGCCCTCGAGGAGACCGGCACCCGGCTCACCGCGCAGCTGTCCGAGCCGCGCACGCAGTTCATGATCCCGCCGTGGGACCATTCGGAGTTCTACCGCAGGCTCGATGAGGGCGTCGAGATCGCCCGCGACCTGGGCTGCCCGCGCATCGTCGTCGGCAGCGGCACGGGCTTCGGCGGCTGGAAGCGCCAGGTGCAGCTCGACAAGCTGATCGAGATCTACCAGAAGGCCATCGCGCAGATCGACGGCTCGGGCATCACGCTCGTCCTCGAGCCGGTGAACATCCGCGTCGACCACCCCGGCGCCCTCCTGGACCGCACCTCCGAGGCGGTCTATGTCGCGCGCGGCGTCGACTCGCCGTTCTTCGGCGTGCTCTACGACATCTACCATTCGGCCGTCGAGGGCGAGGACATGGCGGCCGAGCTCGCGAACGCGGGCGACCTCATCAAATACGTCCAGCTCGCGGATGCCCCGGGTCGAGGCGAACCCGGGTCCGGCTCGCTCGACTGGGTCGAGCGGCTCGGGATTCTCCGCTCCAGCGGTTACGACGGGCCGATCGGGCTCGAGTATTACCCGACGCAGGACTCCGGGGCATCCGTGACCCTCATTCGCGAAGTGGCGGCGACGGCATGAGTCGCTATCCCGAATCGGTCGACGTCGCGATCGTCGGCAGCGGCCCGACCGGCGCCGCCTACGCGCGGATCCTGAGCGAGCAGGTCCCGCGGGCGCGGGTCGCGATGTTCGAGGTGGGGCCGACGGTATCCGACCCTCCGGGCGCGCACGTGAAGAACATCGAGGACGCCGAAGCGCGGGCCGCGGCGCAGCGGCGGTCAGAGGGTCCTGGTGCAGGCGAGGCGACGGTCGACAACCCGGGAGCCGTCAAGTCGGGGGAGCGGCGTGCGCGTCCGGGGACGTTCCTCCTCTCGGACGGATACCGCGTCGACGACGAGGACGGCCTGCCCGTCGCGGCGTTCTCGAGCAACGTCGGCGGCATGGCCGCCCACTGGACCGGAGCGTGCCCGCGGCCGGGCGGGAGCGAGCGCATCGCGTTCCTCCCCGACATGGACGAGCTCCTCGACGAGGCGGATCGCCTGCTGGGTGTGACGACGGACGCCTTCGACGCGGCGCCCTTCACGGCGCTCGTGCGCGAGCGGCTCGCTGCGGTCGTCGACGACGGTCGGGAGCCCGCGGCGCAGGTGCAGCGGATGCCTCTCGCCGTGCGCCGCCGCGAAGACGGGCGGCTCGTATGGTCGGGAGCGGACGTCGTCCTGGGCGACGTCACGCGGGGCAATCCGAACTTCTCGCTTCATGACGAGTCGCTCGTGACGCGAGTCCTCGTGGAGGACGGGCGCGCGGCGGGCGTCTCGGTGCGGGACCTGCGGACCGGCGACGTGCACGAGGTGCGCGCGCGGTTCGTCGTCGTCGCCGCGGACGCCCTGCGGACTCCGCAGGTGCTGTGGGCGTCCGGCATCCGTCCCGAGGCCCTCGGACGCATGCTCAACGACCAGACCCAGGTCGTCTACGCGGCGCGTCTGCGCGACGTCGGGCCCGCGGCGGCCGCCCAGGTCGCGGCATCCGGTGCCCTCAGTGAGCAGAGCGGAGTGAGCTGGGTGCCTTTCACCGACGAGGTGCCTTTCCACGGGCAGATCATGCAGCTCGACGCCTCGCCTGTGCCCCTCGCGGACGACGACCCGGTCATCCCGGGCTCGATCGTGGGCCTGGGCCTCTTCTGCGCCAAGGACCTGCAATGGGAGGACCGCGTCGAGTTCACCGACCAGCCGGACCCCTACGGCATGCCGGCGATGCGCCTGCGGTACACGCTCACGGACCGCGATCGCGCGGTGCTCGAGCGTGCGCGTGAGGAGATCGTGCGTCTCGCGAAGGCTGTCGGCGAGCCCCTCGGCGACCGGCCGTTCACGATGCCGCTCGGCGCGTCGCTGCACTACCAGGGGACGACCCGCATGGGCGAGGTCGACGACGGGCGCAGCGTGTGCGGACCCGACTGCGAAGTGTGGGACGTGTCCGGCCTCTTCGTCGCGGGCAACGGGGTCATCCCGACCGCGACCGCGTGCAATCCGACGCTCACGTCGGTCGCACTCGCCGTACGGGGTGCGCGAACCATTGCCCGAAAGCTTTCTTTTGTCTAATTCAGACATTAGGGTGTAGAAACGCGTACTAAGTAGTCAAGGAGGACTCGTGATCCCCGATCGCATCATCGAGCAGGGAACGCTCACGACCGACGGCGCCCGTGCCGCGGTCGAAGTGCGCCTGCCGTGGTACCGCGCACTGCCGGCGTCGTGCATCGCCGGCGCCACGCTCGCCGTCGACGGTGTCGAGGCACCGGCCGAGTCGCTCCGTTGGGAGATGAACGGCCGCACCTTCACGTTCGACGAGCTCGTGCCCAACACCGAGGAGTGGTGGTTCCCCACCGACTCCGCCGTCCTCTCGGGCGACATCGCGCTCGACGACGCGCCGGAGCACAAGGTCGAGGTGTCGCTCGTGCTGTACATCCCCTACATCGTCATCGGCGACGGCGAGGTGCTCCACATCGAGGAGCGCGATGCCAAGACGATGCCCGCTCGGAAGGCGGTGGCGGCATGACCCTCCGACAGGCTCAGGGGCAGCTGGGCGCGCCCATCCAGGGCGTCACCCTCTACAGCTTCACGCGCGCCTTCCACGGCCGCGAGTACGACCTCGAGGGGCTCGTCCGCAAGGTCGCGGCCGAAGGCTACGGGCCCGGGCTGGAGATCATCGGGTTCTCGAGCTTCCGCGGATTCCCCGACGTCGACGACGCGTACGCGGGGCGGTTCCGCGACCTCGTCGCCGAGACCGGTCTCGTCACGACGTCCCTCGCGATCAACGCCGACATCGGTATCCACCGCGATCGGCTGCTGTCGCAGGACGAGCTGATCGAGTACATGCGCCGCCAGATCGAGGCCGCCGCGAAGCTCGGCTTCCCGATCGCACGCGTGCAGATCTCGATCTCGCCCGACTCGATGGAGGCCCTCGCGCCGATCGCCGAGCGCTACGGGGTGACCCTCGCCCTCGAGGTCCACGCCGACCAGTACGCGTCGCACCCGCGCATCCTCGCACTGCGCGACCGCTACGAGAAGGTGAGCTCGCCGTTCCTCGGGTTCACGATGGACTGGGGCGCCACCGTGACCGGCTTCGCGCCGTCGCTCATCGAGGCTTACCGCCGCCGCGGCGCATCCGAAGACCTCCTCGAGAAGGTCGTCGCGCTGTGGAACGAGTTCTACGAGCAGGGGCCGCCGGCCGACCAGGCAGAGCACGGCCAGCGTTTCGGGCGCTTCATCGCGCTCGCCGCACAGAACGGTCGCCCCGACCTGGGCATCGACTTCGGCATCAACGGCACCGGCCTCTTCGGCCCGGCCCGCGTGGACGACTGGCTCGAGATCTTCCCGTGGATCAAGCACGTCCACGGCAAGTTCTTCGGGATCGACGAACACGGCGAAGAGCCCTCGGTTCCGGTGCGCGACCTCGTGAAGCTCCTCGTCGAGAACGGTTACAACGGCGCGATCTCGAGCGAGTACGAAGGCTGGCACTGGAACCATTGGCAGTCGCCGTTCGAGATCATCGCCGCCGAGCAGGCCGTGCAGCGGTCGGCGGCCGAGAACGCCGGCAGCCGGATGGTGACGGATGCCGCGGAAGCGCGCAGTCAGCTCGCCGCCTGGCTGCCCCGACCCGAAGGAGCGAACGCATGAGCGACGGAATCGCGGGCACCGGCATCAAGCTGGGCACCACCCTCTACTCGATGACGAGTGAGTTCGCCGCCGGCGTCTACACCCCTGAGACGCTCATCGCGGCCGTCGCAGAGAACGAGATCGGCCCCGGCGTCGAGTTCAACATCGCGCAGCTGCTTCGCACGTACCCCGACGTCGACGGCGAGTTCACGAAGCTCTGGTTCGACTCCCTCGAGAAGTACGGGCTCGAAGCGAGTGCGATCGGCACGAACCTCGACATGGGGCGCCGCAAGGATCGCGACATGACGCCCGATGAGGAGCACGACTTCCTCGCCCGGCAGCTCAAGACGGCGCACACGCTGGGCTTCAAGCGCATCGTCATCCGGTCGGCGGGCAAGGAGCTGCTGCGCAGGCTCCTTCCGCTCGCGGAGAAGTACGACCAGCGGCTCGGGTACGAGATCCACGCGCCGCAGGGTCCCAACGACCCCAAGGTGGTCGAGATCCGCGAGCTCTACGAGGAGCTCGGCAGCGACCGACTCGGCTTCACGGCGGACTTCTCGTCGACGATGCACTCGCTGTCGCCGCGCCTCATCACGCAGCTGCAGTCGATGGGGCTCGACGACAAGCACATTCCGGTCATGGACGAGATCTGGCACGAGCCCACTCCGATGCACGTGCGCAATCAGAAGTTCGAGGACTACCTCGTCAGCGAAGGCGTGGACCCGCTGCGATTCGGACCGTTCACGCGGCTCGCGTTCAACATGCACGGACTCGTGCCGCCCGAGGAGTGGCTCGACATCATGCCGCAGATCTTCCACGTGCACGCGAAGTTCTACGACATCGGCCCCGACGGCGAGGAGCCCGCGATGGACATCCCGCGCATCGTGAAGCAGTTCGTCGACGGCGGGTACGTCGGCTACCTCTCAAGTGAGTGGGAGGGTCACGCCTTCCTCGACCTCGGCGAGGCCGACCCGATCGATCTCGTGAAGAAGCAGCACGCGCTCATGCGGCGCGCCATCGAAGACACCGTCGCGCAGCGCCAGCCGGCCTGAGCGGGGAAAGGAGCAGACCAATGTCCGACAGCGTCGCCGAGGCATCCGTCGCAGAGCTCGCCGCAGAGATCGCGCGCCTCCGCGAAGAGGTCGCCGAAGCTCGACGGCTCGCGGAGCGGGCCGAAGATCGCGGCAAGATCGAGAACCTCTTCAATCGCTACATGTACCTGCACAACGCGTTCCAGGACGAGCAGATCATTCCGCTGTGGGTGAAGGAGGGGACGGAGGGCATCCGCGCCCGCTACACCAACGCGGGGCAGTACACCACGTGGGAGAGCGTGACCGCCTACCACCGCGGTCGTCCCGCACCGGCGGGCAAGCTCATCCTCCACGCGACGACGACGCCCGTCATCGAGGTCGCCGGCGACGGCACCACGGCGAAGGGGGTGTGGCTCATGGCGGGGACGGAATCCGGGCTCACCGATCCCGAGGTTGCGAAGGAGTTCCCCGACATGTACTCGCCCCAGGAGGTGCTCGGCAAGAAGGTGTGGGCGCACTGGGTCTGGTGCAAGTACGGCATCGACTTCCTCAAGCAGGACGGCGAGTGGAAGATCTGGAAGTTCCGCTGCTACGAGCTCGCGCGCGCTCCGTTCGAGGAGAACTGGGTGAGCTTCGGCCTGAAGAACCAGAGCGCGTTCGACCTCGACCTCATGTACTTCGGCGACGACGGCAAGCCCGTGTTCATGCCTCCGGCCGACGAGCCGGTGCCCTCGAAGAACCACCCGTACAGCCCCGAGACGGTGCAGAAGCTCGAGCCGGTGCCGCCGGTGCCGCACGAGCACTTCACCGACACCTTCGCGTAGGAGAGACCATGGCCACCCACAATTCGCTGTTCTCCGAGAAGGACGTGCGGCGCACAGACGACGGCATCGCCGTCTCGCTGCAGCTGCCCTGGTACCGGAGCCTGTGGCTCTCGGCAGTGGACGATGTCGCGGCATCCGTCAACGGGGTCGAGATCCCGAAGGAGGACCTGCGGTTCGCTCTGGAGGGGCGCGTGTACCGCATCGAGGAGCTGCCCGAGCAGTTCGAAACCCTCTGGTTCGTCGCCGATCGCCCCGACGTCCTCATCCGCCTCGACGAGGTTCCGGCGGCGGGCGAGAAGCTCACCGTCGAGGTGGTGCTGACGATGCGTCTGCTCTACATGCAGATCATGCCGGGCGTCGACGGAGGTCCGGGCCGGTACGTCACGAATCGCGTCCCCGTCGAGCGAGAGGTGGTGCTCGCATGACCGGTCTTCGGGTGGCCATGATCGGGCACGGTTTCATGGGAGCGGCCCACTCGGTCGGTTGGCGGCAGGCGCCTGCCGTGTTCGATCTTCCGGTGCGGCCGCATATGGCGGTTGTGGTGGGTCGTGATGTCGAGGCGACGGCTGCGGCGGCGGAGAAGTGGGGCTGGGGGGAGGCTGCGAACGATTGGCGTGAGGTGGTCGCCCGTGACGACATCGATGTGGTCGACATCGTGACGCCGGGTGATTCGCATGCCGAGATCGCGATCGCGGCGCTGGGGGCGGGCAAGCATGTGCTGTGCGAGAAGCCGTTGGCGAACACGGTGGCTGAGGCGGAGGCGATGGCGGATGCCGCGGCCGCAGCCGCGGCGGCCAAG
>Ga0182740_1000306_pt1 | contig 69111 bp, 71 predicted proteins | sample eDN5th37CKraftBY_FD_128872 | JGI IMG/M metagenome (GOLD analysis project Ga0182740, IMG submission 128872) | Enriched backyard soil microbial communities from Emeryville, California, USA - eDNA 5th pass 37_C Kraft BY (version 2) (version 2) | ecosystem: Environmental > Terrestrial > Soil >...
CGAGCAGGTCAACAAGGCGCTGACCCAGATGGACGAGGTGACGCAGCAGAACTCGGCGCTGGTCGAGGAGAACGCGGCCACCGCCAAGACGCTGGAGACGCAGTCCGCGGCCATGAACGAGCGGGTGAGCTTCTTCCGCCTGGAAGACGGGGCCGCCGTTGCGCGGACAGGGCGCCCGGCCGTGCGTCCCGCCGCGGCGCCCCGGCCGGCGGGTGCCGCCGCCACCGCGCCCACATCGGCAGCGTCGTCGACGTCGTCTGCCAAGCGCGGCGGCATCGTCGGCCGCATGCAGTCGGCGCTCGCCACCGCCCTCAAGCAGGACCCGGACTGGAAGGAGTTCTGATCCGCCGCGGCATCGCCGTGACGTCGAGGAGGCGCGGCATCCGCGCCTCCTTTTTCTTTGGCGCGTGGGCGGATGTATGAGCGGCGCAGCGCCGCACATTCGCCGTGCCCGGCCGCCACACACGGCTGCGGCAAGGCGTCCGCTCCGCCGTCTTGGCGAAAGCAACCTGGTCCCGTAAGACACCGCGAGCGTCCATCCCGCCGGAGCCGTCTTCATCCCATGCCGCGCTACCGCATTCCGCTGCTGATCCTCGCGCTGGGCGTCGCGGCCGGCTTGCTGTTCGTCGTCGCCCCCGATCTCGATCACCGGGTGACCGACCACTTCTACGATACCGCCGCGCGAAAATTCCCGCTCGCGACCGACGCGACGCTGGTGGCGCTGCGCAACCTCAACATGTGGATCGACATCGTCTTCGCGGCGGTGCTCGGGGTGGTCATCCTGGCAAAGCTCTGGAAGCCGGAGCGGCCCATGCTGGTGTCCGGGCGCGCCATCCTGTTCCTGTCGCTCACCTTCGCGCTGGCGCCCGGCGTGATGGCCAACGTCGTCTTCAAGGAGAACTGGTCGCGGCCGCGCCCCGTTCATCTCACCGAGTACGGCGGGCAGGAGCATTTCGTGCCGTGGTGGGATCCGCGCGGGACCTGCAAGGCCAACTGCTCGTTCGTCTCGGGCGAAGTGTCGTCCGCGGCCTGGACCTTGGCGCCCGCGGTGCTGGCGCCGCCGCCCTGGAAGGGCGTCGCCGTCGGCGCGGCGCTGGTCTTCACCGCGGTGATCGCGGTGGTGCGCATGGCCGCGGGCGGCCACTTCCTGTCGGACTCGCTGTTCGCCTTCCTGCTCACCGCGCTGATCGTGTGGTTCACCTACGACCTGATCTACCGGCGCTGGCGCGCGCGGCTCACCGACGCGCGCATCGACGCCATGCTCGCGCGCTACGGCCACGCGCTGCGCGCGCGCTGGGGCCGCCGCAGGGCGAAGCGGACGTAGCTCACGGCCGGTTGTCCGCAAAGTTCACACACGCCGTCGCTCGCGCTCGACGCGGGCTGTGAGCGGTGCTCATCGTGGGGCAGGCCGGGCGCTCTCGGTCTTGGCTTGCCGCTCGCTCGCCGTGGATGCATCGACGCACCCGCGCTGCCGGAGGTTTGCCCGCGCTCCACCGGCCGGTGACGGGGGGCAAGGGAGGCGGCGCGCCGGCCGCACTATGTCATGCTCCCTCACAAACCTCTCATCCGGCCGGGCGGACCCCATTTGGCGAAACGAACCCGACGGCGCTCAGTCGAATGGATAGACCCCCGGCTGCGGCTCATACGCGTCCTTGATGCCGCGCATGCCCGAGCGCAGCATCGCGCCCCACGACTCGCGGGTGGTCGCGCCGATGTGTGGCGAGCCGAAAAAGTTGGGCACGTCGAGCAGCGGATTGCCGTTCGCCGGCTCGACCGCAAACACGTCGAAGGCGGCGCCCGCGATGTGTCCGCTCTCCAGGCGCTCCTTGAGGGCGGCCTCGTCGACGATGCCGCCGCGTGCGCAGTTGATCAGCACCGAGCCCGGCTTCATCTTGTCGAGCACCGCGCCGGTGTACATGCCGATCGTGGTGGCGTTGCGCGACAGATGGATCGTCAGCACGTCGGAGCGCGCCCACAGCTCGTCGGCCTCGACCTTCTCGACGCCGTACTCCTTGTAGAAGTCCGAATAGTCCACGCGGTCGCTGGCCAGAATCTTCACGCCGTAGGGCTGCAGCAGCTTGACCACTTCCTTGCCGATATGGCCGCATCCGTGGATGCCGACCGTGCGCCCGCGCAGGTCCGCGCCGAAGCCCATCGGTCCCTTCCATTCGCCCCGGCGCAGCACCGAGGAGAAGAAATGCACCCGGCGCACCGCCATCACCATGTAGCAGACGGCGAGCTCCGAGACCGATACCTTGTTGATGCCGGCGGCCCACCACATCTTCTTGCCGTGCTTCTTGAGGACCGCGGGGTCGATATGGTCGACGCCCGCCGAGCACAGCGAGATCACCTTCAGCTCGGGCAGCGCCGCGCACACCTTGTCGGTGAAGCGGTCAAGGCCGATCACCGCAGTGTCGTAGCCCCTGCAGTAGTCGATCAGTTCGTCTTCGGTCAGGGGGCGCCGTTCGGTCCGAAACTTCGTTCCGGGATACATCGCCGCAAGCTCGGCCTTGAGCTCGGGAAAGAAGTCGAAATAGGCAAGGGTGACGGCAACGCGCGGCATGCGGATTTTCCGGGATCAGAGCGGTGGGATGCGCACGCTAGCAGCGGTTTTGCGTGTTGCAAGATCAATGTTGGCCTTGCGGCAGGACCGTAAGGCTGGCCTGCACGACGGGCGGGACGAGGCTAGTTCAATGCCGCCTTGGGCAGGCGCGGGGCGGGATAGCCCAGGATATCCGCATACTCGCTGATCGGCGCGGGACGGCCGAGCAGATAGCCCTGAACCTCGTTGCACTCCTCGTGCATGAGAAAATCGAGTTGCTCGGGCGTCTCGACCCCTTCGGCGACGACTGGCACCTGCAACCCGCGCCCGAGCCCGATCATCGCCCGCACGATCGACGCCGATTGGACGTTGCGCTCCACGTTAGAAATGAACGCCCGGTCGATCTTGATCTTGTCGAATGGGAACGACTGCAGATAGGAGAGCGAGGAATAGCCGGTACCGAAGTCGTCCATCGAGATGCGCACGCCGAGCCCCTTGAGCCGGCGCAAGACCGCAACGGCCCGGGAGAAGTCGCCGACCAGCACGCTCTCGGTGATTTCGATCTCGAGCCGCTGTGGCGCAAGGCCCGTGTCCAGCAGCACGGTGTGGATCACCCGCGCCAGGTCGCCGTGGCGAAATTGGACGGGCGAGATGTTGACCGCGATGTGCAGAGGGCGCGGCCACGACGCCGCCTCACGGCAGGCTTCACGCAGGATCCATTCGCCGATCGAAATGATGAGGCTGCTCTCCTCGGCGAGCGGGATGAAGACGTCGGGAGGCACGACCCCGCGCGCCGGATGGTTCCAGCGCGCGAGGGCCTCGAAGCCGATGATCTCGCCGCCCGCCGCCGCCAACGGCTGGTAATGCAGCCCGAGCTGGCCATTGGGGATGGCTGCGCGCAATTCCTGCTGCATGGCGCGCCGCTCGCGCAACCGCGTATCCATCTCCGGCTCGTAGAACCGCACCGTGCCGCGGCCGTCCGCTTTGGCGCGATAGAGCGCCGCATCGGCGTTGTTGAGGAGGGTGGTGACGTCGGGGCCGTCGTTCGGGAATACGGCGACACCGATGCTCAGGCCGACGCGCAGTTCGTGGCCGTCGATCACGACATCCTCATCGAAAATACGCGACAGGCGCGTCGCGATGGCCAGCGCGCTCGCCGGCTGTGGTCCGTCGGTGACGAGAATCGTGAACTCGTCGCCGCCGAGCCGCGCGATGAAGGCGCCGCCGGCCGATTGTTGCAGTCGCGCCGTCACTTCCTTCAGCATGGCATCGCCTGCCGCGTGCCCGTAGACGTCGTTGACCTCCTTGAAGCGGTCCAGATCGATGCACATGATCGCAACGGTGCGCCCGCGCGCCGTGCCTTCATCGAGGGCTTCGGCGAGGCGCTTCTGGAAGGCGGCGCGATTGGGAAGCCCGGTCAGCGCATCGTGGTGTGCGAGGTGCACGATCTGCGCCTCGGCCCGCTTGCGGTCGGTAATGTCCTCGATGACCCCCAGGAGGTATCGAGGTTCACCATCCGTGCCGCGGATCACAAGGCGCTTCGTGGCGACCTGGCGATTGCCTTGGCCTTCGCCATGAATCGCGTGGTCGTCGTGGAACGTCTGGGTTCCGACCGCGAGCAGTTCCAGGTCGCGAGCCAGCACCTTGTCGGCGACGTGCTTCGGGAAGAAATCGTGCGCCGCGCGACCGAGGATTTCTTCGCGCGGCAGTCCGAAGAATTCCACGCCCGCCTGGTTGAGCAGCACATAGCGGAATGTCTGGGCGTCTTTCACCAGGATGGTAGCGGGCACGTGCTCGATCACGGTGTCGAGGAAGTTTCGTGTATTGGCAAGCTCGGCCTCGGCGCGACGCTGAGCAGTGACGTCCTCATGGGTGGCGACCCAGCCGCCATTGGACAAGGGGTGAATGACGAGCCGGATGGTGGCGTGCTTGAGGGTGACGAGATGCTCCATGGGCTCGCCGGAGGCGATAGCCGAGTGAATGCTGGCGACATACATGTCCGGATCTTGATGGAAATTGTCCGCCTCGGTCTGCTCGCGCAACACCTCGCGGTAGCTCGTCCCTGGCCGGACTGCTTCGCGCGATAAACCATACATCCGGCGATATTGCTCGTTGCACAGGACCAGGCGCGACTGGGCGTCGTACATGCACAGCCCCTGGCGCATGTTGTTGAGGGCCGCATCCAACTGGGTGATGCTCTCGCGCAGTTGGCTCTGCGTCGCGGCGACGGCTTCGTCCTGCTCGCGGATGCGGGTGCGCAGCGTCTGCTGGTTCTCGATCAGGCCTTCGTTCGCCGTGGTGAGTTCGGCGAGCCTGTCGATCATCGGCTTGAACAACGCGATGTAGCAGGTCAGCACGATGACCGTCGCGAAAGTGGCGGCATGGACGAACAGCTGGACCAGGGGCGAGGCAGATGGCACGAGCATCAGCGCTGCGGTTGCGACCGCTTCACCGGCGAAGCTTGCCAGCACCAGGAACGCCGCGAGATGCGCTACGCTCATCGATCGTGGTCTCGGCTGGGTGCGTTTCCCCCAACGCCATCCTTGTCCTCAACGGCTAAGATCGGCTTAAGCCGGTGACGCGACTATTGATACACATTGCGCGCGCCATCATCTAACGCGCCGCAAAAATGACACACGCTGTATTCTGCGTATTCTGCGCTGGCAAATTCGGGGGAATTCCCGGCCAAGTCTCGTGACGTTGCCGAGCGGGCTATACGGTTGCTTAAGCGAAATCTGCAAATTTCCGACAATCGTTGCTTTCGCAGCGCAGCAGATGTGGGCGCGCACAAGCAATGATCAGGCAAAGCGCTCCCGCGCCAACGCAGCGCCTGCGCCCAGCGCCGCGAGTTTGGCGGCCGCGATCTCTGCACGCATCGGCGCCATCCCGCAGTTGGTCGACAGAACGAGACGCTCCTTCGGCACGACCTCGAGGACGCGTTCCACCACGCGCACGACATCGTCCGCCGTCTCCACCGTATCGCTGGCAACGTCGATGGCGCCCACCTGGAGGTCCTTGCCGGCAAGTAGGCCGAGCAGAGACACGGGCACCTTCGAACTGCGGCATTCGACCGACACCTGATCGAGGCGACTCCCTGCGAGCGCCGGGAAGATCGCCTCGTATTGTCGCCACTCGCCTCCGAGCGACGCCTTCCAGTCTGTGTTGGCCTGGATGCCGTATCCGTAGCAGATGTGCACCGCAGTGGTGCAGGTCAGGCCCTCGATGGCAGTGTGCAGCGCCTCGATGCCCCAATCGCCAACCTCGTCGGTGTAGACGTTGAACGCTGGCTCGTCGAACTGGATCACGTCGATCCCGTCGGCGGCGAGCGCGCGAGCCTCTTCATTGAGAAGCTTGGCGAAGGCAAAGGCCATCGCCGTGCGATCGCCGTAATATGCGTCGGCGACCGTGTCGATGATGGTCATTGGTCCGGGCAAGGTGAACTTGATCTTGCGATCCGTCGCGGCCCGCGCACGGCGCGCTTCGGCCGCGTGGACGCGGGCGCGCAACGCGAGCGGACCGCTCACGGTCGGCACCATGGCGGTGTAGCGATTGTTGCGGATGCCCATCGCGACCTTGCGGGCGAAATCGATCCCATCGACGCATTCGAGGAAGCCGTGGACAAAATGCTGGCGCGCCTGCTCACCGTCAGTGACAACGTCGATGCCGCTGCGTTCCTGCAGCCGGATGGCGGCGACCGTCGCGTCGAGCTTGCCGGCGGCGAGCGCTTCGCCGCGCAGCTTCCAGGCCGGCCACAGCCGGTTCTCCTCCGCCAGCCATCCCGGCTTGGGCAGGCTGCCGGCAATGGTGGTGGGGAACAGGCTCATTCGACTGGCCTTGCGCTCAACCGATTTTAGCCATGTTGCGTCCGTTGACGCGCCAATTGTAGATCCAATCGTAGCGGTTGCGCAGCCGCGCGCCACCCAGCATCCGCATCACAATATCGCGCGCCGTCGCGTCCGGGCCGCCATATTGATAGACGCTGCCGGTTTTGCGCGCGGCCTTCTGAACCCGGGCGGTGCGGGCACGGCGATCGGCCTCATAGGCCCGCAGTCCCGCGGCTGGATCGTCTGGGTTGCCGCCCAGGCGCGCCGCCAGCACCGCGGCATCCTCGATGGCCATGGCAGCCCCCTGCGCCAGGAAAGGCAGCATCGGATGGGCGGCATCGCCCAGCAGTGTGGTCTGCTCGTCGCCCCAGCGGCGCGGAACCGGACGTTCGGCCAGCGCCCATTTCATCCAGCGCTCGGGGATCCCGAGGAGATCGCGCAAGTGGCGCGACCAAGGACCAGCCGGAAATCGCGCCAAGACCTCGTTCGGCTTCGCTTCCGTGGTCCAGCCGGGCTGCTTCCAGTCCTCGACGGTGATCGCGACGACGTTGATCGTGTTACCCGCCTGCACCGGGTAATGCACGACGTGGGACTTGCGGCCGAGCCACAGCTTCACGTCGTTCGTTCGCATGTGCGGCGGGGCCATGTCCGCCGGGACCATGGCGCGGAAGGCCACGCGCTTGGTAAACCGCGGCGGATCGGCATCGCCGAGGCCGGCACGAACTGCGGACCAGATGCCATCTGCGCCGATCAGCGCGGAGCCCTGTGCGTCCACGGCGCTGTGCCTGCGGAGAGCCTTTACGGTCACACCGTTGGGATGGCTGGCGAAGGTCTCGACCCGCGCGCCGAGCTCAAGGCTGATCTCCGGATTGTCGCGAGCGGCCGCCAGCAGCGCGCCCACAAGATCTCCGCGATGGATCACCCAGTAGGGTGCTCCATAACGTTCTTCGATATCCGTGAGCGGGATGCTGACGATCTCATCGGCGCTGTCGGCGCGCAGCACACGGATCGCGGACGGCGTCATCGCCACGGCCCGCAGCCGGTCGGCCAGACCCAGGTCGATCAGGACGCGCGTCGCATTGGGCGATAGCTGGATGCCGGCGCCGATCGCCTCGACGCGCTCCGCCTGTTCGATCACGATGGTGCGGAACCCATGCTCAGCCAGAGCCAGCGCCGTGGTCAGTCCGCCGATGCCGGCGCCCGCAATGACGATGGTCCGCGAGCCGATCACGGGATGGCGTTACGCCGGTACTTCGCGCAGGGCGCATTCCGCTGGACGCGCAGCGCGCCCATCGAGCGCAGAGTCGTGGCGGTAAAGGGTCGAACAATAAGGACAGATGATCTCGTCGTCGTCGCCCATATCGAGAAATACGTGGGGGTGGTCGAACGGCGGCTTGGCGCCCACGCACATGAATTCGCGTGCGCCAACCTCGATCACCGGCACGCCGGGTTCGTTGTGGAAATGGGGCACGATCGTCTCAGCCATGAGTCCCGTCCGTTCGATCCGCAAAGCGGGCGCACCATAACGGCCGCAATCGCCGATTCCTAGTGCTTCGTGACTGCGACCGGCGCGGGACGCGGGCGCTTTTCATTCCGAAACGCCCCCCTCCGTCACCGGATTGCCGGCTTCGGCATGCTATGCAGGGCGGCGAGGATCCGATGGTTCGATACCGGCGCAGAGGGCGGCGTGATCCGCTGTTGCTGGCCGTGGCGGCTGGGGCATTGCTGGCGATGGTGCTGATCGCCATTGCGCCCCGCGGCTACGAATCCGCTTGGCTGCTCGCTGCCCGGGACGACCCTTCGGCGCTCGCGGGCCGCGTCGTCGAGCGGACGCTGACGTCCGCTGTCGCCGAACGCGAGATCGCGGCAGCCCTGGGGCGCGACGACATCGACCTCGCCAACAGCGTTCTGGAACTCTCGCAGTCGCGCAACGTCGCCGTCGATCCCGCGCTCGTCGCGAAGATCGATGAGGCCAACTCCGCCACGGCCACGGCGGCGCGCAATGCCCAGAGCTTCGCGCACGGATTGTTCACAGGCGAGCCGGACGACATGGTCGGCCTCGCGGGAACCGCACTGGGCGACCTGTTCGTGTTTGGCGACGTCCGCGATGCGCTTCGCGAAGGCCTGCGGCTTGCGAACGGGGAACCGGCTGACGAGATCATTCTCGGCTTGTCCGCCGTGGGAATCGCCGCCACGGCGGGAACCTACGTCTCCATGGGAGCGGGTGCGCCAGCGCGCATCGGCCTCTCGTTGACCAAGGCCGCCCGCAAGACCGGCCGTCTCGGCGGCCGCCTCGGACAGGCGATGACGCGCTCGCTGCGCGAGGCCATCGACTGGGATGCGCTGCGCCGCGCCTTCGCCGCAGCCTCGATCACCGAGCCTGCGGTGGCAGTGCGTGCCGCGCGCGAGGCAATCAAGACGGAAAAGGTCGGCGGTGTGCTGCGCGTCATGGGCGACATCGGGCGCGTGCAGCGCAGCGCAGGCACGCAGGCGGCGCTCGACGGCCTGCGGCTGGCGCAATCCCCCGCCGACGTTGCGCGGCTCGCCCGCCTTTCCGAGAAGCAGCGCGGCAAGACCCGCGCCATCCTCAAGCTTGCCGGCCGCGGCGCGATTGCCTTCACCTTTGCCGCCTTTGATCTGGCGGCGTGGCTGTTCAGCTTGCTGCTCGCGGCGTTCGCCTTCGTCGTGGCGGTGAAAGGCACGACCGAGCGTACGACGTTGCGCTATGTGAATTGGCGCAAGCGCCGGCGCATGCGCCGCATGCAGCGCGAGATCGCGGCCGCCCAGCAGCGCTTGGCAACGCCGGACGCCCCGCTATAAGCAATAGTCCCACGCTCCAGTCGATCAACTCACATGCCTTCATTCCGCAACGGTGCCGTCGAGATCGCTTACCTCGATACAGGCGAGGGCGACCCGGTCGTTCTCGTGCACGGCTTTGCCTCCACGAAGGAGGTGAACTGGGTCAATCCCGGCTGGATCGACACACTCACGCGTGCGGGCCGGCGGGTCATCGCCCTCGACAACCGTGGACATGGCGCTTCGACCAAGCTCTACGATCCCGCCGGCTACGACCGCGCCGAGATGGCGGAGGACGTCAGGGCGCTGCTCGATCATCTTGGCCTCGCTCGTGCCGACGTGATGGGCTACTCGATGGGCGCGCGCATCACCGCCAATCTGGCCATCGCGCATCCCGAACGACTGCGTTCGGCCATCCTCGGCGGAATCGGCGTGCGCCTCGTCACCGGCGGTGGGCTGCCCGAGCCGATTGCGCAGGCGCTGGAAGCGCCGTCGCTCGCCGACGTCACCGACCCGCAGGGGATGATGTTCCGGCGCTTTGCCGAGCAGACGAACTCCGACCGTATGGCGCTCGCGGCATGCCTGCGCGGCGGCGGCGCCGCGCTCACGCGCGGCCAGGTCGGCGGCATCCGCATGCCAGTGCTGATCGCAGTCGGAACCAGAGACGCCGTGGCGGGCTCGCCGGAGGAACTCGCTGCCCTGATTCCCGGCGCGCAGGTTCTGCAGATACCCGATCGCGACCACATGCTCGCGGTCGGCGATCGCGTGTACAAGGCGGGCGTGTTGAAGTTCCTGGACGAGCGGCCGTGACGCGGACCAATCCGACCCACCGCGTGACGTTCACCGGCGCCGAGGGCAACAAGCTTGTCGGGGACGCCATCGGTCATCATGGCCGCGCGGTCCTGCTGCTGCACGGCGGTGGCCAGACACGACACGCCTGGCGCAATACCGGCGACGCCATCGCGCGTGCAGGCATGACCGCCTATGCCGTCGACCAGCGCGGCCACGGCGACTCCGAATGGGTGGCAAGCGGCAAATACACGTTCGCCGACTTTGCTGCCGACGCTCGCGAACTCGCCGACCAATTGGCTGCGCGCACGGGTTCGCGGCCGGTCGTGGCGGGCGCCTCGCTCGGGGGCATCGCAGCGCTGACCGCGGAGGGCATCGCGGCGAAGCAGGCGCGCCAGCCGTTGTTCGCCGGGCTGGTGCTCGTCGACATCACGCCGCGTGTGGATGCGGCTGGCGTCGCCAAGGTCCAGGGCTTTATGCGCGAGCACGCGCGTGACGGCTTCGCCTCGGTGGACGAGGCAGCGCAGGCGGTGGCCGCCTATCTGCCCCACCGGCCGCGGCCGGCCTCGAACGAGGGGCTCAAAAAGAACCTTCGCCTCCACCCCGATGGGCGCTGGCGGTGGCATTGGGATCCGCGCTTCCTGGAGAGCCGGGGCCCGGACTCCGTTAACCGCACGGACCGGGAGGAGGCCCTGGTGGCCGGGGCCAAGAGCTTGAAAAATCCCGTGCTTCTGGTCCGCGGTGGCTCGTCCGAATTGGTCCACGACGAGCACGTGCGGGAGTTCCTCGCGCTGGTGCCGCATGCCACGTATGCCGACGTGGCGGGTGCGCGCCATATGGTGGCCGGGGACCGCAATGACCAGTTTTCGGAAGCCATCTTGAAGTTTCTGACCGAGTTAAAGAATTAGGCATTAGCTGCCGACAGGCGATACCGGGCGCGGGCCGTGTGATAGAACGGCGCACCCAGCGAAAAGGGAGCCGTCATGGCCCAGCACCAGGCAAGACCCGCCCTCGACACGGTCGATCCCGTTTGGACGCGCATCCGGCGCGAGGCGGAAGAGATCGCACGGCGTGAGCCGGAGATCGCCTCCTTTATCTACTCGTCGGTGCTTCACCACGACACGCTCGAAGACGTCATCGTGCAGCGCATCGCCGACCGGCTCGATGACCCCGCCGTGTCGAGTGACCTCATCCGGCAGGCATTCGCCGATGCGCTCGAGGAGATGGCGGCGCTGGGCGAGATGTTCCGCGCCGACGTCGCCGCGGTGTTCGACCGCGACCCGGCAACCGAACGCTACATCGAGCCGGTTCTCTACTACAAAGGCTTCCACGCCATTCAGACGCACCGGCTGGCGCATTGGCTGTGGACCAAGGGGCGCAAGGATTTTGCCCTCTATCTGCAGAGCCGCTCGTCGGCCGTGTTCCAGTGTGACATCCATCCGGCGGCCCGCCTGGGGCGCGGCCTCTTCCTTGATCATGCGACTGGCTTGGTGATCGGACAGACGGCTGTGGTCGGCGACGACGTATCGATTTTGCACGGCGTCACGCTCGGCGGGTCCGGCAAGGAGATCGGCGACCGCCACCCGAAGATCGGCTACGGCGTGATGATCGGCGCCGGCGCGAAGATCCTCGGCAATATCCAGATTGGCCATTGCGCCCGCATTGCCGCCGGCTCGGTAGTGGTCAAGCCGGTACCCAACAATGTGACGGTGGCCGGAGTGCCGGCCAGAATCGTCGGCGCGGCCGGATGCAACGAGCCGGCCCGGCTGATGGATCAGATGCTGTACGACGACACCCTCTGAGCGTCGTCCGTCGAATGGCAGGCGCGCCAGTGCGTATCCTGGCGCGGGCGGAAGGTGCTCCAGCGCGCTTCTGATTTGAATTTCCGACGCCGGCGTGCTGCAAACGCACTGAGATTCCATCTGCCGGTCAGGACCTGAGGAGAGCAATCACCGTGGACGTGCAAGATATTCGCAAGCTCGAGAACTATATGCGCCGCCTGTTCGGGAATCCGCGCATCCGCGTCGTGCCGCGCCCGAAGAAGGACGATTCCGCGGAGGTCTATATCGGCGAGGAATTCATCGGCGTGATGTTCATTGACGATGAGGACGACGACAAGTCGTTCAACTTCCAGATGGCGATCCTGGAAACGGATTTGGAGTGACGGCCGGATTGTCGAGGCCTAGCGGCTTGCCGGCGCGAGCCGTTCGATCAGACGCTCTATTCCCGCAAGTACGCCGCGCCAGTCGGTCAGCCAGTCGCGGGGCACGCGCACGTTGACGTCGGTGCTGCCGAAGAACCGCTCGTAGATGCAGGTGCCCGGCATCTGGCCCTTGTTGCGCGTGCAGCGGACGAGGAAGCGCTCGGCTGAATCCGGATCGAACAGCAGATCCTCGCCCTCATACGGCGTGCCGTCCCGGAAAGGGAGCAGCGACAGCCCGTCCGGCCCGCGCATCACGGACGCCTCGGTGTAGCGCGGATAGATCGTCTTCAGCCGTTCCTCCGGAGTCAGTGCCGTGGGGACAGATGAAATCGTGACGAACAGGCGCGCGGGTGGCAGCGACATTGCGGAGCGGTCCCCGAAGACGACTGCGGCCGGCTGCAGGCTGGGCCAGGCATAGGCGAGGTCGATCCGCTCCTGCGCGCCTGGCCGGCGCTGCACCTTCTGGCGAATCGCCTGCGGCGGCACGTTGAAAGCGACGTCCCCGACCACGATTGGAAGTGTCGGCGCGTCGGCGCCGCTCGGTGCCTCGGGCCAGCGTGGCCACAGCAAATACGTCACATAGGCGAGCGCAAGGACGGCCAGAACCGTCATTGTCCAGGTCGCAATCGTGACCAAGCCGCCGGTCGCAGGAGCGCGGACGGCGATGCGGGCGCTGCGTGGCATGTCGCGTAGGTAAGGTCCTTACAAGCCACTGTAAACAAAAGAGTTTCTTTGAACCCCCCTGCCATGTTTACCCTTCTTTAAGGATGGGGTGGCGCGGCCGCGCCCGATTCGCCACACCAGCGGTTAGGGGAGAGCAACACGAGGCGTTATGTCGGCGGAAACGGTGCAGTCTTTCCTGGCGCTTGCGATGGGTTTTGCCACCGCCGGCCTGATCGCGACCGGCTACCAGCTCGTCGCTGACCGGCCGGCCAGCGTGCGGCTGCTCACGCGCGGGCCCAGCGTCGGTGCGATCGCGGCCGTCCCGATGCTGGTCTTCGCCGCTCCCTTTCTCATCACTCGGCACATCGTGCGCGCGGGCATGTCGGCGCCCCAGAGGGTCGAACTCGTGATGACGGCAACCATCCTCGCGGGCCTGTGGAGCCTGATGTCGGGCAGGGTCGTCATCATGGTCGTGCAGGAACTCATCCGCCTCATCGGCTGACGCGCGAGCGGCTCGCCAACCGCGCGGGCTTCGTGGCAATGTCGTGCGAGACGGAGCGTGACATGGCCATCTATTCACTCGAAGGACAGAAGCCCGAGCTTCCCAGCGACGGCCGCTGGTGGATCGCGGAGAGCGCGAGCGTGATCGGACGCGTGCGGCTTAAGACCGACGCCAGCGTGTGGTGGGGTGCAGTGCTGCGGGGCGACAACGAATGGATCGAACTCGGCGAGCGCTCGCAGATCCAGGACAATTGCACGCTGCACACCGACCCGGGCTTTCCTCTGACCATCGGACGCGACTGCGTCATCGGTCACAACGTGGTGCTGCACGGCTGCACCGTCGGTGACAACAGCCTGATCGGCATGGGCGCAATCCTGCTCAACGGCTCGCGGGTGGGACGTTGCTGCATCGTCGGAGCTGGCGCTGTGATCACCGAGCGCAAGGAGTTCCCGGACTATTCGCTGGTGGTCGGCGCGCCGGCGCGCGTGATCCGAACGCTCGACGACCAGGCCGCAGAGATGATCGCGCAGGGCGCGGATATCTACGTCCAGCGCTGGCAGAGCTATGCACGGAATCTGCAGCGGGTCGGATGAGAAGCGGCAGAGATGCCGTCTAGGATGCGGCAAATCCGGCGTAGTGCTGCGCGAACACCGAGCCAGGATAGGCACGCGCAGCTTCCTTGATCAGCCAATCGGCCGCTTTGTGCAGTTCCGCGGTGGCGAAGATTCGTTCCGCGACGCAGCCGTTGTCGCGGTCGCCCACCCGAACGATCCAGCCGCGCGCGGATGCGCTGGCGATCTGGGTGTGGATGCCGCTGGCGTAGAGGTCCTGAAGGACAACGATCAACCGGTCGGTCGGCTGTGTGTCGCGGACATTCTGTGCGCCGGCGAAATCGCCGCTCGAGGCGAGGGAGCCGACCGGCTTGAGGTCCTGTTGCGCCTGCTCTCGCGTGCCGATGCAGCGCGTCCACGATTTGCCATTGGCGCAGCGATAGGCGACACCCCACTGCGGACCGCATGGCACGATCTTCGACGCCACGATCACCCAGGGGTCACCCCCTGCCGGAGTTCGTGCTTCGCTGATGTAGATGACTTCGCCCATGACGCGCTCGAATGCTTTAGGGACACAACCCCGAGCGGGGGCGAATAGTTCCTGGCCTTTGGCCGATCGCGCACACCGGCGCAATCACGAGCAACCAGAGCCAGGACGAACAAATGGTTTCCGCAACGCGATGCCCCCTGCCAAACGCGGGGCCGTTTCCACTTGGTATGAATGAGGAGGCGATTCAGATGAGCAGCGGCCGTGGCGAACCTCGGTCTTGCTTGAAGCCGCGGTAGCCTGTGCCAGCGCAAGCCGCCCGTCCACTGTGCCTGCACCCGTGAAGCGTTGGCAAAGCGTCAATCACAAGGGCAGCTCGGTTATAAAAAAAGTGTGCGGCCGGTGCCTGGGGGAGCACCGGCCGCGCGCGAACCCGGTCTTGGGGACGGGGAGGGGTGGGGACGTGACCGAGGTCGCGGAACTCCTGTGGTTATCGTGCGCTGGCTGTCGCAAGCGCGGGCCGCGGATCGCCAAGGGCGACCCAGGCATTCTGATCGGACTGCGACTGGCGCTTTACGAAGCGGTAGCCGGTCTCGGTCCACGGCAGGATCTTCTCGTTCTGATTGTCGAGAACGAACTCGCCTTTGTCGGTCTTCACCGTGAGCACGGCGTGGCCATCGCCCTTCGTGTCGCGTACGACGGTGATCAGCAGCGCTTCGCGAGGCCAACCGGCCTCGATCAGCATGCGCCGCTTGAGCAACACGTAGTCTTCGCAGTCGCCGTAGCCGTCTTCCGGGTACGACCAGCGTTCGACGACGCCCCAGTGGTCCTGATCGGTGATCGGCTTGACCGCCTGGTTGACCCAATCGTTGATCCGCACCAGGTTGGTCCAGGCTTGCGGAGTGAGCACGACGTCGCGAGCCGGGGTGCGCGGCGTCGCGCACTCGCGCGGGTTCTGCGCGCAAAATTCGATCCAGCCAATCGGCGCGCGGGCGGTTTCGCCAACCGCGACATAGAGCAGCCGTTCGCTCGCGGCGCTCGCCTGGCTCGTCGCGCTCAGCGCAACGACCGCGGCCGCGTAAGCCAACAGCCGTCCCCGCTTCGCAAGAGAACAGGATGTCATTTCGTGACCCCTCCGTCGTAACGGGGGCACACTTCGCACAAACGGCTTGCAGTGCCGCTAAGTCGGCGAAGTAGAATTAAGTAGATGTCTCTGAAATACTTCGGAAAAAGCGACTCAATATTGCAGAAAATCTGCTTAAAATTCGAGATGATCCAATTTATCTAAAATTCGAATCTCCTGCCACAAGCCATTGAATTTGTTTCGATTTTCAGTGGATACGCGGCGGCGGGCCGGAAGCGGGGCGGGTAGCGGCGGTCGAGCGCGGCAGGAGAGCACCGCACGCGAAGGCTGCCCAGCGGCAGGGTCGCTCTGATTGCACCGGCCACGTTTACTGGCCGGTGAGGTTCTCTTCGAGAAAATCCGCGTGCTGCAACCGCGTGAATTCGATGGCGAAGCCATCGTCCAGATGGCGCACCACCCGTCCCTGCAGCTTGCCGACGGTGATCAGCAGGCCGATCGCGGGCCGCTCGTCGGTGGCGATCGCCGCGCCGGACTGCGAGGCGTCGATGATGCGACAGGTGAGATTGACGCCGTTTGGCATCACCAGGGTCGTCACCGGACGCTTCGGCACGATACGGCCGTGGCGGCGGTCTTCCACCAGATTGAGGATGTCGCGGTTGGCGAGCCACGTGAGCTGCGCCGCGAGCTTGTCGCGCTTGCGGTCGGTCGCGCCGATGCGCATCGCGAAACCATTGGGCGTCACCTCGGTGATCGTGCCTTCAAGACGGCCGAGATGGTCGATGTAGGCGATCACCCGCTCTCCCGGAGCGCCGCTCTGCGGGGCGATCATCATCAGATCACCGGGAGACATGGCAACCACCTGGCCGGGAAACTCGCGGCGGTCGGCCAGCATGTAGCGGCCGAGCAGGTTCACCCGCACGCTCTGGAATCGCGTGCGCTGCTCGTCGGCACGCAGGCTCGATATTGGCTGCAGCATCGCCATCTGGCGAACGGCCTCTGGTCTTCCCCGAATGACCCTATCGAGCGATCCTTAACGCGAGATTAGGCGGGCCGGCGGTACCCGCCCCGCCATGCTACCTGCGGCCGCCGTCGTGGACGCTCCAGCCACGGCCGTCGATCTCCGCGGGAATGTCGGCGAATCGCGGCACGATGCCTTGGTCGATCTGCGGTCCGACATGCCGCCAGGAGGTCAGCATCAGGGTGCAGGCGGCTTGCATGCCAAGCCACGCGGGCCGGCTCATCGGGGCCAGCGTTCCGATCAGCCTGCCGTCGCTGGCGCCACGGTGAAGCAACGGAAGCAGCAGCAGTTCGAGTGCCGCCGGCTCGCCGTCATCCACATGGGCCATGGCGCCAGCCACGAAGCCGATGCTCTCGTCGCAGGCGTGATCGAGCAAGTCGTCGAGATCTCGCCTGCTGGCGGTATCCCACAACGGCTGGAAAGCCTCGGTCTTCAGTTCGCGCCCGAACAGCGCGCATACCCGGGTTCCAGCCAGCCGGAAGGTCGCTGCCCGATCCGGCTCGCGCGCCAGCATGATGGTGTCGCCGAGCACGCCGCGAATGGCGCCCGGATCGATTTCGCCCCGTTCCGGCGCCTGCCGGACGCCCCGCAGTTCATTCCAGTACATGAACAGCTCTCGGCTTGCCCTGTGTTTCATGTCTGTATCGCCCCTTGCCTGAACGCCGCCTTGGTGTCGCGTTTCGGGACACTTCGGACGTACGTTTCGTGTTGCGGCGTCCATCGAGCAGGGCCTGTGCCGGATACCTCCATGCCGCGGACCAAGACGCCCGCAACTCTGTGTTAAGCTTAACGAACGGTTACCGTTGGCTGCTCCGGGCGGCGGGCGTAAAAATTGCGGTGTTCTTTCGCGCTATGCGTGGCGCAGTCGAATTACAGGGGGGTGGGAACGTGACTGGCGCCGCTTGATCAAGGCGCCGCGCGGAACCTGCAAAGCTAAGGGAGGGCTCGGCCCTCCCTTTTCTTTTTCCGAAGGCGGCGTGCCCTTTCGGGACGCGCGACCCGCCTGCGCGTTTGGGGCGTAACTATCTCCAGCGTGTTCCAGGTGCTAATGGAACAGCTCGCCGCGATGGCCCATCCTCCGCGCCGGGGCAACGTCGCCGGCGCGCTCAGAGTGTCCCCGTGAAATCATCGGAACCCATCTTCAATATTCCGGCAGTGGTCGTCATCACCATCGTGCTGCTCGCCGTTATCCACCTCGTGCGCGTAGCGGTGCTCACGTCGGCCGAGGATCTCGAGGTGCTGCTGCGCTTCGCGTTCATTCCGGCGCGTTACGGCTCGGCGCTTGCGGCCCCGGGGGAATTTCCGGGCGGGTTCGGAGCGGAGGTCTGGACGTTCGTCACCTACGCATTGCTTCACAACGACGCGACTCATCTCGGTGTGAACGTGGTGTGGCTGCTGCCGTTTGGATCGGCGGTCGCGCGCAGGTTCGGCGCATGGCGTTTCCTCGCATTCTTCGCCGTGACCGCCGCCGCGGGCGCCGCCATGCACCTTGCTGCGTACCGCTCGCAGATCACGATGGTGGATGGGTCCGACCTCGTCATCATGATCGGCGCTTCAGGAGCGGTGTCAGGATTCATGGCGGCGGCCATCCGGTTCGCGTTCCAGCACGGGGGCCCGCTCGAACACTGGCGCACCGCCGGACCGGACTCCTATCGCATTCCGGCTGCGCCGCTTCTCGTTGCGCTGCGCAATCCGCGCGTGCTGCTGTTCCTGGGAATCTGGTTCGCTCTCAATTTCCTGTTTGGGATCGGAGGATCGTTTGTACCGGGTGCGCCGCAGGAGATCGCGTGGCAGACCCACATCGGGGGCTTCCTCGCGGGCCTCTTTCTGTTTCCGCTGTTCGATCCGGTGCGTGCACCGCAATATCGCGACGATGATTGGCACGCGCCGGACGGCCGCGTTGACGGCGATTTGCGCTAACATCAACGCAGTCCTGCAAGAGCCCGTAAACACCCGCCGGTCATGGTTTGGCCGTGATCCGGGCAAACGCTTCGTCGACCGCGTCGACCGCGAGACAATGCGGCGGGAGGCCCTCAATGTCGACGCCACGGAATGCCGAGATCGGCAGGGAGGCGACAATGACCGTCAAGGCACTGCTTGCGCGCAAGGGGTCCCACGTCACCACGATCGGTCCGACCGTTCCGCTGACCGCGGCCATCAAAATGCTGTCCGATCACCGCATCGGCGCGCTCGTGGTCACTGGCGCGGAGGGGCGCGTCATCGGGATCATATCAGAGCGCGATATCGTGCGCGCTCTTGCGGAGCATGCGGCTCAAGCGCTCGAGCATCCCGTCTCCGAGGTCATGACACGCAATGTTGTCACGTGCAGCGAGTGCGACACCGTCTGCGATCTCATGGAGCGCATGACCGACGGCAAGTTCCGCCACATCCCGGTGATCGAGCAGGGCAGGCTCTGCGGCATCGTGTCGATCGGCGACGTCGTCAAGCGTCGCGTCGAAGAACTCGAGCACGACGGCGCGGCGTTGCAGGACTACATCCGGACAGCTTAGCAATCGTCGCTGGCCGCAGCTCGTGGCAGCGGGTCAGGAGAGCGCCTTCACGGCCTCGAGTATAGAATCGAGGCTTCGCTCGGTGGCCTCGATGCCGATCGCGATGGCTTCGTCCGCGCGGTGGAAGTCGAAGAAGCCGATGCTGCCGAGCTTGGGATTGAGCAGCACGTCCGGCGGATCGCCTGCGAGGCGCGCACGGGTGATGCGGTCCTGCATGACGTAAAACGCCTCGACCATGACGGTCGAGAAGCCTGGTTTGCCCGGCGTCCCGAGAAACTGCCGCCGCAGGATGCGCTCGGCTTTGTCGCGCAGTCCGTTGGCCGGGGCCGGAGGCGTTACGTCGATGATCTCGGCGTCGGCGCCATGATTCTGAATGACCGTGCCGCGGCCGAAGTTGTCCGAGTTGAGGTTGACCGCGATAACCAGCCGCGCGCCGCAGGCACGCGCCGCGGAGATCGGCACCGGATTGACCAGGGCACCGTCCATGAGCCAGCGACCGCCGATGCGTACGGGTGGAAAGATGCCGGGAAGCGCATAGGATGCGCTGAGCGCGTCGGCCAGCCGGCCCCGCGTCAGCCAGATTTCATGCCCAGTACCGATCTCCGTCGCGATCGAGGCCATCTTGACCGGCAGGTCTTCGATGCAAACGTTCGCGACCTGTTCGACGAGGCTGTTGGCAAGGCGCGCCCCGCCGATCAGTCCCGACCCGCTCAGGCTGAAATCGAGATAGCCGAAGATCCGTCGACGGGTGAGGGAGCGGGCCCAGGCTTCGAACTCGTCGAGCTTGCCCGCGGCGTGCAGGCCACCGACCACGGCGCCGATCGACGTGCCGGCGATCACATCGGGATAGATGCCGTTGGCGATCAGCGTGCGCAGCACGCCCACATGCGCGAAACCACGCGCAGCCCCGCCGCCGAGCGCCAAACCGATCGACAGGGGCCTGCCGGGAGGCTCGTCCGAGAACGATTCCCCGGGGCCGTTCCGATTGTTCGTGCGCACATTGCGTCTGACGAATTCCAGCACAGCGATCCCCGCATGTCGCCTGGAGAAGGGTTTGGGCCTCCGCCCCGGTTGCAAGCGCGGGGGGATCTTATCTGAAGGTCACTAAGAATCGATTGTGACCCTGGCGAGACGGCACGCCGGGCCGCGTTCCGTCTGGCCACACAACGAACATGGCGGTAAATGGTTGCACCGGCAGCCGAAAGGCAGCTTCCCGCCATTCACAATGTGAGCAGCATGACCAGAGCGATTCGTATCCACGGCAACGGAGGCCCCGAGGTGCTGCGCTGGGAGGAGGTCGAGCTTCCCGCCGTAGGACCGGGGGAGGCGCGCGTGCGCCACACCGCGATCGGCATCAACTACTCCGACGTGAACGTGCGCCGTGGCGGATTTTATCTCGCGCATAAGGTTTCGTTCCCGCTCACGCTTGGCAACGAGGCGGCCGGCGTCGTGGAAAGCGTCGGGCCCGGCGTCACCGACGTAAAAGTCGGTGATCGGGTCTGCTATGCGGGAATGCGCGGCGAGTTCTACGAGCAGACGGGTGCCTATGCCGAAGCGCGCAACGTTTTCGCCGACCGGCTCGTGCCGATTCCTGAAGGCGTGTCGGATCAGCAGGCGGCGGCCATGCTGCTCAAGGGCTTCACTGCCTCCCTCATCATCAACAAGCTGTTCAAGCCGAAGCCCGGCGATAGCGTTCTCATCCACACCGCTGCCGCCGGTGTGGGCATTCTTCTTTGTCAGTGGTCGAAGCATCTCGGCGCGACTGTACTCGGAACCGTCGGATCGCCGGAGAAGGCGCGTATCGCGCGGGCGCACGGTTGCGACCATACGATCCTCTATCGCGAACTCGATTTTGTCGAGGAAACGAAGAAACTCGTGCCTGAGGGCGTGTCGGTCGTATTCGACGGTGTGGGCAAGGACACGTTTGTGCGTTCGCTCGGCTGCGTGCGGCCGTTCGGGCTCATGGTCAACTACGGCAACGCTTCGGGACACGTTCCCCCGTTCGAACTGCTGTTGCTCGCCCGCGGCTCGGTTTCGATCTGCCGGCCGGGCGTCAGCAGCTACACGCGCGATGTGTCGACCATGCGCCGGGCGGCAGCCGAGCTTTTCGAGCTCGTGCGTCAGGGGGCGCTCAAGATCGAAATCGGCCGCACCTACCCGCTCAAGGATGCCGCTGCGGCGCACCGGGACCTTGAAGGCCGCAGGGCCACGGGATCCATCCTGCTGGTCCCTTGATGGCCCCGGCCGCCTCGAAAACCATGGATTCACAATGGGATCATGCGAGCCGCCTGCGGCTTGAATTCGCCCCGATTTGGGCCGACAAACGTCGATGATGACGGGGACATTGGGCAGGCTGCTGGGACACGGGATCACCGTGGCTATCGCGCTGGTAGCGGTTCCGACCGGGGCCCTCGCGCAATTCGGGGGCTCGCTGTTCGGCGGAACACAGCAGCTCGCGCCCCCGACGCCGCCCGGGTCCATACCCAACGTGCCACCAAGCGGCCCCCCCGTGCGGCTGGCGCCGCCGCCGGCGCTGCAGCACCATCCGGCACCCTCCGGGCAGAATGGACCGCAGGTCCCCGCCGGCCAGGCCATGCTGGCGCTTGCGGCCCGTTTCGGGCGCGACAACGCCCAGCAGATCACCAACGGCCTCATCTGGCGCATCTACCCGGCGCGACCGGAGTCGATGCGCGCGCCGCGGCCGATCAAGGAGGACAAGACCGCCGCGCCGGTATTCACGCTGCCGCCCGGCGAATACGTCGTGCATGTCTCCTTCGGCCTCGCCAGCTCGATGAAGACAGTCAGCTTGCGCTCGGAACTGACGCGCGAGGTGTTTGAGCTGCCGGCCGGCGGCATCCGGCTCGAGGGCCGGGTGGGCGACAGCCGTATCCCCAACAACCAAATCTGGTTCGAGATCTACCGCGGCAGCCAGTTCGACACCGGGGAGCGCTCGCCCGTGGCGACCAAGGTGGCCCCCGGCGACGTGGTCGTGCTGCCCGAAGGCACCTACTACGTCGTGTCCAACTACGGCGACAGCAACGCGGTGGTGCGTTCCGACATTCGGGTGCAGACCGCCAAGCTGACCGACGTGGTGATCAGCCACCGGGCCGCGGCGATCACGCTGAAGCTGGTGACCGGACACGGCGGGGAAGCCCTCGCGAACACCGAATGGACGGTGCTGACCCCCGGCGGGGACGTGATCAAGGAAACGACCGGCGCATTCCCGCGCGTTGTGCTGGCGGAAGGTGAGTATCGTGCCATCGCCCGCAACGAGGGCAAGACCTTCGAGCGCGGCTTCACCGTCACGACCGGTGTCGACAGCGAGATCGAAGTGCTGACCCGCTGAACTTGCAGCGTTTTTTTCCTCCAAATGGACAGTTGATTGCGCGCTTGGGCCGCGTGGGCCGGCGTTTGTCCGTCGCGCCTCGGGGGTGTACATATTTGGTCGGATTCCGGCACGGGCCGTTGTGCGCTCGCGCCCTGTCACGGAGACGTCGCTTGGATGCGGTCTCGCCGCGCACCCCCGGATTTGTGATGGATTCCCTCTCGCTCGAGGCGGTGAAGGCACTCCAGGCGAATCCCCGCTTCCCCGACTCAGTCGTTGCCACCGCGCGGGGGGCGATCGAACTGCATCAGGGCGGCCGGCTCATGAACTGGATCATGAGCGATCGGGCGCGGGCGCTGTTGGGCTATCTTGCCTATTATCTGGAGGTCGTCGGCGACGGCGAGGGGGACGCCTCGGGCCTGACGCCAACTCGCTTGAAGCGAATTTGCTCCGACGCCGGACTATGCAGTCCGGGGCGCGCGGGAGCCATGCTCGCGCTGATGCGCGCCGCCGGCTACATCGCGGTTGTCGGGGATCCTGCGGACGGCCGGGTCCGCCGACTGGTAGCCACGGAGAAGCTGAAGGACAATCTGCGCCGTCGGCTCGAGCGCCAGATGCTCGCCATCGAGCCGCTGTTTCCCGATCTGATCGGCGCGTCCTCGCTGCTTGGCCGTGCTGAATTCGAACGCCCTCTGATCCGTTGGTTGGGTGATCAGTTCGCGGCCGGCTTCCGCATCATCGCCCACGCACCGGACATGGCACTGTTCGCCGAGCACAATTCGGGGGTGGTGATCCTGTTCAATCTGACGCTGTCCGGGCGGCCGGAGGATGGCTTTCCCCCGCGCGGACCGGTCACGACCTCGATCGCGGGGCTGGCGCGCCGCTTCGGCGTCTCGCGCACGCACGTGCTGCGACTGCTGCGCGCCGCGGAGAGCGCCGGTCACATCCAGCGCGTCGGCGATCACTACGACCGCATCGTTCTGCAGCCGCACCTGATCGAGGCATTGTTCGACATGCTGGCGACGATGTACCTCTACCTCGCTCACGCTATCCGCGCGGCAAGAACGCAGATGAACGGGCAGGGTGCCTGAACCCGGCGTTCATGCCGCCTTGAGCATACGCCGCACGTCGGGCGGCACCGCCTCGTCTGCGATCATCGCGAGGGCCGCCTCGAGGCTCATCACCTTCTGCTCCTGGCTGCCGAGCCGTCGGATCGAGACGGCGCGATTGTCCGCCTCTTTCTTGCCGACGACCAGCAACACCGGCACCTTCGCCAGCGAGTGCTCACGCACCTTGAGGTTGATCTTCTCGTTGCGCAGGTCGCTCTCGACGCGCAGGCCCGCCCGCCGCGCGGTCTCGACAACCTCGCGCGCATACGCGTCTGCATCGGAGGTAATCGTCGCCACCACGATCTGCATGGGGGCGAGCCAGAGCGGGAAGTGGCCGGCGTAATGCTCGATCAGGATGCCGGTGAAGCGCTCGAGCGAACCGAACAGGGCGCGGTGGAGCATCACCGGGGTGACTTTATTGGAATGCTCGTCAATGTAGAACGCCCCGAGCCGGCCGGGCAGGTTGAGGTCCACTTGGATGGTGCCGCATTGCCAGTCGCGCCCGATCGCGTCGCGCAGAACGTACTCGAGCTTCGGCCCATAGAAGGCGCCTTCGCCCTTGTTGAGCGTCCACGGACGTCCGGAGGCTTCGAGCGCCTTGAGCAGGGCGCCTTCCGCCTTGTCCCAGACCGCGTCATCTCCGATGCGCTTCTCGGGGCGGTCGGAGAACTTGATTCGCACGTCCTCGAAGCCGAAATCCCGATAGATGGTGAGGATGAGGTCGTTCATCTTGAGCGCTTCTTCGGCGATCTGCTGCTCGGTGATGAACACATGGGCGTCATCCTGGGTGAACGCGCGCACGCGCATCAGCCCGTGCAGCGCTCCCGACGGCTCGAACCGGTGCACCTTGCCGAACTCTGCGATCTTGAGCGGCAGGTCGCGGTAGGACTTGAGGCCGTTCTTGAAGATCTGCACGTGTCCCGGGCAGTTCATCGGCTTGATCGCGTAGACGCGCTCGTCCTCCTCGCGCTTGGCGGTGAGGAACATCATGTCGTTGTAGGTCGGGATGTGGCCGGTCGTGACCCACAGCTCCTTGTCCATGAGCTGCGGCGAGTTGACCTCGAGATAGCCCGCCTCGGTCTGGCGGCGGCGGATGTACTGCTCCAGCATCTGGAACAGCGTCCAGCCTTTCGGGTGCCAGAACACGGAGCCGGGTGCCTCTTCCTGGAAGTGGAACAGGTCCATCTCGCGTCCGAGCCGCCGATGGTCGCGCTTTTCGGCCTCCTCGAGTTGCTTGAGATACGCTTCCAGATCCTCCTTCTTGGCGAAGGCGGTCCCGTAGATGCGCGTGAGCATCGGATTGCGCGCATCGCCGCGCCAGTAAGCGCCGGCGACCTTCATCAGCTTGAATGCGTCTCCGACCTTGCCGGTCGAGGTCATGTGCGGGCCGCGGCAGAGATCGAACCACTCGCCCTGCTTATAGATCTTGATCTGCTGGTCCTCGGGGATCGCGTCGACCAGCTCGACCTTGAAGGTCTCGCCCTTGTCGCGGAAGACGCGCTTGGCTTCCTCGCGCGACCACACTTCCTTCGTGAAGGGTTTGTCGCGCGCCACGATCTCCCGCATCTTGCTTTCGATCGCGGGGAAATCTTCGGGCGTGAACGGCTGGTTGCGGTAGAAGTCGTAAAAGAATCCGTTCTCGATCACCGGTCCGATGGTGACCTGGGTGCCCGGCCACAGCGCCTGCACGGCTTCCGCGAGCACGTGCGCGGCATCATGACGGATCAGCTCGAGCGCGCGCGGATCGTCGCGCGAAACGAACTCGATCTTGGCGTCGTGCTCGATCGTATCGTTGATGTCCGCCAGCACTCCATCGAGCGCCATCGCGACCGTGCGCTTGGCGAGCGAGGGTGAGATGCCCCTCGCGATCTCGAAACCGGTGATGCCTTGGGGATACTCCCGGCGCGCACCGTCGGGAAAGGTCAACGCGACCATCATATTCTCCTGTTGCTCACTCGCTGCCTACGAACGCAGGTAAGCCGTGACGTCGGTGCTCCCGTTAGAGCATGCCGCGCGGCGATGCAAGTCCGGCACAGGGGAGGGGTGGTATCGATGGCGCCTTACAGGCCGGCGACCCGGGCCGTCGGCGTCTCTGCAAGCTCCGTGAGGTCGAGGCTGATCTGCCGCAGCCGTTCGCGGGCCTCCGCGTCATAGGCCTGGGCCTCGGCGCGAGCCGGCTGCTGCCGGTTGAAGTATCGGCCGGAGACCCCTTCGAGTTCCGGTGATACGGCCATCCGCATGATCGCATCCGCTCCTTCCCCGACCGTGCTGATCGGCGTCGCGCCGCTCTGCCGCACCATGGTCGTATCCATGTAGGTCGCGGGGTGCAGGCAGTTGACGGTCACGCCGGTGCCATCGAGGGTCTGCGCAAGATCGAACGTAAACATGATCTGCGCTAGCTTGCTCTGAGCGTAGGCTCGCCCGCCAGAATAGCCCCGCGTGAGCATCACGTCGTCGAGGTCGATCACGTGCTGGCCGGCCGACGCCACGTTGACGATGCGCGCGGGAGCGCAGGCCCGCAGCGTCGGCAGCAACAGAGTCGTGAGCAGGAAGCCCGCAAGATAATTGACTGCGAAGCGCAGTTCATGACCGTCGGGGCTCACCTGTCGCACACCGCCGGGACCTCCGGATCCGATGCCGGCATTGTTGATGAGCACGTGGATGCACTCGTTGTCGGTGCGGACCTCGTCCGCCAGCCGCCGGACTTCCGCCAGCGACGAGAGGTCGGCGGGATAGAACCTGCACTTGTCGTTGCCGGTCGCACGGATCGATTCCAGCACCTGTTCGGCTCGCGCCGCGTTGCGCCCGTGCACCAGCACGCGCGCGCCCAGGCTGCCGAGCCGTTCCGCGACACATCGTCCGACTCCGTCGGTCGCCCCCGTGATCAAGATGGTCTTGTCATCGAGTTGCATGATGCCTCCGGGCTGATCGCGGATACATAAGCATTGCCACCGCAACGTGAAGCCGCCGCGGCCGATCCGGTTCCCGTCTCAAGGCTTCGCGGCCGATGGGGGCAGCAGCGCGACGAAGTCCCTGACATGAACGTGTCTGGCATGCCGGACCTCCGAACTGTACATTTGTGCGGGGACACAAGGCGCATGTCGGCGATTCTTCGCGCGGTGCTGATCGGCTGGCTTGCCGCAATCTGCGGCATGACCGCGGTTGCGCCCGCCTTCGGCAAGATGCGGCCGCAGGAGGCCGCAGAGGAGGCCGCCAAACGGCGGCCGATGGCGTTCTTTCTCGCCAAGGGTGCTCCGAACGCGTGCGGGGAGGGCTGTCGTGAATGGATCGCGGCCGAGGGCGTGTTTGATGCCGGCAGCGGCGAGCGCCTGAAGGCATTTCTGGCCGAGCTCAAGCGCAACGATCTGCCGCTGTTTTTCAACTCGCCCGGCGGCAGCGTCAGCCAGTCCATTGCCGTAGGCACGTTGCTGCGCGCGCGCCGGATGACGGTTGGAATCGGCCGGACACGGCCGGACGCCTGCGAACCGGGCATGTCAGAGGATGCCTGTTTTGCGGTGATGAAGTCGGGCTCCGAGCACCAGGCGCGGTTGATCGTCGCGCGTGCGCGCTGCTATTCGGCCTGCACCTACGCGTTCCTTGGAGGTTCCAACCGGACAGTCGGGCGCGGTGCGCTGATCGGTGTGCATTCCGCGTTTCCGCGCGCGGGGGTTCCCGACGAGGTGCGAGGCCGATCGGTGGTCGACAGCGCGCATGCGACGTTGCGCCGTTATGCGCTGGCGATGGGCGTGGACAGCGGCCTCGTCGATCTTGCGGCCAGGACCCGGCCCGAACGGATGCACCGCCTGACAGCCGAAGAAATCGCCCACTTCGGCATCGAGACGCAAGATTTCTACGAGACGGGCTGGGTGCCGGTGCGCCAGACTCCGGAACGATACGTTCTCCAGAAATCGGTGACGCAGCGCACGTCGTCCAGTCCGGCCGAGCATCTGACGAGCCTCGTCCAGATCGGTTGCGCAGCTGGCGCCCGCCCGGCGCGGCCAACGTCGTATGTCGCCTATCGGCGCGAGTTGCCTTTGGGGCGGCCCAACCTGCAGACGTCGGTGCGTGCGACTTTCGGTGAATACGCGCTGCCGTTCTCCCGGCGCGTCATTCGGAACGCGGTCGAAACCGGTTATGCCACGGCACGTCCAGCCGTGCTCGAGCAGGCTGCTGCTATCCCGAACATCGCCGTCGTTGAGATCGAACTTTCGGCCAACGGCGCTCCGACCGACAGCCGCGAACTCAAGCTGTCGACGCAGGGTCTGAACGAGCCGTTGGCGGAGCTGCGCAAGCGGTGCCATTTGAGCAAGCTGACGCGCGTCGGCGCTTCCGCCGGGCTGGTGGAACTGCCGCGTTAATCGGGGCTCGCATTGGTGCTTCGCCAGCGCGCATAGCGCCATGGCAAATACCAGCGCGCCCGCGCGGGCGCTTGCTTCGGTACGAAATCGAGGCCCGACGTGCCGAAGGGATGGCAGCGACAGAGGCGTGCGAGCGTCATCCAGCCCCCCGCCCATAGCCCAAAACGTGCAAGCGCCTCGTCGGCATATTGCGAGCACGTCGGCAGATGGCGGCACTCGAACCCGACTAAGGGGGAGAGGGAATACTGATAGACCTTCACCAACCCGCGCGCGGTATTGCGCGGCGCCCGGCCGGCGGCGTCGAACAGGCGGTCGAGGTGCATCGCTCCGTGTCCGGCTATTCCGCCGCGACGCTTGGCTTGCGCTTGGCCTCGATCTGCTCGATCGCCGAGACCACTGCGTCGAAGGTCAGCAAGGTCGAGGCATGGCGCGCCTTGTAGTCGCGCACGGGTTCGAGAACGGCGATATCGGCCCAGCGGCCCTCGGCCGGCGGAGCGCAGTTCTCCTTGAGCATCTTGCGCACGCCCTCGCGCAGCTTGCGCAACTCGTCGGCTTTTGCCCCGATGATGTTGCGGGCCATGATCGAGGACGAGGCTTGGCCGAGGGCGCAGGCTTTCACGTCGTGCGCAAAGTCGGTCACCGTGTCGCCCTCCATCTTGAGGTCGACGGTGACGGTCGAGCCGCACAGCTTCGAATGGGCGGTGGCCGAGGCATCGGGTGCCGGCAAGCGCCCCAGGCGGGGAATGTTGCCCGCCAGTTCCAGGATTCGCTTGTTATAGACGTCGTTGAGCATCGGGCCCGTCGTTATCCTTTATTCCTTATCACTATATTCCAGGACGCTCTGGCGCCCATGACATAGTGTTGATTGTGCCACACCACGACTAGACTATATAAGGTCGGCGCCGACGGGGTGAAATGGGCCCAAAACCCGCCTCGTAGCCGACAAAAAGGGAAGCCAGCGTCCGATCTTCCGGCCCCGAGAAACGGGTCCGGACAGCTCTTCGGCGCTCGACCCGGTGACACTCCGGCTGGCCGTTCCGCGGTCTGCCGGTCGAACGGAGCGACGTACGAACGGAGCCGATGATGGACGCAAGGATCAAGACGCGGACGGCTGTGCCCGCCGATGAGCGACCTGGGCTGGTGCGGCCCTCGCGCGAGGACGCCGAGGCCGCCGTGCGCACGCTGATCGCCTATGCCGGCGACGATCCGGCGCGCGAAGGGCTCATCGACACGCCCAAGCGCGTGGTGTCCGCCTTCGAGGAGCTTTACGGGGGCTATCGCGAGAGCGCCGATGACGTGCTCGATCGCACCTTCGCCGAGACGGGTGGTTACGACGATCTCGTGCTCGTGCGGGATATCCCGTTCCATTCCCATTGCGAGCATCACATGATGCCGTTCATGGGCAAGGCGCACATCGCCTACCTGCCGGTCGAGCGCGTCGTAGGCCTGTCCAAGCTGGCGCGGCTGATCGATGTTTTCGCGCTGCGGCTGCAGACGCAGGAACATCTCAATTCGCAGATCGCGCTGGCCATCGAGAAGGTGCTGCGTCCTCGCGGCGTTGCGGTGATGCTCGAGGCCGAGCACACCTGCATGTCCATGCGCGGCGTTGCCAAGTCCGGCTCCAGCACGATCACGACGCATCTGCTCGGGACGTTCCGCGACGACCCGCAGGCCCAATCGCGCTTCTTCGCGCTCGTGCGCTCGCCCAAATGACCCGCTCGATCTTCCCGAGTGACGACAAGACGCAGCGCTTCGCCCCGCGGGCGAACGCCGAGCAGATCGAGGAAGGTCACGTCCTGGCGCCGAAGTTCGACGCCGACGGACTGATCACTTGCGTCGTGACGGACGCGTGGTCGGGCGAGGTGCTCATGGTCGCGCACATGAACGCGGAAGCGCTTGCGCGCACCATCGAGACGGCACAGGCTTGGTATTACAGCCGCTCGCGGCAGGCGCTCTGGCGCAAGGGCGAGCAGTCCGGCCACACCCAGCGTGTCGTCGAGATGCGCGTGGATTGCGATCAGGATGCGTTGTGGCTGCGGGTCGAGCAGACCGGGCCGGGCGCCTGCCATACCGGTCGCGCTTCATGCTTCTATCGTTCGGTGCGCCTGAAAGAGGCCGGCGAAACCGCGATCGTGCTCGACTTTATCGAGGATCGTACGTTCGATCCAAATGCGGTCTATCGCGGGCCGCGCAAGTAGCGGCTGCTCAGCGCGCGATCTTCGCCCGTTCCAAAAGTTGCCGTGCGCGCCGCAGGTGCGGCTGGTCGTACATCACCCCATCGATGCCGATCGTGCCGGCGCCCGGCGCAGCCGCGAAGGCGGCGACAACCGCGCGCGCCTTGGCCACGGCCTCGGAACTCGGCGTGAACACCTCGTTGATCACATCCACCTGCGCGGGGTGGATGGCCATCTTGCCCATGAAGCCGTCACGCAGTGCGTCCAGGGCCTCGTGGCGCAAGCCGTCTCTGTCCTTGAAATCGACGTAGACGGTGTCGATGGGGGTCACCTGCGCGGCGACGGCGCCGGCGAGGCAGAGCGTGCGCGCAAGGCGATAGGGATCGAGGAAACGGCCGTCCTCGCCGCGGTTCGTGAGCGCCCCCAGTTCGGCGGAGAGGTCTTCGGCCCCCCAGGTCAGTCCGATCAGGCGTTGGCTGGCGCCGCGGTACGTGCCCGCAGCGAACAACGAGGCCGCGGTTTCGGTGGCGATGGCGATGACTTTGACGTGGCCGTCGGGCAGTCCGTGCATCGCCTCGCGCGCCGTCAGCTTGGCGTCGAGGTGGATGACCGAGGCTGCACCCTCGGCCTTGGGCAGCATCACGGCGTCGGGCTTTGCAGCAATGACGGCATCGAGATCGCGGTCGGCGAGCCCGCTCGCGAGTGCATTGACGCGCACGATGAGCGCGGGGCGCTCCGGTACATTGAGGTGCTGCGCGATGAAGGCGGCAGCCTGCTCGCGTGCGTGTGCCTTGTGCTCCGCTGCCACCGAGTCCTCAAGGTCGATCAGGAGGGCATCGGCGCCGCTGGCGAGGCCCTTGGCGAGCTTACGGTCGCTGTCGGCGGGGACGAAGAGGAGGGACCGCATCATGCCTCGATGGTGCCTTCGGTGACGATGATCGCGGGGCCGCCGATGCTGGCCACCGCCAGCTCGCCATCCCGCATGGTGATCTGCAACTCGATGAGGCTCGGCCGGCCCATCTCGTAGCCTTGCTCGATCAGCAGGCGATGCTCGCCATCTTCGAGCGCGAGCGCCTGCGCACACAGGCCGGCGAAAGCAGCGGCCGCCGAGCCTGTCGCCGGGTCTTCCGGCACCCCGGCGCGCGGCGCGAACATGCGAGCATGAAAATGGCTCCCCGGGTCCACCGTTTCGCGGCAGAACACGAAAGCAAAGCTCCGGCCGCCACGCTCAAATGCCTTGTCCCAGTCGCGGTCGTTGATGCGGCAGCGACGCACCGCATCGATGTCGCGCAACGGCACGAACGTAAACGTGTTGCCGAGGGTCCAGCGCGCCGGTGCGAAGCCGTTGCTGCCGATGTCGTCGGGGGCGAGCCCGAGCGCGGCCGCGATCGCGGTGGACTCGGCCGCTTCGCCGTCCGGCGCCGGCAGGGCGGGCAGTCGGAAGCGCGCACGTCCGCGATCGCTGGCGGTGGCCTCAACCGCGCAATCGATGAGCCCCACTTTCTCCTCCAGCAAGACCTTTCCGCCCTCGGACCGGCCTTTGAGGGCGAGGGCGAGCGCCGCGCCGACGGTCGGATGCCCGGCGAACGCCAGCTCCGTGGCTGGCGTGAAGATCCGCACGCGCGCGGTGCTGCCCGGCTGCTCGGGCCTGAGCACGAACACCGTCTCCGGATGGCTGAACTCGCGGGCGATCGCCTGCATGGCAGCGCCGTCGAGGGCGTCCGCGTCGAAAACGACCGCCAGCGGATTGCCGGCGTAGCGGCGCTCGGTGAAGACGTCGAGGGTGGCGAACGGGAGCTTCATTGGGTCGGAGCCCCGCTCAAGTCGGACGCATGCGAATGAATGCGTGCCGCCGGCACTCGGCCACGAGCTTGCCGTCCTGGTTGTACGCGCGGTGATGAAATTCGACGATCCCCGCTCCCGGGCGCGATTTGGACTCGCGCTTGCCGATGATCTCGGTCGTGGCGTGGACGGTGTCGCCTTCGAACAGCGGGTGGGGGAACTTCACCTCGGCCATGCCGAGGTTGGCGATCGTGGTTCCGGTCGTGAGGTCGGACACCGACATGCCAATCATCAGCCCGAGCGTGAACAGCGAGTTCATCAGGGGTTGTCCCCATTCGGTCTCCTGCTCGCAGAAGTGACGGTCGATGTGGAGCGGCTGCGGGTTGAGCGTCATGTTGGAGAACAACATGTTGTCCATCTGCGTGACCGTGCGGTGATAGCGGTGCTCCACCACGTCGCCAATCTTGAAATCCTCGAAATAAAGGCCGCCGCGCTTGTGGCGGGTGACGGTCGCATTCATCGGGCCGATCTCCGAGCTTTGACGTGCACACGCATGATCTTACGCGAAAGAATTGCGATGTTGGTCGAACAATGTTCGCGCGCGGCACTCCTGCGTCTTAACCTTCCGTTTACCATATCCGTTAAGCATGCGAGCCGGCGAGATAGGCGCAATGCTCATTAATGCTTCCCAGGCCAACTCGGCGTTTGCCGCAGTCACGGGCGCGATCCGCGATGCGGCGCGCGCGACGGGCGCGAGCTTTGAATATCTGCTGGCCACAGCGCAGGCGGAATCGGGTCTCGACCCCCAAGCCAGCGCGAAGAGCTCCTCCGCCCGCGGCCTCTTTCAGTTCGTCGACCGCACCTGGCTGGCCACGCTCAAGCACGCGGGGCCCGCTCTCGGATACGATCGTTTTGCCAACGCGATCACCCAATCGGCTGATGGACAGCTTGAGGTGCCCGACCCGGCGATGCGCGCGCAGATCTCGGCCTTGCGCAACGACCCGGCGGCAAGCGCGGCCATGGCTGGCGCCTTCACCCAGCAGAACGCCAACCGTCTCGCCGAGATGCTCGGGCGGCGGGCGACCGAGGGCGAACTTTACATTGCACATTTCCTTGGCGCCGAAGGTGCCGGGCGGCTGATTTCGCTCGCGACTGGCAACCCGATGGTTCCCGCGGCCGATCAGTTCCCCAAGGCCGCCGCGGCCAACCCGTCGATCTTCTACGAGCGGACCGGCGCCGCCCGTTCGGCCGGCGACGTGTACATGACGCTGACCAGCCGTTTCGATCGCGCGAAGGTCGGAGGCGCCAATGCCGTTGCCTCGCGGGCTGCGCCAGTCGATCCGGCGCTTGTGGGCCAGGCCTCCGGCGCCGCTCCGGTCGCTACGCAGGCGCGGTCGCGTTCCTTGTTTGCCGACATAGCGAACGGCGAGCAGCGGCGTGAGCCCGTCTCGCAGATCGTGCGCGAACTGTGGACGACCCGTCCGCATGTGGCTGCCGCGCTCAGCGGCACTCCGGTGCCTGCCTCCGATGGCGCGCCTGTCGCCTCGACAACGGCGCCTGCGGCTGCCGGGGAAGGCTGGCGCAATCTCTATCGTGACCTCGTCCCGCGCCCGCGCTGAGTGCGAGCCATCCACCTGCCGTCGGCGCATTCTTCGCCCCAAGCGCCGTTAGCACCCCGGTCATTTTCACGAAGATTCATGGTGAACGTATTGTTAAGGCCCGGGCGGTAAGTTCGTGACGCTTCTGTGAGTAGCGACGCGGGCGTCCATGATCGTTCGTCAGTTCCTGCACTGGGTCCGCACCGCCTCGGCCGGTCAACGCGCCGAGGCTACCTCTGCGCTGGCGCGTGCCTATCTTTATTCGGATCTCTCCGCTGACGATCACGCCGCCGCCGAAGGCGCGATGATCATGCTGCTCGATGATCATTCTCCGCTGGTGCGGCAGGCGCTTGCCGACACGCTCGCCTGCAGCGAGCGAGCGCCGCCGGCTGTCATCAACGCGCTGGCGCATGACCAAGCCGGGATCGCCGCGCTCGTGCTCGAGCACTCGCCGCTGCTGATCGACGCGGATCTGGTGGAGATCGTCGCGACCGGCGATCCGGCGGTGCAGGCAGCGATTGCGCGCCGGCATGGCCTCCAGCGTTCGGTCGCCGCCGCGGTCGCGGAGGTCGGATCGGCGGAGGCCTGCCTCATCCTGCTCGAGAATCCCGCCGCCGACATCGCGCCGTTTTCGATCGATCGCATCGTGGAACGGTTCGGCATGCTCGCCGCGATCCGCGAGGCCGTGCTGGCCCGCGTCGACGTTCCCGCGGCCACCCGCCAGGCGCTGGTCGCGAAGCTGTCGCAGGCTTTGGCGGAATTCGTTGCCGCGCGCGCCTGGCTCGATCCGGAACGGGCGCAGCGCGTCGTCAAGGAAGCGTGCGAGAAAGCCGCTGTCACCATCGCTGCCGATGCTCCTGGGGAAGCAGGGCCGCTCCTGCGCCATCTGCGCCAGACCGCGCAGCTCACCGTCGGCCTGATCTTGCGCGCACTGCTCTCAGGCAACGTTGCGCTGTTCGAAGAGGCGCTGGCGGAGCTGTCCGGCATTCCGCTCGCGCGCGTGCACGCGATCGTGCACGACCGCGGAGCTGCCGGATTTCGCGCGCTGTACGACAGGGCAGGGCTGCCGGCTTCGGCATATCCGGCTTTCCGCGAAGCGCTCGGCGCGCTCGGCGAGGGCGGCTATGCCACAGAGCTCGGAGGTTCGAGCCGGCTCAAGCGGCGCATGGTGGAACGCGTGCTGGCAGGGTGCGCCGGCCACGAGATCGGCGAGGTGGAGCCATTGCTCATGCTGCTGCGCCGCTTCGCGACGGAAGCCGCGCGGGAAGAGGCGCGCCTTTACTGCGACGAGATCGTCGCGCGCGATTCCGTCGTGCTGGATCTGATGTTGGACCGCGCCGCGGCGTGAGCCGCCTCAGGCACCTGGGGCCAACGGCGGCGCCTTGACTTCGGGATAGAGCGTCACGCCGGCTTTCTCGAGGACGGCTGCCGAGGCGCGTTCGAGCTCGGCTGCAAGGGCCTCATCCTCACGATGCAGACGCGCCGCTTCGTGCGCAGCCGACACATGCCGGCGAACCAGATCGAAAGGTATCTGCGCGCGATCGGGCGCGAGGCTGGCCAGCCGGTGCAGGCTGGCGGCGATCCGCTCTACGGTCGGAAAACCGAAGGTTGCGGCTTCGCCCTTGATGTCATGCGCGGCGCGGATGAGCTCGTTGAATGCTCCCGCGTCGGAGCGGTCAGCCTCCGCGTGGCGGCAAATCCTGTCCAGCCGGCGGCACTCGTCCTTCATCCAGCCCGCAAAATGCGTCGACAACTGCGCCATGGCGGCTTCGGCGCGGGCGATCAGGTCTTCCTCGCGGGAGGCGGGGCCGGAAGGCCGGCGCTTACGGGCGTGCGATCGCGCCATGGCGGACTCCAGTCAGCTCCGGGTGGCCTGATAGGGAAGCATGTCGGAGGCGAGGGGCTTGAGCTCGCGGCGGGGCTCCGGTCCGAAGTACGTTTCGGTGCGGATGAACTTGCGCGGCTTCGCCACCACGCTGACGATGCGTTCGTGCAGCGAGCGCGCCGAGATTGGCTTCGCGAGCACCTCCGTGACGCCGGCATCGCGGGCGGCCAGGATGCAACGCTTGCCGGTGTGAGCGGTCAGCATGATGATCGGCACGAACGGATTCGTCGTGAGGTCCGGCTGCCGGATCATCTGGGTCAGCTCCAGGCCGTCGAAGATCGGCATCACCCAGTCGAGGATCATGACGTCGGGAGCATGGTTGCTGTAGGCCTCGAGGCCTGACGCGCCGTCGTCGGCCTCGTGCACTTCGCGTGCGCCAAAGCTGTGCAGCAGCGTGCGCAGGATGCGGCGCATGTGCGGATTGTCGTCGACGATCAGAAACCGCAGGCGGTTGAAATCAACGCTTTGCATGAACGTGGTCCAGCTGCGTTCGATGCAATCCTAGGCTGTTGGCGTAAATGGCGGGTTAAGCGGCCTGGCAAATTACGTCGTATTTTCAATAAGTTATTCTAGAATTCTCGACATCCGGGCGTTGTTTTTCTTGGGATTTTTGCAAAAGCCGGGTGACCTGCGCTTCCTTCGGACCCTGCGAGCAGGGCGGAACTCCTGCCCGAGGCCATCATCCCTGCCAGTCCGATTTTCAAATTGAGTTTGTTTTTCGGCGACTGCTTACTACCGGCAGCCGCGGCTCACCTGCCGTGCAAACAAAAGCCAATAACCAGTTGGCGGGAAGGGCCTTGGGATGAAACGCAGCACTGCTCGAATCCTCACATCGCACGTGGGCAGCCTCATCCGTCCTCCGGAACTGCTGGACTTCCTGCGCGCCAAGCAGGCCGGCGAGGCTTTTGATGAGGCGGCTTACAGGCATGTTCTCGCCCAGTCGGTTGCGGGGGTCGTACAGGAGCAGGTAGATGCGGGCATCGACGTCGTCAGCGATGGCGAATTCGGCAAGGCGATCAGCTGGTCGCAATACGTGCTGGAGCGGCTCTCCGGATTCGAGCGGCGGCCGGTGCCGCCCGGTGGACGCAATCCGTTCGCCCGCGGCGCAGATCGCGACGCCTTCGCTGAGTTCTACGCCGACCTCGATGCCAAGGATCCGCCGGCGATGGTCAGCGACACCGTCTGCGTCGGACCCATCGCCTATACCGGGCAGGCCGCGCTGCAGCGCGACATCGACAATTTCAAGGCTGCGCTCGCCAACTCGAAGGCCGTCGAAGGCTTCCTGCCAGTCGCGGCGCCCTCGAGCGTCATCCCGGACCGCAAGAACGAGTACTACCCGAGCGCAGAGGAGTGCCAGCGGGCGATCGCCGAGGCCATGCGCACCGAATATCGCATGATCGTCGAGGCCGGCCTGCTGGTGCAGCTCGACGATGCGCGCGCTGCGGTCACCTACGACCGCATGGTGCCGCCTGCGTCGTTCTCGGAGTATCTCGCCTGGCTGGAGACGCAGGTCGACCTGATCAATCACGCGCTCGAAGGCATCCCCGAGGAGAAGGTGCGCTATCACGTCTGCTGGGGCAGCTGGCCCGGCCCGCACACCACCGACGTTCCGCTCAAGGAGATCGTTCACCTCGTGCTGAAGGTGCGCGCGGGCGCGTATGTCATAGAGGGCGCCAATCCGCGTCATGAGCATGAATGGCAGGTCTGGAGGAACGTCAAGCTCCCGCCGGGACGCATTCTGATGCCCGGCGTCGTCAGTCACGCGACGAACGTCGTTGAACATCCCGAGCTCGTCGCAGAGCGGATCGTCCGTCTCGCGCGGGTCGCCGGGCGGGAGAACGTCATCGCCGGTACCGACTGCGGCTTCGCGCAAGGGCCGTTCCTGCGCCGGGTCCATCCCTCGATCATGTGGGCCAAGCTGCACGCGCTCGCTGAGGGAGCCAAGCTCGCCAGCAAAAAGCTGTGGGGCTAGGCGTCTCGCACTCGATGCACTCAGTAGCCGAACTGCTCGCGCAGGATGCGTTCGTCGAGGCTGTGGTCGGGGTCGAACAGAAGATCAATCGAGATGCGCCGGTCCATGCTCACCTCGACGCGCTGAACGTCCCGCACCTCGTCGTGATCGGCGACCGCCGCTGCGGGGCGCTTGCCCGCCTCCATCACCTCGATCGTCACCTGAGCCTTGTCGGGCAGAAGCGCGCCGCGCCAGCGGCGCGGACGGAACGGGCTGATTGGCGTGAGCGCAAGCAGCGAGGCGTCGATCGGAATGATCGGGCCTTGCGCCGAGAGGTTATAGGCCGTCGAGCCCGCCGGAGTTGCCACCAGCACGCCATCGGCCACGAGCTCCGTGAGCCGTTCCTTGCCGTCCACCAGGATGCGCAGCCGCGCCGCCTGGTAGCTCTGGCGGAAGACCGAGACCTCGTTGATGGCATGGAATTCCTGCACGCCGCCCTTCACATCGACAGCCCGCATCAGCAGGGGGTGGATCACCGTGCGCTGTGCGGCGGCGAGCCGCTCGCGTAGGTTCTCGGCGCTGTACTCGTTCATCAGGAACCCGACGGTGCCGCGATGCATGCCGTAGATCGGCTTGCCGGATGTCATGAACTTGTGCAGGGTCTGCAGCATGAAGCCGTCGCCGCCGAGCGTGACGATCACGTCGGCGTCGGCGGGCGACGCATCGCCGTAACGATCCGCAAGGACGGTGCGCGCCTTCTCCGCTTCCGGTGTCTGGCTCGCGAGCAGGGCGATGCGCTGGAAACGGTTACTCATCGGGGCAACTCGCTGGCGCCCGCGCGGCGCCGCCGATCGACGGGTGTGGCATGGAGCGCATCGTCCTCGTCTATACGACTTATCCGTCCATTGTCGAGGCGGAGAGGGCAGGCTGCGTGCTCGTGGAACGGCAGCTTGCAGCCTGCGTCAATATCCTGCCGGGCATGATTTCGCTCTATCGCTGGGAGGGTGCCGTTGAGCGCGGCGAGGAAACGGTGATGATCATCAAGACGCGCGCGAGCTTGGCTGAGGCGGTGCGGGTCGCGGTGAAGGACATGCATTCATATACGACGCCGGCAATCCTCGTCATTCCGGTCGAGAGCGTCGACAGTGACTATCTGGGGTGGTTAACGGCAGGAACAGAGCAGGCCTCGGGTTGACACACGGCCTGCGAACGGCGCCGGAAGGTCTCCAGGGCCTAGTAGGCCCGTGTCCCTTCGATGACGCTCTTGAGTTCGGTGTATTCGCGGCAATCCGTCCCGCAGATGGCCTCGACCTTCGCAAGGAAGTCCTGCGCCTTGAGTAGATTGCCTTGCTCGGCGTGCCACATGCCGTAATAGGACCAGGTGCGTGCGTGCCGCGGGTCGGAATCGAGCGCGCGCTCGTACCACTCCTTCGAGTCGTCGTAGCGCCCGAGCTTGCGGCTGGCATATCCGATCAAGTTGGCGACATCCGGATGGTCGTCATGTTCGAGCGTACGCAGCTTGGCGATGCCGGCGGCGTAATCGTGGTCGGTGTAGATGAGATCATACGCGACGCGAAAGCCCTTCTGGAAATCGAGCTCCGACCTCTGCTGTTTCTTTGTCTGCTTCTTCTGCTTCTTCTGTTGCGTGGGGTTCGTCGTTGTCTTGGTCTCGTCCTGCGCAGGCGGCGCCGCTGTCGTGCTGGGCAGGGTTGGATTGGTTTCGGGGCCGACCGCTTGCGCGGTTCCGCCGAGGAAAAGTCCGAGCAAGGCTGCGAGCGCGCATTTGATCGGACGCGGGCGCATGGCGGTCTCCTGTCGTGTTCCTCACGGTGACGACCGAACGATAGAACGGAATCGTCGCGAAATGTCGCAATCGGTGCGGGGTCGAGAAAATGTGATCGTTGCGCGGGACGGCGCCATCATCGCACCGCCCACCACGGGCTCGCCAGTGCGGCCTCATACTCGCCGCAGCATCGCCGCGCATCCGGCGTGAAATTGAACAGCCGACGACGGATCAGCCACGACGTGTTCAGGCAGGTGAAGGGCTCCTGTCATTGGGCTTCAGTGGACATTCAGCGTCGTCTTCCTAGCTTTCCTGCAGGATCGGACACTCCGATCATCGCGCGGATTCTTGGTGAATCCGCGTCAAAGTCAGGAGAGAACTGATGTTCAAACATGTCGGCGCGGCGCTGATCGCCGCAAGCGTGATCGCCGCCCCTGCCTTCGCGCAGACCAACCAGCCGCCCATTGCCACCAAGACAAATCCGATGGCGGGCGCGCCGGCGCTCGGCGGCCAAGCCGCAGGAACCCAAAAGTCCGGAATGGCCAAGAGCGCGAAGCACGCCACGAAAAAGAAGACTGCCAAGCACGCCAGCAAGTCGTCCGGCAAGACGTCCGGGCAGGCCATGGGGAAGTAAGTCGGCATCGCTAGCTTCGCCGCCGGCTTGCGGAGACGGCAGCAGAGGAGGCCGGCCGGTGGGCCGGCCTTTCTGTTCTCGGGCCGCACCGCTTGCGGCGACGTCTTGACTCCGACGCGGGAGCCAAGGAAAGATTTCCCTGTGCTGGTTCCCCGAGCAATCGGGGAGGCAAGAGGGAACACGGAAGACGGCGTACAACGTTGATCCGTGGCTGCCCCCGCAACTGTGAGCGGCGAGTGTGCGCCCGTCGTCGGCCACTGGGAAACCGGGAAGGCCGGGCGCAGATCAAGACCCGCGAGCCAGGAGACCTGCCAGCGCAGTCACCCAACCGGTGGGCGGGGCGTCCACACGGAGCGGCTGTTCGCAGCGGTGACATAAACCGATGCGAAGGCCGCGCGGCTTCTTCCGCGACCTTCCGCACGAAGTGGCGGCGCTCCGGCGCGGCCCGCGGCACCGCTCGCGAGCGTCGAGCGGGTGCCTTCGCGTGCGTCCTTCGCGTCACTGTCACGGCATCGCCTTGTTGCGATGCACGAGCGAAGGAGCGCGTCTATGGACGGGGGATCATGTGCGCGGGTGCTGGACGGCGGAGGCCGCACAGCCTGCATTTTGCTGTTGTCGCTGATGACGGTGGGCGGGTCGGCGCCCGCTCTTGCGCAGGGGAGCGCGGTGCAGGTGCTGCCGCAAATCTTTGTCACCAGTCCGACATTGCTGCCGACGCCCGCCACGCAGACGGGCAGTTCGGTGACGGTGATCACCGGCGCCGAGATTCAGCGTGACCAGCGTCGTACCATATTCGAGGTGCTCAATGCGGTGCCTGGCCTCAATGCGGTGCAGACCGGGGGCCCGGGCGGGCTCACCTCGGTGTTCATTCGCGGCACCAACTCCAGCCACGTGAAGGTGCTGATCGACGGCATCGACGTCAGCGATCCGAGTTCGGCCAACCGCATCTTCGACTTCGCACACCTGCCGACGGACGACATCGAGCGGGTCGAGGTGCTGCGCGGACCGCAGAGCGGGCTCTACGGCGCGGATGCGATCGGCGGCGTGATCTCGATCACCACGAAGAAAGGCGAGGGGCCGCCGAAGGCGCACGTCATGGCCGAAGGCGGGTCGTTTGAGACGTTCAATCAGGCCACCGGAGTACGCGGGGCCACCGACAGATTCAATTACGCGTTCAACGTGGCGCGCGTGCACACGGGCAACGTGCGTGTGACGCCGGAGCGCTTCCTGCTGCCGGGCCAGGCCGCGATCGGCAACTACTACGACAATACGACGGCCTCCACCAAGCTCGGTGCCGACGTGTCCGACAACCTCTCGCTCAACTTCGTGGCTCGCTACACGGATGCGACGGTGCGCTTTACTGGTACCGACTTCCCTCCGCCGCTGTTCGCGGGCGTGGCGTCAGCGGCTCAGACCGAGCAGCAGAACCATCAGTTCTTCACGCGCGGCGAAGCCGTGTGGACGCTTCTGGACGGGCGCTTCGTCAACCGCTTCGGCGCTGCCCATTCCAACCTGTGGACCTGGAACGGGCCGCCCGACCTTGTGCCGACCACGACCAAGGGCGAGCGCGACAAGTACGATTGGCGCGGCGACATCATCATGGCGCCGGGCCAGGTGCTGGTGCTTGGCCTCGAGCACGACGTCGAGAGCATCAACACCGGTGTGCTCGCGCGCGAGGTCGGCAATCGGGGCGCTTTCGCCGAGATCCAGTCGGAGGTGGCGAAGCGGTTCTTTTTCGTCGCCAACCTGCGCAACGACAACAATGACCAGTTCGGCAACCATGCAACCTGGCGCACGACAGCCGCGTTCCTCGTCCCGGGCACGGAGACCAAGCTGAAGGCGAGCTACGGCACCGGGTTCAAGGCGCCCTCGCTCTCGCAGCTCTATCAGGATTTCCCGCCGTTCTTCTTTGCCAATCCCAACCTGCGCCCCGAGCGGGCGAGGGGCTACGACGCCGGATTCGAGCAGCCGCTGTTGGGAGACCGCGTGCGCTTCGGATCGACCTACTTCCGCAACGACGTCGACGACCTGATCAACTGCAACACCTTCTGCACCACGTTGATCAATGTCGACCGCGCGGTCATGCATGGGGCGGAGAGCTTCATCACCTGGCGCGTCACTCACGAACTGCAGCTGCGGGGCGACTATAGCTATACCATTGCGCGCAATGCGCTGACCCAGGTGCCGCTGCAACGCCGCCCCAAGGACAAGTACAGCGCGCAGCTCGTCTGGCAGCGCGATGCGCTGACCCTGAGCTCGACATTGATCTGGGTAGGGTCTCGTGTCGACGTCGACCGGGCCGGCCTCGATCCGAGGCCGGTCTCGCCGAGCTACATGACTATCAACCTCGCGGCGAACTACGCGCTCTCGTCGCAGGCGACGCTGTTCGCCCGCGCCGACAATCTGTTCGATGCGCGCTATGAGGACCCGCTGGGCTATCTGCGGCCAGGGCTGGGGGTGTTCGCAGGCCTGCGCCTCACGAATTGACGTCGGAACTTGTTCCGTCGTGCATCAATTGACCCACGGGCATGGAGATGTGAGACACCATGGGCAGGCACGAGCGCAGGCACGACCAGTGCGTCAACGGCCGCGGGCCTCGGATTTTGTCACCGATCCTGCTGATAGCCCTGATGGGTCGTATTCTGCTTGCTGTTGCCGGTCCGCCCCTGTTGGTCGGGATCGTTCGGCGCCGAGCGCTTGATGTCGTCGTTGGTCACTTGCGGCGGCGCGGAGCCGGGTCCTTTCGGGCTGCGGTTGTCGGGCGGTGCGGGCGGTGTCTTGGTCATCGCGGTTCTCCCTTCGCAAGGTCAATCCGCGCGGCCGCGTCGCGTTCCTTCCGGCGTCAAGGCTGCGGCCACCACATGGCGGGCGCCAGATCGTACCCGCTCGCGGTCCGGATGATCGTGCCGAGCGCCGGGAACGGAAAATGATAGCCGTGCACCAGCATGCGATCGGCCGCGGCTCGGTCGAGCAGCGCCATGCGGGTGGCGGCCGCGAGCGGCCCGTCGACGTCGATGATCGCCTGCCACTGCGGATTGCGCACGAAGAGGTAGGGATTGTTGCTCGTGTCGCCCAGCACCAGCAGCGACTGATCGCCCGAGGTAACGGCGAACACGGTATGTCCTGGCGTGTGGCCGTAGGCCGCGATCGATGTGATGCCGGGGACGAGTTCGCGTCCCGGCGAAAAGCGCGTGACCCGATCCGCGAGGTCGCGGAAGATCCGCCGGGCGTTGAGGAACTGCGGCCGGGCCGTGTCCGAAGCCCCGCTCAGGTTGGCATCATCCATCCAGTAGTCCCATTCCGGCGCGGCGACGAAGATCTCGGCGTTGGGAAACGTGAGCGCGTTGTCCTTCGTCTTGAGGCCATTGATGTGGTCTGGATGGCAATGCGAGATCAGGATGGCGTCGATATCGGCCGGATCCATTCCCGATGCCGCGAAGTTTTCAGCCCAGGTGCCGGATTGCGGTGCGAAGCTCGCGAATTGCCCCCCGGTGCCGGTGTCGATCAGGACGAGCCTGCGGCCGATGTTGACCGCAAGTGGCGTGAAGGGGACGGGGAGGCGGTCCGGCGGCTGGAATGCGGCTGTCAGCGCCTGCTGCACGTCCCTGTAATCGGCGTTGCGTACGAAGTCGGCGCCGATCGGGCGTAACCACACGCCGTCATGCACGGCCGTAACCTCGTGATCGCCGATGCGCACGCGATGGAAGCCCGGGGCTTGCCGGCGCACCGGCGGTGCCGCTGCGTGCGCGGGCGCGAATGGGCAGGCTGCGACAACGGCGGCGGCGGTGAGGACGGTGCGGCGGCTCGTTTCGCTCATCGCTGTCCTCAGTTTGACCAATCAATCCCGGACGGAGGACGGTGTGTCGCGCCGCCCAGCGGACAGGCGCAACGGCGAGTCGGGCATGGTGCGCGCGATCGCGAGCGCTACGGCGAGATTGGCGGCGCCGATAAACAGCATGAGCTGCGGCGGCGTTGCGCCTGCCTTCTGCAGCAGCGCGATGGCGATGCCGGCCGCCGTCATGAAGGCGGCGTTGAGCACGTTGACGGCCGCAATCACCCGTGCGCGCCGGTCGGCCCCGGCCCAGGCCTGCACGGCGGAGAACGCCGGAACGATGAACAGCCCGCCGGCCACGGCGAGACCGGCGAGGTCCACGGCCATTCGCACACCCCGGCCCGTCGTGAGCGCCTCGGCGATGCCGAGCGTCGCCGGACGCGCAGGCGCCCCGAGTGTGCTCCAGCCGACGTCGAGAGCGAATACGCCCAGCAGTACGGCGCCGGCCAGCGTCGGCGTCAGCACGATGCGCCCGGCGGCGATATAAGAGGCGAGGGCCGATCCGGCCGCCACGGCCACGGAGAAGATGGCGAGATAGAGCGTGACGACCTCTTCGGTGCCGCCGACGACGTTCTTCACCAGCGGTGGCAGCAGCGCGAGAGCCACCGAGCCCACCAGCCAGAACCAGCTCACCACGAGTGCGCCCCACCACAATCTCGGGTTCGCGCGCAGCGCGCTCAACAATCCGAAAGTCGAGGTGAAGATGTTGGCGGTGATCGTCAGGTTGGGCGCTGCGCTTCCCGTGCGTGGAATGAACAGGGCGGAGATCCAGCACAGCAGCGCGAACACGATCATCAGTGTGGCAAACCCGGCCGGGTCGCCTCCGCCGCGCGCGGCGAGCCCGCCGACGATGGTGCCCAGCAGGATGGCCACGAAGGTCGCCCCTTCGACCAGTGCGTTGCCCGCGGGAAGTTCGGTGCGCGCGAGATGATCGGGGAGGATGCCGTACTTGATCGGGCCGAACAGGGCCGCGATCACGCCGAACCCGAAGAGCGCGGCAAACAAGGTCTCGACCGAATGCGACCAGAACCCGGCGATGGCAACAACCGCGACGCCGATCTCCACGAACTTCAGGCGTTGCGCGACGACGGCCTTATCGAAGCGGTCGGCGATCTCGCCGCCCAGCGCCGACAGGACGAAGAAGGGGAAGATGAACACCGCGCCGGCCAATGCAATCAGGGCCTCGGAGTTGGCGCTCGCCAGCTTGAACAGGATCAGGAAGACCAGCGAGCTGCGCAGGAAGTTGTCGTTGAAGGCGCTGAAGAATTGGCACCAGAACAACGGCGCGAACCGTCTCGAGCGCAGCAGTTCGAAGAACATCCCTCACTCCCGGCGCGCCGTGCGCCATCCTAGACAATGAAAGGTTGCAAGTCGCTTGAGTTCGCCCTGTGCTTGACGGATAGTTCCTGCTGCATAGACAAAACATGAGCTGGAGGGAATCGCCATGGCCAAGCGGCTCGCCGCTGTGATGTTGGTTGCGGTGATCTCGGCCTTGGCGGGGAGCTCCGCGGCAGCGCAGCAGTACCCCACCCGTCCCGTCACGCTGATCGTGCCGTTCCCGGCCGGCAGCACCACCGACCTCGTCGGGCGCATCCTTGCCGACCGGCTCGGTGAGGCGCTCGGCCAACGCGTGGTCATCGACAATCGCGGCGGCGCTGGCGGCATGGTCGGCAGCGAAGCCGCAGCGCGGTCCGCGCCCGATGGCTACACGCTGCTGATGGGAACCATCGGCACGCACTCGATCAATCCGTACGTCTATCCCAAGGTGGCCTACGATCCGATCGCGGACTTTTCGCCGATCATCCAGTTCGGGACGGCCCCCAACGTGCTGGTGGTGCATCCCTCGCTGCCGGTAAAGACCGTCAAGGACCTGATCGAATATGTCCGCGCGCGGTCGGGGCAGACGAACTACGCCTCCTCGGGCAACGGCACGTCGAACCATCTGTCAGGCGCGATGTTCGCCGCGCGCGAGGGCGTGAAGGCGTCACACGTGCCGTATCGCGGCGGCGCTCAGGCGATCACGGACCTGCTGCGCGGCGAGGTCCAGTTCATGTTCTACCATTACCTGCCGCTGCTGCCGCACATCGCGGAGGGCAAGTTGCGCCCGCTCGCCGTCACGAGTACCGAGCGGATTGCGGCGTTGCCCGATGTGCCGACCATGGCGCAGGCCGGAATGTCCGATTTCGAGGTGTCAGCGTGGTTCGGGGTTTATGGACCGGCCGGAATGTCCGACGAACTGGTCCAACGGCTGAACACGGCGATTGCCCGCATTCTCGAATCGCCGGCCACCCGGAAAAGCCTGATCGAGCAGGGCATCGATCCCGTGCACGGATCATCGAAAGACCTGTTGACGCTGACCAGGTCGGAGATGGCCCGCTGGCGGAAAGCGGTCGAGCTGGCCGGCGCCCGCCTGCAGCAGTAACGGCGCGAGAACGTCCTCGCCGATCGGGCCGGGCCGCCGCTGTCGCGCGGCGTCCGCGCCAACCCGCCTTATGCCACTTGCAGGCGCGGCGGCTCCGGACACAAGACGGAGACGCACGTCATGAATTGGTGGCCGCAGCGGTCGCACGACCACCAATTACGGATGTGGTCGTCGTGGACATGCACCGACACGGTGGCGGCGAACAGCTCGTCCTTGCAGACGGGGCAGGTCGGACGCACACCGGCACGCGCAAACGGAGCGGGCGCGCGAACAGCAGCAAGAGCAGTCATCGCATTCTCCTCCGGCATCGTGATTGTGCGAAGCACTACGGCCCACCCGAGTTGCTCATCAACCGCGGTCAGTAGTGAAGCTTCGTGCGGCGACAACAAGGCGTGTCGATGAAGCTTTTGTAAAATCGCCGTGCATTTTGGTGGCAGATGCATGTGAGATCGCGCAGGTTTGCGCGAGCAATCCGCGAGCAAGTTTTACGCACTTGCGTCAACGTCAGAGTGCCATTGAGGAAATTGTCGTCACCGTCCGAGAATTGTCGCGGCGCAACCGTCGGCCCGGACGTCGCAAGCGGCGGCGCTGCGGCTGTTGCGCACTGCATCAACACACTTTGTTGATGCGAGCGGTAGAAGGCGGGTGGTGGTGCCGGGTGCAGGATTTGAACCCGCGACCAACGGTTTACAAAACCGCTGCTCTACCACTGAGCTAACCCGGCAGGTCTTCTCGATCAAACGCGCCGCCGGCACGACGGCCAGCGTGGGAGTGAGGCAAGGCCTATAGCATAGAACCGCCATCGATTCACAAGGTCGTCTTGGCTCGGATTTCATTGCCGCGCACGGCTGCTTGCGCCTCGTCCGCCAGACGGCCGCGCAGGAAATCGCCGATGCGCCTGATCGCGCGACCTGCCTCGGGTACGAACGGCGCGAGCAGGTGCCACACGTGCGGCATGCGCGGCCACACTTCGAGCGTCACCTCGCAGCCCGCGGCCTGCAGGCGGTCGGCCATGCGCACCGCATCGTCACGCAGGATCTCGTCGCTGCCGACGTGGATGAGGCTTGGCGGCAGTCCGGCCGGATCGCCGTAGACGGGCGAGGCGTAAGGCATGCGCGGGTCGGCGCCGCCGAGGTAGAACCGTGCGAGCCCGGGCACTTGCGCTGCGCAGAGCATTGGATCCGCCCTTGCGTTCCGCTGCAGGGACGGACTCGCTAATGCGAGATCCGTCCACGGCGACAATGCCACCGCTGCCGCGGGGAGGAGGATGCCTTCGTCGCGCAGTTTCAGCAGATGCGCGAACACGAGCCCGCCGCCGGCGGAATCGCCCATCACCGCGATCTGTGGCGGATGGATTCCCCGCCGCGTCAGCCAGCGATAGGCGGTGACCGCATCCTCGACCGCGGCCGGGAACGGATGCTCCGGCGCCAGGCGATATTCCGGAACCCATACGCAAGCTTGCGCCGCCGAGGCGATGCGCCATGTAAAGTGGCGATAGTGCGCGGGCCCGCCCGAGACGTAGGCGCCTCCGTGCAGATAGAGGACATGCCGCGTGTCCCGCGTCGCGGGCGTGGCGATGCGGTGAATGCGCACGCCGTCCGCATCGAGATGCGCGACCTGCGTGCCCGCCGGCGGCTGCGGGATCAGCGCCACCATGCCGGCGAGTTCGCGCCGCCAGCTCTCCAGGGTCTGGTCACGGCTGCGCCGCTTGATGAACCAGCGCAACCCCAGGCGCACGAGTTCGTTGCGCAGGCTCATGCGGATCCGTCTCTCTGTTCGTTGCGACGCCGGCGGACGAGAGCCCGGCGAAGTCACGCACCGAAGGCCGTGGCCTTGGGCAGACGGACGCGCTTCGCACCGCCTGGTTGCTCGTGCGTCAGGCGGCCGTCCTCGATTTCGATGATCCGGTCGGCGAAGGGCATCACGCGCGGATCGTGGGTCACCACCATCACCGCGCGGCCACGCTGGTGTGCATTTTCCGCCAGCAGCTTCATGATGCCTTGCCCATTGCGTCCGTCGAGGGCCGCAGTGGGTTCGTCGGCGAGGATCAACGAGGGATTGGCGACGATGGCGCGCGCGATGGCGACGCGCTGCTGCTCGCCGCCGCTGAGCTCGCGCGGATACGAGCGGATCTTGTGGGCGAGCCCCACCTGGCCGAGTGCGGCGCAGGCCCGCTCCCGCGCGGTGCGGTCCCGATCCCCGCGCACGTCGAGTGCGAGCTGCACGTTCTCCGCGGCGGTGAGCGTGGGGAACAGATGATAGGACTGGAATACGAAGCCGACATGCTCGCGCCGGATGCGGGCGAGATCTTCCGTATTCGCGCCCGCAGTCGGCGTGCCGCACAGACGCACCTCGCCGGCGGTGGGCGTAAGCATGCAGCCGAGAATCAGCAGCAGCGTGGTCTTGCCGCTGCCCGATGGCCCCATCAGCAGCGTCAGCTCGCCCGCGCGCAGGGTCATGCTGACGTCCTTGAGCGCCTCGACGCGTGCGGCGCCGCTGCCGAGTGTCTTCGTGACCGCATGTGTTTCGACGACGATGTCGCTCATCGAGTGAACACCACGGCTGGATCGATCCGCGTCACGCGCGCGATGGCGGCGATGGCCGAGACGACGCACATGACGACGGTGAGCAGCAGCAGCCCGCCGACCAACGTCGGAGTGATCACGATCGGAAGGGCGCTCTTGGCGGTCGCCTGCACAACCATCGCTCCGATGACGCCGGCGATCACGAATCCGATCACCGCATTGAGCAGCGCCTGATGGATGATGACGCGATAGATGTACTGATTGGATGAGCCCATCGCACGCAGGGTGGCGAATTCGTTGAGGTGGTCCTTTGTGCTCGAATAGAGCGTCTGCGCGACGATGACGGTGCCGACGATGAGCCCGAGCAGCGCGCCGGCGAAGAGGGCGGCACCCGCGCCGGTGCCGAACAGCCAGAACGAACGGCTGCGGTCGCGGAACTGCTCGGGGGTCAGCACCTCGATATCGGAGGAGAACGCCTGCAAGCCCTGGCGCACGCGCTCGACGTCGGCGGCCGGCGCCAAGCGTACAATGATGTGGCTGGCCTTCTGGGCGGGAATGCCGGTGTAGTTGCGGGCGCGGCGCAGATCGACGAAGACATAGGGCGTCGTCGTGAACGACCGAATGCCGTCGGTGAGCGCCGCGACCTTCACGTCATGGCCGCGGATCTGGGCGGTCGAGTTCAGGCCCGAGATGCCGAGCCGGCCGAAATAGGAACGGTCGGCCGCGACCGCGCCCTGCGCCGACAGGGAATCGGCCTTCCCTTCCACGACGTTCCACGGCTGGAGGGTCTTGTCGCGCAGATCGGCTCCGACAACGAAGATTGGCGTCATCTCTCCGCTCTTGAGACGCCAGTCTGCGAAGCCGATCACAAGCGGAACAGCGTCTGCGACGCCGTCGACGGCCATGGCCCGATCGCGGTTGCGAAGATCCAGCAGCGAGGGATCCTCGAAGCACTTCGCCCCGCGCGGGACGATCCAGAGGTCGGCGTCGGCATGATCGATCATCGTCGTGACCATCCGCCCAAATCCGAGGAACAGGCCCATCTGCACCATCACCAGCACCACCGAGAACACGATGCCGATCATGGTTGCGACGAAGCGCAGCCGGTCTTGAAAGAGGTTCCGTGATGCGAGGGTGAACTGCAGGGCCATGCCAGCGTTCCTTCAACTGCGCTGGTTGGTGATCATCGCGCGCGCCTGTCGCTGTTGCGGCCCGGCAAGCCCGTAAGCGGCCATGGCGGTCTTGCCGAGCGCAACGCTCGCGCCCCAGCTCAACGCAACCGAGCCTGTCAGAACCAGGGCCGCCTTGAACGGCGCCGGCGCGTCACTCTCGAGCAGCGCATACTGCAGCCAGACGACGAACACGTAGTGCAGCAGGTACATGCTGTAGGCATGGCGCGACAGGCTATCGAGCGCACGCCTGCTGGTGCGCAGCCAGCGCAGGCAGGCCGCCAGCAGCGACAGCCCGCCTGTGGCGCAGGCGAGGGCAAAGGCGAGGCTCGCACCGATCTGCACCGTGATCGGGCTCGCGTCCCAATCGGGAAAGGTGAGTGACGTCAGCCCACCCCACAGGCCGAAGGCGACGAGGGCCGCCGCAAGCCAGGCCGCCCAGTACCGCGCCATAGGGCCGTCGAAGCGCAGCAGGCTGCGATCGAGGCCGTGGTAGCCAAGCGCAAAGCCCGCGAAAAAATAAACCGCGTAGTGCAGGGGCCGGCTGAGCTGGATGGAGAAGGGCCCGAACTGCTCCCAGGCCCACGGCGACCAGACGACGGCCAGCGGGACGTAGACCAGCGCGGACATGCCGCTCAGCGCGAGCAAGAAGTGCAGCGGGCGATCTCGACAATCGCGGCCCAATTCACCGAGCCGCCCGGCCCAGCGTGGCGCGAACCGCCAGAGCGCCGCGGCGAGCACGCCGAGAGCGCACAGTTGCCAGAGAAACCATTGCGGACCGGAGGGCCAGAATCCGAGCGACAGCCAGTGGCCCCAGAAGGCAGGGACACCCGGGTCGACCGCCGTCACCCGGTAGGAGGCATAGTAGGCGATTGGGCTGAGGATACCGACGCCGACCAGAAACGGCACGCCAATCCGCCACATGCGGTCCGACAGGTAGCGCCGCGGTCCCTTGCGCTGCAAGCTCGGGGCCGTGAGCAGCCCCGACAGGAAGAACATCAGGGACATCAGGCTGACGTCCTGCCATGCACAAAACAGGTCGAAGCCGAACCAGCGCTGGCTATCGACAATCGGGAACGCCAGCCACCGGTGGGGCGCCTGGTCGAACGGGAAGGGCTCCGCCGGAAGCGCCGCGATATAGGGAAGGACCGAGTGAAACGCGAGCACGATGACGATGACGACGGCCCGAAGATTGCTCAACGCAATGTTGGTGGGCGACATCGGCACGTCCTCGGCTGGCGGAAGCCATGGCAGGGGTATCGGGATGAACGTCGCAACCCGCACCTCGTTCCACCTGAACGAGGCTATCGATACCGTGCAGCGTGTCGCAGCTTGAGGGTGTGGCCGTTAGGCCACGGTCGGTTTTGCGGCGCAAAACAAGCCGCCCCGGCGGCCGCGCCGCCGTTGCTCAGATGGGAGTCGAAAAGTCGAGGTCGAAGATTCCCGCCAGCAGCGAGAGAAGGAGCGCGATGCTCCACATCACGATGGCGATGAAGCAGGTCCAGCGCGCGAAGGTCAGATAGGTTTCGCGCAGCACGGTCGCACTAGCGATCTGGGCATAGGCCTCGGGCGGCCGCTGGTCCTTCTCGAGGTAGAGCCACATTTCGGTGCGGCTATACGGCTTGGTGCGCGCCTCGCGCGACTTGAACAGCAGGACCAGGGTCACCAGCATGGTCAAACCCCCGCCGGTCTGGAACGCCACCCGCGGGTTGAACGATAACCCGATCATCACGCAGAAGATGGCGAGTGCCGCGAAGCCGCAGGCCCGCAGCACGGTCTCGTAGGCGATACGACGCATGTATTCCACGGCGCAGCTCCGGACGAGCGAGGCGTAAGGTCGGAGAGTCGGGCAATCGGCACGGCGATCAAGGTCAAAAATTGCTCACCGGCCTCACAATGCCGTGCAGCCGGAATCGATCCCGGCGGCCGGTGTATCCCCGAGGCGCGGAAAAGATCGCACAGCCACAAAGGGCTAGCGCGCGATCATGAAGCGAATTGTGATCCGCCTAAAGGCCGATTTCGATGAAATTGCCGATCGCCGGCAAGGTCAGCAGGGCAGTTCCGGCCAGCCAGATCCATAGGGATGCCTCGCTCGAATCATCCTTGGCGCCGGTGAGGCGCTCGTAGATGGCGGCTGGGATGCCGGCCAGAATGACGGTGGCGGTCGAGACCATCAGCGAGGAGAACAGGAGCGTGAGCGACGTGCTGCCGAACAGCAGCGCGGGGGCGAGGATTTGGACGTGCACCAGGGAGAACAGCAGCCAGGACTGGTTGAACAGCCCGTTGATCATGCCGAAGAACGCGATGCCGATATAATAGAAGTTGCGGTCCATGGCCTATCCCGCGCGCGGCACGATGCCGGCCAGAAGGAAAGCGTAAAGCAGCAGCACGCGCAGCCAGAACAGCCAGACGACACCGAACAGCCACAGCACGACCGGCGCCGTTGCTTTCGGCGTCACCAGGGCTATCACGGCGACGAACGGGTCGGTGATGCGGCAGAAGAAGCGCCAGATGTAATTGGAAGAATTGTCCTCGACCATCAGCCCGAGCAGGGCGCGGCCGAGCAGCGTGTACATCAGCGCCGCCAGCACGAAATTCGGCAGGTGGAAGTACCAGAGGCTGAGAACCGTTTGCGGGGCGTTCACGTGGCGTATTCCTGCGGCGGATCACCATGCCGGCCCGACGCGCGGCCGGCAAGCGTCATGCGGGCGCAGCCGAGATCGCGGACGACGGCGTCCTCAAACAGAAGCGGGGTCCCGAAGGACCCCGCTCCGTCGTTCGTGTGAGCGCCGATCAGGCGGTCTTTTCCTCGAGAACCGTCCGGCCGCGCGGCTTGCGGATCTCGTCCACGTAGGCCTGCATCTCGGCCGACGGCTCCTTGCCCATGAGGCTGACCACGTAGATCACGAGGAAGCCGAGCGGCGCGCCGAGCAGGCCGCAGGCGATATTGGTGAGGTTGAACCAACCCACCTTGTTCGCCAGCGGGTGCGCGAGCGTCACCCAGGAATCCATCGCATTGGGCGCGGCCATGGCCGCGGCCATGTCCTTCACCATGGGTGCCCCCGCCGGCGTGTAGAGCGTCGTCATGAAAGCGTACTTCACGCCGAAGCCGGGGAAGTAGCGCGTCACCAGCAGGTAGAACAGGCACAGGCCGAACCCGGCGAGCATGCCTGCGATCGCTCCCGTGGACGTCGCGCGCTTCCACCAGATGCCCATCACGAGCGCTGGGAAGTTGCCCGCCATCGCCAGCGAGAACGCCCAGCCGACCATGGCCAGGATGTCCGCTGGTCGTGTCGAGGCGGTGAAGGCCGCGAGTATCGCCACGACCAGCAGCAGGACGCGGGCGACTGTGAGCCGGCGTACCGTCGGCGCGTTCGGGTCCAGCATCTTGTAGTAGACGTCGTGGCTGAGCGCGTTGGCGATGGCCAGCAGCAGGCCGTCGGCGGTCGACAGTGCGGCGGCAAGACCGCCGGCGGCGACGAGGCCCGAGATCACGTACGGAAGGCCCGCGATCTCCGGAGTGGAGAGCACGATCACGTCCGTGTTGATCACGAAGTCCTGCAGCCGCACCACGCCGGGATGTCCGGCGATGGCCTTACACGCATCAATCACGGCCTGAACGCTGGCGGCGTTCTTGCCGCAGATCTGGATCAGGCCCAGGTCGCCCCAGGTGAACATCCAGGGACGGATGCTCGCGAGGTCTCTGCCGATGATGTTGGTGTAGACCTCCAGCTTCGAGAACGCCGCGTAGGCCGGCGCCGAGAAGTACAGGAGGAAGATGAAGAACAGCGACCACGCCACCGACTGACGCGCCTCACGCACGCTCGGCGTGGTGAAGTAGCGCATCAGGATGTGCGGCAGGGACGCGGTGCCCACCATCATGCAGAGGCAGATCGCGAAGAAGTTGAGCGGCGTGTAGGTGAAGAACGGCTGGATGTGCGGCTTGAGATTTGCCGCCGTGGCCAGCCCTTGCTGCAGCATCTGCTGCTCGCGCGCCGTGATCTCCGCGATCGCCGTGCCGTAGGTCAGTTCCGGGATCGGAATGCCGTAGTGCTTGGTCGACAGGATGACGATCGGAGTGAGGTAGGCGACGATCAGCACGATGTACTGGGCGATCTGGGTCCACGTCACAGCGCGCATGCCGCCCAGCATCGAGCACACGAGGATGCCCGCGAGGCCGACGTACACGGCGATGGTGAAGTCCATGCCCAGGAAGCGCGAGGCAATGATGCCCGTGCCGAAGATCTGCGCCGTCACATACGTGAACGAACAGCAGACCAGCACGAGCACCGCGATGCCGCGCGCCAGGTTTCCGCCGAAGCGGAACGCCATGAAATCCGGCACCGTGTAAGCGCCGAACTTGCGCAGGTATGGGCCGATCAGCACAGACACCAGCACGTAACCGCCGGTCCAGCCGAGCACCCAGGTGAGGCCGTCGTAGCCGAGCAGGAACAGCGTGCCTGCCATGCCCACGAACGAGGCCGCGGACATCCAGTCGGCACCGGTGGCCATGCCGTTGTAGAACGCGGGCACGCGGCGGCCGGCGACGTAGTATTCGGAGACTTGCGCGGTTCGCGTCATAATGCCGATGACGGCGTAGACGGCGAGGGTGAAGAACACGAACAGGTAGCCCAGGATCCTGTTCGGAACGCCGACCCATTCGAGCAGCGCAAGGAAGAGCACGAAGGCGAGGAACCCGCCCGTGTAAAAGCCGTACATGCGGCCCAGATTCTTGATGAAATCCGAGCCGGCGGCTGATGATTGCGTAGCCATCTGCGTCGCCTCCCTACTCGTCTTCAGCCACGCCGAACTCGCGGTCGATCTGGTCCTGCTGGCGTGCGAACATGAACAGCATGACGACGAACGCGATCAGCGATCCCTGCGCGGCCATGTAGAAGCCGAGCGGGAACTTCAGGATCGGGATGGTGATTGAATTGAGCGGGATGACGAAGAAATGGACGACGTAGCCGAAGAACGCCCAGATCGCGAGGTAGGTCCACATCAACCTCGTCGTCTTTCTCCAGTGAGCTTCATCGTTGGAACTGGTGGCCATGGGGTTCGAACCCTCCCTCAAATCTCCGGACGATCAAGCGCGCCGGATGTGAAATGCCGAGAGAGTGCCGAACCCTCGCGGGCGCGTTTCTCCCTCGCTGTCCCTGTCCCGCCCGCAAAGTGTTGTTGATGTGTCGTTTTCGGCCGGAACCTGATTGAGTAGGCTACCACCCGCCTCGACCGGCACTTATAAGACTTTCGGCTAGTTCAACGGCTTATGCACGTTGAAGGAACATGGCTTTCGGGTGCCGCCGCCGGATCGCCGGGCGCCGGCCAGACAGGTAGGATCGAATGCCGTTGTTTGATGTCTTCCGCCGCCGCCCAGCGATTCGCGATGCGCGCGGACTTGCCGACTTCATCGACCAGAACGCGGCCTTCATGGTGCAGAAGGGCATCTACGAATATTCGCGTGCGCGTGCCGGCCACTACGCCAAGGTGCTGTTCGCCGAACCGGAGTTCCGCGAAGCCGTCGAGATCGCGCGCTGGCGCGCCTATCCGCTCGGGCTTGCCATGGTCGGCGAGATCGTCGAGGGCGTGCTGCGCGACGACGACGACGATCCGGTTCGTCGGGGGGCACGGGTCGCGGCGTTGACCGATCTCGTGCTCTCGGTGTTCGACCGCTATCCGGTGCCGCCGGGTCTTGGAGCGGATTCGTGGCACGAGCTGCGGACCGACCTCGCGAGGCATATGGGCACGCTCGGTGCGCATGCGCGCAAGCGTGCAATGGACGTGCCGCAGCCGTTCGCCCAGGCCTACTTCGATGCGATGCCGATCTTCCAGAAGCTGCGCAAACCGGACTTTCCATCGATCACGAGCTATCTGCGCGTGACCGCGTGCAACGTCCACGACGAGTTCGTGAAGCGGCTCGACACTGGCGCCGCTCCTGACCTGCTGCGCGAGCCGGCCGCCTGATTGGGCGCATTCCCGCAAGCTGCGATTAATGTTACCGAGCGAATTACCGCGTTGGTGAAGGGCGCCTTTACGCGATCGCCTTACGCTCCCGGCCTCTTTGTTTGAGGCAAGGCATGGCTCGCAAGCACGTCGTCGTCGCTGTTGGATGCTGGCTGATCGCCGGCAGCGCAGTCGCGTCCGAGACCGGACCTGTGATCGTGGTGCCGGGACGGCCGGGCGTTCCCATCATGATGTACGGGCAGGACGTATCCTGGGCCGTGATCGAGGGCGACTGGGGCCTCGCACGCCCGGGTTACATCGCGCCGCAGGTGATCTACCCGCTGTTTCCGCCGACGGTGGGCGCACCACTTCCGCGCCGATACTTCCCGCGGACGGGCCGCCCGCCGCGTTACGGCCGCCTCGAGCGCGACATCCCGCGCGCGCCGGCGCCGGCGGCTCCCTACAGCCGGAGCTGGGGTGCGGCCTCGCAACCCACGCCGGTGACCATTCCGCCGCCCTATGGAATGCCGCCGGTCGTCGTCACGCCCGACACGTACCGTCGCCACCGGCCGTAAACCTTTACGGCGGAAACCGTTTTTGCGTGCACCATGCCCGTGGCATGGTGACGCCAACGACAGATCAAGCTCGAGCTGACAGGGAGTTACAATGTCGAACCGTCGATTGGGTGTACTGGCCGCTGCGGTCGTCGCCGGCGCTCTCGGCGCCGCGACCGTGCCGGCACTTGGCTGCGGCTGGAATGGCTGTGGCGGTGGTTACGGCTACGGCTATCAGACGTATGCGCAGCCGGTCTATATCGCGCAGACCACCTATTACGCGGTGCAGCCGACGTATTACGCGCAGCCGACCTATTCGCCGTGCTGCGCGCGTCCTGCTCCGGCGTGGGGCTGGCCCGGCACCTACGACTATCCGGTGGTCTCCGGCGGCTACGTCAACGGCGGCTCGCTCTACGCCGGCGTCGGCTACGAGCCGGTCGCGAGCTACGCGCCCGTGCGCAGCTACGATCCCTACTACGCGCCGCCGCCGCGTTACTACGGCTGGCCGCGCGCGCGCCGCCACGTCTATCGCGGCTATCGGCCTTACTACCGCACGCGCACGCGCGTCGTCGTCAGGCCCGGCTATCACCGCCCGTCGTATCGTCCGCGTCAGCCGCGCTACTACGTCAGGTGAGGCCGGCGACCCGCCGCGCCGCGACGTAAAGTGCGAGCGCGGCGGCGTTGGACACGTTGAGACTCTTGATCTTGCCGGGCATGTCGAGTCGCGCGACCTGATCGCAGGTCGCGCGCGTGAGTTGGCGCAGGCCCTTGCCCTCGGCCCCCAGCACGATCGCCACTGGCGCCGTCAGGTCGACCTTGGCGAGGTCGACGTCTCCGCTCGAATCGAGCCCGATCACGAACACGTTGCGCTTCTTGAGCGTGTCGAGCGCGCGCGCGAGGTTCGGCACCATCACCATCGGCACATATTCGAGTGCGCCCGAGGCGGCTTTCGCGAGCGCGCCCGTTGCCTCGGGGCTGTGCCGCGCAGTGGTGACCACGGCGGTCACCGCAAAGGCGGCGGCCGAGCGCAGGATCGCTCCGACATTGTGCGGATCGGTGATCTGATCGAGCACCAGGATGACGCCGCTCAGATCCGCGTCGTCGAGCTCGGGCGAGGGCAGGGGATCGACTTCCGCCAGCAGTCCCTGATGGACGGCGTCCGGCCCGACCAGTTCGTCGATCTCGTCGGGACGGACGAGCTCGGGCTCGACCGGCAGCGGCACCTCGTCATCCTGCAGCCGCCGCAGGGCGTTCTCCGTGGCGATCAGCCGGTGGAAGCGGCGGTGCGGATTTTCCAGCGCGGCTTTGACGCTGTGCCAGCCATAGAGGATGACGGGCCCGTCGCGGTCGCGGGCCGGCGGACGCCATGGGCGACGCGCGCGCGGGTCTGGCCGGCCGCCGCGGGTTGGCGGGCGGCGCGGCTGGTTGGAACGCGGCGGACGGGGTCTGCGCATGCCGCCTTGTGTCACGGCTGGTATTGGATGGCAATTTTTCGGGGCGCGGGCGGTCCGCCGATCTTCGCCGCCGCCGCGAGAGCTTGGGTTGACACTCACGGGAGCCGTCACCATAAGTGCCGCGAACGTCTGGCACCTGCAGACGTTTTTCGTCTGACATCGTCGGCGAACGGGGGAGTGTCCCGAGCGGCAAAGGGGGCGGACTGTAAATCCGCTGGCTTAGCCTTCGTAGGTTCGAGTCCTACCTCCCCCACCAGCCTGCGCTCGCGGCGCGAGCTTGGGTAGGCGCGGCGCGGCCGTCGCAGGTTTGGCCGTTCCACACGCTCTGTTTTGACCAGTTGCCGCCCCGCCGGTGTTGCGGATATCTGTTGGCGGTTCGCGGGTGTAGCTCAATGGTAGAGCAACAGCCTTCCAAGCTGATGACGAGGGTTCGATTCCCTTCACCCGCTCCAATCCTCCGTACTTGGACAGCTTTGCGGCCTGTCGCTGGGGTTCACCGGGATTGCGCCTCGCTTTTCCGGAACGCGCTCGGCGCTATGCCGTAGACCGCGGAAAAGCTGCGTGAGAAGTGCGCCGCGTCACCGAATCCCCACGAGAAGGCGATCTCGGTGATCGAGCGCTCGGACAAGCGAGGATCGAGCATGTCGCGCCGCGCCGCGGCAAGCCGTTCGCGCCAGATCATGCGATCGATGGTGGTGCCGTTGTGCGCGAACTGGCGGGCGAGGTTGCGCACCGACATGCCGACGTGGGCCGCCACTGCCGACGGGGTGAGGTCGGGATTGGCGAGATGTTGGCGGATGAACAGGCTGGCATCGGCAAACCGCGGCGAACCGCTGGCCGCGTCGGACCTCGCGTCGCGATGCGCGCAAGCCGAGCGCACCAGGTCGGCGAACGCCTGCTGAATCCCGATCGTCTCGTCGGCAGAGAACGCCGCCGGGTCGTCCAGCGACGACAGCGCGAGCTGTTGCAGCAGGCGCGCCGGACCGGCCGTCAACGACAGCGATGGCCGTCCTTCGGGCGCGATGTGGTCTGCCGCCAGAAGGCCTCGCGGCAGCTTCAAGACCAATTGGCGGAACCCGTCGGGAAAATCGAAGAAGTAGCATTCGTCTGTGGTGACCATCGCGGCGGCGCGTGACGCGAGCTCGACCGTAGCCGACCGCTGGCCGGCACGGCAGGCGCCCGTCAGATGCAGGACGACCACCACATCATCGCTCGGAGCGCGCGCGATCGTGGCGCGCGTGCGGGCCGCCCGCATCGCGGAGGCCCGGACGTCCGTAATCCCGACCAGGCCGATTTGACGATGGCGGACACCGCCGTGAAAGTTCAGCCGGTCGGGCGCATCGCATTCGAGCGACACAAACGTCTGGCTGACGACATCCGCCCAATAGGCAAACCGTTGCGCGCGCGGCAGCGCCTGCGTCGATCTGACGGCAACAATCGCTTCGGACTGCATGCGCCATGTCCCGGTCGATCAAGGCGCGCGTCCCGCTGGTGCATGCGCGGGCCGGCGCTCGGAAGCACAATCAATTTCCGGCAGGACCACGCTGCAAGGATCGCACCAAACCAGGGGGTTGTCATGACCATCGGCAGGAAACCCGTTCTCGGCGGACGTGAAACAGTCAAAGTCGCGATCGTCCAAAAGGCGCCCCGCTTTCTCGACAAGGAGGCCTCGCTCAGCCGGGCGGAGGCCTATATCGCTGAAGCGGCGACGGCCGGCGCCGAACTCGTGGCGTTTCCCGAGGTGTGGCTCGCCGGCTATCCATACTGGACCGAGGGATGGGATTCCGCGTTGCCGGCCTGGGCTGGGGGGCGGATCATGTTCCGTGACGCCGCCGTCCTCGCGCCGAGCCAGGATACGGAGCGGCTGGGTGCCGCCGCCAAGCGCGCCGGCGTATACGTCGTCATGGGGTGCAACGAGATCGACCCACGGCCCGAAGTCAGCACCATCTACAATACGTTGCTGTTCTTCGACCGCGCCGGTCAGCTCATGGGCCGCCATCGCAAGACGATGCCGACGTTCACGGAGCGTATGTTCTGGGGGCAGGGCGACGCCGCCGACTTCCAAGTCTTCGATACCGACATCGGCCGCATCGGGGGCTTGATCTGCGGCGAGCATCTCATGACGCTCGTGCGCGCTGCCATGATCGGCCTCGGAGAGGAAATCCATATCGCCGTGTTTCCGGGCGCATTCGCGCTGCACACCGGGCCTTCGCTGGAAGAATGGGACGCGGATCACGGCTCGTTCTGGGGCCATGCCTCGGTGCGCGCCCATGCTCTCGAGGCGGGCGCGTTCGTTCTCTCAGCCTGCGGCATCACCGATGAAAGCGACATTCCCGACGAATTTCCGCACAAGGGTAAGATGAACATCCGTTATGCCCGCGGTGGCAGTTCGATCATCGCGCCGCTCGGAATTCCTCTGGTGCCTCCGACCGAGGGGGCGCAGATCATCTACGGAACGCTGGAAGCCTGGATGATCAAGGCTTGGAAGTCGATCATCGATACCGCCGGCCATTATTCCCGTCCCGACCTGGTGCGCCTCGTCGTCAATTCGCAGGCACCGAGCCGCGAGCGCGTCGTCAGCTACCGCAGCTTCTTCGAAACGATGTCCCCGCAGCTTCTGGCCGACACGGCTGATGCGCACGGCCTCGACCCGGCGCGGGCAGAACAGCTCATTGAACGCACGCTGGCGCCGCCCGCCCGGCTGGCCGATCATTCGAGGTGAATCGGCCTTCGATCCCGGTTGCGATTTCTCGCGCGCGGCACCCTGTTAAGAGGTGACGGCGCACGCGGAGGCGGTTATATAGCCGCCCGCGTAGGAGTGTAGCTCAATTGGCTAGAGCACCGGTCTCCAAAACCGGGGGTTGGGGGTTCGAGCCCCTCCACTCCTGCCAGCCTGCGCTCGCAGGGCTGCTGGGCCCGGCAGGCTTGGCGCGGTTGAGGCGCAGCCAACGATTGCCGGCTGATCACCCGGGCCAAAGCCGGGCGCCAACTCCCTGAAATTTCATCCGGCTTGACCTCATGGTGGGCGGGCAGTAGGAAGCTTGCATCGCTTGCGGCCCGGTGACGGACTTCCGCGGCGAACATACTCCCCAAAAAGGATCCGCACGGCGGCCTCATCCTTCAAGGTTGGGCGGCGAATTCCTATTTGGGCCGGGGCGCTGCGGGTTGCGGCGCCGACGTTCGCTCCGTTTTCAATTGGAATTGACGATGGCCAAAGTCAGTCCGTTCAAGTTCCTGCAGGAAGTCCGCAGCGAGATGCAGAAGGTCACGTGGCCGACCCGGCGCGAGACCGGCATCACCACGCTGATGGTCTTCATCATGTCGGCAGCGGCGGCCGTGTTCTTTCTCGTTGCCGACCAGATCATCCGTTTCGCGGTGACGCTGGTCCTCGGAATCCTCTAAATCGCTTCGCGCGGAAAACGCATCATGGCCAAGCGCTGGTACATCATTCACGCCTACTCCAATTTCGAGAAGAAGGTCGCGGAATCGATCCGCGAGCAGGCCAAGCAACGCGGCCTCGCCGATCTGTTCGACGAGATCCTCGTCCCGACCGAGAAGGTCGTGGAAGTGCGCCGGGGCCGCAAGGTCGACACCGAGCGCAAGTTCTTCCCCGGCTACGTGCTGGCCAAGGTGGACCTCACCGACGAGGCGTTCCACCTCATCAAGAACACCCCGAAGGTGACGGGCTTCCTTGGCGCCGGCGACAAGCCGATGCCGATCTCCGAAGCCGAGGCCTCGCGCATCCTGCACCAGGTGCAGGAGGGTATCGAGCGTCCCAAGCCGTCGGTCTCGTTCGAGGTCGGCGAGCAGGTGCGAGTCTCCGACGGCCCGTTCGCCTCGTTCAATGGCACGGTCGAGGAGGTGGACGACGCCCGCTCGCGCCTCAAGGTGGCGGTGTCGATCTTCGGACGCGCCACGCCGGTCGAGCTCGAGTTCGGGCAGGTCGAGAAGGTCTAGCCGGGCGGGCGTTGCCCGGAGGCGCGGTTAACGAGTTTCAACACGAGCCGAAATACCGCGGCGGACTTGACGCGGCTGTCCAACTCGTTTTGAAGAGCGCGACTGCCGGGCGCTGTCCGGCAGTCTGAGACGTGGGAGGTGACGGCGGCTGCCAACCGCCCAGATCCGCACCACGAACCCTGAACCGGCACGCACCTTGGTGCACGCCATCGCCAGGAGTGAAGTCATGGCAAAGAAAGTCACCGGATTCCTGAAATTGCAGGTGCCGGCCGGCGCGGCGAACCCGTCGCCGCCGATCGGTCCCGCGCTCGGCCAGCGCGGTCTGAACATCATGGAGTTCTGCAAGGCGTTCAACGCGCAGACCCAGAAGCTGGAGAAGGGCTCGCCGATCCCGGTCGTGATCACGATCTACCAGGATCGCTCGTTCACCTTCGAGCTCAAGACGCCGCCCGTGTCCTATTTCATCAAGAAGGCGGCGAAGATCGAGAAGGGCGCCAAGGCGACCGGTCGCGACAAGGCCGGCTCGATCACCAAGGCGCAGGTCAAGGAGATCGCCGAGCAGAAGATGAAGGACTTGAATTCCGAGACCATCGAAGCGGCCATGCGCATGATCGAAGGCTCCGCGCGCTCGATGGGCATCGAGGTGAGGGAGTAACGGCGATGGCGATGCACGGAAAGCGAACGGTGTCCGCCCGCCAGGGCATTGATCGCGAGAAGCTCTACTCGCTCGATGAGGCGGTGAAGCTGGTCAAGGAACGCGCCAAGGCGAAGTTCGACGAGACGATCGAGATCGCGATGAACCTCGGCGTCGATCCCAAGCACGCCGACCAGATGGTCCGCGGCGTGGTCGCGCTCCCCAACGGCTCCGGCCGCAGCCAGCGCGTCGCGGTGTTCGCGCGCGGCGCCAAGGCGGAAGAGGCCAAGGCGGCCGGCGCCGACATCGTCGGCGCCGAAGACCTCGTCGAGAAGGTCAACGGCGGGCAGATCGATTTCGACCGCTGTATCGCGACCCCCGACCTGATGCCGCTGGTCGGCCGCCTCGGCAAGGTGCTCGGTCCTCGCGGCCTGATGCCGAACCCCAAGGTCGGCACGGTGACCATGGATGTCGCCGGCGCCGTGAAGGGTGCCAAGGGCGGCTCGGTCGAGTTCCGCGTCGAGAAGGCCGGCATCGTGCAGGCGGGCGTCGGCAAGGCCTCGTTCGACGCGCAGAAGCTGGTCGAGAATATCCGCGCCTTCGCCGATGCCGTGAGCAAGGCGAAGCCGGCCGGAGCCAAGGGCCAGTTCATCAACCGGGTGGCGATTTCGTCCACCATGGGGCCCGGGGTGAAGGTCGAGCCGGCGACCCTGCTGCCGCAGGCCTGAGCCGGCCCGCGGGCGGTGCCGGGGTGCCTCCCGACGTGTTGATTCCGGCGGCGCCGAAGCTCCGCCGGGATCGCGCGATTTTGGGCTTGGCAAGGCGGACAGGAAGGTCTAAATAGCAGTGCATGGGCGTGCCGGCCCCGTTTGGCGGCGCGCCTTTATGCGTCCCTGGAAAACAACAGCGTCGAGGAACTCAATCCTTTTGGACATCCTGCGGGATCGCTCTGAAAGGAGGAGGAAACGCCGCGGTTTTTTCGAGAGGCGCGAGGCCGGCCGGTTTGGTCGGCCAACCTGTCCGAGACTGCAGGTGCCGGTGATCGCCGCGCTTGGTGATCGCCGCGCTTAATGTCCTGCATAGACGGGGAACGACCCGAGGCGGGTGAGCCCGAGAGGGTGCAGTCCGCTGTGGTTTGAACCTCGATACCTGGGTGGCTTCCGCCGCGCGGGGGACAGGCGATAGGCCGATGGGCGAACGCCCGCAGGCCCTGAGCGTCGTCCTGTCTCCAAATCCGCTTCGGCGGAGCGGAGCCTCGGCGGCATGTCGCAACCGGCGGCCGCCTCCGGCGACCGCCCAGGAAGAAAGAGCAAAGAGTGGATCGAGCGGCCAAGCAAGAGTCCATCGAAGAGCTCAAGGGAGTTTTCAAGACTTCCGGAGTCGTCGTGGTGGCTCATTACGCTGGCCTCACCGTCGCTCAGATGCAGACCCTGCGCAGGCAGGCTCGGCAGGCTGGCGCTTCGGTGAAGGTGGCGAAGAACCGTCTCGCCAAGATCGCTCTCGAAGGCACCGACGTCGCGTCAGTCGCGGCCCTGATGAAGGGTCCGACGGTGATCGCCTACTCAGGTGATCCCATCGCTGCACCGAAGGTCGTGGCCGACTTCGCCAAGGCGAACGAGAAGTTCGTCATCCTTGGCGGGGCGATGGGCAAGACGGCTCTCAACCCCGACGGCGTGAAGGCACTCGCCTCGCTGCCGTCGCTCGACGAACTGCGCGCCAAGATCATCGGCCTGGTTCAGGCTCCGGCGACCAAGATCGCGCAAGTCGTCAATGCCCCCGCGGCGAAGGTCGCCCGCGTGGTGCAGGCCTATGCATCCAAGAGCGCCGCGTAACGGCGTTTGCACTGATCGAATGGTTCGAACCTGAAGGACATATGACCAATGGCTGATCTGTCGAAGCTTGTTGATGATCTCTCCTCTTTGACCGTCCTCGAGGCGGCCGAGCTCGCGAAGATGCTCGAGGAGAAGTGGGGCGTGTCGGCGGCCGCCGCGGTGGCGGTTGCGGCGGCTCCGGGTGCCGGCGGCGGCGGTGCTGCCGCGGCCGAGGAGAAGACCGAGTTCACCGTCGTCCTGGCCAGCGCCGGCGACAAGAAGATCGAAGTGATCAAGGAAGTCCGCGCCCTCACGGGTCTCGGACTGAAGGAAGCCAAGGACCTCGTCGAGGGCGCGCCGAAGACCGTGAAGGAAGGCGTCGCCAAGGATGAGGCCGACAAGATGAAGGCCACCCTCGAGAAGGTCGGCGCCAAGGTCGAGCTGAAGTAATCGCGAACGCGATTACTTGGCGAAATCCCCGGGCGAGCGCAGCGAGCCCGGGGGTCAAAGCGATAGACGGTCCCCGGGTGCGCGCAGCGACACCCGGGGGTCATCTGCAAGGAGAGCGCGGGCCGCGGCTCGCGTGCACGCTGGGTGAAGTGATTTCGAATGCGGAGGTCGTGCGCTGCGGCGCTGGACCTCCACCATCGCCGCAGGGCGGCGAGACATAGATACGGCGCCACGCGCCTGTCCGGACGGCCGCGATTGGATTGCGGCCATCCGGAGAGTCGCACCGGTAGCCTCCGATCATGCGACGGAGCAAAGGGCCAGATGGCACAGACTTTTACCGGTCGAAAAAGAGTTCGTAAGTTCTTCGGAAAAATTCATGAAGTGGCGGAGATGCCGAACCTCATCGAGGTTCAGAAGGCGTCTTACGACCAGTTTCTGCTGGTGAAGGAGCCCGCGGGCGGCCGTCCGGACGAGGGCCTGCAGGCGGTTTTCAAGTCCGTCTTCCCGATCACGGATTTCTCGAACACGGCCCAGCTCGAGTTCGTGCGCTACGAGTTCGAGGCGCCGAAGTACGACGTCGACGAGTGCCGCCAGCGCGGCATGACTTTCGCTGCGCCGCTCAAGGTGACGCTGCGCCTCATCGTGTTCGATATCGACGAGGAGACCGGCGCCAAGTCGGTGAAGGATATCAAGGAGCAGGATGTCTACATGGGAGACATCCCGCTGATGACGAGCAACGGCACGTTCATCGTGAACGGGACCGAGCGCGTCATCGTCTCGCAGATGCATCGTTCGCCCGGCGTGTTCTTCGACCACGACAAGGGCAAGACGCATTCCTCGGGCAAGCTGCTGTTCGCCGCCCGCATCATCCCGTACCGCGGGTCCTGGCTCGATATCGAATTCGACGCCAAGGACATCGTCTATGCGCGCATCGACCGCCGCCGCAAGATTCCGGTGACGTCGCTGCTCTATGCGCTCGGCATGGACGGCGAGGAGATCCTCAACACCTTCTACAGGCAGATCCCCTACAAGCGCGCGAAGGACGGCTGGCGCGTGCCGTTCGACGCCAACCGCATGCGCGGGTACAAGGCGATCAACGACCTCGTCGACGCCGACACCGGCAAGGTGGTGGTCGAGGCGGGCAAGAAGATCACCGTGCGTCAGGCGCGCCAGCTCGCCGAGCGCGGGCTCAAGGCCCTGCGCATGACCGACGAGGAGCTCTACGGCCACTATATCGCCGAGGACCTCGTCAACGTGAAGACCGGCGAGATCTACGCCGAGGCCGGCACCGAGATCACCGAAAAGGTGCTCAAGCTGCTCAACGAGGCCGGCTACAAGGAAATCCCGATCCTCGACATCGACCACGTCAACGTCGGGCCCTACATCCGCAACACGCTCGCCGTCGACAAGAACATGACGCGCGAGGATGCGCTGTTCGACATCTACCGGGTGATGCGTCCGGGCGAGCCGCCGACGGTCGACACCGCGCAGGCGATGTTCCAGTCGTTGTTCTTCGACGCCGAGCGCTACGACCTCTCGGCGGTCGGCCGCGTGAAGATGAACATGCGTCTCGACCTGCAGGTCGACGACACCGTGCGCATCCTGCGCAAGGACGACATCGTCGGCGTGATCCGCGTGCTGCTCGACCTGCGCGACGGCAAGGGCGAGATCGACGACATCGACCATCTCGGCAACCGCCGCGTCCGGTCGGTCGGCGAGCTCATGGAGAACCAGTACCGCATCGGCCTCCTGCGCATGGAGCGCGCCATCAAGGAGCGCATGTCCTCGGTCGACATCGACACCGTGATGCCGCAGGACCTGATCAACGCCAAGCCGGCGGTGGCGGCGGTGCGCGAGTTCTTCGGCTCCTCGCAGCTCTCGCAGTTCATGGACCAGACCAACCCGCTGTCGGAGATCACCCATAAGCGCCGCCTGTCGGCGCTGGGTCCGGGCGGCCTGACGCGCGAGCGCGCCGGCTTCGAGGTGCGCGACGTGCACCCGACCCACTACGGCCGCATCTGCCCGATTGAGACGCCGGAAGGTCCGAATATCGGCCTCATCAACTCGCTCGCGACCTACGCGCGCGTGAACAAGTACGGCTTCATCGAAACGCCCTACCGCAAAGTCAAGGACGGCCGCGTCACCGACGAAGTGGCCTATCTCTCCGCCATGGAGGAGGGCCGCTACTACGTCGCGCAGGCCAACCAGCCGATCGATGCGCGCGGGCGCTTCACGGAGGAGTTCATCGTCTGCCGCCACGCCGGCGACGTGATGATGATCCCGCCGGACCGCGTGGACTACATGGACGTGTCGCCGAAGCAGCTCGTGTCGGTGGCCGCGGCGCTCATCCCGTTCCTCGAGAATGACGACGCCAACCGCGCGCTGATGGGCTCGAACATGCAGCGTCAGGCCGTGCCGCTGGTGCGCGCCGAGGCGCCGTTCGTCGGCACCGGCATGGAGGGCGTGGTCGCCCGCGACTCGGGCGCCGCGATCGCGGCGCGCCGCACGGGCATCGTCGACCAGGTTGACGCCACCCGTATCGTCATCCGTGCGACGGAAGGTCTCGACCCGACGACCTCGGGCGTCGACATCTACCGGCTGATGAAGTTCCAGCGCTCCAACCAGAACACCTGCATCAACCAGCGCCCGCTGGTGAAGGTCGGTGATCAGGTCAAGAAGGGCGACATCATCGCCGACGGTCCCTCGACCGATCTCGGCGAGCTCGCGCTCGGCCGCAACGTGCTCGTCGCGTTCATGCCGTGGAACGGCTACAACTTCGAGGACTCGATCCTCCTGTCCGAGCGCATCGTCAAGGACGACGTGTTCACGTCCATCCACATCGAAGAGTTCGAGGTGATGGCGCGCGACACCAAGCTCGGTCCCGAGGAGATCACGCGCGACATTCCGAACGTGTCGGAAGAGGCGCTCAAGAACCTCGACGAGGCGGGCATCGTCTACATCGGCGCCGAGGTCCACGCCGGCGACATCCTGGTCGGCAAGATCACGCCGAAGGGCGAAAGCCCGATGACGCCGGAAGAGAAGTTGCTGCGCGCCATCTTCGGCGAGAAGGCGTCCGACGTGCGCGACACGTCGATGCGCGTCCCGCCGGGCGTGCAGGGCACCGTCGTCGAGGTGCGCGTGTTCAACCGGCACGGCGTCGACAAGGACGAGCGTGCGCTCGCGATCGAGCGCGAGGAGATCGAACGCCTCGCCAAGGACCGCGACGACGAGCAGGCGATTCTCGACCGCAACGTCTACAACCGCCTCGCCGAGCTTCTCGAAGGCCGCACCGGCGTCGCCGGTCCCAAGGGCTTCAAGAAGGACACCAAGATCACCCGTGCGGTGCTCGATGAGTACCCGCGCTCGCAGTGGTGGCAGTTCGCCTCGCCGAACGACAAGCTCATGGCCGAGATCGAGGCCATGCGTAAGCAGTACGACGAGAGCAAGAAGGGCCTCGAGCAACGCTTCCTCGACAAGGTCGAGAAGCTGCAGCGGGGCGACGAGCTGCCGCCGGGCGTGATGAAGATGGTCAAGGTCTTCGTCGCGGTGAAGCGCAAGATCCAGCCGGGCGACAAGATGGCCGGCCGGCACGGCAACAAGGGCGTGGTCTCGAAGATCGTGCCGGCGGAAGACATGCCGTTCCTCGCGGACGGCCAGCCGGTCGACATCGTGCTCAACCCGCTGGGCGTGCCCAGCCGCATGAACGTCGGGCAGATCCTGGAGACCCACCTCGGGTGGGCCTGCGCGGGCCTCGGCCAGCGCATCGGCCAGGCGGTCGACGCCTATCTCTCCAAGAGCGACGTGAAGCCGCTCAAGGAGACGCTCAAGAAGGTCTACGGCGAAGAGGAGACGATCAAGTCCCTCGGCGAGAAAGACCTTGTCGAGCTCGGCGAGAACCTGCGGCACGGCGTGCCGATCGCGACGCCCGTGTTCGACGGCGCCAAGGAGGCCGACATCGAGAGCATGCTCGATCTCGCCGGCCTCGACCACTCGGGCCAGGTGTCGCTCTTCGACGGGCGCACCGGCGAGCAGTTCGATCGTAACGTGACGGTCGGCTACATCTACATGCTGAAGCTGCATCATCTTGTCGACGACAAGATCCATGCGCGCTCGATCGGTCCTTACAGCCTCGTCACCCAGCAGCCGCTGGGCGGCAAGGCCCAGTTCGGCGGCCAGCGCTTCGGCGAAATGGAGGTGTGGGCGCTCGAGGCCTACGGCGCGGCTTACACGCTGCAGGAGATGCTGACCGTGAAGTCGGACGACGTCGCCGGCCGTACCAAGGTGTACGAGGCGATCGTGCGCGGCGACGACACGTTCGAAGCCGGCATTCCGGAGTCCTTCAACGTGCTGGTCAAGGAGATGCGCTCGCTCGGCCTCAACGTCGACCTGCACAACTCCAAGCAGCGCGCCCCGGGCGAGCAGCCGACGAGCGAAGCCGCCGAGTAAATCGATTTCCCCTCCCGCGCGGCGGGAGGGGCACTAATTCTCAAGAGTGGTCGGCTCGGCCGGCCAAGCGGAGATGGCGATGAATCAAGAAGTCATGAATCTTTTCAGCCCGCAGACCCCGGCTCAGGTCTTCGACCAGATCCGGATCTCGATCGCGAGCCCCGAGAAGATTCTGTCCTGGTCGTACGGTGAGATCAAAAAGCCGGAAACGATCAACTACCGGACCTTCAAGCCCGAGCGCGACGGCCTGTTCTGCGCGCGCATCTTCGGGCCGATCAAGGACTACGAGTGCTTGTGCGGCAAGTACAAGCGCATGAAGTACAAGGGCATCATCTGCGAGAAGTGC
>Ga0182740_1000307_pt1 | contig 69081 bp, 54 predicted proteins | sample eDN5th37CKraftBY_FD_128872 | JGI IMG/M metagenome (GOLD analysis project Ga0182740, IMG submission 128872) | Enriched backyard soil microbial communities from Emeryville, California, USA - eDNA 5th pass 37_C Kraft BY (version 2) (version 2) | ecosystem: Environmental > Terrestrial > Soil >...
AAGGATCCACCATGGATCGCTACCTGAAGATTCATCAGGCCCGCACGGCCGACCCCACCCCCTACGAAGTCAAGCTCGCCAAGGCGATCGAAGAGGTCTTCGGATCGGGAGTCCACCACCTCGAGGGACTCGTCAAGGGACTCAACGACTCCGGCATCAACGGACCCGACGGGGCCGAGTGGACCCCCGAGTCGTTCACCGCCGAGATGCACCGGATCGGAGCCTGACCATGGTGAATCGACTGCGCCGCACCCCGAAGACCGCCGACGAGATCTTCGCGACCGGCATGCGCGACCAGTGGCACGCGGTGTGCCCGTCGGACTTCGTCGAACGCGGCGGCATCCGCAAGATGCGCCGCCTCGGCGAGGACTGGGTGCTCTACCGCGCATCCGACGGCACCGTGCGCATGCTCGAGGACCGCTGCCCACACCGCGGTGCCCCGCTCTCGCAGGGCGTGCACCTGGGCGATCGCCTCGCGTGCCGCTACCACGGCGTCGAGGTCGACGGTACCGGCACCGTCGCGAAGGTCCCCGGCATGCCCGGCTGCAACCTCGAAGGCAAGAAACTCGTCTCGTCGCTGCCCGTCCGCGAGGTCGGCGGGGCGATCCTCGCCTGGTTCGGCACCGATCCCGACGCCGAACCGGGTCCGCTCGAACTTCCGGACCCGCTTGTGGACGAAGATGTTTCGGCATTCCTGTGCTACGCGGAGTGGGAGGCGCCGTGGCGCTTCGCGCTCGAGAACCTGCTCGATCCCATGCACGGCGCGTTCCTGCACCACGAATCACACTCGATGTTCGGGGGTGAAACCTCGGCCCGCTTCCGGATCCGGGAGACCGACCGCGGCTTCTTCTTCGAGAAGACCGACCAGCGCGGCGTGAACTTCGACTGGGTCGAGTACTGCCGCACCGGTGCCGACTGGGTCGACCTCGAGATCCCGTACCCGCCGACCGCGGGTCCCGGCGGACCGTTCGGCATCGTCGGCATGGGCACCCCGATCGACGCCGACACCACCGCGGTCTTCTTCTGGCGCTATCGCCGGGTCCAGGGCTGGGAACGCGACGTGTGGCGCTTTCTGTACCGCACCGTGCTCGAGGAACGGCACTGGGAGGTACTCGAGCAGGATCGGGTCATGCTCGAGGGGATGGCTCCCGACGCCGACGCGGCCGAGAACCTCTACCAGCACGACCTCGGTGTCATGCGGTTGCGCCGGCTGTACCGGGCGCGCGCGGAGGAGCTGGCCGCAGCCACGGCCGAATCCTGATCCGGAGGACGGCACGCCCGAGGGTGGCGGATTCTTCACCCCCGGGTGGCTGTCCGACATCTCGATCGCACCCCACACTCGGTGGTGTCAGGGCCGCTCACTGCGGTGGCGGCACCAGGGGAATCGAGATCCGGAGCACGAACGAATGCCTTTCATCGAGTTGCGGGACGGCCGCTGGGTGCGCAAGACGGAGGTCAGCCTCCGGCAATTGGCACCCGAGGGTGCGGGTTCGTTGCCGAATCTGCTGATGCGGCAGTTCAAGACGACGACCAGATTCCAGGTACTGGACACATTTCGCTACACCCCGGCCGTGGACGAGGACGATTGGCAGGGCGCCCCGGCCGTCGAGAACGGCGAACAGCTCGAGGTGCGGGCGCAGTCGACGTCGGATCTGGCATCGATCCCGCCGTGCCTGTGGGGACTCATCGCGAGCTACGGCGGCCACACCATGCCGGCCCTGCTGCACGACACCCAATGCGCTGCCGCGAGGGACGTGGGCAAGACGGACCCCAAGCGTGCCCGGGCCATGAGACGACGAGCCGATGCGCGGTTCCGCAGCACTCTCCGCCACGAGTCGGACGCGGGCGTCGTCACGCAGTGGATCATGTGGTCGACCGTTCGGGTGTTCGCGTCCCCACCCTATGCGCTGCTCGCCCTGCTGTTCGCGCTGGTCTTGTGGGGGCGTGTCGCGACAGCCGCCGTCCCCGCGCTGCCCGGTGCCGGTGTCGCAGCGGCGGCGTTTCTTCCTTGTCTCGCAGCGGTTTTCATCGGAGCCGGCCTTGTCAGTCGAGAGGCGGCGCCGCCCGGTGCGCCAGGCACACCGGGGAAGAATTATCGCGAGGCCGTGCGGGAGAATCTGACGGCGGCGATGATCGTGACTCTGATCCTGCCCACCATTCTTCCCATGCTGCTGTCGACGCTGCTGACGCGAATCCTGCTGATGCTCGCCGATGTCATCGGATTCGTTGTCGACGCGATCTGTGCGACGCTCGGCCGCCCGCCGGTGTCCGGTGGGCCCGAGTATCCGGTCATCGAGTCGCCGGCGCGAGCCGAATGAGAAACCGACGAGCGCGCCCGCACCTTCTCCGGTGCGGGCGCGTTCTGTTGTGCCCCAGGTGTTTTCCGTCTCGCTGTGGGGCGGCCGTCATTCCCCGTCGTGCCGGATGATGGAGTGCTCGAGTTTGCGGAGGAGTCCGGCGAGAGCGGCCTGGTCGGCGGCGGACAGACCCGCGAGCATGCGCGCCTCGTTCTCGAAGTGGGCGACGGCGATCTCGTCGATCAGCTTCTTGCCCTCGTCGGTGAGCTGCGCGTGCACGATCCGGCGATCCTCCTCGTCGCGCTCGCGCCGGACGAGACCGGCCTGGACGAGGCGATCGATGCGGAGGGTGATGCCGCCGGTGGTCACCAGCGAACTCTCGGCGAGCTGACCCGACGTCATCCGGTACGGTTCGCCTGCGCGGCGCAGGGCGGCGAGCACGTCGAACGAGGCCATGTTGATGCCGAACTCGTCGAAGACGCGTCCGATGGCGCTCTGGTACCGCAGATACGTGCGGTGCAGGCGCCCGAGCACCTCGAGGGGTGTCACGTCGAGGTCGGGCCACTGGCGAGCCCACTGACTCACGATGTCGTCGACGGCATCGTGTTCCGGAACGGTGTCGCGCCCCACGTGGCCTCCTCGTGTTCGCCGTCGTCACGCTCGGTTGTTGAGCGCAAAGGCAATGATCACGATACGGCCTGCGTGGGGCGCGCGGGGAATGCAGGATCAGGCGCGGTGGGTGGCGACCGCGTCGATCTCGACGGTGGCACCGTAGGGGAGTGCGCTGACCTCGACGAAGGTGCGTGCCGGCCGGGGCTCGGGGAACAGGCGCTCGAACTGCCGGTTCGCTTCCTCCCGCAGCGAGAGGTCGGTGACGAAGTAGGTGAGCTTGACGACGTCGGAGAGCGTGCCGCCGACGACGGCGAGCCGGTCGGTCATCCGGTCGATGGCGGCGTCGAGCGCCTCGGTGCGGCCTCCGACGGCGGCACCCTCCGGGTCCACGGACAGGGCGCCCGAGACGAAGACGAGGCCGGCGGCGACATACGCGGGGCTGTAGGGGTGCTGGGCGCTGACAGCGGTGAGGGACATGGAATCTCCAGGGTCGGAAGACGGGATCGGATTTATCTTAGCGCTCAACTAATTGAATAGGAAGGGGTCGTCGCTCGTCGACGGTGCGCCGGACGGCGCCTCGCTCACACCGGCTTACGACTGCAGAAGATCGCAGTACCCGGGAAGATCTCCCCGCGCAGCGGGCTCCACTGGCCCCACTCGCGATCCAGATGCTCGGGCCACTCCGGTTCGACGATGTCGTACACCTCGAAACCCGCCGCCACGAGCTCCCGGAGCCGATCCCCGACGGTCCGGTGATGTTCGACGTAGGTCGGCACCCCGTCGTCGTCGACCTCCACGTACGGCGTGCGGTCGAAGTACGGGAACATCGCCACCAGTCCGCGCTCGCCCGGATCGTCCGGGAAGATCCACCGCATCGGATGATTCACCGCGAACACCCACCGTCCGCCGGGCCGCAGCACCCGCGCGACCTCGCGCATCACCCGCGCCGAATCCGCCACGAACGGCACCGCGCCGAACGCCGAGCACACGACGTCGAAACTCCCGTCCGCGAAGGGCAGCTCCTCGGCGCCGGCCTGCACGAGCGGCACCCGCGGCCCGCCGCGTTCCATCGCCGTCACGCCACGCGCCAGCATCCCGATCGAGATGTCCAGGCCGACCGCCCGGGCGCCCTGCCCGGCCAGCCACCGCGCACACGGCGCCGAACCGCATCCGACCTCGAGGACGTCCTTGCCGGCGACCTCCCCGAGCAGGTGCACATCACCCTCGTGCAGCCCCTCAGGGCACCACACGAACTCGCCCTCGCTGGAGTCCACGCCGAGGAACTCGCCGTGGGTGCGGTGATAGTCCTCGGCGTCGGCATCCCACCACATCCGGCTCGCACGTTCGCTCTCGCGCGACCCCACCCGCGCGCGGCCCGCCTTCGACGTGCCGAGGAGGGCATTCGCGGTCGCGTGGCGGTCGTCGGACGGGGAAACAGCGTCGGGCATGACCACAAGGGTAGGGGTGCGGGGATGCGCGCCCGACTCCAGCGCCACGCCCGCCGCTACGCCGGTGTGACGGGAGGGGCGATTGACACCTCAATGTGACAGCAAGCACACTCGTGTCTCGATCCGGTACCCGATCCCGGACGGGGGGATTCGATCGTGGCTCGAGGAAGTACCGTCCGTCGCCGTCTGTCCTGCGCGCTGGCGCTGGCACTCGCACTGCCGGCCGGAGTCGCCGCGGCCGGCCCGCCCGCGCCGGACACGTCGGGAATCGTCCAGGAGGTCGGCGCGGTGGCAGCGACCGCGGCCACCCGCGCCGACTGCGGTCCGGACTCCCGGCCGGAAACCGGCCTCCAGGGCGACGTGCCCGCCGCCGACCGCGACAACGGACGCAGCACGCAGGGTTATGCCTGCAACATCACCCGGATCGGTGGATTCCCCGGCGCGGGCGCCGGCATCGTGTCCGCGAGCTATGACCACTGCGCCTACCTGGGCAGCATCTTTCCCACCAGCCTCGCCGGTCCGGCGACCGGTGTGCAGGTTCTCGACGTGTCGGACCCGGCGAACCCGGTGCCCACCACCACCCTCACCGAACCGGCGATGCTCGCCGGCACCTGGGAGAGCCTCAAAGTCCATCCCGGCCGGAAGCTGCTGGTGGGCACCGGTGTTCCGCTGAACTTCGGGGGCGGGCTGATGTCGGTGTACGACATCTCCGACTGCGCGCATCCACGTCTGCTCAATCCGGGACCGGGCACCGACCTGCAGATGCCGCTGCCGATCACCGCGCACGAGGGCGGCTTCTCGCCGGACGGACGGACCTACTGGTCCTCCGGCACCGAGGGGGTGCTCAGCGCCGTGGATCTGACCGACCCGACGACCCCGCGGGTGATCTGGCAGGGCTGGATCGGGCTGTCCGGCCACGGATTCGGCATCAGCCCCGACGGCAACCGCCTGTACCTGTCGAACAACTTCGGTGGCCTCACCGTCCTCGACACCGCCGCCGTGCAGCGCCGGGACCCGAATCCGCAGGTGGTTCAACTGGCCAAGATGGCGTGGACGGACGGCTGGGCCACCCAGCACAGCATCCCGGTCACCTACGACGGCCACCCCTACCTGTTCACCGTCGACGAGGCCGGATCCGGCGGGGTCAAGCTCATCGACGTCGCCGACGACGCGAACCCGCGGATCGTGCACTCGATCAAGCTCGAGATCAACCTGCCGGAGCACATCGACAGCCAGGTCGCATCCGGGATGGGCGGCTCGGCGTTCGCGTACGAATCGCACTACTGCGCGGCCGACCGTCCCGCGAACCCGACCGCGCTGGCGTGCGGCTGGATCTCGTCCGGCATCCGCGTGTTCGACGTCCGCGACCCGTTCGACGTGCACGAGATCGCGTACTACAACCCGCCGGCGATGACCGGCCGCAACCTCGACCGCCCGAACTCGTCGCACGCGTGGGCGTCGCTGATCGGAGTCCCGGTGCTCAGCGCCCCCGCGGTGCTGCAGGCCGTGATCGGCGGGCAGTTCGACCTTTCCCAGGCGCAGTCGAGCCGCAGCGGCATGGTCGTCGGCGGCGACCTGTCCGCCGACTGGTGCCTGTCGCCACCGGAATGGCGCGGCAACGACCTGTGGGTCGGCTGCTCGGACAACGGGTTCCTGACGCTGCGTCTGAGCGAGGACGTCTACACCCCGCCCGCGAACCAGCAGTCCACGATCGGGTCGTGAACGCAGCAACCGCGCTGCGCGGACTCGCGGCGGTGTCGATGGCGGTGTTCCTGCTGGTGATCGGGGCGGCGCTGCGGCCGCTGGTGATCCCCGAAGCGCCCGCGCCGGCGGCCCCGGTGCTCGGACCCGTCGAGATCGGCTTCGTCCAGGACATGGCCGCCCACCACCAGCAGGGGCTGCAGATGACCGCGCGGCTGTCCCCGGACGTCGACCCGGCGGTGGCGACGCTGGCACGCAGGATCGAGCTGACCCAGCGCTACGAGCTCGGCATGCTGCTCGGCTGGCTGGAACTCGCCCAGGCCCCGCCCACCAACCCGCATCCGATGCAGTGGCACGACGGCGACCACGCCCACGCAACCGCGGCCGGGCCGGCCGAGAGACCGATGCCGGGGATGGCGACGCTCGACGAACTCGACGCCCTGTCCGCGGCGCGCGGCCGGGACGCCGAGGTGCTGTTCCTGCAGTTGATGCAGCGTCACCACGCCGGGGCCGTGGCCATGGCCCGGGCCGCCGACGGCCGGCTCACCGGCGGCGCGGTCGCGCTGTTCGCGCGCGGCGCGATGCAGGAACAGAGCAAGGAGGCGGGGTTGATGACGCTCATGCTCGAGCAGCGGGCGGCCGCCCCACTGGGCTGACCGCAGCTGGAAAGCGACTCCCGGCGCGGCGGCACGCGGTGCCGCGGCCCGATCCTGACCACGTTACCGGCGGCCGGGTTTGCCGGTGTAGCGCCCGTGCGCGTAGCCTTGACCACGCGAGTGTCCGCTGTTCGATCTTCACGGCTCGATCGGCGGGTATTCGTGGCGGAATCTCGTGTCGTTCACCACGGTGTGCGATCCGTCTGTCCGACCGAACATTGACCAACCGACTATCAACCCGTCCGGAGCAACTCAACACATGGCCTCCACCACCGTCACCTCGCCGCAGGTAGCCGTCAACGACATCGGCTCTGCCGAGGATTTCCTCGCCGCCATCGACGCCACGATCAAGTACTTCAACGATGGCGACATCGTCGAAGGCACCATCGTCAAGGTCGACCGCGACGAGGTGCTGCTCGACATCGGCTACAAGACCGAAGGCGTTATCCCGTCCCGCGAGCTCTCCATCAAGCACGATGTCGACCCCAACGAGGTCGTTTCGGTGGGCGATGAGGTCGAGGCCCTGGTCCTCACCAAGGAGGACAAGGAAGGCCGCCTGATCCTGTCCAAGAAGCGTGCGCAGTACGAGCGCGCCTGGGGCACGATCGAGGAGCTCAAGGAGAAGGACGAGGCCGTCAAGGGCACCGTCATCGAGGTCGTCAAGGGCGGCCTGATCCTCGACATCGGCCTGCGCGGCTTCCTGCCCGCCTCGCTCGTCGAGATGCGTCGCGTCCGCGACCTCCAGCCGTACGTCGGCAAGGAGATCGAGGCCAAGATCATCGAGCTCGACAAGAACCGCAACAACGTCGTTCTGTCGCGCCGCGCATGGCTCGAGCAGACCCAGTCCGAGGTCCGCAGCGAGTTCCTGCACCAGCTCCAGAAGGGCCAGGTCCGCAAGGGCTTCGTGTCCTCCATCGTCAACTTCGGCGCGTTCGTCGATCTCGGAGGTGTCGACGGCCTCGTGCACGTCTCCGAGCTGTCCTGGAAGCACATCGACCACCCGTCCGAGGTCGTCGAGGTCGGCAACGAGGTCACCGTCGAGGTTCTCGACGTCGACCTGGACCGCGAGCGCGTCTCCCTGTCGCTCAAGGCCACCCAGGAAGACCCGTGGCGTCAGTTCGCCCGCACCCACGCGATCGGCCAGATCGTTCCGGGCAAGGTCACCAAGCTCGTTCCGTTCGGCGCGTTCGTCCGCGTCGAGGAGGGCATCGAGGGTCTGGTCCACATCTCCGAGCTGGCCGAGCGCCACGTGGAGGTCCCGGACCAGGTCGTGTCCGTCGGCGACGACGCGATGGTCAAGGTCATCGACATCGACCTGGAGCGTCGCCGCATCTCGCTGTCGCTGAAGCAGGCCAACGAGGACTACACCGCCGAGTTCGATCCGTCGAAGTACGGCATGGCCGACAGCTACGACGAGCAGGGCAACTACATCTTCCCCGAGGGCTTCGATCCCGAGACCAACGAATGGCTCGAGGGCTTCGAGAAGCAGCGTGAGGAGTGGGAGTCCCGCTACGCGGAGGCCGAGCGTCGTCACAAGATGCACACCGCGCAGATCGAGAAGATGGCTGCCGACGAGGCCGCCGAGGCCGAGGCCGGCGTCTCCGGCACCAACTACTCGTCCGAGTCCGGCGCCGAGAGCGCGTCGGAGCCGGCCGGTGGTTCGCTGGCGAGCGACGCGCAGCTCGCTGCGCTTCGCGAGAAGCTGTCGGGCAACGCCTGACCATCCGGTTCGTCGAACGGCCCCGCACCGATTTCGGTGCGGGGCCGTCCGCGTTCCCGGGGTGTGTGTTCCGGCGATTGCCCGGGCGCAGCCGGAAAACGCCGCGGCCCGCAGCTTCTCGTACGAGGGCTGCGGGCCGCGGCGTCGTGTGTGCGGAGGCCGACTTCAGTTGACGGCGGGGGTGGCCCACTGGGTGGGCAGCGCCGCGGCGCGTTTGCGCATCGCGGCCTGACTGTGCCGGGCGTTCGTCAGCAGCATGGTGAACCAGTTGCGACGGTGCGCGGCGAGAGCAGCGGCCACCTCGGGGATGAGGATGCAGTGCACGCCGTTCTCCATGCCGAGGCGATGCCGACCGGGCAGCGGTTGAGACGATTGCATGGCCTGCCTTCTCGAGGGTCGGGGATCCGTGGTCGGACGGTTCGCAACGACGATAACCGACGCATCGACCGGAGCCCGGCATTCCGCCGCAGGTCGGAGGGCGTGTTTCGCTCAGGCACCGAGTTGCGACCTCCCTGTGATCGCGTTGTGATCGCAGTGTGATTCGCCGGTAGGGCGACCCGGGGACGGCGTGCTCGGCCGCGCCGGGGAATACCTGCGAGGCGCCATCCCGTTCAAGTAGTTGACTGTTCAAATACATGACGGAGGTACGGCAGTGCAGTTCGGCATCTTCACCATCGGCGACGTGACCCGCGATCCCATCACGGGCCGCACGCCGACCGAACACGAACGCATCACCGCGATGACGAAGATCGCCCTCGCTGCCGAGGAGGTCGGACTCGACGTCTTCGCGACCGGCGAGCACCACAACCCGCCGTTCGTGCCGTCCTCACCGACCACGATGCTCGGCTGGATCGCCGCGAAGACCACGAGGCTGAAACTGTCCACCGCGACGACCCTCATCACCACGAACGACCCGGTCAAGATCGCCGAGGACTTCGCGATGCTGCAGCACCTGGCCGACGGCCGCGTCGACCTGATGCTGGGCCGCGGCAACACCGGCCCGGTCTATCCCTGGTTCGGCAAGGACATCCGGCAGGGCATTCCGCTCGCGATCGAGAACTACCATCTGCTGCGCCGGCTCTGGCGCGAACGCATCGTCGACTGGGAAGGACAGTTCCGCACCCCGCTGCGCGGGTACACCTCCACCCCGGCCCCGCTCGACGACACCCCGCCGTTCGTGTGGCACGGCTCGATCCGCTCCCCGGAAATCGCCGAGCAGGCCGCGTTCTACGGCGACGGCTTCTTCCACAACAACATCTTCTGGAACCGGGAACACATCCAGCAGATGATCACCCTGTACCGCACCCGATTCGAGCAGTACGGCCACGGCGCGTCCGATCAGGCCATCGTCGGCCTCGGCGGCCAGGTGTTCATGGACACCACCGAGAAGGAGGCCGTCCGCCGATTCCGGCCGTACTTCGACAACGCGCCCGTCTACGGGCACGGACCGTCGCTCGAGGACTTCTCCGCGACGACCCCGCTGACCGTCGGCACCCCGGAACAGGTCATCGAACGCACCCTCGGTTTCGCCGACTACGCGGGCGACTACCAGCGCCAGTTGTTCCTGATGGACCACGCGGGCCTGCCGCTCGACGTCGTCCTCGAACAGATCGAGATCCTCGGCCGGGAGGTCGTGCCGGTGCTACGCACCGAATTCGAGCGCCGACGGCCCGCGCACGTGCCCTCCGATCCGCCCACGCACCGCTCGCTGGTGGCGCAGGGCCCGGACTCGCCGCATCGCAGCGTGGCCCCGGCCCGGCTCGACCCGACGGTCTCCGGCGAGGCGGGTGGCCGATGAACCGGGACCCAGCGTCTCGGCGGTGACGCCGTAACTTTCGCCCGGTCGAATTTCCGGGACCACCACGATGATGCGAGACTGTCGGCGTGCTGAGATTGGGCTTGACCGGTGGAATCGGTGCCGGCAAATCGACCGTGTCGAAGGAACTCGTCGCGCTGGGGGCGGTGCTCGTCGACGCCGACGCCATCGCCCGGGAGATCGTCGCACCCGGAACCGACGGGCTCGCCGAACTCGTCGACGCCTTCGGTGACGACATCCTCCTGCCCGACGGATCGCTCGACCGTCCGGCCCTGGCGGCCAAGGCCTTCGCCAGCGACGAGGCGCGCGCGGTCCTCAACGCCATCACCCACCCGCGGGTGGGGCAGCGCACCGCCGAACTCGTCGCCGCGGCTCCCGCGGACGGAATTGTGGTGCAAGACATTCCGCTTCTGGTCGAGGGCGACATGGCGGCGATGTTCAACCTGGTCGTCATCGTGCACACCGACGAGGACGAGCGGATCCGCCGGCTCGTCGAACTGCGCGGCATGCCGGAGGCGGACGCCCGGGCCCGCATCGCGGCGCAGGCCAGTGACGACGAGCGCCGTGCCGCTGCGGACGTGTGGCTCGACAACAACGGCGACCCGGCCACGCTGATCAAGGCCGTCCGGGCGCTGTGGACCGAACGGCTGGTCCCGTTCGAGCGGAATCTGCGCACCCGCACCCCGGTGCGGGTCGGCCCGGAGCTGACCGCGTCCCGCGAGGACTGGCCGCAGCAGGCCCAGCGCCTGATCGCGCGGTTGGCCCTCGTCGCCTCGGGTACCGCCGTACGCATCGACCACATCGGTTCGACCGCGGTCCCCGGCCTCGACGCGGTCGACGTGCTCGACCTGCAGATCACCGTGCCCGATCTCGCCGCCGCGGACCGCCTGGCCGAACCGCTCGCCGCGGCCGGGTTCCCGCGCATCGCCCAGGTCGAACAGGAAGACCCGAAGCCGGCCTACGGTGCCGGCGGCGAGACCGATCCTGCGGTGTGGGCGATGCGCCTGCACGGCGGCGCCGACCCCGGCCGGCCCGTGCACGTCCACGTGCGGGTCGACGGGTGGCCCGGCCAGCAGTTCGCGCTGCTCCTGCGGGACTGGCTGCGCGCCGATCCGGAGGTCGCCGCCGAGTATGCGGACGTCAAGCGTGCCGCCGCGCAGGCCGCTGCCGGGCAGTCCGATCCGGTCGCGGCGGAAGCGACGTACGACGAGGCGAAGGCACCCTGGTTCGATCGCGCCTACCACCGGGCGTGGGAGTGGGCCGAGGCCACCGGCTGGACCGCGTAGGACCCGGGGCGGCAGTCGGGGTCACCGCCAGGTGAGCGGCATCCCGCGCGAGGCGAGCCAGGCGTCGAGGTCGTAGCCGTGCGCGGCGATGCCGTCCACCGCGGCGAGCGCGATGTGCACGGCGCGCTCGGCGTCCTCGGGCTCGAGCAGGCCCGCCGCGACCCCGGCGAACAACTCGTCGACGTCCTCGACGGTGGTGCCCCGGCCCGTCCGCACCACCAGGTCCAGATAGTGATCGCGGGAATGCCACACCGATCCCTCGGCCCAGAAATCGCCCACGTCGATGTACCGGTCCTGGTCGCGTTCGGACCCAGGGCGGAAGTGGAAGATCGACACGCGCAGCCCCGGCTCGGGCAGCAGCCACGATTCGAGATAGCCGAACTCCGGATGATCCGCCGGCCGTGCCATGTACAGGCCCCACGGTTCGACCCGATACTCGTCGACCGGACGCACGAAACCCTTCGGGTCGGTGTTGGTGCGGGCGTCGACATCGAACGTCTCGGTCTTCACGTGGTGCAGCTTCGCGGCGGACATGGGGAGAACGCTACCGCCCGTGCTCCGGATGTCCGGGTATCGAAACCCGACGGTGTCGGTGGCACCGCCTACCCTGGTCTGCATGGCGTTCGCAAGTGAGCATCCGGTCGTCGCGCACTCCGAGTTCCGGCCCGTCGGCGAGATCGAACGGACCGCGGCCCGGTTCGAGGTGGTCAGCGACCACCAGCCGGCAGGCGACCAGCCGGCCGCCATCGACGAACTCGAGCGGCGGCTGAAGGCGGGGGAGAAGGACGTGGTCCTGCTCGGCGCCACCGGCACCGGCAAGTCGGCGACCACCGCGTGGCTGATCGAACGGGTCCAGCGGCCCACCCTGGTGATGGCGCCGAACAAGACCCTCGCCGCGCAGCTCGCCAACGAACTGCGGGAAATGTTGCCGCACAACGCCGTCGAGTACTTCGTGTCGTACTACGACTACTACCAGCCCGAGGCGTACATCGCGCAGACCGACACCTACATCGAGAAGGACTCGTCGATCAACGACGACGTGGAACGACTGCGGCACTCCGCGACCTCGGCGCTGCTGTCCCGCCGGGACGTCGTGGTGGTCGCGTCGGTGTCCTGCATCTACGGCCTCGGTACCCCGCAGTCCTATCTGGACCGCTCGATCCAGCTCGAGGTCGGGGTCGAGGTGCCGCGCGACGCGCTCCTGCGACTGCTCGTCGACGTGCAGTACGACCGCAACGACCTCGCCTTCACCCGCGGCTCGTTCCGGGTCAAGGGCGACACCGTCGACATCATCCCCGCCTACGAGGAACTCGCGGTGCGCATCGAGTTCTTCGGCGACGAGATCGACGCGCTCTACTACCTGCACCCGCTCACCGGGGACGTCATCCGCAAGGTCGACTCCCTGCGGATCTTCCCGGCTACCCACTACGTGGCCGGTCCCGAACGGATGGAACGCGCGGTCCGCGACATCGAAGCCGAACTCGAGGAGCGCCTCGCCGATCTCGAGAACCGCGGCAAACTGCTCGAGGCGCAGCGGCTGCGGATGCGCACCCAGTACGACATCGAGATGATCCGGCAGGTCGGCTTCTGCTCGGGCATCGAGAACTACTCGCGGCACATCGACGGCCGCGCCGCCGGTTCCGCGCCCGCGACCCTCCTCGACTACTTCCCCGAGGACTTCCTGCTCGTCATCGACGAATCGCACGTCACCGTGCCGCAGATCGGGGCGATGTACGAGGGCGACATGTCGCGCAAACGCAACCTCGTCGAATTCGGGTTCCGGTTGCCGTCCGCCGTCGACAACCGGCCCCTGACCTGGGAAGAGTTCACCCAGCGCGTCGGCCAGACCGTCTATCTGTCCGCGACCCCGGGACCCTACGAGCTGGGGCAGGCCGGCGGCGAGTTCGTCGAGCAGGTCATCCGGCCCACGGGTCTGGTCGACCCGAAGGTGGTCGTCAAACCGACCAAGGGGCAGATCGACGACCTGGTCCACGAGATCCGGGAACGCGCCGACCGCGACGAACGTGTCCTCGTCACCACGCTGACGAAGAAGATGGCCGAGGACCTCACCGACTACCTGCTCGAGCTCGGCATCCGGGTCCGGTACCTGCACTCGGACATCGACACCCTGCGTCGCGTCGAACTGCTGCGCCAGCTGCGCCTCGGCGAGTACGACGTGCTCATCGGCATCAACCTGCTGCGCGAGGGTCTCGACCTGCCCGAGGTGTCGCTGGTGGCGATCCTCGACGCCGACAAGGAAGGCTTCCTGCGCAGCACCACCAGCCTCATTCAGACGATCGGCCGTGCCGCCCGCAACGTCTCCGGCGAGGTTCACATGTACGCCGACAAGGTCACCGATTCGATGGCGCGGGCCATCGAGGAGACCGAACGGCGCCGCGAGAAGCAGATCGCCTACAACGCCGAACACGGCATCGATCCGCAGCCGCTGCGCAAGAAGATCGCCGACATCCTCGACCAGGTGTACGAGGAGGCCGACGACTCCGTCGAGGTCGCGGGATCCGGGCGCAACGCCTCCCGGGGCCGGCGCGCCCAGGGCGAAGCCGGCCGCGCGGTCAGTTCCGGCGTGTACGAGGGCGAGAACGTGAAGGCCATGCCGCGCGCCGAACTCGCGGACCTGGTGCAGCAGCTCACCGACCAGATGATGCAGGCCGCCCGCGACCTGCAGTTCGAACTCGCCGCCCGGCTGCGCGACGAGATCGCGGATCTGAAGAAGGAACTCCGCGGGATGGACGCGGCCGGGCTCCAGTAGCGTTACCGCTCATGGATTCCCACGCCGCCGGCCGCGCCGCCCGCTCCCTCGAACTGCTGCACTCGTTCGTCTACTTCGCACCCGAGGTCGACGAGGCGCTCGGCGCCGTCGGACTCGCGTCCGGACGCGTCCGCTACTTCGCGTCCCGGTCCGCGGCGCTCGGCGCGGTCGGCGCCGGGGTCGTCACCGCCGTCTTCTACAACTTCAGTCCCCGGCTGGTGGCGTCCGTGATCCCGGCGGCCTGGCAGGACGCCGCCCCTCGGGACGTCGCGGCCGCCCGGGTCGCCGGTGTCGATGCCGCGCTGCGCCGACTGCTCGGCGCCGACGTGATCGCGTCGGCGGAGATGGCGGAGGCCGCGGAACTCGCCGCAACCGCGGCCCGGGCGATCCCCGGACCGGACGGTCGGCCGCTGTACGCCGCGCACGCGGACATGCCGTGGCCCGACGCCCCGCACCTGGTGCTGTGGCACGCCCTCACCCTGCTGCGCGAGTATCGCGGCGACGGCCACGTGGCGGCCCTGCAGACCGCGGGGCTCAACGGCCTCGAGGCGCTGATCACCCACACCGTCAGCGGGATCGGGTTCAGTGAGGAGTACGCGCGTCGCCGCCGCGGCTGGACCGAGGACGAATGGGCGGGTGCCGCATCCGAACTGCGCGCACGGGGACTGCTCGACCGGCGCGGTGAGCTGACCGGGGACGGCTTCGAGGTTCGCGAGCTCGTCGAAGACCTGACCGACGACCTCGCGGCGGCACCGTGGGCGGCGCTCGGCGAATCGGATGTCGAGCGGCTCCTCGACCTGGCGCTGCCGTGGCGCGACACGATCACCGACTCGGGGCTCTTCCCCGCCACGCTGTTCGGTCCACGTTACGGTGACGCGCGGTAACATCAACCGCTGTGAGTGGTTCCCGGCGCAGACCGCGGCAGGTGTGGCATCTGCCCCAAACACACCATCCGTACCGATCAGCCGGTTACTGTCGACGCAGTCGGGGGACTCTTATCAAGATCACCTCGACCGGAACCGATTACCCGTATCGATGGAGGATTGAATGAGCGCCTACCGGACCATTGTCGTCGGAACCGACGGATCCGAGTCGTCGTACCGGGCCGTGGAGAAGGCAGCCGCTCTCGCCGGGGACTCCGAAGCCCGCCTCGTCATCGCGTGCGCCTACTACCCAGCCGATCCCAAGGACACCGCCCACGCCGCCGACGTGCTCGGCGCCGACGCGTACCAGGTCACCGGATCCGCGCCGAGTAACGAGATCCTGCGCACCGCACGCGAGAAGGCCATCGTCGCCGGCGCCAAGAACGTCGTCGAACGCGCCGTCGTGGGAGCGCCCGTCGAGTCGCTGCTCGCCCTCGTCGAGGAACTCGAAGCCGACCTGATCGTCATCGGCAACCGCGGCCTGAACACCATCACCGGCCGTCTCCTCGGCTCGGTTCCCTCGGATGTCGCCCGCAAGTCGACTTCCGACGTCCTGATCGTCCACACCGTCCGCTGACCTGCGCTCCCGCCCGCTCCGGATCGTCCGGGGCGGGCGGTGGCACGCGTGCGGGTGGTCAGCAGTAGCTACCCACCGTGGTCTCCACGAACCGCCGTGCCGCGTCGTCGCCGGACAACGCCGTTCCGGACACCGAAGCCGCATACGTCGCGATCGGCCGGACCGTGTCGAGGATCCGCTCCTCGGGGACACCCGCCGCCACCTGATCGCACAACCCCCGCGCGACCGCCAGCACCGTCCCGTCCGTGAGCCCGGACGCCAGACCCGCCTCGCCCAGCGCTTCCTTCAGGCGCTCACCCCGCTCGTCGAGCAACGGCGGTGCGGTCGTGACCGACACGGACGACGAGGCTGCCACCGGTATCGACGATTCCGCGGCGCTGTCCGACGCGGTCGCCGACGAACACGCCACCGCACTCGCGGAGGCGGCGGCCATCAGCAGCATCGGGGCCAGCAGCACCCGGACACGGCGGGACGCGCCGCGCCGCGGCCCGTACCACCTCGCGTTGTCAACCCCCGCGCCTCCTTACGCATCCCCCGCCGGTCCGCTCGCAACCTACCGTGCCGGGGTCGCGAAATGATCTCGAAACCTCGGCAGCGGATCCTGTGCGGGCGCGGCGATCAGCATTCGGCAGGTTCGTGCAGTCCGTCCAGCACCTCCGGCAGCGCCGACGTGTGCAGCACGCCCAGTCGCTGCGTCGCACGGGTCAGCGCGACGTAGAGGTCGTTGAGGCCGCGCGGCGACTCGTCGAGGATGTCGCACGGTTCGACGAGCAGCACCTCGTCGAACTCGAGGCCCTTGACGTCCCGGACCGTCGCCACCCGGACCGACGGCCCCTCGAGATGCGCCCACTCGGTCGCCAGCCGATGCGGCACGATCACCGCGGTCAGGCCCGGGCCGTCCTGCGCGGCGAGCGTCTGCTGCACCGCCTCCGCGAGATCGTCGGCGTCGACGTGCCGTGCCCACGGCGCGAAACCCGACTCGCGCACCGACCGCGGGGGCACCTGCTCGGGGTCGATTGCAGCGAGAACCGAGTGCGCCACCTGCATGATCTCCGCCGGGGTGCGGTAGTTGACGGTCAGCTCCGCCTTCCGCCACCGGTTCGCCACATACGGTTCGAGGATCCGCTGCCACGACGAACTGCCCGCCGGATCGCCGGTCTGTGCGGTGTCGCCGACCACGGTCATCCACCGATTCGGGATACGCCGCATCAGCATTCGCCAGGCCATCGCCGACAGCTCCTGCGCCTCGTCGACGATCACGTGACCGTAGGTCCAGGTGCGGTCCCCGGCGGCGCGCTCGGCGGTGGTCTCGTGCCGGCGCAGATCCTGCCGCTCGGCGAGCTGGGTGGCGTCGATCAGGTCGTAGGCCATCAGCAGCTCGGGGTCGAGGTCGTCCTCGAGATCCTGCGGTGCCGATCCGGTGAGAATGTCCAGCGCACCCTGGGCGTCGGCGATCTGCCGCCGCCACCGCCGCGCGGCCCGTTCCCGGTCCGCGGCATCGTCCACGCCGAGCAGCTCGGCCAGTTCGTCGAGCAGCGGCGCGTCTGCGGCACTGAACCGGCCACCCGAACGCGGCCGGTGCAGCAGCTCGATCTGTTCCGCGGTCAACGCCGGAGCCGCCGAGGAGAGCCGCTCCCGGGACGCGAGCAGATCCGTGAGGACCTGCTGCGGGGTGAGCTGCGGCCACAGCGCGTCGATCGCCGCGAGGATGTCCGGATCGGCACGCATCTCCGAGCGGATGTCGGCGATGTCGTCGCGGCTGAGCAGATTCCCGCCGTCGACCAGATTCGTGCCGATCAGCTCCGCGAGCTGGTCGGCGAGCGCCTCGATCACCGCCGAGACGAAGATCGGACGGGCAAGGTTGTGCGGACGCCGCGACGACCGGGCCCGGCCCCGCGCGCGGGTGACGGTCTTGCGGTCGAGCGTGATGCGGTACGAGTCGAACATCAGTGGCACCGGTTTCGTCGGTACCTCCTGCCGGTCCCGCACCGCCTTCTTGAGCACGTCGACCATGTCGAGCGAACCCTTGACCTGCCCGGTGGCCAGGTCGTCCTCGAGCTCGGCACGCACACCCGGATACAGGTCGCCGATCGTGGACAGCAGCACGCCGGTTTCACCGAGCGACGGCAGCACCTGGCCGATGTAGTCGAGGAACGTCGAGTTCGGGCCGATGATGAGCACGCCCGCCTTCGCGAGCTGCTTGCGGTACGTGTACAGCAGGTACGCCGCACGGTGCAGGGCGACCGCGGTCTTGCCGGTCCCGGGACCGCCCTGCACGACGAGGACGCTCTTGTGTTCGGAGCGGATGATGGCGTCCTGCTCGGACTGAATCGTGGCGACGATGTCGTGCATCTGACCGGTACGGGCCGCGTTCAACGCCGCGAGGAGCGCCGATTCGCCCGCGACACCGCCCGCCGGAGTCGTCGTGCCGTGCGCTTGCGCAACCTCGAGATCGAGGTACTCGTCGTTCAGCGCCGTCACGGTGCGCCCGCGGCTGCGGATGTGACGGCGGCGGATCACACCTTCCGGTGCCGCCGGGGTCGCGAGATAGAACGGCCGCGCCAGCGGTGCCCGCCAGTCCAGCAGCAGCGGCTCGAAGTCGTTGGCCTCGTCGAGGATTCCGAGACGGCCGATGTACCGGACCTCGGTGTCGTCGATCCCGTCGGAGTTGCCCCCGTCGACGTCACCCGGATGGGACCCGTCGGTGCCGTTGCGCACGTCGATGCGGCCGAAGCACAACCCGTGCTCGGCGGCGTCGTACTTGGCGAGATCCTCGGTGTACATCTGCGTGAACGACTCGCGTTCGCTGCGCGCCTGGGGCGTGCCGCCGGTCTCGAGCAGCACCCGACCGAGCCGGGTCTGTGCGTATTCGCGCAGCGAATCGAGATGCCCGTACAGCATCGACAGGTATGCCTGCTCACGCTCGTGATCAGGGTGCGACAGGCCGTCGGACGGCAAAGGGTCTCCTCGGGTCGTGATGTGTCGGCGCGTCGTGCGGGCGTCGACAGAATTGCCCGAGAAGTCTAGTGCCGTCCGCGGCGCTGTGCAGAATCAGCCGGGGTCAGCCGGCCAGGTGGTGCCGTCGTTCGCGCGCCTCCTCGGCCAGCGCGCGGGCTTCCCGGGCCCGAAGCGCGGCCTGCTCCTCGGCGATGTGTGCCCATTCCGTTCCGTGTTCGCGCGCCGTCTCCCACCACCGGAGGCCGCGGCCGCGCGCCGTCTCCGCAAGTTCGGGCCCGCGCTCGCGGGCGAGTTCGGCGAGTTCGGCGCTGCGCTCGCGGGCGAGTTCGGCGAGTTCGGTGCCGCGTTCCCGGGCGAGTTCGGCGAGTTCGGGCCCACGCTCGCGGGCGACCTCGAGCAGTTCCGCGCCGCGCTCCCGGGCGACCTCCGCGAGACCGGAACCGCGTTCCCGCGCGGATTCCGCGATGACCGGGGCGCGGTCCTTCGCGACTTCGAGGAGATGACTTCCCTGGCCACGGGCGGTTTCCGCGAGCTCGGCTGCATCGCCCGTCAACGCACGGACACGTTCGCCGACCGCGTGCAGACCGTCCCCGAGCGCGTCCTTGTTCTCGGCGTGGTGGCTCGGCAACACCGCGACGACCTTCTCCTGCGCGTGCCGGGCGGCTCGCCGGCCCCGCCACCCCAACGACGGCTTGCCCTCGGTGTCGGCGGCGGCGATGAGCAGGCCACCGAGCAGGCTGACGTTCTTGATGAACTGCGTGCGTTGCATCGCTCGCTTGGCCGGATCCTCGACGTTCCAGAAATCGTGTCCCGCGACCGTGGTGGGTACCAGCGTGCCGGCCAGAACCAGCGACGCGATCCGGGGCGCCTTACCGACGGCGAGCAGCGCGCCGGCCCCGACCTGCACGGCACCGTTGACTCGCACGAGCACTTCCGGATTGTCGGGAATGCGCTCGGTGACCGAGTTCGGCAGCATCGCCAGGGCCTGTTCGAGGCCGGGTTGTGCCGCGTCGGCCTTCCCCGACGGACTGCGGAGGGCGTCGACACCCCCGGCGATGAAGATCGATGCGAGCATCGGTCGGGCGATTCGGCGAAGGATCATGCTTCCTCCCGTGGTGGGTTGCCTTTCAATCCTGACGTGTACCCCGGGATCGTGGAGCGTATCCCTGGCTATTCGGTACCGATCCGTATGCACGAAGGGGGTCGTAGGGGCATCGTTGGACTCATGAACATCGACGACGCACGCGACGACGGGTACGGCGGTGAGTACAGCGTCGACGAGGACAATCAGCTTCAACCCGAGGACACGCTCGACGACCGCGGTGTCGCCGACATGCTCGACGAGGGCTATTCACCGCCCGAGCGGCCGCTGGCGATGAACGCGACGGGGACGACCGGTGACGAGGTGCGCTACGGCGGCAGCCTCGCGCACCGGATCTCGGCCGAAGAACCGGACCCCGCGTTCGACACCTCCGAACCGGACGTCGACGCGGTCATACCGGGGCAGCGCTACATGGGTGAGGTCGGTGACCGACGCGCCGGCCGACTCGTGGCCCACGACGACGGACTCGGCAGCGACGAAGAATCCGAGCTGTGGGCCGGGGACGCCGGAATCGACGGGGGAGCGGCGTCGGCCGAGGAAGCCGCGGTTCACGTCATCGAAGAAGAGGAGTGATTTCGTAACCAACCGGATTCCCACCGGTGGGTTGCGGGACCCTGCACGCGGAAGTCGTTCCGAAACGGTCGGTAAGACATCACCATCAAGCACGAGGTGTTCAGCTTCCGCCCGTCGTGGACGACGGACATCAGCGTCGAGTACCAGGGTGGACGGTGGCAATTGAATACGATTTCGGCTACTGACATCGCGCAGACTCGAAAGTCCTTGTCGGCCAGTGTAAGAGCCGGGATATGCCCGCGGCCGGGTAGCGGTGGTGCGACTGAGGAAAGACGATCTGCCACACGGCCCTGTATTAGTCGACCAGGCGCTGCGCACTCTCATGGACATGCTGATGCGTCGCGCAGTATCGGGTGGTGCGGCTTCGGTCGAGACGAATCGCGAGGTCCTGGGTGACGAGGTCCTGGTGATCTCGTCGACCTCGTCGGCGCGCACATCCACCCGCTCGAGCTTCTCGAGGATTGAAGCCGACCGCGCCGGGCTACCCCTTCCCGCGGGACCGTCCTCTTCGTGTCCCGTACGGAAGGAGATCAGCGTGGCCGAAGACAGCGCATCCGACAAGGCACGCCTCGGGTTGAAGCAGACCGTGGTCGGCAAGGCGAAGGAGGTCGCCGGAGCTCTGACCGGCAACGATTCCCTCACCACCGAAGGCCGCCTCGACCAGGAACAGGCCCGGCAGGCCAGGAAGGCCGACACCCTCTCCCACATGGCAGAAGCCGAGGGCGAAGAGGCGGTCGAACAACTCGACGCCGTGCGCGAAGCCGGACGGCAGGAACGCGAGGCCGTGCAGCACCGGACCGAGGCCGCCGAGTCGCAGGCCGAGCGAGAGGCGCGGGTCCGCAAGCAGGCCGCCGAACTCGAATACCAGGAGAACGTGGTCCGGGAACAGGCCGACGCAGCCCGCCAGGCCACGGCTGCCGAGCAGCAGGCACGCCGCGAGGAGAACGCCCAGGTCACGGATGCTGCTGCGGAGGTCGCAGCCGCCGACGAGAACCACCGTCGCGCCTCCCACGACGCCGAACGCGCACGTCTGGAGGCCGAAGAGGAACGTCGCAAGGCCGAAGCCCTCGATCGGTCGCTGACCGACGGGCCGGATCGCTGACGAACACCCCCGACATTCCCTACCGGAGCTGTACCCCCATCGAAGTTGGAGATGTGCCGATGAACCTCACCACCGTGCCCAAGAGCGTCCTGCGACTGCAGTACATGATCGCCCGGTTCCCCCTCGGGTTGATCGAACAGCAGTTGCGGTTCTTCCTGCCCACCGACGCCCCGCCGCGCCTGATGTACGAGCGGGGGCTGGGCATGCTGGACGGCATCGTCGGCAGCGTGCTCGACGACCAGGAGATCGCCATGCGCGGGGCGCGCGCCACCGAACACGCCGACGCGGTGAAGCGCGCGGAGAAACTCGATGCCCAGGCCGAGGCCGAGAAGCATGCCGCGGACGCCGAACTCCGTCGGATGCGTGAGCGGGCCGCCGCCGAGCAGGAAGCCGCACGGCGCGATCGTGAGGAGGAAGTCCAGCAGGCGCGGGAGCGTGCGCAGGAACGCGCGAAGCAGGCCGAGAAGGAAGCCGAGCAGAAGAAGGCCGCCGAGATCGCGAAGGCCGATCAGGAGGCCGCCGCGAAGCGTCGGGCCGCCGAGACGGCCAAGAAGAGGGAAGAAGAGCGCATCCGCAGGGCCGAGGAGGAGGCCGCCGAGCCCGTCAAGGTCTCCCTCAAGGATGCGGTCGCCAAGCAGCTCGAGGCGAAGGAGGCGGAGGAGCGCGCACACGATGCAGGCGAGGTTGCCGAGTACGAGAAGATCGAGCACAAGAATCCCTGAGTGCTTCGGCAGAGCCCTGAGCGCAAAGCGCCTCGGTAGACCCAGCGCACAGACGACGAGACCCCGGTGCATCCTGTGCACCGGGGTCTCCTCCGTCGGAAATAGCCGCGGATCAAAGCGCGGATCAACAGCTTCCGCAGGCGACGCTCGAGCCCCGGCCGCAGCCGCGCAAGTACCGGCCCGCGTCGTACCGGCAGGACCGCGTGAACAAGCTCGGCGCGCAGAGGGAGACGCCGGCGGAGCCGATCATCACCGACCGCGCCCCCGAAACCGCCACCCCAGCGAACGACCTCGACTGTGGGTTTCGCCATACCGGCCGGCGGCGCGCGGTGACGGCAGGCCACCCGCGCGCCGCGTCGAGACCTCAGAGGAACGGGTTGCCCGACAGGTCCAGGACGAGTTTGCCGCGCGAGTGCTTGGCGTCAAGCAGGCGGTGCGCCGCCACGATGTCGGTGAACGGGACGGTCCGCACGGGCAAACGCAGCGCGCCGTCGACGACGGCGTGCACCAGTCGGTCGAGTCTCTCGGGTGACCGCTGCACCCGCACGAGGGGTACCCCGTGCGAGGTCGCGGTTTCCGGGACCAGGGTCACGGCCCGACCGCCGGACCGCCGCACAGCGGTGGCCACGTCCCCGGCCTCTCCGGTGCCTGCGAGGTCGATCGAAACGGTGACCCTTCCCGGTACGGCCTCTCGGATCCGGTCCGCGAGGCCGTCGCCGTAGACGACGGGCGTCGCGCCGAGGTCACGCAGGTGGTCCTGGTTCGATTCGCCGGCGGTGCCCACCACCGTCACGCCGTCGGCGACCAGCAGCTGGGTCAGGACCGTCCCCACGCCACCAGCAGCGCCGTGCACCACCACGACGTCACCGGCTCGCGCATCGGTCGCCTCGATCGCCGTGACCGCGCTCTGACCGACGCCCGACAGTCCGCCTGCGACGGCCCAGTCCAGTGCGGCGGGCTTGTGCACGAGCCGGCCGGGGTCGGTGTCGACGAGTTCGGCGTCGGCTCCGGGCGTGCCGAAGCCGATCACGTCGTCGCCGACCGTGTAGTCGCCGACGCCGGCACCGACGGCGACCACGGTGCCGGCGAACTCCGTGCCCGGCACGTGCGGGACCGCGCCACCGAACGCGCCGGAGCGGATGCGGGCGTCGACCGGGTTGAGCCCGCCGATTCGCACCGCCACCCGCACGACGCCGGGGGCGGGGGGCTCACCGACCGGCAGGTTCTCGATCCGGATGACGTCCGGCGGCCCGAATTTGCGCACCACGGCGGCGCGGTAGGTGGTCTGTGATGTGGTCATGGCGACGTCCTCTCGGTCGGTGGTCAGAGCGCGAAGACCGGTTCGTCACCGGCCAGTGCCCGGAACTCGTCGGCGTCGAGCCGGGACCGCCCGTACCTGCCGTGAACGTCGTTGAACCGTCCGCCGATCTCGAGGTCACGGGATCGGGAGATGTCACCGACCAGCCACGGCAGCCATCCCGTCTGCGCCAGCAACGGCCGGACGACCTCCGCGGTGGTCTCGGAATCCGCCAGGAAGGGCAGCACCGCGGGCGGGTCCTGGTCGGCGCCCTCGTTGACGAAAGCGGTCGCAAGATTCGAAAACGCCTTGGCATGGCCCGTTCCGGAAGGCAGTAGCGTGGCGACGAACTGACCGGCCGAACCCTCGCTCGGACGGCGCGGGACGATGCCGTGGGGTGTGACGTCGAGCGGGTTGGAAACGTCGAGCAGGACCTTTCCCTGCAGCGCCGCACCGAGGTTCCCGATGACCTCCCGCTGGGGCCGATCCCACAGCGTGGTCAGTGCCACCACCTGGCCGTGCGCAACCGAGGACACGAGGTCCGGCTCGACGGTGACGGTGGTTCCGGCGGCGGCAACCGCGCGGACGATCTCCGCCGCAGCGCGAGCCTTGGCCGGATTGTGGTGGTGGAGAGTCACATCCACGCCGTGGGACGCGAACAGTGCTGCAATGGCGGTGCCGTGACGACCGGGACCGATGACGACGATGGAGGGCATGAGGTGGCTCCTTGTTGTGCGCGTGGAGGGGGGTGAGGTGTGCGGGACCGGCCGGTCAGTTGGGGTCCGTGCCGGACTGCTCGGCATCGTGACGCTCTCGGGCCTGGGCGACCCGCGGCGCAAGCTTCATCACCACGTAGACGAATTCACTTATCGCGGAACATATTTCGAAACCGATATCGGTCAGCGCGTATTCCTCGCGGCTGGCCGACCCGGGGACGGGGCGACGTTCGACGAGTCCGTCGCGCACGAACCGCTGCAGCGTCTGCGCGAGCATCCGGTCGTTGACACCGGCGACGCACCGTTTGATCTCGCTGTAGCGCATCGAACCCGAACGCAGGGCGGTCAGGATCGACATCGCCCACACCCCGCCGACGGTCTCGAGTGCGGCGCGGATGCTCCCGGCGCCGTCGTGCAGGTCCTCGATCGCAACCAGTCGATCGTCACGTGCCTCGATACGTTCGACGACCTCGGCCGCACGGGCGGCCAGTTCGCCGTCCGTCGCCGATTGTGCCGATTCGTCGGCCGCTTCCCGTTCCGTCATGCTTCATGTCTATCACTCTTGTTTCAAGAGCAATAGCGATTCACTCTTGAAATGAGAGTGATGTTCCTCTCACGGGGCTCTCACATTTCGGTACGGTTGCACCGGGGTCTCCTTCGTCGGAAATAGTCGCGGATCAGAGCGCGGATCGAAGTTGGGCACGACCGCCTTCGACCACCGTCACAAACCGCCGAGTCCCTTCCCGATCACCGCAGCGCCCATGAGCACCAGCACGATCGCCATCACCTGGTGATTGTTCGCGCGGAGCCACTGCGAAAGGGTGTCGAGCCGTTCGCGCAAGCGCTGCGCCGCGATCGCGTACCCGAGGACGTGGATGAGCACGCTCGATGCCGCGATCACCGTGTAGATCACCAGCGCCACCACGGCTTCGCCGGTGCCGATCACCAGCCCGGCGGAGACGTACAGCAGCAGGTTCTTCGGATCGACAGCCGAGAGTGCGATGCCGAGACCGGTGGCCTTCGGGAAGTTCAGCCGGTCGATCGCCTGCATCCATTTCGGGACCGATGCGTCGCCGCGGGCGCGCCATTGCCTGCCCGCCAACACGATCAGCAGTTCGATGGCGACCTTGATGGTGGCGACGATGGGGATCGGTGAGATCGCGACCCCGACCACCACGGTCGGGCGGGCGTAACACGTCCGTGAAACGCGTGTCGAATCAATGTTACAGGAGCGCCATACGGTGATCGGCGTAGTCGACGTGAGGAGCAATGCGGGTGAAGGCCATCATCATCGGCGCCGGAATGGGCGGACTCAGTGCGGGAATCGCGTTGCGGCGCATCGGCTGGGATGTCGAGGTGTACGAGCAGGTGGTCGAGAACAAGCCGGTGGGCGCGGCGATCTCGTTGTGGTCCAACGGTGTCAAGTGCCTGAACTATCTGGGTCTCGAGAAGCTGATCGCCGCTCTCGGCGGGCAGATGGACACCATGGCCTACCGGGACGGGTTCACGGGCGAGACGATGACCGAATTCAGTCTCCGGCCGGTCGTCGAGCAGACCGGTCAGCGGCCGTATCCGGTGTCGCGCGCCGAACTCCAGTCGATGCTCATGCACGAACTCGGCCTCGAACACGTCCGGCTCGGGAAGCGCATGGTGGACATCGCCGACGACGGTGACGCCGTGACCGCGACCTTTGCGGACGGCAGCACCGCCACCGGCGACATCCTCATCGGCGCGGACGGCGCGAAGTCCCGCACCCGCGACTACGTGCTCGACGAATCCGTGGAGCGGCGCTACGCGGGATACGTCAACTTCAACGGGCTCGTCGACATCGACGAAACGATCGCCCCGGCCACCCAGTGGACGACCTACGTCGGCGACGGCAAGCGCGTGTCCCTCATGCCGATCGCCGGCGGGCGCTTCTACTTCTTCTTCGACGTCCCGCTGCCCGCCGGGCTCGACTACGACCGGTCGCAGGCGAAAGAGGTTCTCTCCGAGTACTTCTCCGGATGGGCGCCGCAGGTGCACAAGCTCATCGGCATGCTCGATCCGCTCGCGGTCAACCGCGTCGAGATCTTCGACATCGACCCGTTCGACACGTGGGTGAAGGGCCGCGTCGCGCTGCTCGGCGACGCCGGGCACAACACCACACCCGACATCGGCCAGGGCGGCTGCTCGGCGATGGAGGACGCCGTCGTGCTGGCCATCGCACTGCAGACCAACACGCTCGGCGTCGAGGACGCTTTGATCCGCTACCAGAACCGCAGGACCGCCCGCGCGGGTGACCTGGTGCTGCGCGCCCGCAAGCGCTGCGACGTCACCCACGCGAAGGATCCCGAGGTCACCCAGGCCTGGTACGACGAACTGCGCACCGAGGACGGCACGGGCATCATCCGCGGCATCATGTCGAACATCGTCGGCAACCCGCTCGGCTGACGGGGACCGGCCCCGCTCGAATCCTGGGCGGCTACCGGGGATCGGCGCCCACCGTCAGCGGCAGCGATGCGTCGGCGGTCCACGCGGTCAGCGATCCGTCGTACACGGCGACGTCGTCGCGTCCTGCCAGAGCGAGCGCGTGCGCGACCCCGGTCGCGGCGATGCCACCACCGCAGTACGTCACCGGGGTGATTCCCGGATCGAGCAGGCCGGCCTCCTCGAACAGCGCCCGCAGCTCGGTGACCGGCCGGAGAAGACCCGTCTCCGGGTCCCGGATCCGCGCGACCGGCAGGTTGATGCTGCTCGGGATGTGCCCGGGACGAGCGTAGGTGCTGGTGTCGCCGCGGTAGGTTGCGGGATCGAGGACGTTCACGAGGACCGTCTTGTCGTCGTCGATCGCGTCCCGCACCTGCTGCGTGGACCGGATCAGGTCGTCGCGGCGCCGGGCGGTGAAGGTCACGGGGGTCGGCGAGACAGGAGTGTCGGTGACCGGCGCGCCGGCGGCCTTCCAGGCGGGCAGGCCGCCGTCGAGCACCGCGACGTCGTCGAATCCCTCGAGGCGGAGGTGCCACCAGAAGCGGGTCGCCCAGTAACCGTCGTGCTGGTCGTACACGACGACCCGGACGCCGTCGCCGATGCCGAGCGCGCCTGAGGCGGCCGCGAACCGCTCCGACGCGGGCGCCGTCCACGCCTCGGCGGAATCGGGATCGGCGAAGTCGGTGAGCAGATCCGCGAACACGGCACCGGGAATGTGCGCGGAATCGTAGGTGGCCCGCCCGGGTTCGACCGAGTACGGCCCGTCCTTGGGCAGTGTCAGATGGGTGCTCGAGTCCACGACGACGAGCGTGGAATCGTCGAGGTGATCGCGAAGCCACTCGACCGAGACGATGTCCGGGAACTGCTGACCCATGGTGACCTCCGGGGTGCGGGAAACGATTGCGGCGAGCCTATCGGCCCGCCGCCGGTCCCGGCGAGGTCAACGCTCACGGTGAGTAAATCCCTCGACGGTCACGTCCACCGGAGCTTCCGGCGTTCAGGTGGCGACAGCACCCGAATCCGTGGCGGGCCGCACGTTCTGGTTGATGTGGAACACGTTGTCCGGGTCGTAGCGGCCCTTGACGGCGGCGAGCCGGTCGTAGTTGCCGCGATACGACGCCCGCACCCGGTCCTGGCCTTCCTCCATCAGGAAGTTGACGTAGGCGCCGCCCGCCGACGTCGGGTGCAGGGCCTCCCAGTAGTCCCGGGCCCACTGCGAGATGAGCTCCGCATTGGCCGGATCCGGATCCACACCGACGATGACCCCCGCCCAACCGCCGTCCCGGTAGGAGAACGGGGTGGCGCTCTCGGGGACACGCGCGGCGGCGCCGTCGATCGGATACAGGTGCATGGTGGAATGCCCCGTGGGCAGCGACGCACCGAACCGGCAGTGCACGTCGATCGCGGCATCGGAGATCTCGTTGAAGAAATCCGCTCGCCAATACCATTGCAGCCCAGCGGGATACAGTCCGTCGAATGCGCTCTGTAGCACGGTGAACGGCATGTCGTGCAGGCCGATCAGCATCGGCGACCCGAACGCCCTGATCGGTTCGAGCACCTCGTCGGCGCGGTCGTGCGGGCCCGTGTAGCACCAGACGATCGCGCAGGCCCCGCGTCCCCACAGTTCCTCGGGGAACGGCGCTGCGGGCGGCACCGTGATCAGGCCGATCCAGCCGCTCAACTCCTCCGGCAACGACGGCAGCAGTTCGCGGTACCAGCGCATCACGTCGGCGGTGTCGGCGACGTCGTAGAGCACCGGCCCGCCGATGATCGTGCCGTGCTCGCCGATGTCGTGGCAGCGGAACGTGAACGAGGTGACGATCCCGAAGTTCCCGCCCCCGCCGCGCAGGGCCCAGAACAGGTCGCTGTGCGAATTCTCGCTTGCCTTCACGAAGGATCCGTCGGCGAGCACGACATCGGCTTCGAGCAGGTTGTCCACCGTGAGGCCGAACCGGCGGGTCAGGTAGCCGATGCCGCCGCCGAGCGTCAGACCGGCCACCCCGGTGGATGCCAGGAACCCGGACGGCGTGGCCATCCCGAACCCGACCGTCGCATGGTCGACGTCGCCCCACACGCATCCCGCGTCCGCCCGGACGGTGTGCTGTTCCGGATCGACGGTGGTGCTGCGCATCGCCGACAGGTCCACGACCAGCGCGCCGTCCCACACGCCGAGCCCGGCCGCGTTGTGCCCGCCGCCGCGGACCGCGAGCTCGAGGCCCCGTTCCCGGGCGAACCGGACGCAGGCGATGACGTCGACGGTGTCGCGGCACCGTGCGATCGCAGCGGGCCGTTTGTCGATCATCGCGTTGTAGACGGCACGGGCCTGGTCGTAGCCCGGGTCCGTCGGGGTGATCAGTTCCCCGCGCAGCCCCGCGGCCAGGTTGTCGAACGAGGTGCCGGTGGGGGTGGCTGTCGTGGTCATCGCGAACTCCTCTCGCGTGTTTCTCATGCTGCTTCCGACGGTAGGAAGGCGGCGTTCGCGCAGCGTTCGCCCGGCACGCGCCGGTCAGTGCGAGGGCGGAACGCCGAGGCCGACGAGGTCGCGGTCGCAGCGACGCACCAGGGCAACGCTGCCGTGCTCGCCCGCCAACCTCGCCGCAGCACGCAGTCGCGCCACGGCGTCCGGGGGAGCGTCGTATGCGGCGCGCATCCGCATCACCTCCGGCAGCCACCACCGGTCGTCGCGTGCCCGGGCGGCGACCGTCGCCGCGTCGAGGGTCGCGCGCGCGTCGCCGGGCCTCTCGCGGTACAGGTCCGCCAGCAGCGTCAGCCAGTACGGCATCCGGGCGAAGGAACCTGCCGCCCGCAGGTTGGCAATCCCGCGCCGGACCCTGCCGATGCCGTCACCGCCGGTCCGGGACCAGCCGTCGAGGATCAGTCCCCATTCCCGGTAGTACGCGAAGTCGTACCGGTCGCACAGTTCCCGCAGTTCGGTGACCGTCTCGCGCAACTCGGGCCGGTCCCCGCACAACTGCCGGGTGACCGCGCCGTACGCGAGCGCGATGGTCAGGACGAACGGGTCCTCGCTGCGGCGGGCCAGCGTGATCGCCTCCCGGCAGCGCGTGCGCGCGGCGTCGTCGTCGCCGAGCAGCCAGTGCGCATGTGCCGCCCACGCGCAGCCGTGCACGTCCGGGCGGGTACCGACGGTCCACGAATGCGCGCCTGCGGTGAGTTCGGCGGCCAGCGCGAAATGCCCCAGCGCCTCGGCCGGCCGGCCGAGACTCACCGCGGAGCCCGCGTACGCGAAGTGCGCCGACCCGCACAGTTCGGTTCCGGGTTCCACCAGTGTCAATGCGCGCGTGACCGCCCGATGCGCTCCGGCGGTGTCGCCCTGGACGAACCGCGACGACCAGAGCCCGACGAGACCGACGATCGTCGACTCCGTGCGGCCCAGCGTGTCGGCGAGCTCGATCGAACGTTCGAGGGTGTGCTGCAGTTCGGGGGACGAATAGCCGTAGCGGGCGTTGAGCGGTGCCGCCAGTGCCTCGAGGATTGCGAGTTCCTGTGCGGCGGAACCGCTTCCCGGATGCTCGCGCACCAGGGCGAGTGCGTGCCGATGCAGCCGGACCGCGTCGGCATATGCGAACCTGCGGGTCGCGATCTCGGCCGCCCGCCGGTAATACGGCACCGCCCGATCCGGGCGCCCACCGCGGGCGTACTGCTCGGCGAGTTGAGCCGACACCGGATCGGTGTCGTCGCGGTGCAGCAATTCGAGTGCCTGGGCGAGCCGCCGGTGCAGCAGCCAGCGTTGCGGCGGCCCGACCGTCGCGTACGCGGCCTCGCGCAGCAGGTCGTGGGCGAAGTCGTAACCGTCGCGGAACTCGGTGACGATGCGCCGGCGCCACAGTTCGTCGACGGCCTGTACCACCGCGACCGCACCGAGATCGCTTGCCGTGGTGAGCAAGTCGAGCGTGAAATCGCGTCCGACCGCGGCGGCCAGGCCCGCCACCTCCCGCGCAGCCGGACTCGACTGCTCCACGCGGTGGTGCAGCACCGACGACAGACCGTCCACCGAGAGCGCGTCGTCCCCGTCGGTCGCGGACCGCATCGCTTCGACGATGTACAACGGGAAGCCCCCGGTCGCCGTGTGGAGTAGCCGCCGCTCCTCGATGGTGCGCGATCGTCCACCGATCGCTTCGGCCAGGCGGGTGCTGTCCGCTGCGTCCAGGGGGCCCAGCCGCAGTTCCGTCACCGTGCCCGACGAGGCCAGTCCGGTCGCCCATTCGGTGACGGCGGCCGCGCTCTCCGAGCTGTCGTCCCGCGCGGCCGCCGCGACCAGCAGGGGAGCGTCGGGCGTCAAGCCCAGGCAGAACGCGAGAAACAACAGTGTCTCCCGGTCGCACCACTGCATGTTGTCCAGGGTCAGCAGAATCGGGCGACCGTCGCCGACGAGGCCGCGGGCGAGTCCCTCGAAGAAACGATGCCGCTGCCAGGCGTCGGCCGATGCCCCGACCCCGCGTTCGGGGCGAGTCTCGCGCACACGATCCGCGTCGGCCTCGGGGGACGGCACGAGCCGTTCGACCTCGGCCCGCCATACCCGGGCGAGTCCCGATCGGCCCGCCGCGACCGCGGGGTCGCGCAACCAGTCGGCCACGGGTGCCAGCGCCAGCCCGGCGGAGGTTGCGAAGCAGCGGCTGTGTGCCACCGTCGCGCCACCGGCCTGCGCGATGTGCGTGATCTCGGTGAGCAGCCGGGTCTTTCCGACGCCCGCCCCGCCGCGGATGAGGATCGCGCCCGGTCGACCGGACGCCGCGCGCTGCCAGGCGGCGGCGAGACGGTCGATCTCGCGGGACCGCCCGACCAGTTCGACGGTCGTGCACCCGGTGCGGGCCGGGATCCGCCGGCCGGGTGCGGTGCCGAGAACCTGTTCGACGAGGGCGCGCGTCTGCGGATCGGGGAGGACACCGAGTTCACGTTCGAGCAGCGACGCGCAGCGGTGATAGGTACCGGCGGCGCCGGCTCGATCCCCGGTCTCGGCCTGCAGACGCATCAGGTTGCGATAGCCGACCTCCTCGAGCGGGGCGAGCCGGACGCGACGACGCGCGACCTCGATCGCCCCGGCGGGATCGCCCGTGCGGGTGAGGGCGCCGGACAGCAGATCGCACAGCTCCACGCATCGTCGTTCGCGATCGGATCGGATCTCGAGTGCCCAGTCGTCGAACACGCCGGGCAGGAACTCGCCGCTGTAGGCGTCCAGCGCCCTCCTCGCGTGGGTGACGAGAGCGCGGTCGTCACCGGACCGGGCCGCCCGCAGCGCCGCGGCGCGTTCGTTGTCGAAGACGCGCAGGTCGGCGCTGCTCGACGGGGTGTCGCTCCAGCACAGATCCTTCGCCGTCACCGTGAGTGACGGCTCGTCACCGAGCGCGTGACGCAGATGGTGGAGTTCGCGTCGCAGGTTGGTCAGGGATTGCCCGTCGGTGGAATCCGGCCAGAACAGGGTCGCGAGCCGCTGCCGGGGCTGGGGCGTACCGGCGTGAGCGACCAGGAAGGCGACGAGCGCGAGTGCGCGCGGCGACCGGGTCACCACGGCCCCGGTCGCATCGTCGGTGATCGCCTGTTCGCCCAGGACGGAGACGCGCAGCATGCCTTGTTGCTCCCGAGATCAGGTTAGTCCCCGTTCCCGGTCCGGTCGGTCGCGTCGACGCCGTGTGGCCTCGGGCTGAATCCCCGAGGCCACACGGCGTTTCTGTTCTGTCGGGCTACTGGACGTCGTCCATGGTCTTGCCGACCTCGGCGAGCGTCATCGGTGTGCCGAAGTCCGCGGTGAACTTGCGGGCGGGGATGTCGCACCGGTACAGACCGTTGTCCGGATCGAAATCGGCCGGGTTCCAGCCGTCTGCGGTGGCCTGCTCGACGTTGAAGCACGGCTGCGGCGGGATCGGGTTCTGCAGGTCGTTCGCGGCGTGCAAGCCACCGCCGGTCCAGGCCGTTTCCTGACGAGCGTTGTCGTACACGCACTTTCGGGTCAGCTCGTCGCCGCACGCGGCTGCGGACTTGGCGAACAGCAACCAGGACGACCAGGCGCGCATGGCGGGGAGGGTGATCTGGGCGTCGGGCGCGTACTTCGCGTAGAGCTCCTTCAGCTGTTCGACGGCGGGTTCGTCGCTTTCGAGCGGGGCGACACCGCTGAGATCGACGATGTTGTTCTGGAAATCGGCGGAGCGACCGAGCAGGTCGAGGAACTGCTGGTTGTAGGCGTTGTTGTTCGGATCGATCCAGTCCAGCTTGTAGTCCATGTTGGTCAGGACCTCTTCGAGCTTGGCGAGCTGATCGAAGCTGCCCATGAAGATCAGGCCCTTGACGCCGTTGTTCTTGATGGCCTGGGCGTAGGGCGTCCAGTCCGACACGCCCATCGTCGGATACAACTCGTTGTAGACGACCTTCGCGCCGATCGCGTCCAGGGTCTCGAGGGTCATCTGCTGCACGGCCTTGGTGATCGCCGAGTCGCCGTTGATGAGGCCGATGGCCTGCTTCGAATCCGGATAGGCCTCGTCCACGGCCCAGGTGCGGAAACCGGCGTAGTTGTCGTAGCCGGGGACCTTGGACGGCGAGGCGCTGACCTCGAGGTCGGCGCCGGCGGCGCGTTCCTGCACGGCCTGCGCGGGGAAGCTCGGGAGCAGGCAGTTGAGGCGTTCCTTGACGCCGAGGGCGTCGAGGCCGGCGCCGCCGCCGACGAGGGCGAAGTCCTCGCGGCAGGCTTCGATCATCCGCTGGCGCGGTTCCATGAGTTTCGTGTCGCGGGTGTTGGCGACGAGGGTGCGGCCGTTGATGCCGCCGTTGTCGTTGCACCAGGACGTGAACACCTTTGCCGCGTCGACGAATTCGGAGTTCTTGGTGAATCCGATGTCGGAGAAGACGCCGACCTCGATCTGCTCGGCGGTGACGCCCTGCGTGGTGGCGGTCGAAGCGTCACCGTCCTGGCACACCTCGGTGAGGTCACCGAAGTCGGCGGACACCGCGGACGATCCGCCCTGTCCGGACGTGGTGCTGTCGGTTTCGGTGCCGGTGCGGCCGCTACAGCCGGCGGCGAGCAGTGCGACCGCCGCGACGGCGACGACGATGCGCCACTGCCCGGCAAGGAATGTGCGATGTCGATTCACGTGTGTCCCCTGGTCCTCTGAGCCTGCGCGATCGACGTGATCGGGCAGGGAGCCGGACGGGCGAAGTGCCCCCACCCACCAGGGAAACTGTCCTCTCCGGCTTGGAGAACGAAGATATTGCTTCGTCGTCCGCCAGGGACGGTTTTGGCGGAACCTGAGCGGACATTTCGGTCGAAGGGTGCACCGGGTCGCGCCCGGGCGATCGCGTCTGCGCCTCACCCGGCGGCGACGCAGCGTGGCCGAGGGCCGGCCTCCTCCGGTACCTGTTCGGGTCGCTTCGTCGAAAGAATGCGACCCGCGAAGCCCCCGAGAGCAGTTGCGGGTCACCGCCGCAGCCCGACTCGACGACAACGGGACCCGTCACCGATCCTTGTATCCGACGACCACCAGCACGGAGACGCAGTGACCCGCCAGAGAACCACCGACACCCCGACGGCCCTCGACGTCATCGACCTCGGCGCGCACCCGGACTGGCCGTTGCATCTGCGCCGGCCGGTGCCGATCGACTGGGCCGGCCGGACCTGGCCGACACCGGAGCACGCCTTCGCGGCCGCGCACACCACCTCGACGATCGCGTGGGATCGCATCGCCGACCCCGCCACGAGCAGCGAAGACGCGCACCGCATCGGCACCGGCGCGGTCCGCCGCGACGACTGGCCGACCGCACGGTTCACCGTGCTCCGCGAGATCGTCGCCGCGATGACCGCCGATCTCGTCGTCCGGGCCGCGCTGTCCGCGACCGGTGATGCCCTCCTCGTCGCCGCCGGCCCGGACAAACTGTGGGGCCGGCACCGGGACCGCGGGTACAAGACGCCGATCGGCCGCAACGAACTCGGCCGCATCTGGATGCGGCAACGGGCCGTCGACCGCGGCGACGACCCGGACCGATGGATCCGGGCGGCAGTGATGGGGCATCGCGAGCACCTGATCGTCGAGCCCGACACGCGCGAGTGGGTGCAGGCGGAGCTGTCGCGCCTGGCCACGAAATTGACTGCCGAGCACGGCACCGAGATCGCGATGTCGGGGTGGGCGACCGGGGTGGGCCTGTGGTGGGCGGACGCCGCGCATCGTGCCGGGATGGCGTTGTGGGCGTACCTGCCGTATCCGGAGCAGACCGCAGGCTGGCGTCCCGAGCAGATCGCCGAGCACCAGCGGCTCCTCGCGCTCGCCTCGCGCCGGGTGACGGTCGGCGGCCGCCCCGACAAGCGGTTCGATCACGACCGCAGCGCGTTGATGCTGTCCGATGCCGACGTGGTCGTCGCCGTGCGTGATCCCCGGGTCACCATCGGCGGCACCGTCGCCGCCTTGCGTGAGCTGGCCGGTCGGCGCCGGGTGATCACCGTGGATGTGGTCGCCAGGTCGACGACGATCTCCGCGGTCGACCCGGTGTTCGCCTGAGCCGCTCTCGCGCTGTCCGGACGAGGTCTGCTCGAACCCGATGTGCGCGGACGAAGGGCGCGTACCCTCTGATTCCAGCAGTGAATGTCGCGAGTGGTGCGGAAAGTTCACGACTGCCGGAACGGTGGTATTTGCCATGACAGAAGAGTCGACTGCGCACGGTTCCGACCGGCAATCGGGCCATCCGGGGTTGCTCGCGATCCTGCTCGCGATGGCGATGTTCGTCCTGGTCGTGGACACCTCGCTCATGAACGTGTCGATCTCGGCGGTGGTACGCGATCTCGGCACGACCGTCAGCGGCGTGCAGGCCGCCATCGCGCTCGAAGCGCTCGTCTCCGCCGCGTTCATCCTGATCGGCAGCAAGGTCGGTGACCTCATCGGCCGCAAACGCGCCTACGTCATCGGTCTGCTCGGCTACGCGACCGGCGCGACCGCGATGGCGCTCGCCCAGAGCCTGACGGCGGTGATCGTGTTCTGGGCCATCATCGGTGGGATCGGCGCCTCGTTGCTGCTCCCGGCGATGCAGTCCCTCGTCCACGGCAACTTCGAAGGCGACGCCCAGAAGAAGGTCTACGCGCTCGTCGGGGCCGCCGCCGCGATCGCCGCGGCCGTCGGACCACTGCTCGGCGGCTTCATCACCACCTACCTGTCCTGGCGCCTCGCGTTCGTGCTCGAAGTGGTGATCATCGCGGCCGTGCTGTCCGGCATCGGACTCGTCCGCGACGTGCCCTACACCGGATCGCGCGGCGTCGACGGGGTCGGCGCACTCCTGTCCGTGCTCGGCATGGGCGGCATCGTGCTCGGCATCCTGGTGTGGCAGGAAGGCGGCGAAGCGGTCGCCGGGCTCCTCGTGGCCGGCGCCGCCGCCCTGCTCGGGCTCGCCTTCTGGCTGGTACGACGCAAACGCGCCGGCGCTCCGGCGCTGCTGGATCCGGATCTGTTCCGGTCCAAGATCTTCCGGCTCGGCATCACCGGCCAGATGCTCCAGCAGATCGCCCTCGGCGGCGTCATGATCGCGCTGCCGATCTACCTGCAGATGGTGCTCGAGTACAACGCCATGCAGGCTGGCCTGTCGCTCGCGCCGCTCTCTCTGAGCATGTTCGTCGTCGCGTTGCTCGCCGGGAAGAAGGCCGGCGCGCGGCGCCCGAGCACCGTCATCCGGTGGGGTTTCCTGCTCGTCACGATCGGGATCGTGGTCCTCATTCCGATCGTGCCGCGAGCGGACTTCGGGTGGGGCCTGCTGCTGCCGCTCGTGGTCGCCGGGTCGGGCCTGGGCCTGCTGGTCTCGCAACTGAACAACTACACCCTCGCGCCGATCTCGGAGGAGCGGGTCAGCGAAGCCGCCGGCACCAACTCGGCGGCCGGATCGTTCGGCCTGTCGTTCGGCCTGGCGTTCGCCGGTGCCATCCTGCTCGCGACCCTGTCGATCACGTTCACCTCGATGGCGGAGTCGAGCGACGTGCTGCCACCCGCCGACCAGCAGCACGTCGCCCAGGTGCTCGAGGAGGACGCGGAGGTCATGAGCAACACCCAGCTCGAGGAGTTGCTCGCCGGCCAGCCCCCGGCGATCCGCGACGAGATCGTCCGGATCAACACCGACGCGCGCCCGATCGCCCTGCAGGTCGCGTTGCTCGTCCCGCTCGCCGCAGCCTTTCTCGGGTTCGCGAACTCGTTCCGCATGGTCCGAGCGGACGGCCCGCCCGCCGCCGCGCCGAAGGGTGCCGCGCCGTTCTGACCCGGCCGCGCGGCCGATCGCGAACGACACTCAGCCGTCGCCGGGACCCAGGTCGCGGTCGATCAGGTCCAGGATCTCCTCGCTGGTCGCGGCGCGAATCCGATCGACCGCGTCGGCACCGGCATCGCCGTTGGCCCGGATCTCGGCCAGCAGGGTTTCCAACCGCTCCGCGATCGCGGACCGTGCATCTCTGTCCTCGCCGACCTCGGCGAGATCCAGCCGGAGCCGGTCGATGTCGGCACAGGCGACCGAGACCGGATCCGGAACCAGCTCCGCGCGCAGGAATTCGGCGACCGCCCGCGGATTCGGGTGATCGAACACCATCGTCGGCGGCAACCGCAGCCCGGTGGCGGCACCGAGCTGATTGCGGAGCGCCACCGCGGCCAGCGAGTCGAACCCGAGTTCCTTGAACGCCTGCTCCGGGTCGACCGCGTCCGGCGCGTCGTAGCCGAGGACCGCGGCCGCCGCGCCCCGGACCAGCTCGAGCATCAGGTGCCGCTGCTCGGGAACCGACCGTTCGGCAAGGCGCTGCGCCCAATCCGCCGACCCGGCACCCGTGGACCCGGCCGCCGCCGTCCCCGCGGCGCGCGGACGGGCTTCCCGGATCAGGCCGCGCAGCGGCGCGGGCACAAAGGCAGCCGCCGCGCCGGTGTGATCGAACCGCGCGGCCACCACGGTGGGTACCCCGGCCGCCAACGCGCTGTCGAACAGGGCCACCCCGTCGTCCGCCGACAGCGGCACCATGCCGCTGCGGAGCGACCGGACGCGATCGATCGCCCCGAGGTTGCCGGTCATGGCGCTCGGCGGCGCCCACATGCCCCACGCGATCGACAGTGCGGGCAGCCCGAGGGCGTGCCGGTGCTGGGCGAGGGCATCGAGGAACGTGTTCGCGGCGGCATAGTTCGCCTGCCCAGGTGCCCCGAGAATCCCGGCGAGGGACGAGAACACGACGAACGCCCGCAGGTCGGAGGCCGCGGTCAGCCGGTGCAGGTTCCAGGCCGCGTCGACCTTCGGCCGCAGCACCGTGTCGAGGCGCTCGGGGGTGAGCGAGGTCAGGGTGGCGTCGTCGATCACGCCGGCCGCGTGGACGACCGCCGTCAACGGATGCTCCGGCGGGATCCCGCTCAGCACCTCGGCGACCGCGGTCGCGTCGGCGGTGTCGCACGCCACCGCCCGCACCTCGGCCCCCAGGTCGCTCAGCTCGCGCAGCAGCCGGTCGCAGCCCTCGGCGGCGGGACCGCGCCGGCTCGTCAACAACACGTGCCGTGCCCCGTGCGCGGTCACCAGGTGCCGCGCGACCAGCGACCCCACGGTGCCGGTGCCGCCGGTGATCAGCACGGTCCCGTCGGGATCGAACGGCGAGCCGGACTCGTCGACGCCGCGCAGCTGCCGCACCCGCGGCACCAGAACCACACCATTGCGGACCGCCGACTGCGGTTCCCCGCTCGCCAGCGCGGCCGTGACCGCGGCGCCGGGGTCCGCCGCGTCGTCGAGGTCGACCAGCACGAATCGGCCCGGGTTCTCGCTCTGCGCGGAGCCCACGAGTCCCCACACCGCCGCAGCCGCCGGATCGCTGCCCGTCGCGCCGTCCCGCTCGGTGCCGGTGACCATCGCGTTGTGGGTCACGAGCACGAGCGTGCTGTCCGCCGCATCGTCGTCGTCGAGCCACTGCTGCAGCAGACGCAGCACCCGGGTGCACAGCTCGTGGGTGGCGCCGGGACCGTGCTCACCGGCCGGGCGGGCTTCGACGAGCACCGTCCACGGCCGCTGCCCGCCGTCCGCCGCAGCACCGTCGCTCGCGGTGCGCAGCGCTGCCGGATCGGAAAAGTGCGGGAAGCCCGGACCGAGATCCCCGTCCCCGAGCACGACGATCGGACCGAGGGCCGGTTCGCCCGCGATCTCGACCGGCACCCAGGACAGCCGATGCAGTCGCCGTGCCCCGCGTCCCGGGCCGGTCCCGTCGGCCTGCGGCCCCACCTGCAGGGCATCGACGGTCAGCACCGGCTCGCCCGCGGGGTCGACGGCGACCACGCGATACCGTCCGTCCCCGAGGGCGTCGAACTTCACCGACAGCCCTTCGGCGCCGACGGTGTGCAACCGGATCCCCGACCAGACCAGCGGCGCGTCGTCCCATCCGAGCAGCGGGTCGAGCGCCGCCTGCAGCAGCACCGGATGGATGCCGAACCCGTCCGTGTCGACGCCCTCGTCGAGGTGCACCTCGGCGTCGGCGTCACCTGCGAAGCGATGCGCCCCACCGGGTCCGACGACGTCGTCGATGGTCGCCGATGCATTCCGCACCCAGCTGTCCGAGCGCTCGGCCTCGTCCGGGGTGGACGAGATCGTGACGGTGCGCCGGCCGTCGCTGTCCGGCGCCGACACGAGCACCCGGATCGAGGCCTGTCCCGACGCCCCGAGCAGGAGTGGGTGGTGGACGATGAGTTCGGCGATGCGGTCGAGACCGGCGTGGTGCGCCGCGTGCAGCGTGAGGTCGACCAGCACCGCGGGCAGCACTGCCTTCGCCGCACCCGCCGGTGACACGGCACCGTCCTCGGCCGGTGAGGGCACGGCATCGTCGTCCGACGGTGGCGGCACGAGCCACGAATCCCGGTGCAGCGACAGCTGTCCGGTGAACATCACCGCGTCGTCGTCGAGCGGCACCGCGGCGCCGAGCAACGGATGTCCGGCCGCGCCCAGCCCCAGCTCCGCCGGATCTCCGCTCGTGCGCGTCGGCGCGGTCGGCCAGAAGGACCGCCGCTGGAACGCATAGGTGGGCAACTCCACCCGGCGGCGACCGGGCAGCATCCGATCCCAGTCGATCGTGGCGCCGTGCACGAACGCGGCAGCGACCGCCTCGACGACCTCGTGTGCCTCGTCGCCGCGACCGGGCAACGTGGCGATCGTGGTCGGGACGACCTCGGCGGCAAGAGAAGTCAGGGTCGCACCGGGACCGACCTCGATCATGCGGGTGACGCCGAGGTCGTCGAGTGTGCGTACGCCGTCGTGGAACCGCACCGTGCGCCGGAGGTGCCGAGCCCAGTAGTCCGGGGACGCGAGTTCCTCGGCCGTGGCGACGCGTCCGGTGACGTTGGAGATCACCGGAATCTCCGGCGGCTGCGGAGTCAGCCGCGACACCACGGCGGTGAACCGGTCGAGGACCGGTTCCATCAGCGTCGAATGGAAGGCCCGGGCCACCCGCAGGGTCGTGGTCTGCAGTCCGGCGGCGGACAAGTCGGCCGCGACGGCCCGGACGTCGCGTTCGCCGCCCGAGAGGACGACCGCGTCGGCGGCGTTGACGGCGGCGAGATCGACGCGGCCGTCGATCCGTGCCCGGATGTCGTCCTCACCGGCCCTCACGGCGATCATCAGGCCCGGTTCGGTCGACTGCATCAACCGGCCGCGGACACCCACCAGGGCCGCGGCATCGGGCAGGCTGAACACCCCCGCGACGTGGGCGGCGGTGATCTCGCCGATCGAATGGCCGATCAGATAGTCGGGGGTGAGGCCCCACTCCCGCAGCAGCCGGTACAGCGCGACCTCGACGGCGAACAGCGCCGGCTGGGTGTATTCGGTGCGGTCGAGTGCACCGCCGGTGTCGTCCCAGAGCACTTGCCGCATCGGGGTTTCCACATGTTCGTCGAGCGCGGCGCACACCTCGTCCAGGGCACGGGCGAACACCGGGTAGGTCTCGTAGAGGCCGCGGCCCATCCCGATGCGCTGCGCGCCCTGGCCGGTGAACATGAACGCGGTCCGGCCGCGGCTGCTCGTCCCGGTGACGACGTTGCCGCCGGGCCGTCCGGCCGCGAGGCGGGTCAGGCCGTCGAGCAGATCGGCCGCCGTGTCTCCGATCACCGCGGCGCGGTGGGGGAAACCGGACCGGGTGGTGGCCAGCGAGTACGCGAGGTCGGCCGGATTCGGCAGATCCGCGCTGCGGTCGCAGAACGCCGCCAGTCGAGCGGCCTGCGCGCGCAGCGCATGCTCGGTCTTACCCGAGACCACCCAGGCCAGCGGGGCTGCCGGCGGCGGTGCCACCTCCGGCAGCGCGCGTGCGGCCGGCTGTTCCAGGATCACGTGCGCGTTCGTGCCGCTGATCCCGAACGACGACACCCCGGCGCGACGGGGCCGTCCGGTGGCCGGCCACGGCACCGGCTCGGCGAGCAACGAGACCTCGCCCGCGGTCCAATCGACGTGCCGGGTCGGCGTGTCACCGTGCAGGCTCGGCGGCAGCACCCCGTGCCGCATCGCCAGCACCATCTTGATCACGCCGGCCACCCCGGCCGCCGCCTGGGCATGGCCGATGTTCGACTTGATCGACCCGAGCCACAGCGGCCGGCCGTCCCGCTGCTGCCCGTAGGTGGCCAGCAGCGCCTGCGCCTCGATCGGATCCCCGAGCCGCGTGCCGGTGCCGTGCGCCTCCACGGCGTCGATGTCGGCGGGGCCGAGCCCGGCGGACGCCAGCGCCTGCCGGATCACCCGTTCCTGGGACGGGCCGTTCGGGGCGGTCAATCCGTTGGAGGCCCCGTCCTGGTTGACCGCCGATCCGCGGACGAGCGCGAGCACCCGATGGCCGTTGCGTTCGGCGTCGCCGAGCCGCTCGAGCACCACCATTCCCGCGCCCTCGCTGAGCCCGGTGCCGTCCGCCCGATCCGAGAACGGCTTGCAGCGGCCGTCCGGCGCGAGCCCGCGCTGACGGCTGAACTCGACCAGCACACCGGGGGTCGCCATCACCGTCGCGCCACCGGCCAGCGCCAGCGCGCATTCCCCGTCGCGCAGCGCGCGGGCCGCGAGATGCACGGCGACCAGCGACGACGAGCAGGCGGTGTCCACGGTGACGGCCGGACCGGTGAAACCGAACGCGTAGGAGATCCGGCCCGACGCCACGCTGTTGCTCGTCCCGGTCATCAGATAACCCTCGGCGTCGACGTCGCGCCGGGACATCAGGTGGAAGCCGTAGTCGCCGCCCATCAACCCGATGTACACACCGGTGTCGGACAGATCGGGGGCGTCCGGCCGGATTCCCGCGTGTTCCAGCGCCTCCCAGGCGCTTTCGAGGAGCAGCCGGTGCTGCGGATCCATCGCGATCGCCTCGCGCGGGCTGATACCGAAGAACGCGGCGTCGAATTCGTCTGCGTCATAGAGGAATCCGCCCTCCTTCATGTACGTGGTGCCGGTCCGTTCCGGATTCGGGTCGTACACCTCGTCGAGATTCCAGCCCCGGTTGCGCGGGTACGCGCCCACCGCGCACCGGCCGTCGCGGACGAGTCGCCACAGGTCGTCGGGGCAGTGCACCTCACCCGGGTATCGGCAGGCCATCCCGACGATGGCGATCGGATCGTCGTCCCGGCGGGTGCGGGCCGGGGCGATCGTCGGCTGCGGAGCGGTCTCGCTGCCGAGCAGTCGCGTGAGCAGCTCCCGCGCGAGCGCGTCCGCCGTGGGGTAGTCGAACACCACGGTCGCGGCCAGCTTGACGCCGGTCGCGGTCGCCAGCTGATTGCGCAATTCCACCGCGGTCAGCGAATCGAAACCCAGTTGCTTGAAGGCACGCTCCGGGTCGATCGCATCGCTGCCCTCGTAGCCGAGGGCCGCGGCCACGTGGGTGGTGACGATGTCCAGCACCCGGCTGTACCGGTCGCCGGGCTCCAACACACGCAACTCCTCGGCGAGCCCGGTCGGTGACGCGCCGGCCGCGACCCGGCGGCGACGAGTTCCGAGGACCCGGCGCAGGATCGGCGGCAGCGCGGCGCCCTCGGTGCGCGCGGCGCGCGTCGCGAGCCGCAGCGGCACGATCAGGGGACGGTTCACGGCGAGCCCGGTGTCGAACAGGGCCAGCCCCGAGTCCACGTCGATGGTGTCGATGCCGTTGCGCTGCAACCGGTCCAGGTCGGCGGCATCGAGATGGGACGTCATGCCGCTCGGCCGATCCCACAACCCCCACGCCAGGGAGATCGCGGGTAGGCCGCGGGCGCGGCGGTGCTGGGCGAGGGCGTCGAGGAAGACGTTGGCCGCCGCATAGTTCGACTGCCCGGCGCCGCCGAGGACGCCCGCCGCGGAGGAGAACAGCACGAACGCGGTCAGGTCCCGGTCGCGGGTGAGGTCGTGCAGGTGCCAGGCTCCGTCGAGTTTGGGCCGCAGCACCGCATGCAGCTGGTCCGTGTTCAGGGTGGCGGCGGTGGCATCGTCGAGTACCCCGGCGGCGTGGATCACGCCGGTGAGGTCGGGAATGCGGTCGAGCAGCGCGGCCACCGCGGCGCGGTCGGTCACGTCGCACGCGGCGACCTCGACGTCGGTTCCGGTGGCGGCGAAATCGGTGCGCAGGGCGGCCGCGCTCTCGGCGTCGAGCCCGTGCCGGCCGGTGAGCACCAGCCTGCGCACCCCGTACCGGGCGGCGAGATGGCGGGCGATCAGCCGGCCGATGGTCCCGGTGCCCCCGCTGATCAGAACCGTGCTGTCCGGGCCGAAGGGCGGCGCGTCCGACTCGGGCGTCGCGGCCGGTGGCACCGCGGCGAGCATCGGTGTCAGCAGCACACCGTCGCGGACAGCCAGCTGGGATTCGTTGCAGGACAAGGCCGTCGACAGCAGTGTGGGATCGGGGAGTTCGCCGGCCGGTCCGTCCTGGTCCACCAGGGTGATGCGATCGGGATGCTCGTTCTGCACAGCGCCGATCAGGCCCCAGACGGGCGCGGCGGCCACGTCGTCGACCGGTTCGTCGTCCCGGACCGCGACCGCGTGCGCGGTCGTGACCAGCAGGCGGGTCTCGGCCAGGCGCTCGTCCCGGAGCCAGGACTGCACCGCGTGCAGCGTCGCCTCCGCGGCGGCGTGCGCCCGGGCCGGCGTATCCGGCTCCTCACCCGGTCCGGCGGGCAGCCACAGGACACGACCGGCGGGATCATCCCCGGCGAGCGCCTCCGGCAGCGGCATCAGGTCCACCGGCATCGGGTCCGCCGGCGCCGCGACCGGCACCCACGCGACGCGGTAGAGGCCGGCACCGGCCCCCGGGACCGAAACACCCGCCTCCCCGAGAGGACGCAACGTCAGCGAGTCCGCGGTCACCACCGGCCGGCCGGTCGCGTCGTAGGCCGAGACCCGGTAGCGCTCGGCTCCGGTCGCGGTGACGTGCACCCGCAGGGCGGTGGCGCCCACGGCGTGTACCTGCACGTCGCGCCAGGCGAACGGCAACCGGACACCGGTCTCGGTGCTTCCGAGCGCGATCAGGTGCAGCGCGGCGTCGAGCACCGCCGGATGGATCCCGTAGCCCGCGACCGCCGCGTCCGGGTCCTCGCCGCCCAGTCGCACCTCGCCGTAGAGGTCGTCGCCGCGGCGCCACGCCGCGCGCAGGCCCCGGAAGACCGGACCGTACCCGTAGCCGGCGTCGTCGAGCAGGTCGTAGAGACCGCGGACGTCGACCGGGGTGGCATCGGCGGGCGGCCACTGCGGTTCCGGGAAATCGGCGGCATCCGCGGCCGCCGTCGTGAGCGTGCCGGTGGCGTGCCGGGTCCACGGGGTGTCCGGTGCGGTGTCCGCGGGCCGGGAGTGCACCGACACCGCGCAGCGGCCGGTGTCGCCGTCGGCGAGCGCGCTCACCTGCACCGCGACCTCACCGTCGGCGGGGATCACCAGCGGCGCCTCGAGCGTGAGCTCGTCGAGCCGGTCGCAGCCGACGCGGTTCCCCGCGTGCAGCGCGAGTTCCACGAAAGCCGTGCCGGGCAGCACGACGGTGTCGCCGACCGTGTGGTCGTGCAGCCACGGAAGACGTTGCGCGGAAAGCACACTCGTGGACACCGTGCCGCGGCCGTCACCGAGTTCGACCGACGCGGCGAGCATCGGATGCCCGCCCGTGTCCATGCCCGCCGAGGCGACATCACCCTCCGGTGCGGGGCCGTCCAGCCAGTAACGGCGGTGCTGGAAGGCATAGGTGGGCAGGTCCACCCACGGCCGTTGCTCGGGACGTCGCGCCCACCGTACCCGGCCCCAGTCGACCTGCACGCCGTGCACGTGCGCGTCCGCGAGGGCGGCGGTGAACTGACGCAGGTCCGCGCGGTCGCGCCGGAGGGTGCCGACGACGTGTCCGGCGACGCCCTCCGCGTCGAGTGTTTCCTGCATCGGCACGGTCAGGACGGGATGGCTGCACGACTCGACGAACAAGCGATACCCGTCCGCGGCCAGCGATTTCGTCGCGTGCTCGAAGCGGACCGGGTGGCGCAGATTGCGATACCAGTAGTCGGCGTCGAGCGTGGCACCGTCCAGCTCACCGCCGGTCACCGCCGAGTAGAACGGGATCCTCGACCGGCGGGGCCGGATCGGGGCCAGCACGTCGAGGATCGGTTCGTGCAGAACCGAAATGTCCGCGCAGTGCGAGGCGTATTCCACCGCGATCCGGCGGGCCTGGACGCCGTCGTCCCGCCACCGCGCGACCAGGTCGTCGAGCGCCTCGACGGGACCGGACACCACCGTCGCGGTCGGCCCGTTGACCGCTGCCACCTCGACGGCGCCGGCCCAGGGGGCGATGGCGTCCCGCACCGCGTCCGCGGGCAGCGCCGCCGACGCCATCCCTCCGCCGCGCCGCGCCGACGCCGCGATCACCTGACTGCGTGCGGCGACGACCAGCGCTGCGTCGGACAGGCTCAGCGCACCGGCGACGTAGGCGGCGGCGATCTCACCCTGCGAATGCCCGACCACCGCCGCGGGTTCGACGCCGTGGGAGCGCCACAACTCGGCGAGCCCGACCATCATTGCGAACAGCGCCGGTTGCACCACGTCGACGCGGTCCAGCGACGCCGGGTCTCGGTCGCGCAGGACGTCGAGCAGCGCGAACGTCGTGTGCGGCGCCAGCGCCTCGGCGCATGCGCGCACGGTCTCGGCGAACTCCGGTGATGTGTCCAGCAGTTGCGCGGCCATGCCGACCCACTGCGAACCCTGGCCGGGAAAGACGAACACCGGCCGGTCACCGGCCTCCGCTGCCACGCCGGTGACGACGTCGGCGCTCGGGGCGCCGCGGGCGAGCGCGTCGAGGCCGCCGAGCAGGGTCTCGGACCGTGCGCCGATCACGGCGGCGCGCTGGTCGAAGGTGGCACGCGAGTTCAGCAGCGCCCCGGCCACCGCGGCAGGAGGCAGGTCGGGGTGGGCAGCCAGATACTCGCGCAACCGCCCGGCCTGCGCCCGCAGCGCGGATTCGGTGTGGCCCGACACGCACCAGACAACGACCTCACCCGCGGGAGTTCTCGTGACCGGCGCCTCGGCCGGTGGGGACTGCTCCAGGACGACGTGCGCGTTGGTGCCGCTGATCCCGAACGAGGACACCGCCGCCCGGCGAGGCCGGTCGAGGTCGGGCCACTCCCGGTTCTCGGTCAGCAGGGACACGGATCCGGCGGACCAGTCGACGTGCGGGGTGGGCCGGTCGACGTGCAGGGTCTTCGGCAGGACGCCGTGCCGCATCGCCAGGATCATCTTCATCACGCCGGCCACACCGGCAGCGGCCTGGGTGTGCCCGAGATTCGACTTCACCGAGCCGAGCCACAGCGGCCGGCCGGCGGAACGGTCGCGGCCGTACGTCGCCAGCAGGGCGGACGCCTCGATCGGATCGCCCAGGGTGGTGCCGGTGCCGTGCGCCTCGACCACGTCGACGTCGCCCGGGCCGAGCCCGGCATCGGTCAGCGCCTGCCGGATCACGCGCTCCTGGGCCTGCCGGTTCGGTGCGGTCAGGCCGTTGCTGGCACCGTCCTGGTTGATCGCGCTGCCCCGGATCACGGCGAGGATCCGCCGACCGTGGCGCTGTGCGTCGGACAGCCGTTCCAACGCGATCATCGCTGCGCCCTCGCCCCACGCGGTGCCGTCGGCGGCGGCCGAGAACGCCTTGCACCGACCGTCGGGGGCCAGACCACGCTGGCGGCTGAACTCGACGAACACCCCCGGCGTCGCCATCACGGTCGCCCCACCCGCCAGCGCCAGTTCGCACTCGCCGTTGCGTAGTGCCTGCATGGCGAGGTGGATGGATACCAGCGACGACGAGCATGCGGTGTCGACGGTGATCGCCGGTCCGGACAGGCCGAAGCTGTACGCCACCCGGCCGGAGGCGACACTCATGGCATTGCCGGTGATGAAGTACCCCTCGAGGTCAGCCGGTGGCCGCCCCCCGGCCCGCGCCGCGTAGTCGATACCGGACAGCCCGGTGAACACCCCGACCCGGGAGCCGTGCACCGACCGCGGATCCAGGCCGGCATGTTCGAAGGTCTCCCAGCTGGTTTCGAGCAGGAGACGCTGCTGCGGGTCCATGGCCAGCGCCTCGCGCGGGGAGATGCCGAAGACCTCGGGATCGAACCCGGCCGGGTCGTCGAGGAAGCTGCCCTGCAGCGTGTAGGTCTTGCCGGCTTGCTCGGCCTTCGGATCGTAGAGTTCGGCCGAATTCCAGCCCCGGTCCTCGGGAAAGCCGGTGACAGTCTCCGAACCGGATTCAACCACGCGCCAGAGGTCCTCGGGCGACCGCACACCACCGGGGAAGCGGCAACCCATCCCGATGACGGCGATCGGTTCGTGACGCACGGCCTCGGACTCGCGAAGCTTCTCTTTCACCTGGTAGAGCTCGGCAGTCACCCTCTTCAGGTAGTCGAGGAGTTTCGCTTGATCGGTCATCCAGGATCAGCTCCTTACCGGAAGCCCCCCGAGCCGTCGCGGATTTCGATTCTATCCGCGGCGCCTGCCTCGGAAGTCGAGTTCGCTGCATCGCAGGTGCAGATTCCTCCCCTGCGAGCGCTGACTTCCGCCGCGTCCCACGGTCTGCATGAAGAACCATCGCGTTCCGCGCAGGCGGGGGCACCAAACGACGGGACACTGCCATGCACACCGCACACCGAGAGAACGTGACTGCCACCCTGATCGTCGCCGCGCCGGCCGCGCGGGTGTTCGCGGTGCTTGCCGACCCGACCACCCATTCGGCGATCGACGGCACCGGCTGGGTGCAGGACGCCGCCGACCGGGCGCCGTTGACCGAGGTGGGGCAGGTCTTCCGGATGGACATGGACCACCCCCGCCAGGTGAACGGTTACTACAAGGTGGCCAATCAGGTGCACGTGCTCGATCCGCCGCGCGCCATCGGCTGGCGGACGGGGGAGGAGAAGGACGACGGGCACCTGGAGTTCGGCGGCTGGAGTTGGAGTTATGAGCTGGTGCCGCTCGGTCCGTCGGAGACCGAGGTGACGCTCGTCTACGACTGGTCGGCGGTGCCGCAGCACATCCGGGACCACGTCGGGTTCCCGCCGTTCGGTCCGGACCATCTCACCAATTCGCTGCAGCACCTGGCCGAGCTTGTCGCAGTTGCGTCCAGCGATTCGACGAACAAATGAACCTCCACAAGCTCTACACGGCATTGCTGACGGACGACCTCGCATTCGGCGAAGGCTGGTACACGAAACTGCTGGGCCGCGGACCGGACCACCGGCAGGCCGGACCGAGATCGGTCGGGCCGAAACGGTGTCCCGGTACCGCCGAGAGAGGAGTCTGGACCTTAGACCCTGTTCCGCGGGCAAGTGACGATTGGAGCGAATGCTGTGGACGAAGATCGGAAACCCGACGAATACGACGACCTCGACGACGACACGAAACGTAGTGCGCAGGAACGGGCACACGAGATTCAGCAGATGTACGAGCCCGGTGCCAGACCTACGGTAACGGTGCCGGGAACCCGCGGGATGGTCTCGGGTACCGCGTTTGCCCACCTCGTCGAGTCGGAGGACGGCCCGACGACGGGCGAAGGGCAGTCGCAGGACGGCACCACGGGAGAGCAGCATCGATAAGCCCGGAGCAGTCAGATTTCCCGGACTGTCCTCGCTGCACGCCACCGCGTCGCCGGGTTTCGTCGCCGTCGGCGGTGCGCGTCGGAGGGTGGCTGCCCGGCGCGGGGTCCGTCGGAAGACAAGCCGAGCTCGGCGACCGTCTCGAAATGGTGTGCGCCGCGAGCTGTCGCTGTCCGCTCGATGGTCAGATGCGCAGCGCGACCTTCGACTCGGAGCGTGGCGACCTGGTTTCCGAATGTCGGACCGGCTGCCTTGCTCCAGGTGATGGAGGTGGTCGGTACGGGCGTCACCAGCCCGAGAACCGCACGTACGCAGCGTTCTGCTGTGCGGCTCCAGGCAACTCGGAACGCCACTCGAACCGCTGCCGGAACATGGTTGTGCAGCGGCGAGCACGTCAACTGGTAGATCGCTGCGCTCATGGGGACGCGGAAGTGGGCACGAGCGGCGTATGCGTGGTGCACGTCGCCCGACAGCACGCACACCGTCGCCGGGGTGACATCGGACGGTCCCGAGCGGCGTCCACTGCCGACTTCCGCCAGCAGCCGGGCGACACGGTCGAACGAGTCGCGGAATGCCGACCAATGCTCGAGATCCGCACCGCGGCGGAGCTTTTCGGCCCACCGCCCGAGCCGTTCGCCGCGCGCGCCGGATGCGAGCAACTCGTCCCACGATTCGACGTCGTGCATGGCACGCGGAAGCAACCAGGGCAACGACGTCCCGATGAGCAGGTGATCGTAGTCGCCCTCGGTCTGGCTTTCGATCCAGTCGAACTCCGGATCCGACACCATCTCCCGGCGGTCGGCGGTGAGGACCCGGCCACACCGCGAATCGATCATCAGCACCCGCACCGAACCGAAATCCCGCCGGTAGGACCACCGCGCGCCGGAAGCGCCGTCCGCTTCCTCGTCCGCATCGGACGCGAAGGCGCGGAGAATCGGTTCGGCATCACCCCCGCAGTTGCGGACACGGTCGTAGAGCGCGTCCTCGGACAGTTCCTTCGGTGAAAGATTCCCGAGGTGCTGATAGATCCAGTACGACATGAGGGCGCCGACGATCCGTTCCTCCCACCACGACGAGGCCTCCACTTCGGTCCGCCACAGGTGCGAGGTGTTCCAGTCGTCGTGCACGTCGTGGTCGTCGAAGATCATCGAGGTCGGCACGGTCGACAACAGCCAACGGACGTCGGGTTCGGACCACGATTGGGAATACAGCCAGGTGTATTCCTCGAAGTTCCGCACCTGCGCGCCCGGTGGTTCCGACAGATCGTGCCGCTCGCCGACACGCCGCCGCATTTCCGGCGACAGTTCGTCGGCATACACCTGGTCGCCGAGCAACAACAGGGCGTCGGGCCACTCTTCGGGGGAGCGGGCGCGCATACGCTGCGCGTAGGCCACGAGAGCATCGGTCCCCAGTGCGGACGAATCCTCGTCGTCCGGGGCCGTCGCCACGCGACACGAGCCGAACGCCAGGACGAACCGGTCGCCGGCACCGAGGGTCCGAATCAGGGACGGGTCGTCGCCGGTATGTGGCCACACCTCGCGCCCGTCCAGACGCACCTCGTAGGGCGTGGTGGATCCCGGCTCCAAGCCTTCGACCGAGACGAGGGCATAGTGGTGGCCTGCCACCGTCCACGTCTTCTCCGAGTTGCCGAGGACCTGCACGGTGCACGGGGCAGACGTCTCCACCCACACCGTGGCGTCCGTAGCCCCGACGTGCCGAAGTAACGGGCCGAGAACGAGATCCACCACGGCGTCACCGGGCCCCTACTGGACGGAGCGACCGCCTCATGCGGTCCGAGGGTACTCGCAACGAGCGACCCCAAGCCGATTCCGGCGATTTCCGCACCGATCTCGGACCGTTTTGCGGGTCGCGCCGGAACGGATGTCGGGCCGCAGTTACCAGCCGCGTTCCCGCCACTCGCCGAGATGCGGACGCTCGGCGCCGAGCGTGGAGTCCTTGCCGTGCCCCGGGTAGATGACGGTGTCGTCGCCGAAGCGGCCGAACAGCTTCGTCTCGACGTCGTCGAGCAGCGAGGTGAACTTCTCGTGGTCCGCGGTCTTGCCGATACCGCCGGGGAACAGGCAGTCGCCGGTGAACACGTGGTGGCGGCCCGTGCCCTGCTCCTCGAGGACCAGCGCGATCGAGCCCGGGGTGTGCCCCGACAGGTGCAGCACCTCGAGCGACAGCTCACCGATCTCGACGGTGTCGCCTTCCATGAGCAGGCGGTCGGGCGTGACGGGCAGCGGCTCGGCGTCGAGCGGATGCGCGGCGGTCGGCACACCCGTGGCGTCGGCGACCTTCTCGAGCCCCTGCCAGTGATCCCAGTGCTGGTGCGTGGTGACGATCAGCTCGAGTTTCGGGGCGTTCTCGGCGAGGTAACTCACCAGCAGATCCGGCTCGTTCGCGGCGTCGATGAACAGCGACTTGCCGGTGGCGGAATCGGTGATGAGGTAGGTGTTGTTGTCCATCTGGCCGACGGAGAGCTTGACGATGGTCGCGCCGGGGATCGTGCGGCGCTGCGCGGGGCCGCCGGGGGAGACCTCCCCGGTGTAGTGGTCGTCGATGGTCACGGGCTGCTTCGTCATGTGGCAGAGATTACCGCCGGGGAACATCTGCCGAGGTGAGGAGGCTGCGAACGCGAACGTGTCGGTGGGCGCGCCTACCATGGCACAGTCCGGTGTCGCGTGATTCGGCGCCGGCTCCTCGAAATGCAACCGGACGGTGCGCGCCCACCAGGCGCGGGGTCCGAAGGAAGGACGTGGCGTGGCGGATCGCCTGATCGTGCGAGGTGCACGGGAGCACAACCTGCGCGGAATCAACGTGGACCTCCCACGGGACAGCCTCATCGTGTTCACCGGGCTGTCCGGCTCCGGCAAGTCGAGCCTCGCGTTCGACACGATCTTCGCCGAGGGGCAGCGGCGGTACGTCGAATCGCTGTCCGCGTACGCACGCCAGTTCCTCGGCCAGATGGACAAGCCCGACGTCGACTTCATCGAAGGCCTGTCCCCGGCGGTGTCCATCGACCAGAAGTCCACCAACCGCAACCCGCGGTCGACGGTCGGCACCATCACCGAGGTCTACGACTATCTGCGTCTGCTGTACGCCCGCGCCGGTACCCCGCACTGCCCGGTCTGCGGTGAGCAGATCGCGCGGCAGACGCCGCAGCAGATCGTCGACCAGGTGCTCGACATGGAACCGGGACTGAAGTTTCAGGTCCTCGCGCCGGTCGTGCGCACCCGCAAGGGCGAGTTCGTCGACCTGTTCGAGCAGCTCACCATCCAGGGCTTCGCCCGCGTGCGCGTCGACGGCGTCGTGTATCCGCTGACCGACCCGCCGAAGCTGAAGAAGCAGGAGAAGCACGACATCGAGGTCGTCGTCGACCGCCTCGCCGTCAAGCCCACCGCCAAGCAGCGGCTCACCGACTCGATCGAGACGGCGCTGCGCCTGGCCGAGGGCATCGTCGTGCTCGACTTCGTCGACCGTGACGAGAACGCCCCGGATCGGGAGCGACGCTTCTCCGAGAAGCTCGCCTGCCCCAATGCGCATCCGCTGTCCATCGACGATCTCGAGCCCCGCTCGTTCTCGTTCAACTCGCCGTACGGAGCCTGCCCCGAGTGCACGGGTCTCGGTGTCCGCAAGGAGGTCGACCCGGATCTCGTGGTGCCCGACCCGGAGTGCACCCTCGAAGACGGCGCGATCGCCCCGTGGTCGGTGGGGCAGAGTTCCGAGTACTTCAACCGGTTGCTGTCCGGTCTCGGCGACATCATGGGCTTCGACCTGTCGACCCCGTGGAACAAGCTGCCGGCCAAGGCCCGTAAGGCGATCCTCGAGGGCAGCACCGAGCAGGTGCACGTCCGCTACAAGAACCGCTACGGCCGGGTTCGCTCGTACTACGCCGAGTTCGAGGGCGTCATGCCGTTCCTGCATCGACGACTCGAGCAGACCGAGTCCGAGCAGATGAAGGAACGCTACGACGGCTACATGCGGGACATCCCGTGCCCCGCGTGCGACGGCGCGCGGCTGCGGCCGGAGATCCTGTCGGTGACGATCGCCGCCGACGGCGGGCACAAGTCCATCGCCGAGGTCTGCGACCTGTCGATCGGCGAGTGCTCGGCGTTCCTGAACAGCCTGACCCTCGGCCCCCGCGAGGAGGCCATCGCCGGGTCGGTGCTCAAGGAGGTGCAGGCCCGTCTCGGGTTCCTGCTCGACGTCGGTCTCGAATACCTCACCCTCTCGCGCGCGGCCGCGACCCTCTCCGGCGGTGAGGCGCAGCGCATCCGGCTCGCCACGCAGATCGGTTCCGGCCTGGTCGGTGTGCTGTACGTGCTGGACGAACCGTCCATCGGCCTGCACCAGCGCGACAACCGTCGCCTCATCGAAACCCTCACGCGGCTGCGGGATCTCGGCAACACCCTGATCGTCGTCGAGCACGACGAGGACACCATCCGCGCCTCCGACTGGGTCGTCGACATCGGGCCGTTCGCCGGTGAGCACGGCGGTCGGGTCGTGCACACCGGAACGTACAAGCAGCTGCTGGACAACACCGAGTCGCTGACCGGCGCGTACCTGTCCGGACGCAAGAGCATCGAGGTGCCGCCGCTGCGCCGGCCGATCGACCGCAAGCGTCAGGTCACGGTCGTCGGGGCCCGGGAGAACAATCTGCGCGGCATCGACGTGTCGTTCCCGCTCGGCGTGCTCACCAGCGTCACCGGGGTGTCCGGCTCCGGCAAGTCCACGCTGGTCAACGACATTCTCGCGACAGTGATGGCGAACAAGCTCAACGGCGCCCGCCAGGTGCCGGGCCGGCACACCCGCGTCAACGGGCTCGACCAGCTCGACAAGCTCGTCCAGGTCGACCAGTCACCGATCGGCCGCACCCCGCGGTCGAACCCGGCGACCTACACCGGTGTGTTCGACAAGATCCGCACCCTGTTCTCGCAGACCACCGAGGCGAAGGTGCGCGGGTACCAGCAGGGGCGGTTCTCGTTCAACGTCAAGGGCGGCCGGTGCGAGGCGTGCTCCGGCGACGGCACCCTCAAGATCGAGATGAACTTCCTGCCGGACGTGTACGTGCCGTGCGAGGTGTGCCACGGCGCCCGCTACAACCGCGAAACCCTCGAGGTGCACTACAAGGGCAAGAACATCGCCGAGGTGCTCGACATGCCGATCGAGGAGGCCGCCGAGTTCTTCCAGCCGGTCACCTCCATCCACCGCTACCTCAAGACTCTCGTGGACGTCGGGCTCGGCTACGTGCGGCTCGGGCAGCCGGCGCCCACCCTCTCCGGTGGTGAGGCGCAGCGCGTCAAGCTCGCTGCCGAACTGCAGAAGCGGTCGAGCGGACGCACCGTCTACGTGCTCGACGAGCCGACAACGGGCCTGCACTTCGAGGACATCCGCAAACTCCTCGGCGTCATCAACGGGCTCGTCGACAAGGGCAACACGGTCATCGTCATCGAGCACAACCTCGACGTCATCAAGACCGCGGACTGGGTCATCGACATGGGACCGGAGGGCGGATCGGGCGGCGGCACCGTCGTCGCGCAGGGCACCCCCGAGGAGATCGCGGCAACCGAGGGCAGCTACACCGGCCGGTTCCTCGCCGAAGCGCTCGGCGCCGCACCGGCGTCGGAACCGGTCCGCAAGCCCGCCCGCAAGCGCGCCCCGAGGAAGGCCGCCGCGGTCGGATAGCCGACAGGCGCCGACGCGGCGCGGCTCGACTCACCGGGAGGGCGCGCCGACCTGCACACGAGCAAGTCGGCGCGCTCTCGTGCAACCGGCGTCGGGATCCTCGAGGTCAGTAGACGGGGCCGGTGTACTTCTCGCCGGGGCCCTTGCCGGGCTCGTCGGGATGCGCCGACGCCTCCCGGAACGCCTTCTGCAGCGCCTGCAGGCCTTCCCGCATCGGGCCGGCGTGCGGGCCGAGGTACTCGACGGACGCGGTGACCAGGCCGGCGAGCGCGGTGATGACCCGGCGCGCCTCGTCGAGGTCCAGGTGGGCGCTGTCGTCGGGGTTCTCGTCACCGAGGCCCAGTTTCTCGGCGGCGGAGCTCATCAGCATCACGGCGGCGCGGCTGATCACCTCGACGGCGGGAATCTCGGCGAGGTGGCGAACGTCGTCGGCGGGCGACTCGGGGGTGTCGGTCATACCGTCGAGGATTCCATCCCGGTCCCTCCGGATCGCTCGCGGGTCGGGTGGGGAAGCGCCCGATTCGATCCTCACGTGCAGATTTGCTACTGTGGATCCCACGACCGCCCACGTGGAACACGCGTGGGCAGCAAAGTGGAGTCCGACTCCCACCTCTGGCGGCACATCGTTGCAGCTCAGTGGTCCGGTCCGCCCCGCACCTCGGTGCCGTGGGTGACTCGCCTTCCCAGGTGAGCGACGACGGTGCAGCCCCGGCTGCCGGTTCGTCGGGCCGGTCGGTAATCGGACCCCGTGTGGAGCTTCGGCGCCGCAGCGGGGTCTTTTCGTCGAGGAATGTCGGGCCCACGTGCTGCGGCGCGGTCAACAGACCGCACCGCTCTACCTAGGAGGCCCCATCAGCGCTGAGACCCGCATCAACGAACGCATCCGAGTTCCCGAGGTCCGACTCGTCGGACCGGGTGGTGAACAGGTCGGAATCGTGCGTGTTGAAGATGCACTCCGCCTGGCATACGAAGCCGACCTCGATCTGGTCGAGGTGGCCCCCGACGCCCGCCCGCCCGTGTGCAAGATCATGGACTACGGCAAGTTCAAGTACGAGGCCGCGCAGAAGGCGCGCGAATCGCGCAAGAACCAGCAGCTGACCGTGATCAAGGAGCAGAAGCTCCGGCCGAAGATCGACGACCACGACTACGAGACCAAGAAGCGCAACGTCGTTCGCTTCCTCGAGGCCGGGTCGAAGGTCAAGGTCACCATCATGTTCCGTGGCCGCGAGCAGTCGCGTCCGGAACTCGGATTCCGGTTGCTGCAGCGTCTGGGTGCCGACGTGGCCGATCTCGGCTTCATCGAGACCGCTCCGAAGCAGGACGGCCGCAACATGACCATGGTGCTGGCCCCGCACAAGGGCGCGAAGACCCGCGTGAAGGCCCAGGAAGCAGCCCAGGCCAACACCGCCAAGTCCGCTCCGGCCGCTCCCGCGCCTGCCGCCGAGCAGCCGACGACCGAGCAGGGCGACACGCAGACCAGCTGACCGCTCGGGCAGCACAGCCGGTGCTGCGTGAGTTAGACGTACCCGAACAACCGGAAGAACTGAGGACTCCATGCCCAAGTCGAAGACCCACAGCGGCACCGCGAAGCGATTCAAGGTGTCCGGCAGCGGGAAGATCCTGCGCCAGAAGGCCGGCCGCCGCCACCTGCTCGAGCACAAGTCCTCGCGGGTCACCCGTCGCCTCGACGGCAAGGCCGTCGTCGCCGACGTCGACGCGCCGCGCATCAAGCGCCTGCTCGACATCTGAGCTTTCCCGACCGACCATCCCGGGGGCGAGAATCTGCCCCCCGAAACTGACAGGACATATCAGTGGCACGCGTGAAGAGGGCAGTCAACGCCCAGAAGAAGCGCCGTTCGATTCTCGAGGCTTCCAAGGGCTACCGCGGGCAGCGCTCGCGGCTGTACCGCAAGGCCAAGGAGCAGCAGCTTCACTCGCTGACCTACGCCTACCGCGACCGTCGTGCGCGCAAGGGTGACTTCCGCAAGCTGTGGATCAGCCGCATCAACGCCGCTGCCCGCGCCAACGACATCACCTACAACCGGTTCATCCAGGGCCTCAAGGCCGCCGGTGTCGAGGTCGACCGCAAGATCCTTGCCGAGCTCGCCGTCTCCGACGCCGAGGCGTTCGCGGGCCTGGTCGCCGTCGCCAAGGCCGCCCTGCCGGCCGACGTGAACGCTCCGGCCGCCTGAGCGCAGCGCTGAACGACACGACAGCACAGAAGCGACCCGTGGATCCGCTCACCGAGCGCACTCCACGGGTCGTTTCTGCTGTGAAACTGCTGCGTACCGCCGAACGCCGCAAGGCCGGCCGCTTCCTCGCCGAGGGGGAGAACTCGGTCGCCGAGGCGCTCGAAACCGCGACCGTGCACGAGGTGTTCGTCACCGCCGCCGCGGCCGACCGCTATCCGGGTCTGCTCGACGCCGCGCACCGTCGCCGCGTCCGTGTCTCGCTCGTCACCGACCGCGCCGCCGAGCGACTGTCGGACACCGTCACCCCGCCCGGCGTCGTCGCCGTGTGCGACCTGCTCGACGTGCCCCTCGACCGGGCGCTGTCCGCGCAGGCCCGGCTCCTCGCGGTGCCCGTCGCGGTGGGGGAGCCCGGCAACGCGGGCACCGTCATCCGGGTCGCCGACGCCGTCGGCGCCGACGGCGTGATCCTCGCCGGCGACAGCGTCGACCCGCACAACGGCAAGTGTGTGCGTTCCTCCGCGGGCAGCGTGTTCCACCTGCCGGTCGCCCGGGAGCGCGACACCGACCGCGTGCTCGGTGCGCTCGCCGACGCCGGTCTGCAGGTGCTCGCCACCGCCGCGGACGGCGAAGTGAATCTCGACGACGCCGACGAGCTGCTCGCCGCGCCCACCGCCTGGCTGTTCGGTAACGAGGCCCACGGATTGGACCCGCAGATCGCCGCCCGCGCCGATCATCGGGTGCGGATCCCCATCCGGGGCCGCGCCGAATCGCTGAACCTGGCGACCGCCGCCGCGATCTGCCTGTATGCCAGCGCGCGGGTGCAGCATCGCGTGCACGGACCCATCACCTAGGATTTGTGTGTTGTGCTGCCGGGATCCGGTTCCGGCGGCACCCGACAGAAAACGTTCGCCGGAAGAAGGAGTTGCACCGGTCGTGGCCAAGAATGAGGGCGGCACGCCGCCGGCAGTGGACCCCAGCGCGCTGGCCGAGGAAGCGCTCGCCGCCGCCGAGAAGGCCGCGCAGGAAGCGTTCGCCGCCGCCACCGACCTCGACGCGCTCGCCCAGGCGAAGATCGAGCACCTCGGCGACAAGGCGCCCATCTCGCTCGCGAAGCGGGCGCTCGGATCGCTGCCCGGCAACGAACGCGCCGACGCGGGCAAGCGGGTCAACGCGCACCGCACCGCCGTGCAGGCCGCGTTCGACGAGCGCAAGGCGCAGCTGCAGGCGGAACGTGACGCCGCGGTCCTCGTCGCCGAGGCGATCGACGTGACCCTGCCGGCGAATCGCCGCGCCGTCGGCGCCCGCCACCCGATCACGCTCATCTCCGAGCAGGTCTCCGACGTGTTCGTCGCGATGGGCTGGGAGGTGGCCGAGGGCCCGGAGGTCGAGACCGAGCACTTCAACTTCGACGCCCTGAACTTCCTGCCGGACCACCCGGCGCGGACCATGCAGGACACCTTCCACATCGCCCCCGAGGATTCGCGGCAGGTGCTGCGCACCCACACCTCCCCGGTGCAGGTGCGGACCATGCTGTCCCGCGAGATCCCCATCTACGTGGTGTGCCCGGGGCGCACCTTCCGCACCGACGAGCTCGACGCCACCCACACCCCGGTGTTCTCGCAGATCGAAGGCCTCGCGGTCGACAAGGGCCTGACGATGGCGCACCTGCGCGGCACCCTCGACGCGTTCGCCCGCGCGCTGTTCGGTCCCGACACCCGCACCCGCATGCGGCCGAACTACTTCCCGTTCACCGAGCCGTCGGCCGAGGTCGACGTGTGGTTCCCGAACAAGAAGGGCGGCGCCGGCTGGGTCGAGTGGGGCGGCTGCGGCATGGTCAACCCCAACGTGCTGCGCGCCTGCGGCATCGACCCCGACGTCTACAGCGGATTCGCGTTCGGCATGGGACTCGAGCGCACCCTGCAGTTCCGCAACGGCATCTCCGACATGCGCGACATCGTCGAAGGCGACGTGCGGTTCACGCTGCCGTTCGGCGTGCAGGGCTGACGCCCGCCCCAAACCCGACCACCCCCGAGAATCGAACGAACGAGAAAGCTGAACTCACGTGCGAGTAGCGCAGTCCTGGCTGACCGAGATCCTGCAGCGTTCCACCCCGGAATGGAACGTCACCGCGGAGGAGCTCGACGCGGGATTCGTCCGGGTCGGTCTCGAGGTCGAGGAGGTCGACACCCTCGACCGCATCGACAACCTCGTCGTCGGCCGGGTCGTCGAGATCACGGAGCTCACCGAATTCAAGAAGCCCATCCGGTTCTGCCGGGTCGACGTCGGTGAAGCCGAGCCGCGCGGCATCGTGTGCGGCGCCCGCAACTTCACCGAGGGCGACCTCGTCGTGGTCGCGCTGCCCGGCGCGGTCCTGCCCGGCGACTTCGTCATCGCGACCCGCAAGACCTACGGGCAGGTGTCCGACGGCATGATCTGCTCGATCGCCGAACTCGGGATCGGCAAGGACCACTCCGGCATCCTCGTGCTCGAGGAGGGCAGCGCGGAGCCCGGCACCGACGCCAACGACCTGCTCGGCCTCGGCGACACGGTCATCGAACTGAACATCACCCCGGACCGCGGCTACTGCTTCTCGGTGCGCGGCCTGACCCGCGAACTCGCGTGCGGGTTCGACCTCGAGTTCTCCGACCCGGCGCAGGTCACCCCGAACCCGGCCGACGGCGAGGCCTACCCGATCCGGCTCGAACCCGAGTCCGGCGCCACCCGGTTCGCGGCACGGAAGGTCACCGGCATCGATCCCGACGCGGTGTCGCCGTGGTGGCTGCAGCGTCGTCTGCTCACCGCCGGGGTGCGCCCGATCAGCCCCGCGGTCGACGTCACCAACTACGTGATGCTCGAGCTCGGTCAGCCGCTGCACGCGTTCGACGCGGCGACCCTGCAGGGTGAGCTCGTCATCCGCCGGGCCCGCGCGGGCGAGAAGCTCACCACCCTCGACGGTGTCGAGCGCGTCCTCGATCCCGAGGACGTCGTCATCACCGACGACTCCGGTGTCATCTCGCTGGCGGGCATCATGGGCGGCGCCACCACCGAGGTCGGCGACACCACCACCGACGTGCTGCTCGAGGCGGCCACCTGGGATCCGCTGGCGGTGTTCCGCGGCAATCGTCGGCACAAGCTGTCCAGCGAGGCCGGTAAGCGCTTCGAACGCAACGTCGACCCCGAGGTGGCACTGCCCGCCCTGGACCGGGCGGCGTCGCTGCTGGTGGAGATCGCCGGTGGCCGGGTCGAACCGCTCCTGACCGACGTGTCGGTCCCGGTCGAGCCGGTCACGATCCGCATGGACATCGACCTTCCGGACCGGGTCGCCGGGGTCACCTACCCGAACGGCACCGCCGCGCGGCGACTCACCCAGATCGGTTGCGCCGTCGAGGTCGGTGTCGGGGTGGACGGGCACGGCCAGCTCGTCGTGACCCCGCCGTCGTGGCGCCCGGACCTGCGTCAGCCCGCCGACCTGGTCGAGGAGGTGCTGCGCCTCGAGGGTCTCGAGCAGATCCCGTCGGTGCTGCCCGCCGCCCCCGCGGGCCGCGGTCTCACCCCGTCGCAGAAGCGCCGCCGCTCCGTGGGCCGGGCCCTGGCGTCCGACGGGTACGTCGAGGTCCTGGCGCCGGTGTTCCTGCCCGCGCACGTGTTCGACACGTGGGGTCTGGACGCCGACGACCCGCGCCGCCACACCACCAAGGTGCTCAACCCGCTCGAATCGGATCGTCCCGAGCTCGCGACGACGCTGCTGCCGGGTCTGCTCGAGGTGCTCTCGCGCAACGTCGCCCGCGGCCAGCGGGACCTGTCGCTGTTCTCGATCGCGCAGGTCGTGCTGCCCGGCGCCGAGACCGGCCCGGTCCCGGTCCTGCCGGTGGATCGTCGGCCCACCGACGAGGAGATCGCCACGCTGGAGCGGTCGCTGCCGAAGCAGCCGGTGCACATCGGCGGTGTGCTGTGCGGGCTGCGTGAACCCGCCGGTCCGTGGGGTTCCGGTCGCGCCGCCGACGCCGTGGATGCCTTCGCGGCGGCCGAGACGGTCGCGGCGGCGGCCGGGGTGCGGATCGAGCGTCGCGTCGCCCGCTACCTGCCGTGGCATCCGGGCCGCTGCGCCGAACTGGTCGTCGACGGTGAGGTCGTCGGACATGCCGGTGAGCTGCACCCCGCGGTGATCGAGCGTGCCGGTCTGCCGGCCCGCACCTGCGCGTTCGAGCTGAATCTCGATGCCCTGCCGATCGTCGAGTCGCTGCCGGCGCCCGTCGTGTCGCCGTTCCCGCCGGTGTTGCAGGATGTCGCAGTCGTCGTCGACAAGGCCGTGCCCGCGGCGTCGGTCGAGGCGGCGCTGCGCGCCGGGGGCGGCGATCTGCTCGAGGACGTGCGCCTGTTCGACGTGTTCGAAGGCGCCCAGGTCGGGGAGGACCGCAAGTCGCTGGCGTTCGCGCTGCGGTTCCGCGCTCCGGACCGCACCCTCACCGAGGACGAGGCGAGCGCGGCCCGCGACGCCGCGGTGGCTTCCGCGTCGGCTGCAGTCGGAGCGCAACTGCGCGGATGATGGTCGGGTGGGCACGTATGTAGCCGTCGGGGGTGTGCGTGCCCACCTCGATCCCGGGAATCGACAGGATTCCGGCGCGGCCGCTGCGTCGGCGGCGATGGGGGACAGCGCCCCGACCGGCGACGTAGCCTGGAACCATGACCACGGACCCGCGCGACCCCGACCGTGCTCCCGAACCCGAGCGGCCCGACCACCCGGTTCCGGATGTGACTCCGGCCGAACCGAATTCGCCGACCGTGCCCGACGTGCCGCCGGGCCCGGACATCCCGGACGTGACGCCCGCCGACCCCGAACCGGAGGTCGAACCGTCCCCGTCGGTGCCCGACGTGACACCCGCCGAAGGGGTGGTGCGCGCACCGTCGATCGAGGAGATCACCGGCTACACCGAGGCGGGGGTGCCGACCTTCGAGGCGGTCCGCGACAAGATCGAGAAGCGTCTCGGCACCGCGATGGGTGCGGAGGAACTGGCCCGGGAGACCGAACCCGCGCGCACGCTCGAGGAGGAGTTCGAGGACAGGAAGAAGGCGGCCGCGGACAAGCTCGCCGAGATCCGGCGTTCGATGAGCTCCTGATCCACCGCCGGCTGCCCGCCGCCCATCCGGTGTCCGAGCGAATGTACCGTTCATTCGGTTGAAGGAGACGAGCGATACGTTCGCTCGGGTGGGGGTGGGCGGTTCCGGCGACCCGTGAGTGAATAAATTTGCATCGCCGTGCATAATGAATCGTATGGGTAACTCACCGGCATTCACGGCGACGCCGCAGTCGCCGATTCGGGTCGCGGTGGCGGGCGCCAGCGGCTACGCGGGCGGCGAAGTCCTCCGCCTGCTCCTCGGGCACCCCGCCTACCAGGACGGCTCCCTCGTCATCGGCGCACTGACCGCCGGCGGCAACGCCGGCGCGACCCTCCGCGAGTTCCACCCGCACCTGCTGCCCCTCGCCGACCGCGTCCTCGGCGCCACCGACCTCGACACCCTCACCGGTCACGACGTCGTCTTCCTGGGCCTGCCCCACGGGCACTCGGCGGTCATCGCCGAACAGCTCCCGGACACCACTGTCGTCATCGACTGCGGCGCCGACTTCCGGCTCGAATCCAGCGACGACTGGGCACGCTGGTACGGCGGCGAACACGCCGGCACCTGGCCCTACGGCATGCCCGAACTCCCCGGCAAACGCGAGCAGCTCGTCGGCGCCACCCGCATCGCGGTGCCCGGCTGCTACCCGACGTCCGCCTCGCTCGCGCTGGCCCCGGCGGTCGCCGCCGGCATCGTCGAACCGAAGGTGCAGATCGTCGCGGTCTCCGGCACCTCCGGCGCCGGCAAGTCCCCGAAGGTCGACCTGCTCGGCTCCGAGGTGATGGGCTCGGTCCGCGCCTACGGCGTCGGCGGCGTCCACCGGCACACCCCGGAGATCAAGCAGAACCTCTCCGCCCTCGCCGGCACCGAGGTCTCCGTCTCCTTCACCCCCGTCCTCGCGCCCATGCCGCGCGGCATCCTCGCCACCTGCACCGCACCGACCACCGCGACCGCCGCCGAGGCCCGTGCCGTGTACGAGAAGGCCTACGGCGACGAGCCGTTCGTGCAGCTGCTCCCCGAGGGCGTCCTGCCGGCCACCGGCTCGGTGGTCGGGTCCAACGCCGTGCAGCTCGCCGTCACCGTCGACGCCGACGCCGGCCTGCTGATCGTCGTCGCCGCGCTCGACAACCTGACCAAGGGCACCGCCGGCGCCGCGGTGCAGTCCATGAACCTGGCGCTCGGCCTGCCCGAGACCGCCGGCCTGTCCACCGTAGGAGTGGCCCCGTGACCGACCGGACCCCGCCCGCCGACGACACGCACGCGGAGCACGTCTACGCCGACGCCGTCGACATCGCCGGAGGCCGGCTCATCCGCACCCAGGGCGTGACCAGCCCCGCCGGTTTCCGGGCCGCCGGGATCCGCGCCGGCATCAAGGCCAGCGGCAACCCCGACCTCGCGCTCGTCTTCAACGAGGGCCCCGACCTGGCCGCCGCCGGCGTCTTCACCACCAACAAGGTCAAGGCCGCCCCCGTGCTGTGGTCCAGGCAGGTCCTCACCTCCGGCGCGCTGCGCGCGGTCATCCTCAACTCCGGCGGCGCCAACGCCTGCACCGGTCCCGGCGGTTTCCAGGACACCCACGCCACCGCCGAGGCCCTCGCCGACGCGCTGAGCAACTGGGGCACCGAAACCGGTGCCGGCGAGATCGCGGTGTGCTCCACTGGCCTGATCGGCGACCGGCTGCCCATGGACAAGGTCCTCGCCGGCGTGCAGGAGATCGTCCACGAACTCGGCGGCGGCATCTCCGGCGGCACCGACGCCGCCTACGCGATCATGACCACCGACACCGTCCCCAAGCAGGCCGCGCTGCACCACGCCGACAAGTGGAACGTCGGCGGCATGGGCAAGGGCGCCGGCATGCTCGCCCCCGCGCTCGCCACCATGCTGGTCGTGCTCACCACCGACGCGGTCGCCACCTCCGCCCAGCTCGACGAGGCACTGCGCAACGCCACCCGGCGGACCTTCGACCGGCTCGACATCGACGGCGCCACCTCCACCAACGACACCGTGCTGCTGCTCGCGTCCGGTGCCAGCGGCATCGCCCCCGCCCAGGAAGACCTCAACGCCGCGGTCCTCGCCGTGTGCGACAGCCTCGCCGACCAGATGATGGCCGACGCCGAGGGCGTCACCAAGCGGGTCACCGTCACCGTCCGCGGCGCCGCCAGCGAATCCGACGCCCTCATCGGCGCCCGCACCGTCGCCCGCGACAGCCTGGTCAAGACCGCGCTGTTCGGCTCCGACCCCAACTGGGGCCGCGTCCTCGCCGCCATCGGCATCGCCCCCATCGAACTCGACCCGGACAAGATCTCGGTGACCTTCAACGGCAGTCCCGTGTGCATCGACGGCGTCGGGGCACCCGGCGCCCGCGAGGTCGACCTGTCCGGCATCGACATCGCCCTCGACATCGACCTCGGCATCGGCGACGCCGAAGTGTCCATCCGCACCACCGACCTCTCGCACGCGTACGTCGAAGAGAACTCGGCGTACTCGTCGTGACGGCACAGAATGTGACGGGAGACGACATGCTCGACGACCTCATCGCGAGCCTCACCTCGCACCAGAAGGCATTCGTGCTCGCCGAGGCACTGCCCTGGCTGCAGAAGTTCCGCGACAAGATCGTCGTCGTCAAGTACGGTGGCAACGCCATGATCGACGACGACCTCAAGTCGGCGTTCGCCGCCGACATGGCCTTCCTGCGCACCGTCGGCATCCACCCCGTGGTCGTGCACGGCGGCGGCCCCCAGATCAACGCCATGCTGAAGCGCCTCGGCATGGAAGGGGAGTTCCGCGGCGGCTTCCGGGTCACCACACCCGAAGTCATGGACGTCGTACGGATGGTGCTCTTCGGCCAGGTCGGCCGCGAACTGGTCGGGCTGATCAACAGCCACGGCCCGTACGCCGTCGGCATCTCCGGTGAGGACGCCCGGCTGTTCACCGCCACCCGACGCACCGTCGTCGTCGACGGTGAGGACACCGACATCGGGCTCGTCGGCGACGTCACCACCGTCGACCCGGCCGCCGTCCTCGACCTCATCGCCGCCGGCCGCATCCCCGTCGTCTCCACGATCGCGCCGGATGCCGACGGGGTCGTGCACAACATCAACGCCGACACCGCCGCGGCCGCGCTCGCCGAAGCGCTCGGCGCCGAGAAACTCGTCGTCCTCACCGACGTCGAAGGGCTCTACACGAACTGGCCCGACCGCAGCTCGCTGGCGTCGCAGATCGACGCCGCCGCGCTCACCGAACTGCTGCCGTCCCTCGACGCGGGCATGGTCCCCAAGATGGAAGCCTGCCTGCGCGCCGTGCAGGGCGGGGTCCCCACCGCTCACGTCATCGACGGCCGCCAGCCGCACTCCGTTCTGCTCGAACTGTTCACCGAAGAGGGCATCGGCACCATGGTGACCCCCACCCAGGAAGGCACAGCATGACCGGCACGTCCGATCTGCAGGAACGCTGGGCGCATTCGCTCATGCACAACTACGGCGTGCCGAAGGTCGCGCTCGTCGCCGGTGACGGCGCGATCGTCACCGACGCCGACGGCAAGCAGTACCTCGACCTGCTCGGCGGCATCGCCGTCAACAGCCTCGGCCACCGCCACCCGGCCATCATCGAGGCCGTCACCGCGCAGCTGAACCAGCTCGGGCACGTGTCGAACCTCTACGCCTCGCCGCCGGTGCTCGAGCTCGCCGAACGGCTGCTCGCGCACTTCGGGCACGAGGGCCGGGTGTTCTTCTGCAACTCCGGCACCGAAGCCAACGAGGCGGCCTTCAAGATCGCCCGGCTCACCGGCCGCCTCAAGATCATCGCCGCGGAGAAGGCGTTCCACGGACGCACCATGGGCGCGCTCGCCCTCACCGGCCAGCCCGACAAGCGCGCACCCTTCGAACCCATGCCCGCCGGCGTCGAATTCGTCCCCTACGGCGACATCGCCGCCCTCGAAGCCGCCGTCGACGAGAACACCGCCGCCGTGTTCCTCGAACCGATCATGGGCGAGTCCGGTGTCGTGGTCCCGCCCGAGGGCTACCTCGCCGCGGCCCGGCGCATCACCACCGAGAAGGGCGCGCTGCTCGTCCTCGACGAGGTGCAGACCGGCATCGCCCGCACCGGCACGTTCTTCGCGCACCAGGCAGCCGGGGTCGTCCCGGACGTGATGACCCTCGCCAAGGGACTCGGCGGCGGCCTGCCCATCGGCGCCGTCGTCGCGACCGGCCCCGCCGCCGAGCTGTTCCAGCCCGGGAAGCACGGCACCACCTTCGGCGGAAACCCCGTGTGCGCGGCCGCCGCGCTCGCAGTGCTGCGCACCATCGACGAACAGAATCTCCTCGACCACGTCAACTCCGTCGGCAAGCACCTCGCCACCGGCATCGAGGAACTCGGACACCCGCTCGTCGACCACGTCCGCGGCTCCGGTCTGCTGCTCGGCGTCGTCCTCACCGCCCCGAAGTCGGCCGCGGTCGAGGCGGCCGCGCGCGACGCCGGATACCTCGTCAACGCCGCGGCACCCGACGTCATCCGGCTCGCCCCGCCGCTGATCCTCACCGAGGACCAGGCCGACGGGTTCGTCGCCGCACTGCCCGCGATCCTCGACACGGCCCAGACGGAAGGGACGAGCTAACCCATGGTCAGGCACTTCCTGCGCGACGACGACGTCACCCCCGCCGAACAGGCACAGATCCTCGACCTCGCAGCCGAGCTCAAGAAGGCGCCCCTGTCGCGCCGCCCCCTCGAGGGGCCCTACAGCGTCGCGGTGCTGTTCGACAAGACGTCCACCCGCACCCGCTTCTCGTTCGACGCCGGCATCGCCCAACTCGGCGGTCACGCGATCGTCGTCGACGCCGGCACGACCCAGCTGGGCAAGGGCGAAACCCTCGAGGACACCGCGCGCGTCTTCTCCCGGTACACCGAGGCCGTCGTGTGGCGCACCTACGGTCAGGACCGCATCGAGGCCCTCGCCGCGCACTCCACCGTCCCGGTGGTCAACGCGCTCACCGACACGTTCCACCCGTGCCAGGTGCTCGCCGACCTGCAGACCATCCGCGAACACAAGGGCAGCACCGCGGGCCTCTCCCTGGCCTACTTCGGCGACGGCGCCAACAACATGGCGCACTCGCTGATGCTCGGCGGCGTCACCGCCGGCATGCACGTCACGATCGCGTCCCCGGCCGAATTCGTCCCCGACCCGGGCATCGTGGCCGCCAGCTGTGTCCGCGCCGAGGAGACCGGCGGCAGCGTCACCCTCACCGACGACCCGCAGGCCGCCGCAACCGACGCCGACGTGCTCGTCACCGACACCTGGGTGTCGATGGGACAGGAGGACGACGGCCTCGACCGCGACTCGGTGTTCCGGCCGTTCCAGGTCGACGCCGAACTCCTGGCCCTGTCGAAACCCGACTCCATCGTGCTGCACTGCCTGCCCGCCTACCGCGGACGGGAGATCACCGCCGATGTCCTCGACGGACCCCGTGCGGTCGTGTGGGACGAAGCCGAGAACCGGCTGCACGCCCAGAAGGCGCTGCTCGTGTGGTTGCTCGAGCAGCGGGAGCACTGACCGTGAGCACCGCCGCGAGCCGACCCGAGGGAACGACGGACCGCCCCGCCGCATCCTCGGCCCCGACGCGCGCGGCGCGGCAGGCGCGGATCACCGCGCTCGTTTCGACCCGCGAGGTGCGCAGCCACACCGAACTGGCCGCGCTGCTCGCCGCCGAAGGCATCGAGGTGTCCACCGCGACCCTGTCGCGCGACCTCGAGGAACTCGGCGCGGTCAAGCTCCGCGCCGCCGACGGGGGAGCCGGGGTGTACGTCGTGCCCGAGGACGGCAGCCCCGTGCGCGGGGTGTCCGGAGGCACCGACCGATTGTCCCGTCTCCTGGGGGAATTGCTCGTCTCCACCGACCACAGCGGCAACATCGCGGTGCTGCGCACACCGCCCGGGGCAGCGCACTATCTGGCCAGTGCACTCGATCGGGCATCATTACCTGAGGTCGTCGGCACGATCGCCGGGGACGACACCATCGCGGTGATCGCCCGGGAGCCGACGACGGGGGCTGAACTGGCCGCCAAAATCGAATCACTCGCGTGAACTACCACCCATAGACGTCAGTCGAATCAAGAAGGAGCGCAAGAACAATGGCCGATCGCGTCGTACTCGCCTACTCGGGCGGGCTGGACACCTCCGTTGCCATCAGCTGGATCGGCAAGGAGACCGGCAAGGAGGTCGTCGCCGTCGCCATCGATCTCGGCCAGGGCGGCGAGGACATGGAGGTCGTGCGTCAGCGCGCCCTCGACTGCGGTGCCGTCGAATCCATCGTCGTCGACGCCAAGGACGAATTCGCCAACGAGTACTGCCTGCCCACCATCCAGGCCAACGCGCTCTACATGGACCGCTACCCGCTGGTGTCCGCGATCAGCCGTCCGCTGATCGTCAAGCACATCGTGCAGGCCGCCCGCGAGCACGGCGGCACCATCGTCTCGCACGGCTGCACCGGCAAGGGTAACGACCAGGTGCGCTTCGAGGTCGGCTTCGGCGCCCTCGCTCCCGACCTGCAGGTCATCGCCCCGGTGCGCGACTACGCGTGGACCCGCGAGAAGGCCATCGCGTTCGCCGGCGAGCACAACCTGCCGATCAACGTGACCAAGAAGTCGCCGTTCTCCATCGATCAGAACGTGTGGGGCCGCGCCGTCGAGACCGGCTTCCTCGAGGACCTGTGGAACGCCCCCACCAAGGACGTCTACGACTACACCGAGGACCCCACCCTCAACTGGCAGGCCCCCGACGAGCTGATCGTCACCTTCGAGGCCGGCCGCCCAGTCGCGATCGACGGCAAGCACGTCACCGTCCTCGAGGCCATCCAGCAGCTCAACAAGCGCGCCGGCGCGCAGGGCGTGGGCCGCCTCGACATGGTCGAGGACCGCCTCGTCGGCATCAAGAGCCGCGAGATCTACGAGGCGCCCGGCGCCATCGCCCTGATCACCGCGCACCAGGAACTCGAGCACGTCACCCTCGAGCGTGAACTCGGCCGCTACAAGCGGCGCGTCGAGGAGCGCTGGAGCGAGCTGGTGTACGACGGCCTGTGGTACTCGCCGCTCAAGACCGCTCTCGACGCCTTCATCAAGCACACGCAGGAACGCGTCACCGGCGACATCCGCATGGTGATGCACGGCGGACACATCACCGTCAACGGCCGCCGCAGCCCCGAGTCGCTGTACGACTTCAACCTCGCCACCTACGACGAGGGCGACAGCTTCGACCAGTCCAACGCCAAGGGCTTCGTGCAGATCCACGGCCTGTCGTCGAAGGTCGCCGCGAAGCGCGATCTGGGCCTGTAG
>Ga0182740_1000310_pt1 | contig 68162 bp, 63 predicted proteins | sample eDN5th37CKraftBY_FD_128872 | JGI IMG/M metagenome (GOLD analysis project Ga0182740, IMG submission 128872) | Enriched backyard soil microbial communities from Emeryville, California, USA - eDNA 5th pass 37_C Kraft BY (version 2) (version 2) | ecosystem: Environmental > Terrestrial > Soil >...
TGGTACGTGAGCTGGGTTCAGAACGTCGTGAGACAGTTCGGTCCCTATCTGCCGTGGGTGTCGGAGAATTGAGAGGATCTGTCCCTAGTACGAGAGGACCGGGATGGACGTACCTCTGGTGGAGCAGTTGTCGCGCCAGCGGCAGTGCTGCATAGCTATGTACGGACGGGATAACCGCTGAAAGCATCTAAGCGGGAAACCCACCTCAAAACGAGTTCTCCCCCGAGAGCCGTGGTAGACGACCACGTTGATAGGCCGGAAGTGTAAGCGCGGCGACGCGTTCAGCTAACCGGTACTAATCGCTCGATCGGCTTGATTGCTCTTGTCGTCAATGCCCACGCGGAAGCGGGGCGTCGATCAAGACAGAAAAGACCAAATGTTGCGGATGAGGTCCGCGGGCGCGACCCGCGGACCCGCATTCGCTTCGCTCATGCTTGCTTCAAACTGTCTTTCGCTGGTCTGGTGGTTTTGCGAGGATCCTGAACCCGATCCCATTCCGAACTCGGCCGTTAAAATCCTTTGCGCCGATGGTACTAAGTCTCAAGACTTGGGAGAGTAGGTCACTGCCAGGCCTGCTGAAGACAGTTTCTCAATCTTCACGATTTCAAAAAAAAGCCCGTCACGGTTTCGGCCGTGACGGGCTTTTTTGTTTTTTGCGCGCGAAAATTCTAGCGGCGATATTCGGGCAGGCGATTGAGCACGTCGGCGATCGGCCCCGCGGTCCAGGCTTGCGTTACGAAGTCCCTGTGACGCTCTTCTTCCGGGTTGCCGGCGATGAAGGCGACGGTGCCGGGCTTGATGCGGCCGTTGAGGTTGTCGGCGACGGGAATGCTCCGGCTTTTCAGCGCTTCCTTGAGCTCCTGATTGCGATAGCGCGTCGAGCCGAGATAGGCGCTGACGAAGAAGGCGGAGCGATCGCTCAGGATCCAGTCCCGGAACGTGTCGGTTTCGGCGTAAAGCGAATCGAGCATGACGATGCCCCTCAGCCGCTTGCCGATGCCGCCATTCTTCACGACCGCCGCGGCCGGGCCGTAGCCGCCGCTATAGCTGACGATGATGACGGGCATCCTGGCGAAAATGTTTTCCGCCCGCTGATCGCCATAGAGCTTGGCGAGATTGCGCGCGGCCTCCCGCAGATAGCGGGCGAAGCCGCCGGGCTGCCAGAAATTGCCGGCGCTCGAATCGGAGGCGTCTAATGCGAATTGCGGCGCGAGGAGCACGGCGTTCGAATAGGATTCGGTGATCTGCGCCGGCACCTGCTGCCGGCGAAGGATATCGCGGTTCAGCTCCGCGCCATGACCGTGGAAGAAGACGACGATCACGCCGGGCTTCTTGATGTTGAAGCCCTGCGGGATATGCATCAGCGTGCGCTGGTCGTTGAAGGTCGTTTCCGAATAGGCGCGGCCGCGCGCCGAATAATGCGTGCGGCGGCCGTTCTCGTCGGTAACGATGAAGGGACGGCCGCCCGGTGCCTTGCCGTCGTAGGGGAAAGGCCCCGCGAGAAATTCGACGACATCGGTGCGCGATTGCCTGAGACCAAGATTGGCATTGGCGCGGTTGATGGCGCCGGTCACAATGTCATTGGGCTTTTCGACGGAGGCAAAGGTGCGGACGTGATAGCTCACCCCGCGGCTTTCCTGACGGGTTTCATGATAGCTTTCCTGCGCCTGGCTTGTGGCCGGCGTCAGACAAGCAAAAATGCAAAGTGTGGCTGTGGCCACCGGCCGCCAGTCGACTTGCAATGCTCCACCCTCGATAGCTTTCCCGATGTTGCGGGAAAGGACTCCCCACGAGATTGAATCAACCCAATCAGTATGACTAAACGGTAAAGTCGGAAGACGACGATATCGTGGTATCGGCTGCGGCGGGAAGCCGCGGAATCTTAAGGGAAATGTGGCAACAAATGGCCTTTAGCGCCAATGGGCAAGAACAGGGCTTTCCAGCATGCCGCGTGGAATAAAGATCGCTGTGTTGATGATCGGGCTTGTCTTCGGCCCCCTGCTCACCGTGGTGGGCCCGGCGCGTGCCGATAGCGCCAATGCCAACGATACGGCGCGGCTTCTTGCCGGCCTGCCGCTCGCGCTCAACTCGCCGCTGGCGCGCTACGAAAACGATCCGGCGTGGAAACAGCATGCGCAGGCGTTCAACAGCGCCTGGAAGAAGCTCGATGACGGCCAGCTCAAGAGAGTGCGCGCGTGGTCGGAAGCGAACCTGAAAAATCCGCAGCAGACGCTGTTCTACACTTTCAGCGGCCCGGACTTTCTTTATGCGGACGCGTTCTTTCCGAAAGCCAGAACATATGTGCTCGCCGGCCTCGAAGCGGTCGGCAATATTCCCGAAATCAACGAGCGCACGCGCCATTCGCTCAGCGATTTGCGGGCTTCGATGAGCACGATTCTGAACATCAGTTTCTTCATCACCCGGCACATGCGCGAGCAATTGCATGACGGCACGCAGCTCACCGGCACGCTGCCGATTCTTTATGTGTTCCTGGCGCGCGCCGGTAAAGAGATCAAGGACGTTACCTTGATCCATCTCGAAAGTGACGGCTCAACGAAACCCGCCGACCGCTCGCTGCGCGGCCGCGCTTTCGGCAAGACTGGAAGCGGCGTGAAGATCGACTTTTCAGACGCCGACGGTACGCAACGCACGCTCTACTATTTCAGCACCGATCTTTCGGACCCCGGCGTGAAGACGACAGGTTTTTTGCCATTTTGCCAGAAGCTCGCGCCGGGCGACGCGTTTCTCAAGAGCGCGTCGTACCTCATGCATGGCGGCGCCTTCGACACGATCCGCGATTTTCTCGTCGCGAACAGCCGCACCATCGTGCAGGACGATTCCGGCATTCCGCTGCGGAGTTTCAAAGCGGGCGAATGGACGTTCCATCCGTTCGGCAACTATCTCCATCCGCTCGGGATTTTTCCCAATACGTATCAGCCGCGGCTCAAGGAAATGTTCGCGAAGGCCCCGAAGCTCGATTTCGGCGTCGGCTATCGCCATCGGCCGAACGAATCGAATCTGATGATCGCCACCCGCAACAGCGAAAAGGCCGGTCAGTAATTTACTTGCGGCGGCTGAGCCAGAAGAGCGGCGTGCCGAGAAGCGTAATGCCGATGCCGATCACGGCTCCGAGCCCGGCATAAAGGATGCTCGACCAGATCATCCAAAGCGCTGCAATTGAAAGCAAAATCGGCGGCAGCGGATAAAGCGGCATCTTGTAGGGCAGCGCGACGCCGCGCTGTCGGAAGACGATCACCGACAGCGCAACCAGCAGCAGAAAGAACCAGAACACCGGCGCGGTATAGGCGACCATCGCCTCGAAGCCTTCGCGGGTGAGGCCGCCGAATGTAATGAGCGCAAGCGCGATGACGCATTGCAAGAGAAGCGCATTCTTTGGCTTGTCGCCGCTCTCCTCCCAGACGCCGAACTTGCGCATGAACGGGAAGTCGCGGCCGACGGCATAGTAAGTGCGGGCGCCTGTGAAGATGGTGACGCTCAAGGTCGAGAGCGCGCAGACGCAGATCATAACGGCGAGCGCCGTCGCGCCGACTTCGCCGACGAAGCGGCGCATGACGTCGCTCGCAATCGCCTGGCTGTCGCGCAGGCCCTGCAGGCCGAGCGAGTGCAGATAAGCGTAATTGACCGCCAGATAGAGGACGATAACGGCGGCCGTCGCCATCAGCAGCGTGCGTACCATGTTGCGCGAAGCGTCTTTCAACTCGCCGCCGAGATAGGCCGCTTCGTTCCAGCCGCCGTAAGTCAGGAGCACGAATACTGCCGCGAGTCCGATCGAGCCGGTGAAATTCGATGCCGCGGCAGGAGCGGCTTCAGGTCCGGCGACGGCAATACCGGAGATAATGAGGATGAGCTTTGTGATGACGGTGAGCGATGTCAGGCCCCACTGTGTCCAGATTGTCTGCGGCGTGCCGAGGACGTTGAGGCTGGTGAGCGCGATGACAGCGATCGCAGCGTGAATCGCGGTGCTGTAGCTGCCGAAGGGGAGGATTACCGAAGCATATTCGCCATAGACAAACGCGACGGCGGCAATCGCGCCGGTCTGAATCACGGTGCCGCGCGCCCATGCGAACAAGAGCCCGACCGGCCTGCCATAGGCGAGCGTGAGATAACGGTATTCGCCGCCGGCATCGGGATTGGCGCTGCCCAGCTCGGCGTAGCACAGCGCGCCGACCAGCATGACGAGGCCGCCTAGCAGCCAGACGCCGTAAAACGCCGCATCGTTCGGCACATTCGCGGCGACGAGCGCGGGCGTTTTGAAGATGCCGATACCGACCACGACGCCGATCAAAAAAATCGCGCCGTCGATGACCGAAAGCGCGCGCAGGGGCCGGGAACCGGAAGGTTGCGGGGTGGCGGGCATTATCTCTGTCCGAAAGCGGGAATCGGGCGAGCGATAGCAGGATTGATACGGAAAATCTTGGCTTTTTGCCTTCCCAAGCGGGTTCACAATTGCTACATACGCCGCGCTCGCAACAGAATTTCGCACGGGGCAAGGCAGTCCCAGACCCGATGGGTCAGGGTGCCGAACAACGTGTTTCGGATTATCGCGGGGTGGAGCAGCCAAGGGCCGAGCGCGAGCGAGGCCGCCGGTCAAAGGGCCGGGCTGTTCGACAACGTGGAAGGATTATCGCGGGGTGGAGCAGCCCGGTAGCTCGTCAGGCTCATAACCTGAAGGTCATAGGTTCAAATCCTATCCCCGCAACCAAACTAACCCCGCTAGGTCAAAGACTTAGCGGGGTTTGTCTTTTTCGGTCCGTGTTGCAAAGGAACGCAACGCGAACCCGAAACATGTCAAAGGGTTACGGGCATTGCCGGCGATTCCGTGCAACACGGTTGCGACACGAAAATAGTGCGATGTTCGCTCAACGTTCGGCGGCCCTGGATTAAACGAGAATCCGCGCCAATCCGACTCGCAGCCGCATCAATCTTCGGCCACCTCGTTGGCTAAGGCGGGGTTGAACGTGTCGAACGTCGATTGAGGCTCTCGATAGAGCATGTTCAGACACTCGCTGTGCTCGAGGTAGCCGTCATACGCTTCCAGAGGAGGAGGAGGGTCGCCAAGATCTTTCCCGTCAGCGTCCTCGAAACGGAGATCGTCATCGCGCTCAATAATCCGACAGCCGTCCGGCAGTTCGGTTAGGATGGTCTTGCCATCTTTGAAATAGTAGAGAATGCCATCACCATCTTGGACCTTTTGCCTGATGCCGTCTCGCCACCATTCGTACACCGGGCCGCGCCCGAACTCATAAGACTCGATTAGTTCGATGACCGCTGGACCATTGTCGCGGTGTCGAACACCCGCTCGCCACCATTCGTATTGGCCATTAGAGGTCCTTCCTCCGACGACAGCTGGGCCATCTAAACGATCCAATACACCGAAGCGATACCAACTCCGATGTCTTTCTGGGCCATCATAGTCAGGGTAGACCTCGATCACAGCAGGTCCATCTTCTCGGTGTAGAACCCCGCAACTGTAATACTTCACCGTGCCGTCCGGCTCCGTCACAACATTTTTGACGGGAGGTGCCTGTGCGAATGAACTCTCGGCGAGCAGGAAGCCGCGCGGTGCCTTCGCTGAAATGCGCTTCTGGTATGGGGAAATATATAGCGTGGCTAAGTTTCGGCCGTTCGCATGCTTCACCTCATACATGTCGATCGGATGGGGCGAGACCGAAGATTGCATTGATCCGAGACGCTGATACGCGACCTTCGTTCCGTCAGCGGCTCTCAGGCGGCCGAGATAGGCTGTGCTTCCGAAAACCGTCCTGCATGGAATCGGGTTGGTAGCTGTAAACCCGAACTCACCTGTGCCATTTGGCATCTCGTCTGCATCGATGCCAGCCTGGCACACGGCATCCATCGCATCGAAGATTTCTTTTTGTTCTTGAAATGCCGGTGAGGACTGGAGTGCCTCCAGGACCGACCGTGGCTTTGGGCGGAGAAAATCGAATAGCCCCATCTCGGCGCCTCGTGTGGTCAAGCGTCTTTCACGAACCAGACTGTCTTCTCATTTGGCTTATTCTCTATGCGGCAACCGACCGATTTGGCGAACGTATAGCAAGCTGCTCGCGCATTTTCGTCCGGCTCACCGGGCGGGAACAGCTCGGCATAGACGTCATGATGAATACCGGCGCACTTACCGGGGGCCAGCGCAATCAAAGTTGTCCGCAATTCGTTCAGGCTCATGGCTCGCCTCTCCGGAGAAGAGGATAGCCGCGTGTACCGACTGTGCAAGCCTTCGGAACGCGCCGTTCCACTAACAGGTGGCATACGAAACGGCTGTCGCAAGCGTGCTCGATTCGTGAAGACTACGCCGCCGCGGTTGCCACCCCATCAAGTCTGACACGCACGGTGGCTACACCATTCCCGGCCGCCAGCGTCGCGATCCCGATCGGCGCCATGCCGGTACCGGGCAGCACCACCTGTTTGGCGGTGTCGTCCCAGGCGACTCGCGCGCCGGCCGCGATGACCGCGCTCACCAGCTTCGGCAACTCATAGACGCCCACGGTCGCGATCTCGACGCTCAAGCCTTCGGCCACGGTGGTGGCGGCGACGCCGAACAGGTTGCCGACCAGCACGCCCTGGCCGGAAGTCACGCCACCGGTTGGTGCCGCAACGGTGATCATGTCACCTCGCTGGATGAAGTTCTTCATCGGTCAAACTCCTTTCGTGGATTGAATCCGCACCTGGCTCACACGGCCGGATTGCGCAGCGGAGATGCGGCGTTCCAGATCGGCCAGCGCGGTCGCCATCTCGGCATCGGTCGCGTAGGACACGCGACGGCCTTCGACCTCGACAGTCCGCACGCCGGCGTAGCGCGCCTGCAAGAGCGCATCACGCCACGCCTCGAGTTGGACGATATCGGTCATCACGCACCCGCGTTTTGGTACCAGCCGCGCCAGTCGATGAAGCCTGCGCCGAAGTCGAGGATGACGCGCACCTCGACGCCATCCACGTCCCAGCCCGATTTCGACTCGACCTGCGGTCCCTCGCCACCGGCGAGGTAGGCATATTCAAGACCGTCGATTTCGGTGGCATCCGCAGCCACATACCAGCGCGTCGCACTGGACAGCCGCGGCTCTACCACCAGAGACAACGAGCCCGAGAACGGATTCACGTCGGCCGCCTTTGCCGCGGCGATCGTGGCAAGCCATTTCTCGGCCGTGGTCTCCTGCGCCGGCGGTACCAGCAGGTACTTGGGCGTCGCGCTGATGCGCTGGCCGGAAAGCCCGGTCTGGCTCCGCATTGCAAGCCGCGCGGCTGAAAGAGTCGCGTCTGCAATCGCACCGCCGGCCGCAGCCTTGTTTCCGTGGTCTGTGTGGAACAGTGTGTCGCTGTCCTCCATGGTCGGTCCATTGCCGCTGTTCGACTCCAGCAGATCGACGAGGGTCTTGGCCTCTGTCTCCGCAGCGGCTTGGCCCATGCGGCGCGACAGGTCGGCGAATGCGCCGAGGTCGTCATTGACGAGCACCTGGCGCGTGACGCCGATCTTGCGGGCGAAGGTCTCGACTTTGTAGGTCTCCTTGGCCTCGGCCATGGTGCCGGCTTGGATTTCGCCGTGCTCGTTGAGTTTTTCGAGCATCGGCGCTTCGCCGAGCATGATCTTGTTGACGGTACGAAAGTCGCGAGCCGTGGTCTGCCGGCCAAGGCGGCGGATACCGACTGGAGCCGCTTGATATGCGGCGCGTAACGTCCGGCCGATGGTGTCGCCGACGATCAGGCCGAAGTCGCTGGTGGTGTGTAGCGCGCGAGTGATGATCGCGGCCGGCGACAGTCCGGTCACCGGGTGGCCCCGTAGGATCAGCAACTCGCGCGCCATCTCGGCGCAGGTGGCGTAGGCGTAACGCCGCGGTGGTTCCGACAACTGGTGCTGTGGATTGATGCGGGCGTAGAGCGCTTCACCCATGTGGCGGACGAGCACCTGCGGATCGCCGTGGCTTTCAATCACCTCGACACGGGTCTGTTCGGTTCGCAGTGTGCCGCCGTCGCGGCGGGCGAGTTCGTCGAAGGCGGCACGCCGTGCCTCGTCGGCGCTTGCACCACGGTCGATCAGCCCGTCAATAAACTCCTGGCCAAGCCCGGCAATGCGGGCGACCGAGCGAATCTCGGCGTTGACCTGGGCGCGGTTCTGCACCGCGTCTGTGTTGTCGGCGGGCGTCGTTCTGGCCGCGTCGTCAGTATTGGTGTCTGTCTCGGGCATATTGCCTCCTGTGCGAACGGTTGCGCCGGGATCGGCCGGCGTCGGAACGAGGGAAATTTCGATCGGGGTCCAGGCGGTGGCGGTTCGCGTCCGCTCGCCGGTCGCGGGATCGGTGTCGTCGCGCCAGCGCTCGACCGTGTAACCAACCGACACATGGCGCAGGATGCCGGCTAGCACGTCCTGCCAGATCGGCTCGACTTCGGGCCGTGCGGAGAACTGCAAGGTTGCCGCGCCCTGTCGGCCATCGACATGGGCGTCCCGCACCGTGCCGAGCACGTCGCGGACAGCCGTCTGCCGGTGCGCGTCGAGCACCGAGGCGCCGATCAACCGCGAAAGATCGACAGCAGCGGGATCGAGCGACAGCCGTTCGATGTAACTGCCGGCCATGTCGCGTCGGCGTACAGGCGCGCCGCTTGACCAAACCACTTCGACTGTGCGGGCCTCCGCATTTGCGGTCTGCGGCGAGAGCGCGGCGCGGCGGACAAGGAGTTCAGGCATTGGCGCCCTCCATGTTGGTTTGATCGGCAGCCACGGTGGTGTCGAAGGACAGGCCAAGCCGTTCCTCGCGCGCACGGTCGGCGGCAATCGCCGCATCAACTTCCTCGATGTCGTAGCCGCGCTCGGCGATTGACTGGCTGCGGCTCTTAAGGCCGGCACGGATTTGCTCGATCTCGGCGCGGGCATCTTTGGCTGGGTCCACCCAGTCCCATTTCGGAGGCAACCAATCGCAGGCGAGATAGGGCGCGGGATCGCGGTCGAAATCGCGGGCCGGCAGCGAGCCTGAGAGCACCGCAAGCCGCACGAAGCGCTCCCACACCGGCCGGCAGAACTGGAACACAATGACCGTGTGCTGCAGTTGCTCGATGCGCCGGCGAAACTCGACCAAGCCGGCGCGGATCGACGAATAGGTGACGCCTTCGAGGTCGCCTGAGATCAGCTCGTATGGAAGCCCGAGCCCGCTTGCGACAGCGCGGATGTGGTTCTTGACGTAGGCGCCATAGTCGCCGGGGTCGGCCGGATCGGAGAACTGGATATCGGCGCCGGGCGGCAGTGGAATGAGGCTGCCCGGCTCCATGCCGACCTGCAGCACGCCGTTGACCGCGCCACCGCCATTAAGCCCGGCCACAGTGCCGTCCGGATCGCGGATGAAGCCGGTGAACAGCGCCGCGACCTTCGCCTTGACCAGCGCCGCGTCCTCGTACTGGTCGAGTTCATGTAGCCGCAGCAGCACCGGCGCGAGCCAGGTGATGCCGCGCAACTGCCCGGGCGCGAGCGCCTGGAACAGGTGAGCCATGTCGGATGCCGGCACTCGTACGGTATCGAGGGCCATCGGTGCGAGTGCGTCGCCAGGACGGTTGCGATAGCAGTGGTAGGCAACGCGTCGACCGGCGGCGTCGAACTCGATGCCGGCGCGAATGCGCACGCCATTGCCGATCTCGCGATGCAGGTCGGCCGGCACCTGTTCGCGGTCGAGCAATTCGATCCGCAAAGGTGGCTGGCTGTCACCAGCGTCTGCGACGCGTAGCCGAGCGAACGACTCGCCGCTCTCGACCATGGCCCGGAGCGCCAGCGCTTGCAGGCCATAGAAGTCCGTCAGGCCGTTCGCGTCGGCGCGATCGGTCCATCGCGCCCACAGCCGATGTAGTGCGTCGCGCACGTTGGTGTCGGGATGCGCCGAGCGTGGTTTGATGCCGGTGCCGACCGCATTGGCAATCAGCGCCTGCACCGCCGCGGCGACCCAGGAGTTGTTGCGCGCGTAGTAGCCAGCGCGGCGGGCCGCGACCGTAGCCCCCGCCAAGATCGCGGCGTTCAGCGACTCGACGCTCTTGGCGCCTTCCCAACGCCGACCGCCACCGGCCGCGTCAAATGCGCGGCGGCGGTCCAGCCCGAGCACGCGGCGGATGGCAGGCCACATGCCGCGTGTTGTGGGCCAATTGAAAGAGAAAAACTATTCAGACAATTTGGGAATAATCGCGAAGACCGGGAAATCTCTGATAGCCTCCGTAAGTCCGCTCTTAGCCTTGAACTACTACGACCAGTTCTGACGTTTCCGCCCCGTAACGAATGGTTGCTCAAACAAATACGAGGCACCGCGATGCGTATTTCTGCCGAGTGGGAGCCACACGAGTGCTGCTGGATGGCCTGGGTGGTTCACCGCGAATGGGACAGTGCGGCGGCACGCAACATCAAACGTGACCTCAGCGAGGTTATTCAAACGATAGCACAGTACGAACCGGTGCGCGTGCTGGCGCCGCGTGGGCCGACGCTGCGCGAGGCGAAGCGGGAGTTTGCTACATGCCCGAACATCACGGTGATTGCGGCGCCGGTCGACGATTTCTGGATGCGCGACATTGCGCCGACGTTCGCCCTGCGCGGCGACGGCGCGGTGCAGGAAGTCGTCGCTATCGACTGGAACTTCAACGGCTGGGGCAATACTGCCGATCGGCCTTCGAGGCCGGGAGACCGGCTTGCGAAGAAAGCGGCGTCGGTCTTCGGCGCGCCGCGAATTTCAACACTCTTCGTTGCCGAGGGCGGTGCTCTGGTCACGGACGGCCACGGCATGATGATCGCGACACGGAGTTGCCTCCTCAACCCGAATCGCAACCCGGTGCGCCGCGGCGTTGATCGCCAGCGGATCATCGAAGCGGAATTGGGCAGGCTCGGCATCCGAAAGGTGATCTGGCTGGAAGGTGACCCATGCGAGCCGATTACCAGCGGCCACACCGACGGCTATGTACTATGCGCACCGGACGGCGTGGTGCTGGTGGAGGAAATCGACGACAAGGACAGCGAGCCGCCGTTCTGGCGCGGGCATGACATCGCGTTGCTCGAAAATGCGCGCGATGCCGCCGGCCGCAGGCTCAAGGTCGTGCGTGTACTGGCGCCGCGGTGGCGATATTGGAAAAGGCAGTCCGAATACTTCGCGCCATGCTATCTCAACGCCTACGTTGCCAACGGCGCGGTGATCGGCGCCCGCTTTGGCGACGCGGACCGCGACGAAGCGGCACGCATGGTTCTTGCCAAGGCCTTTCCCGGGCGCGAAATTGTCATGCTGCGTATCGACGCCATCGCGAATGGCGGCGGCGGCGTGCATTGTGTGACGCAGGGAATGCCGAATGCCAGAACATGACCCCAGGCAATCAGCAATAATTCCCGATTTTTGTGGCGTTTCTGATGTCGATGAAATCCAGCGCCGATTTCATCGATCGGCAGAAGCCATCATGCTCAAGCATAATCTGGTGTTCGGTCATTTTGAGAAGAAAAGGTGCATGCGCATAACGGGGTTAGAACTATATCTACACTGCAACGCATGGGCCGACCCCAACACTGATAGATGTGATAAACAGAAGATGTCGAATACCTGGTACGTTCGTCGGAGGGGAAAGAATGCCAACACGTCAAGGATCGACATCACCGCTGGCAGTGCGGATCAGAATATCTATTGCGGTTTATTATTAAGGGGAGTTGATGGGACAGACGGATCGGGAAAGGCGATTAAGAAAATCCTCCGTGGATATGCACCAAGCAGGCGGGACTGGGAAGACAATGAAATTACTGTTCTTGACGAAATAGACGGCGCATCGGTTACGGATGGGCTGTTACGGCTTGAGCCTCGGGTTGAGCCTCACCAAGGCAAGCTGGCTTTCCAAAAACGCGTTGGGCTGGAGCATTCTCAGGATCCATGGGGTGATTGCTGGCTTGGTGTCATAGTAGACCAGTCATATACGTAATGCAGGCGTCTTATCGACAATCCCGCCCCGATTTTAGGCAGTCAATGACTTCGCGGCATTTGTCGGCTCCTTTTGTTTGACGGATAGATTGCTGTGATAGCATTTTTAATTTTTGCTGTGCCGTTTTATGACCTTGCTCGGCGGCTTTTCTCAGCCATTCGATTGCTCGTGCAGTATCTGCCGGCGCGCCAATCCAAGCTGTGCCCTCATAATAGGCATTTCCGAGATTAGTTTGTGCGTCTGCATCTCCCTGCTCAGCTGCTCGACAATACCAGGCAAATGCTCGCGTGTTTTCGTGAGCCTGTGCATACATCGTGCCCAAAAGATTCTGTGCCTTCCTGTTGTTTTGGTCCGCCGCCTTCCCGATCCAGTACTGGGCCTCGTGTCCGTCTTTGAAGAGTCCGAAAGACCCGGTTCTATATTGGATACCCAATGCGAGTTGCGCAGCCGGATAACCCGCCTCTGCGGCTTTGCGCAGACTACGGAGGCCTTGCAGCCACTGTTTATTCGCCAACAGTGATCGAGCGAGTTGGTAGGTGAGGCGGCTGCTATTTGGCCATTCGGACAAAGCTGCCTTACAGGCAGGAACGGCTAGCTCCGGTTTGATTTCGTTAAAGAGCACGGGTTCGGATACGCGCTGAAGATCAAGGTCGCTTGCAGCGTACTTGTCGCATTCTGTAACCGAAGGTTCTTGCGCTCGCGAGATGCACGAAAATGATAGTGCCAGACCAACGAAGCAGATCACGGGCAGAAAAAATCTCAACTCGCTTCTCGATCTAAAACTTTGGCCGAATATTACGTGTTCGTTCTGCATCTGACGCGGCTCGTTTGTCTGCCTCAGAGATCGCCAAACTCGAGAGGACTAGCGTCCACTTCCTTCTTTCGTTCTGCTGGACTTGCAACTTCAAATTTTCGTCGATTGACCATTCTACCGTTCGGCCAATTTCATAGCCCGCCGCCTTGGTCGGAATAGCACCGAACTGGTCTGCTACATACGCGATCATTTCATCCAATCCCGACTCGAAGGCTAGTTGTACCGATAGAAGGACCGGAGGATTTAGGGCGGCAGTGAATTCGAATTCGAGTTCAAACCGCTGCTCTTCGTTCTGAGTGCAGCTTAATCTTGTGCCCCGCCTGTTAGAAATCTCGTCAGGATCACTGCAATACGGGAGAACGCGGCCGAAGGCGTCAAGAGTGGGAGCTTGTGAAAGAGGTCGTATGTAATATCCATGGGAGATGATCGTCTGAATTATTTGGTCGTACGTCATGCCCGGCGATATTCCAATTAGGTCCCTCCTTGATGAAGTGAGATGAGGTTCTGCGTTCAGATTTCTAAGGTTTTGTCGAACAGCGTTTTTGTTCACATCTTCCATCTGCGGACTGCCAATTGTGATGGTAAAACCCGCGTTACTCGTTTGATCGTAATATCGCGTTTGTCTTTCAAGAGTGACCCGAATCCCATTCGGTAACTCCCAGATCAGAAGGCGATGCTCACGTTGTTTGTTTTCGGTGAGGCATTTCTGGTAATTATTATTTCGCTGGCTACGAAAAGGTTCGCAATCAAGAACCTTCGATAAGTCCTTCGGTGTGCCGCCATAACGATCCGTCACATTCTGGATCATCTCCAATGCTGTCGCGCCCGACGGGAAATCAAGCACAACCGAACTTATCGGTCGCGTCGGGAAATTCGGACTGAAATAAACCGTTAACCGACCCTCCGTGACGGCACAAGAAAGGCTCTGTCCGCGTCGCGCAAATTCAACGATCGCTTCTGGGGGAAATGCGAATACCTCACAACGTCCATCAGATCGCGCAATGTCTTTCATCCTTTGCATTATTCTTAAGGCTTCCACGTAAGTCATTCCCGGCGACAAACCAAGAAGATCATGCTTGCCGGTGCTGCTGCGTATCCTTTCAATTATTTTTGCCAACGATGCATCTGCTGCCTTGTTCAAAGGGCCGAGCGGCCACGTTATGGGCTGATTTGGGTCGCTGCTGGCACGTGGTGCAGTCATCGCAGCATCATTCGTAGTCGCTTGATAGCCAGCTACAGGCGCTCTCGTGGACGAAGGTGCTTGCGAGTTGACGGTGTTGGATGAGCGCCCAGCCGCGAGAGCACTCGCCGGGCAACGCAAATATTGCGAAGGGGGGTATTTCCCTTCTGTAATGGATAAGGTGCCGTCACCTACGATTAGTCGATATATGCGTTTCTTGTAACCGGGTTTGCTTCCTGCCTCCCCATCGTCGTAATAGCGATCGGTGATTCGAAATTCATTGGGTCCAATCTTTTGGACCGAAAGGTTCGTTACAGTTTCCTCCTCAAGGTAACCGCCATTGAACTCCACCTTTTTTGTGCCTTGGAAGACGATGACGTTCCCGACGACCCTATTGGGATCACGTCCATATGAAGCGCAACTTTCATCGGTCAGCTTCGGTCGCGAGGCATCGAAGGAAGCCCAGACTCCCGTGACCGGATATTGATCCGCGAGCGATGAGGTAGATAGAACTGCGCCCACCACTATCACGGCAGCTGTTGTCAGGAGCCTCATTCGCCCTGTCCACAGTCTAATAGGACCGACTCATTGCCCGTTGGCCCTTCAACCACATCGCCCGTATTGCACCATGGAAGCGGTCGGCCGCACACACTTGCCCTGCTGGCCGTGTGTGGCCAAGCTGCTACCGAAGCATTATCACCCAGTAAAATCGGCCCATCAACCTCCTCCCTAAGGTTCAACTTGGAAGCAGGTCGAGCCAATCGTTGACCCCATTCCGGGACTACCCCAATTCATGACGTCATCCGGCGTCGTAACTGATTGCGCGACGCGGCCAACATCATCATCCCATCCACTTGGACCGGATGACTTGCCGTGCGCGCCCGTTCGTCTGAATCGTGCCGAGGGGCGATCCCTTGCGCGCCGACCCACCCAGCGCCTCAGCGTCCTTGTTAAGCTGCAGCCCCATGCTGATCAACCCGTGCAGCGCAGCCATGGAATAGACGGTGGTATCGAGCACCTCGTTGCGCTCACCCTCCCGGCGCGGTTGCCACAGTCGGATCGGTCGTCCTCGCTCGAACCGGGTCACCACGCGCTCAGCCGTCAGCTGACGGAAGAACTCTGCGTCGCGCTCAGCCGGGAAGTGCAGGTAACCTGGGCCGGGCTGGCCGAGGCGGAGGCGTGCGAACAGGGCATCCTTGGCGGCATCAACTCCGATCACGAACAGCGGCACCTTGCCCCTAGTGCGGGTCGGTCGGCGCGGCCAGAGCGGAATGCCGGGACCGCCGCGGCCCTTGATCGCCCAGATGCGTCGGTGGAGCCGCGTGCGGCAGTATTCATAGGCCGCCTTGGTGTGCTGACCGCCAGTGTCCACCGCGACAGCGCGGATGGTCATGTCGGCAATCGCGCGCGTATGGGGATAGGTCGCCTGCAGCGCAGCATCGAGATCGGACCAGACGCGCGGTCCGGACGGGTCGCCCCAGATCACGCGGTATTCGATCGACCAGGCCTCCTCGTCGCGGCCCCAGCCGATGACGTGCAGCTCGATGCGGTCGCCCTGCACATCAACGCCCGCAGTGAGCAGCGCGAGGCCCTCGGGCAGCACCGCGCCCCAGTCCTCGCGCCGCGCCATCAGCGGATCGGTCTCGATAACCTCGCTGGCTTGGTCCTCCCAGGTTTCGGCGAGCTTGGTGTTGGTCCAAACCTGCAGGCGCGGCGGATCGCGGTAGACCTGCCCATGCTCGACCGCAATTTCGGCCCATGTTTCGAACGGCGAATAGAGGCTCGAAAGGTGGAAGCCTGCGGTCTTGCCATCGCCGGGCTGCGTCGCGCGCCAGCGGCCGGATGCGAGCAATGCCGGCTTCTGGTGCTCCTCATGCACGGCGCCGCATTCCGGGCAGACGCGGTGCGCGAGATCGCGCCGGCCCTCAGGCCACTGGATCTGCGCCCACATGATCGGGGCGATGCTGCCGCAGTCCGGGCAGCGCACTTCATAGACACGCTTGTCGCTTTCATCGTACGCGGCTTCAATCCGCGAGAAGCCCTTGAGCGTTGGCGTCGAGACCATGACGATCTTGCGTCGGCCGCGGAACGTGACGGTGCGCTGAATTGCGAGCGCCACCGGATCGCCCTCGCCCGACACGTCGGCTGGATAGGCATCCACCTCATCAAGGAACAGATAGCGCGCCGGCGTCGAGCGCAGGCCGACGCCCGATGCCGCACCGACCATGACAAGCTGCCCGCCGGGAAAAAGCTTGCGGAATTGGCTGTTGCCTGGCTCCTTCTTGCCGGGCTCGACCACGCGTTCGCGCAGCGCCGGCGAGGCCGCGATCATTGGATCGACGCGTGTCGAGGTGTTGCGGCGGACCGCATCCATGGTCGGCTGCACCATGAGCATGAGGCCAGGAGCGTGATGGATGACGTAGCCCAGGAAATTCAGGCCAGCCTCGGTGCCGCCGAGCTGCGCGCCTTTGACAAACACAACTCGTTCGGTTGGATCATTCGCAGACAGGCAGTCCATGATTTCGCGCAAGTAGGGCGTGCGAGACGTGCGCCAGCGCCCAGGCTCGGCCGAGAGGTCGGGCAGCACGCGGTGCTCATCCGACCATTGCGAGACGGTCAGCGCCGGTTCGGGCGCAGCTCCGTCGCGCCATATGTCGTCTACCCAAATCGCCACGTCATTCATCGGTAAGCACCTGCAATGGCGTGCGGGCAAGGTCGAGCAAATGCTCACGCATGAAGCGGTCGAGCGCCGTAAACGTGCGCGCAGGATCGGCGCCGAGCTCGGCGGCAAGCTGTGGCGCGGTGCGGGCCACCCAGGCCGTGTGGGCGTCGCGCTCGCGCCTGGCGCGGGCGAATACTGCCGACTTCACCTCGGCGCGGCTCACCAGATCGCCGCGTTCCTTGTCGAGAGCGAGCCGCGCGCGCTGGATTTTGAGGATTTCATGCAGGCGCTTGGCTTCGGCCAGGGTCGGCGCACCGGCCGGCGCCTGGCTGCCACCCTTGTTGCGGCGGTCGGCATCGAGATTGTCCTCCATCCATTGCAGGCCGGCTTCGACCTCGATGCGGCCGTCCTGCCGTACCGGCAGGCCTTGCCCGATCAATTGCGAGATACGGCCGCGCGTGAGCCCGACACGCGCGGCAAACTCGGCCTTCGTGGTGACGCCTGGCGCGGTCGTTAGTTTAGGCATTTCGCGCTCCGTAGAATCGCGAACGGTCGCGCCATTGCCCCCCGCATACAAAATCGCCCAACAGGAACCATTGCGTGCGGAAGATTCCCGATTGCTCCTGGCTCACTTGGCACGTCGCTTGCCGCCGTCGCTTGCTCCACCTCCGCGCGGTGACGCACCGGTGACGCAGGAGTGAGGGCGAAGACGACCTAAGTGTTTGATAGTGTTGAGATGACGCACCACCCAGCGAACCGTTTTCTATGGAGGGGAAAGAGAATGGCTCATTCACCGCCGCGCAGTGCGTTCCCATCGTATCGCAATGGTTTGGGGGTTGGTGCGTCATCTCAACACTCTCAATGGGTTAGCTCGATTTTCGCGTCACCCTTGCGTCACCCATGCGTCACCACACCGAGGCGGGCGGTGCATGGCGGACGATGGTGAGGCCGAGGAACTGGCGACCGTTCTTGTTGCGGCGGTGCTCGACGCCATTGGCGTTTGCCTGCACGCGCTGCACGAAGCCATTGATGGCCGGGAGCTTGTCGTGCTTGAAGCCCTCGGCAATCGCCCACGCGCGAAACTCGTCGTAGGCGCCACGCGTCGCGAGGTTCGGATACCCGTTGACGATCGGCTTGACCTCGACACACTCGTCGAGCCACGCGAGCACAGGGTCGGCGCCGAATATCCAGTCGGCGAGCGCCTGCTTGCACGAGGCGGGAATGGTGAAGCTGCGCTGTCGGATGAGTCGGGAAGCGCCTGCGACGGCCCATGCGAGCAACAGGTCGGGCTCCTCCTGGGCGATGCGCTTGCCGATGTTCTCAACACGCTCATCGATCGGGATCAAGCGATTGAAAGGGATCACCAGCAGTCTGCGTTGCACGCCCCGATCCATGCCGCCCTGGAAAGGCGGCAGGTTGTTGGTCGCGAACAGATTCTGCGCCACTGAGCGAAACTCAACCCGACTCTTGTAGACATCGCGGCCTTGGACCGGCTCGCCGGTTACAACAGACTTGAACGTGTCGGATGCAATGGCGGTGGCGGACAGTTCATCGGTCGCATTGAGAAGCTTGCCTACGAGGCCGATGATATGTCGTTCGTCGCCCATGCGGCCCGCCGGCACCGAGCAGATGGCGTTGGGCGGTAGCAAGCCGCGGGCGAGATTAAGCACCTGGCTCTTGCCATTCTCGGCTCTTTGTCCGACCAGGATCACCGCACGCGGCTGCATCAGCTGCGTGGCGTAGCCGAGTGCGGCCGAGCCGCAGATTTCGGCCAGCAACGTGACCTTCTCGCTGGCCTCGGCATCGCCCCGGAAGATGCCATCGAGCAGCCGGAACAGCAGCGAATCGCTCGGCGGCTGACCTGACGTGGCGACCTGCCAGTGGCCGGGCAGGGTATGGCGGCAGCGGTGGTCGGGATGGTGCTTTTCGAGCATCGCGTTGCCGTCCTGGGCAAAGCGGATGAAGCCTGAGGCGCAGTTGATGCCGGTCGGCAGGCACTCGAAGAATTTCGGCTCGGCACACAGCGTTCCGCATTCATTCAAGATGGAGTCGATGCGGCTCTTGCTGAGTTTGACGCAGGCGGGATCGCCTGCCGGCGTCAGAAATCCCGCGCCGTCATATCGGTGCGTAGCCATCCGCCGCGCGTAGTCCGGGATGTCCTCCCAATTGGTCTTGGCGTAGCGCCAGAACGCTCCTTCGGCATAGACGATGCGCCCAAAGCATTCGGTCAAATCCTCGCGCACGCGTTTGGCAATCTCAACATCTGAGCCGATTTCCAGCCGGGCTCTATGCTGCGATTGCGCTTCCTCGGCAATGGAAACGGCGCGGCCGATCAGGTTGCGAACGGCTTCCGCCCCTTGCTCCACCAGGACATCGTTGAAGTCCTTGCCTTGGGGTGGAGTCGCGATCCAGACAGCGTGCCCCTGCTGGAACAGCTTTGCGCTGGCGGTGCCGATCTGGCGTTCGGCCTTGCTGCCGGGCGGGTCGCCGTCTCGGGCAATGACAACCGCTGCATCCTTCGGAACCGATGCGCGGCCGATGTTGGAGATGCCAAGGCATGCCCACGTCTCACGGCCGGTCGCCTGCCAGATCGAGAGCGCCGTCTCGACGCCCTCGCAGAGGATTACTGGCGCAGTACCGGGCAGTCGAACCGATGCGCGTTCGGACCAGCCGTCGACCGCCTTGTTGGTACGTTTGACGACATCGACCGGAGCTTTCTGGCCATCCTCTGTGAGATAGATCTGCTGGGTTGCGAGCACCGTGCCATCATCGGTGGTTGCGAGCGCCACGAGGGCGCCATACTGCCCGGCAGCGAAGCGGCGATAGCAAATGCAGTCGGGCGGCATCACAGTGATGCCACGGCGCCGCAGGTAGGCCTGCACGCGGGTGCCGACGATTCCCTCGCTGCGGGCGACGATCTCCGCGACCTTGTCGGCGTCGGTTTTCTTTGCTGGCGCGGCTTGCTGCTCTGCATATTTAGGCAGGCCCAACCACTCTCGCGCCCAATCGCAGGCATCGCCGTTGGCAACGCCATGCCGATGCCGGATCAGCTCGAGCCCGTCGCCGCCAACACCGTGCTCATGGTCGAACCACTTGCCGACGTTAGCACCCTCAATTTCGACCGCCACGCTGCCCTTGTTGCCGAAACGCAGCTGCGTCGCCGTGGACAGCGCGCGATTCGGCTCGCCCAAAAGGGCGCGCGCCAGGTCAACAATCCTGGCGTTGAGCCTCGCGGCAATGTCGGCAACGGAAAGCTCGGCCATGGATCAGTACCCGGCGGTCCATGACGCGAATGCGTCCTCCTCCATCGCGGTTGGATCGTATGACCGCAGATGGAAATGCTGCTCGCCAAAATAGACCAGCGGGGCGATACGACGCGGATCGCGCGATGGTGGAGCTAGATAGTAAAGCCGGTCATCCAGGCTGCTGCGCAGTTGGTCGAGTGCAGTAACGGCCCGCATCGCATCGCGGCCGACCTTGGACGTCACGGCGGAAGTGCGCAGCAACCAGCTGAGCGAACAGCGCACGTCCTTCAGCAGGTTGCCGAGATGCATGTGGTCATCGATCGTCAACGGTGGCAGGCGCGTCGTCATCACACGCCCTCCTGCTTCCTGATCCACTCAAGCAGCGTGCTCTTGCGCGCGCAGATGATCGCGCCGATGCGAAACACCGGCATACGGAGCTTGGCGTCCGTCGCGTAGTAGTAAATTTTGCGGCGATGCTTTGCGCTGCCGAAAACAAATTCCGCGATCTCATCGGCGCCGCGCAGGAGATCGTTGGCAAGCGTTGGACACACCTCTCCTGTGGCGGGTCCAGCCCGCGCGGCTCTTGGATCATTTCAGGCTCCTATCGCTTGCGACGACGCTTCGTGCCGCCGTCAGGCAAACCGTCCTCCAAGTCCGTGACGACCTGCTCTGACGCGGATTGGAGAGCCAATTTTGCGCGAGCTTCGACGTGATCGAGATTCACGACTGCAAGTGAACGCATGTCCCGATTTGCCGCATACGCCGCGAGCTGCGACAGCCGGATGATGTCACTGGCGAATGACGGCCGGTCCGGATCGTAAAACTTGACGCCTGATTTCGCGCCGGGGAGAGGTGATCCACGTTCGGACGACGCGATCAACTCGACCGGGCCTTGATGCAGCACGAGCAGCGCGGTCTCGTCCTTGAAGGCGTGCAGGTTCTTGCAGTGCTGCGCGGCAATCTCGTGAGGGATGCCCAGCCGGACCAACTCGGCGAATGTTCCGAGGGCGATTGCCTCCCGAAACGAGAACGATCGTCGTTTGCCGTTTACCGGGGCTTCTTCCGGATCGAAATAGCCGCGGGCCACCCAAGCATTGAATTGCGTGCGGGTGATCCCAGCCGCTGCACACAGCTGGTGGACATCGAGGCGGTCGCTCATGATTTCCTCCGTTGACGCTCCGCATACGCTTTTATATAACCGACCGTAGGCGGTGCGTCAACGCTTTTGGAATGGCGAAATTCAGGCCTTCCAGGTGGCGCGCACGAATGGCAATGTCGCACACAAGCTATTGAAGTTACACGGATATCTTTCTTGGCCACGATCAAAAAGCGCATTTTGCCCTCGGGCTTGACCCGCTGGCAGGTCGATTTCGCCGATGCTGGCGGGACGCGCCGGGCCAAGCTGTTTGAGCGGCGCAAGGAGGCCGACCAGTTCCTGATCAAGGTCCGGCCCCAGGTCCTGGCCGGCACCTACGTCCACGATTCCGTCTCGATCACCGTGGGCGAGGCGGCGGACGCATGGCTCGCCCATTGCCGCGTGCGGCGCGACGCCGGTCGGCGGATGGAGCGGACCACCTACGTCGGCTACGAGGGCTACGTCCGGTGCCACATCAAGGACCCCAAGGTCGGCATCGGCGACATGAAGCTATCGCGACTGAGCCGCAAGGCAGTGAACGATTTCCGTGACCGCCTGCTCACCGCAGGCCGGTCCGAGATGATCACCCGGAAAATCCTCGGCGCGCTTCGCCTGGTCCTCAATCACGCCATCGACAACGGGCAAGTGCATGCGAACGCCGCGCAGGGCGTGCGCGTGCTGCGATCAAGCCGTCTCGACTACAAGGTTTCGGTCCCGGCAAAGCAGGACGTGAAAAGCCTGATCGACGACTCGACCGGTCGGCTGCGCGCAATGCTGGTCGTGAGCGCCCTGTGCGGCCTGCGTGCTTCCGAGACGCGCGGTCTGCGGTGGGCCGACGTCGATTTCACCAACGGTTTCCTTCACGTGCGCCAGCGTGCCGATTTCTATTGCATGCTCGGCGAACCAAAATCGGCCGCGGGCCACCGGTCGGTGCCGGCAGGGCCATTCGTGCTCAACACCCTGAAGGAGTGGAAGCTCGCGTGCCCGAAGGGCGATCTCGATCTAGTGTTTCCGTCGAGCGATGGATCAGTTTCCGATCACGCCAACACCGTGCGGCGGCACTTCAAGCCGCTCTGCGAGAAACTGAAGATCAAACTGCGCTGGCACGATATGCGGCATTTCGCAGTATCGCTCTGGATCGAGCAGGGATTCTCGATCAAGGAGGTGATGACCTTCGCCGGTCACGCCTCGGTGCAGATGACGATGGAGCGCTACGGGCACCTATTCCCGACGCCCGATCACCAGCACGCGATGGCGCAGGTTGAGCAGCGCGTGTTTGGCTAATTACCGCCCCTCTCAAACGAGTTACACTTGCAGCCTTCTGGGCTGGAGGGGATGTGCAATGCTGCTGACCCGCGAAAATCTAATCACGCGCCTTCGCGAGCATCTTGGCGGCTGCCGCCAAATAGACGTTGCGGTAGCCTGGGCAGCCGACTGTGATGCGCTGGAAGCGTTGTGTGATTTTGCTGCCAGCAATTCCTTGCGGGCAATAATCGGCATTTGGGGGAATGCGACCCATCCGAACGCTCTCCGCCGCGTTCAGAGATGCGGGCAGCTCCGGATCGCAACAGGCGTTGAAGGTCTATTTCACCCGAAATTCTACCTTTTTCATCGTTCCAATGGTCGGATTGGCTGGATCGGCAGCGCCAATCTTACGCACGGCGGATTTGGGCAGAACGAAGAACTTGTCTACGAGTTCTCAGACGAGAATGGGACGGCAGCCGAATGGTTCGATCAATGTTGGAATTCGCTCGGCGACGATGAAGATTCCAAGAACGCCCTCGACGAATACGAGCGCAGATGGAAGCCGCCCGCCCCACCGCCGCGCAGCCCCCAGCCGCATGAGCGTGAGGTAGCTGAGGGTGAAATCTATGAAATGGCAGGCGGTCTTGGAGATTGGGATTCCTATGCCGCGGCAATTGTTGAGGCAGATGAGTATTGGGCCGTTCAATGGGATCGGGAAGCACCCGTTACCGGCGAAACCGAGAGTTGGTTGAGCACGATTATGCTGGGCCAGGCTGTCGTACGCCGTCCGGATTGGAGTGACCTATCCAGAGAAGATTTCCATTTGCTGCTCGGTCGGGCGCGCTATGGACTGCTCGGTTCGATGGGTGGCGCAGGCCGTGCAAATAATGTGTTCAATGAAGCAACACCTGCCAACGTTAAAATTCGCCGCACGATCCGAGCTGCGTTGCAGCCCGTAATCGACGCTACCGACGCCAACTTTGCGGAGGCCGCCTGCGCGTTCATCACTGCGTTGAACAGCATTGATGGCTTCGGTGGAGCTATTGCGACGCGATTGTTAGCACTGGCGCGGCCGGATCGTGCAATCTCTGTCAACAACGGTTCGCGTACAAGGCTGGCTGAACTGACTGGATTACCGGAAAACAGCCTCGCGCATGCTCCCCATGGGCGCGCAAGGTCGTACATGGACTTGCTTCGTTGGTTTGAGCAGCGAGACTGGTACACTAATCCAACGCCGCGAAATGCGCGTGAGAGGCTACTGGCAGGAGCGCGAGCAGCAATCTTTGATTGTTTCGTGTACGACCCGGATGAATGAACCAGGATGCATCCGAAAGTAGATCGTAGGCGTGAGCACTCGGACATCGCGTTGCGATTCCGTTGTTGCGACACGGCTGCGACATGGGCGAGCCAAAATCGGCGAAGCCTTTGACATCACAAACGGAATTGAACAGTCTGACCGGCCTCATAACCTGAAGGTCGCAGGTTCAAATCCTGCCCCCGCAACCAAATCACGCCGCCTGGGAAACCGGGCGGCGTTTTTATTTGCCGGATTGCCGGTCGGTGCGCGCTTCGAGCGGCAGGCTGCCGAACAGCGACGGCTCGTCGGATAACCGCGCCCCTTCGATGGTGAGCAGCTTGAGCTTGGTCCTGACGCCGCCCGAACCCGAATAGCCGCCCGGGCGGCCGTGCGCCGCGAGCACCCGGTGACAGGGGATCACGATCGGAATCGGATTTTCGCCGAGCGCCTGGCCGACGTCGCGGGCGGCCTGCGGCTCCTTGCCGAGCCGCTTCGCGATTTCGCCATAGGTCATCGTTTCGCCGGGCTGCAAGGCGGAGATGATCTCGTAAACCTGCCGGTTGAATTCGGGCAGTGTTTTGATGTCGAGCTTGGCTCGCGAGAAATCGGCGGGCTTGCCGTCGAGCAGAGCAACTATGTTTTCGATGGTCGTTGCGACATTGGCCGGAGGGGGCGCTTCGGTTGCGTCACGAAAACGTTTGTGCAGACGTGCGCGCGTGCGCCCTTCGGTCGCTTCGGGCAGCTGGACGCCGACGATGCCGTGCTCGCCCCAGATGATGCCGCACGGGCCGATCGCAGTTTCAAAAATCGCGAAGTTCGATTTTATCATTTCCAGTAGTCGTGCTCGATTGCTTCCTTTAGCGCAACCGCGTTGGCAGTTGCAAAGCCCTGCGCCGTATTGTCGAAAACGCACCAGACATCGGCGGCGCCTTCGCTGGCGACGATCAATTCGCCTGATAACTGCTCGAAATAAGCCGGCGGATAATCCGGCCGGTAAACTCGTGGCGATCCGTGTAAACGATAATAAACCAAGCCGCTCCAGCCACCCGATTTCGCCACGCCGGAAGGTTTTGCCGGATCGACCTCTACGCGCGCAATTTTCCGGCTTTTCAATTCCCGCGCCACATTCGCATCGAACCGGCTCGTATGGCGCGGTTCGAGCGCAATGCCGCCCATGAAGTTGCGGCGTTACGCGGCCCTGCGGCTGGCGAGAAATTCACCCATGCGGCCGAGCGCTTTTTGGATGTTCGGCGTGGAGTTCGCATAGGAAATCCGCATATAGCCCTCGCCGAGAATGCCAAAATCGGGCCCGCCGGTAGTGGCGACGCCGGTTTCTTCCAGCAGCGTGGAGGCGAGCGCTTTTGCCTTCCAGCCGGTCTCCTTGATGTTCGGGAAAGCGTAGAAGGCGCCTTTTGGCGTGCGACAGGAAACGCCGGGCAGCTTGTTCAATTCCTCGACGACGACCTTGCGGCGCTTGTCGAACTCGGCGGCCATTTTCGCGACGGCATCCTGCGGGCCGGTGAGCGCGGCGATCGCCGCATATTGCGCTGGCGCATTGACGCAGGAGTAGCTGTTGACCGCGAGCTTGCGAGCATATTCGTAAAGTTTGCCGGGCCATACAGAATAGCCCATGCGCCAGCCGGTCATGGCGTAGGTCTTCGACCAGCCGTTCAACATCACGAGGCGGTCGCGGATCGACGGATAGGAGAGCAGGCAGACATGCTGCTCGCCGTCATAGACGAGTTGATCGTAGATCTCGTCCGACAGGATCGCGACATTGGGATGTTTCTCGAGGCCGGCGACGAGCTTGTCGACTTCCGACTTCGGGGTGACGCCGCCGGTCGGGTTCGCCGGTGAATTGAGAATGAGAAGGCGCGTCTTCGGCGTGATCAGCCGCAGCGTTTCTTCCGCCGAAAAGGCGAAACCGTTTTCCTCGCGGATCGGCACCGGAATCGGCTTTGCGCCAGTGAATTCGATCATCGAACGATAGATCGGAAAACCGGGATCGGGGTAGAGAATGTCCGCGCCGGGTTCGCCGAACATCAAAATCGTCTCGAACATCGTTACTTTGCCGCCGGGCACGATCATCACGCGGTCGGGGGAGACCTCGACGCTATAGCGCTTATGCAGGTCGGCAGCGACAGCTTCGCGGAGCGGCAGAATGCCGACCGACGGCGTGTAGCCGTGGTGGCCGTCGCGCAGCGCCTTGATCGCGGCTTCGACGATATGTTTCGGCGTCGGGAAATCCGGCTGGCCGATGCCGAGATTGATGATATCGCGGCCCTGAGCCGCCAGTTCCGTTGCGCGCGCGAGCACGGCGAATGCATTTTCCTCGCCGATCCGGTCGAATGCCGCCACCGTTTGCAACGCCATTGCTCTGCCTTTCGCGCCCGTTGATTTCGCCCTGACTTTAGGCGCATGAATTATGCAAAATCAAATCCAGATCGCCGGGGAGGATTGGAATGCTCGACAGCACCCACAAACCGAAGCGGAAGCTGCGCTCCCAGCTCTGGTTCGATAATCCCGACAATCCGGGCATGACCGCGCTTTATCTCGAGCGCTACCTCAATTTCGGGTTGACGCTCGATGAGTTGCGCGGCGGAAAACCGATCATCGGCATCGCGCAGACGGGCTCTGATCTTTCGCCCTGCAACCGGCATCACCTTGAGCTCGCACATCGCGTTCGCGAGGGCATCCGCGAAGCGGGCGGCGTTGCGTTCGAATTTCCGACGCATCCCATTCAGGAAACGGGAAAGCGCCCGACCGCAGCGCTCGACCGCAATCTTGCCTATCTCGGCCTCGTCGAAGTGCTCTACGGCTATCCGCTGGACGGCGTGGTGCTGACGACCGGCTGCGACAAGACGACGCCCGCCTGCATCATGGCGGCGGCGACGGTGAATATTCCGGCGATCGTGCTTTCCGGCGGGCCGATGCTCAACGGCTGGTTCAGGGGTGAGCGTACGGGCTCGGGCACCATTGTGTGGAAGGCGCGCGAGATGCTGGCGGCCGGCGAGATCGACTATGACGGCTTTCTCAAGCTGGTCGCGTCGTCCGCGCCGTCGGCGGGACATTGCAACACCATGGGCACGGCTTCGACGATGAATGCGCTCGCCGAAGCGCTCGGCATGTCGCTGCCGGGCTGCGCGGCGATCCCGGCGCCGTATCGCGAGCGCGGACAAATCGCATATGAGACGGGCAAGCGCATCGTCGAGATGGTGGACGAGGATCTGAAACCTTCCGACATTCTCACGCGCGAGGCGTTCGAGAATACGATTGTCGTCAATTCCGCAATCGGCGGCTCGACCAATGCGCCGATCCACACCAATGCGATCGCGCGCCATATCGGCGTGCCGCTTACGGTCGACGACTGGCAGCGGGTCGGTCATAAAATTCCGCTGCTCGTGAACATGCAGCCGGCGGGCCAGTATCTTGGCGAAGAATTTCATCGTGCGGGCGGCGTGCCGGCGGTGGTGGCCGAATTGATCAAGGCCGGAAAAATTCACGAGCGGGCGAAAACGGTGAACGGCAAAAGCATCGGCGAGAATTGCAAAGGGCGATTGTCGTGGGATCGCGATGTCATCCGTGAATACGGCACGCCATTGGTGAAGGATGCCGGTTTCATCGTGCTGCGCGGCAATCTGTTCGACAACGCGATCATGAAAACGAGCGTGATTTCGAAAGAGTTTCGCGACCGCTATCTTTCCGATCCCAAAAACCCCGAGGCCTTCGAGGGCCGTGCCATCGTGTTCGAGGGGCCCGAGGACTATCATCACCGTATCGATGATCCTGCGCTCAAGATCGACGAGCATTGTATGCTGTTCATTCGCGGCACCGGGCCGATCGGCTATCCGGGCGGCGCGGAGGTGGTGAACATGCAACCGCCGGCGGCGCTCATTAAGCGCGGGATCAAGTCGCTGCCCTGCATCGGCGACGGGCGGCAGTCGGGCACATCGGGTTCGCCATCGATCCTGAATGCTTCGCCGGAAGCCGCAGCCGGCGGCGGCTTGTCACTTTTGCAGACGGGCGACCGCGTCCAGATCGATCTCAAAAAAGGCGAGGCGAACATCCTGATTTCCGCCGAGGAGCTTGCCTCGCGCCGCACAGCACTCGCCAGGAATGGCGGCTTCCCTATGCCGGCTAGCCAGACGCCGTGGCAGGAAATCCAGCGCGGCATGGTCGAGCAATTCGACGAGGGCATGGTGCTGAAGCCCGCGGTCAAATATCAGCGCGTCGCGCAGACAGCAGGAATACCGAGAGACAACCACTAAGGAAAATCGCTCATGGCAAGTATTGCGGAAAAGCGCGCGACCTTTCACGCGCTGCATAAAAGCGGCTGTTTCGTCATTCCGAATCCGTGGGACATCGGCAGCGCGCGCTGGCTGCAGGGCATGGGCTTCAAAGCGCTCGCCAGCACGTCGTCGGGCTTCGCCTGGTCGAAAGGTTTTGCCGACAATCACGTGACGCGCGAGATGGTGCTTACGCATCTCTCGGAGCTCGTTGCGGCGACCGATGTGCCGATCAATGCCGACTTCGAGGGCGGTTTTGCCCATGATCCGGCGGGTGTTGCCGCCAGCGTGAAGCTTGCCTGCGACACGGGGGTTGCCGGTATTTCAATCGAGGATTCGACCGGCGACAAGGACAAGCCGCTTTACGATATTGATACAGCGGTGGCGCGGATGAAAGCAGCACGCAAGGCGATCGACGAGAAGGGCGGCGATGCGATGCTGATCGGCCGCGCCGAGAATTTTTTTGCTGGCGTGCCCGATCTCGACGACACCATTGCGCGGCTCAAGGCTTACTCCGATGCGGGAGCCGACTGCCTCTATTCACCGGGCATCAAAACCAGGGAGCAGATCGCGGCGGTCGTAAGGGCTGTGGCGCCGAAGCCGTTCAATCTATTGATCGGTAACGCCATCGGCATCACCGTGAAAGATGCGGAGGAGCTTGGCGTGCGGCGCATCAGCGTCGGTGGCGCGCTGGCGCGTGCGGCCTGGGGCGGCTTTCTGCGCGCGGCAAATCAAATCGTTGGAGAAGGGCGTTTCGATGAGTTCGCCAATGCCGCGCCCGGCGCGGAGCTGAACAAGTTCTTCAACGGAGATCGAAGTAAGTGAGTGCGGAAGCAAAAACAGTTCAACCTGTTGGTCCCGCGGTGGATACGGCGCGCGCGGCGATGCCGGGGCCGGTCGTGTTGGAAGGCCGTTTCGGCACGATCGAGAAGCTTAATCCCGTCAAGCATATGACGGACCTTTGGAATGCGCTTGGCCACGATGACAGCGTGTGGACCTATCTGTTCTACGGCCCGTTTCAGGATGCCGGCGCTTTCCTGAATTTTCTCGGCAAGATCGCGGACCTGCAGGACCAGGCCTATTATGCGATCCTCGACAAGAATGGCCGCTCACAGGGCTGGGCGTCGCTGATGCGGATGGATCCCGCGAACCGCGTCATCGAAGTCGGCAGCATTGCTTACGGCCCGGCGATGCAGCGGACGCCGCTCGCGACCGAGGCGCAATATCTCCTGATGCGTTATGCCTTCGAGACGCTCGGCTATCGCCGCTACGAGTGGAAGTGTGACGCATTGAACGCGCCTTCGCGCCGTGCGGCCGATCGTCTCGGCTTTATCTTCGAAGGGCTTTTCCGCCAGCATATGATTGTGAAGGGCCGCAGCCGCGATACCACATGGTTCTCGATCATCGACAGCGAGTGGCCGCGCGTGAAACAGGCGTTCGAGCTTTGGCTTGACGACAAGAATTTCGATGGCGGAAGACAGCGCCGCTCGCTCGCTGAAATTCGCAACAGCTTGTAGGGAGAACCCCGTGGCCCGGTTGAAAGGCAAGCAGTGTCTGGTGACGGCGGCCGGTCAAGGCATTGGCCGCGCGATCGCCGAAGCATTCCTGCGCGAAGGCGCGAAGGTCGTCGCGACCGATCTCGATGTTGCGAAGCTCGAAGGGCTTGCCGCCGATTGCCGCAAGCTGGATGCGCGCAATACGGCGGAGGTCGAAAGGCTCGCAAAGGATATCCCGGCGCTCGACGTGCTCGCGAACTGCGCGGGCTTCGTTCATCACGGCAATGTGCTCGACACTTCCGAGGACGATTGGGATTTTTCCTTCGACCTCAACGTGAAATCGATGCACCGGACGATTCATTCTTTTCTGCCCGGGATGCTGAGGAAAGGCGGCGGCTCGATCATCAATATATCTTCGATCGCATCCTCGGTGAGCGGCCTGCCGAACCGTTATGTTTACGGCGCCTCGAAAGCCGCGGTGATCGGCCTCACGAAGTCGGTCGCGGTCGATTTCATCAAGCAGGGCATTCGCGCCAATGCGATCTGTCCGGGCACGGTGCAGTCGCCGTCGCTCGATGATCGCATCCGGACACTCGCGAAGAACACCGGGAAGCCGGAAGCCGAAGCGCGGCAATCCTTCATCGACCGCCAGCCGATGGGCCGCCTTGGAACGGCCGAGGAAATCGCTTTCCTTGCCGTTTATCTTGCTTCCGACGAGTCGAAATTCACCACCGGCACGATCCAGCTGATCGACGGCGGTTTTGCCCTTTAAGGAAGAATAAGGAAGGAATTTCCCATGCATGTTCTCGTGATCGGTGCTGCCGGCATGATCGGGCGCAAACTTACCGAGCGTTTACTGCGCGAGCGCGAACTGCGCGGGCAGCCGATCAAGAAGCTGACGCTGCAGGACATCGTCGCGCCGGAAGAGCCGCGCGACAAACCGTTCGAGATCGTGACCCGCGCGGGCGATCTTTCGGTGCCGGGCGAGGCAGGCGCGCTCGTCGCCGAGAACCCAGACGTCGTCTTTCATCTCGCGGCGATCGTCTCGGGCGAGGCGGAAGCCGATTTCGACAAGGGGTATCGCATCAATTTCGACGGCACGCGCTTTTTGTTCGATGCGATCCGCGCGCGCAAATATCTGCCGCGCGTCGTCTATACAAGTTCGATCGCCGTTTTCGGTGCGCCCTTCGACGGGCCGGTGAAAGACGATTTCCACCTCACGCCGCTTACCTCTTACGGGACGCAAAAGGCGATTGGCGAGTTGTTGCTCGCCGATTACACGCGCCGCGGCATTTTCGACGGCATAGGCCTGCGTCTGCCGACGATTTGCGTCCGGCCGGGTAAGCCGAACAAGGCGGCCTCCGGCTTTTACTCGAGCATCATCCGCGAGCCGCTCGCCGGGCAGGAAGCGATCCTGCCGGTGCCCGATACAATCCGGCACGGCCATGCGAGCCCGCGTTCGGCGGTCGGCTTTCTCATCCATGCCGCCAATATCGACGGCGCCAGGGTCGGCCCGCGCCGCAATCTTTCGATGCCGTCGGTTTCGGTCACCGTCGCCGAGCAGATCGAGGCGCTGAAGCGTGTCGCTGGCGAGAAGGTTGCGGCGCGCATCAAGCGCGCGCCGGATCCGGTGATCGCCCGGATCGTCACCGATTGGGCGGAAGAGGTGAAAGCCACGCGCGCGCGCGAGCTCGGCTTCACCGTGGAGAACAATTTCGACGAGATCATCCGCGTTCACATCGAGGACGAACTCGGCGGCAAGATCGTAGATTGATGCGATTGATGTAATGCAGTTTTCCGCGCCCTTGATCCCCGCGACGCTCGTCCGCCGCTACAAGCGATTTCTTGCCGATGTCATTCTGCCGGACGGCAGCGAGGTCACGGTCCATGTCGCCAATCCCGGCGCGATGCTTGGCCTCAACACGCCGGGCGCGCGCGTATGGCTGTCGAAATCCGGTAATCTCAAGCGCAAACTGCCTTATAGCTGGGAGCTGGTCGAAGCGGATTTTGGCGCAGGCCCGGAACTTGTCGGCGTCAATACGGCTCATCCCAATGGGCTGGTGGCGGAAGCGCTGGCCGCGAAGAAATTCGCGCCTTTCGCGCAATATTCCGGCATTCGCCGCGAGGTGCGTTACGGCAAGAACAGCCGCATCGACTTTCTACTCGAAGGCGAGGGGCTGCCGCCCTGCTATCTCGAAGTGAAGAACGTGCACATGATGCGTTCGCCGGGCCGCGCCGAATTCCCGGACGCCAAAACGGCGCGTGGCGCGAAGCACCTCGACGAGCTTGCGGCGATCGCGAGAAGCGGTCAGCGCGCGGCAATGTTGTATCTCGTCCAGATCGGGTCGGCGCGATCGGTGGCGCTCGCGGCCGATATCGATCCGGCCTACAAGCTGGCTTTCGACCGGGCGCGTGCGGCGGGCGTCGAAGCGCATGCCCATATTTGTCATATTTCCCGCGATGGTATCGAGGCCGGCCCGGCTGTTCCGGTGCTTGGCTAAGGTTTACGTTTCGCTTCCTTGCGCGTTGCGGGCGATTGCTTACATTAGGGGGCCTGAGTTCCCCATGAGCCGTGTTTTTCCATGAGTTATGTCGAAGCCGCCACAGCGCCGATGCGCAAAACCGGGCAGATCAAACTGCACGGCCCCGAGGATTTTGCCGGCATGCGCCGCGCCGGGCGCCTCGTCGCTGAATTGCTCGATGAGCTGGCCGGCAAGATCAAGCCGGGCGTCACGACCGAGTCGATCGACCGTTTCGTGCTGAACTATGCGCTCGATCACGGCGCGTTGCCGGCGACACTGATGTATCGCGGCTATGGCAAGTCGGTTTGCACGTCGATCAATCACGTCGTTTGCCACGGCATTCCCAACGAGAAGCCGCTTCGGGACGGCGATATCGTCAATATCGACGTGACGTTGATCCTCGATGGCTGGCACGGCGATTCGAGCCGGATGTATCTCGTCGGCGACGTGCCGCGGCGCGCCGAGCGGCTGGTCGAGATCACTTACGAAGCGATGATGGCCGGCATCAACACGATCAAACCCGGTTCGACGATCGGCGCGATCGGTGCGGCGATCCAGGCTGTGGTCGAGCCCAACCATATGAGCGTGGTGCGCGATTTCTGCGGTCACGGTCTTGGCCGGCTGTTTCACGACGAGCCCAATGTCGTGCATGTCGGCCGCCCCGGCGAGGGCGCAATCCTCAAGCCCGGCATGTTTTTCACGGTGGAGCCGATGATCAATCTCGGCCGGCCGCATGTGAAGGTGCTGTCCGACGGCTGGACGGCGGTGACGCGCGATCGCTCGCTTTCGGCGCAGTTCGAGCACTCCGTCGGCGTCACGGAAACCGGCGTCGAGATCTTCACGCTCTCGCCCAAGGGTCTGCACCAGCCGCCCTATCACGCCTGAAGCGTCGAAATGGCGAGCGGCAAGAAGAACCCGGAACAGGGCGAGCCTCACTACCACGGACATCGCGACCGGCTGCGCTCGCGTTTCCGCGAATCGGGCAGCGATGCGCTGGCCGATTACGAGCTCTTGGAGCTGATCCTGTTTCGCGCGCTGCCGCGGCGGGACGTGAAGCCGCTCGCCAAAGCATTGATGGCGAAGTTCGGCTCGTTCGCGGAAGTCGTGTCGGCGCCGCCAGCGCGGCTCGCGGAAGTCGACGGCGCGGGCGAAGCGGTCATCACCGAGCTGAAGCTGATCGAAGCGGCGACGCGGCATTTCGTGCGCGGCAAGGTGAGCGAGCGTCCGGTGCTTTCGTCCTGGAGCGCGGTGCTGGAATATTGCCGCGCGGCGATGGCCTTCGCCGACAAGGAGCAGTTCCGCATTCTGTTCCTCGACAAGAAGAACCAGCTCATTACCGATGAAGTGCAACAGACCGGCACGGTCGATCACACGCCGGTCTATCCGCGCGAGGTGGTGAAGAGGGCGCTCGAGCTTTCGGCGACGGCCGTTATTCTCGTGCACAATCATCCCTCGGGCGATCCGACGCCGTCGCGGGCCGATATTCAAATGACGAAAGCGATCATCGATGTCGCGCGGCCGCTCGGTATCGAGGTCCACGATCACATCATTGTCGGCAAGGCCGGCCACGCCAGCCTCAAGGGCATGCGGCTGATTTAGGCGAGCGCGGCGGAAAACCGCCGCGCTCGTTTTTGTTAGCGTGTCTTGGTGACGACGGCTTCGAGGTAGTCGCTCGGGATGACCGACGTCCCGTCCTTCGCGATATTGAATTCGCCGATCAGCGTGAGGATTTCGCGTTCAAGCGCGAGCGACTGCTTGCCGTCGATGGCTGCGAAGGCCTTCAGCACCGGGCCGTAATAAGTCCGGAAAATTTCGACCCAATGCTCAGGCGACTTGTAGCGGAAGACGAACTGGTGCTTTGTCGAGGCGACCGACGCTCCTTCGAACAGTCGCTCGAGATGGGCCTGCTGCCCCCAGAGCGCGGGCGAGCTGAGCCCCGGCGCTGGCGGAACGTATTTTCCGATCAGCTTGAACAGCCGGCCGATGAAACCGTCCGGGGTCCAATTGGCGAGCCCGATCTTGCCGCCTGGGCGGCAGACCCGCAGGAGTTCTTTCGCGGCCCTGGCCTGATCCGGCGTGAACATCACGCCGAACGTGGAAAGGACGACGCCGAAGCTTGCATCGGGGAACGGCAGATTCTCCGCGTCAGCCTGCTGAAATGTAATGGCTAGGCCTTCCGCTTCGGCACGCTTTCGGCCCTGATCGAGCAGGCTGCCGACATAGTCCGTCGAGACGACTTCCGCAAAACGGCGTGCGGCCGCGAGCGTTGCATTGCCGTTACCGGCGGCAACATCAAGCACGCGTTGCGTGCTGCGCAGATCGACTGCTTCGCAAAGCGACTCGCCGACAATCTGCAAGGTGGTGCCGACGATGGCGTAATTGCCGGACCCCCAGGCCGCTTGTTGGCGCTCTTTGATCATCGAGAAATCTACCAGTGATGGGTTGGGTAGCTGTACATTCATGACGAAACCTCTTGCTGACCGAGGATGCCGGCGGCGGCATGGGCATTCCGGCTGTTCTCATTTCCCGAGACATCCATTAAGGTGCTCGCCGCCTGATTGGGCGTGTGGATATGGCCAGAGGGGGTCTCTCTCAATGACCAGGACGCCGCCTTCTTTTGCAGCGATGCCGGAAAGCGCGCGCGGTTACGACATTTTGGCGGAAACGCTGCGGTGCGGCTCACCGGCTCGGTGTTCCTGGACGGCCGGTTTTCGGCGCCATTCGGCATCCTGAGCCCCAGGCAATACGACGAGGGCACGCCGCTTGCCAATCTGCGCCATATCAGCGTTTTTCATCTGATCGCGGCCGGTGAATGCACGATTGAACTTGCGACCGGAGAAGAAAGCAAAGTTTCCGCAGGCGATATCCTGCTGCTGCCCTTTGCGGATTCGCACACGTTCTGGAATGGCGAATATTCCGACGTCGCTTTTGCGCCCGATCTGATGCGTCCCGGTCCGCTGAACGGGATGTGGACGATCCGTCACGGCGGCGGCGGACGCGAGACCCGCATGGTTTGCGGTTTCATCGAGTCCTCGGAATTTCTGCTCGCGCCGGTGTTTCGCTCGCTGCCCGTTCTGCTGATCGAAAAGACCGCCGAGGGAAAGGTCGGGGCGGTGCTCACCTCGACGGTCCGGCAGATTCTCGCGCTTGCCGAAACTGCAACGCCGGGAACCGAGCTGATGCTCGGCCGTCTGATGGAACTCCTGTTCGTCGAAGTACTGCGGCGCTACGCCGAACGCTTGCCGCGAGATGCGAACGGCTGGTTTGCCGCGCTTAACGATCCGATCGTGAGCCGGGCCATGCAACTCGTCCATCGGGAACCCGCCCGCCGCTGGACCGTGGATACGCTGGCGCGTGCGGCGGCAACTTCGCGCAGCGTTCTTGCGGAGCGCTTTAATGCCGTTATGGGACAGGCGCCGATCGAATACGTGACCGGCTGGCGTATGCAACTCGCCGCCGATCGTTTGCGCAACAGCGATGACGGCATGGCGGCGATTGCCGCAGGCGTGGGTTACGAATCGGAAGCAGCATTCAACCGCGCGTTCAAGCGAGTCACCGGAATGGCGCCGGGACGCTGGCGGGCAGGGATCAATTCGGCCGTGTGAGCGTGAGCGGCCGCGGCGTTTCGGGGATTTTTGTCCAGTTGCCCTCCGGCTGGCGGCCGAAGCGCAGGCGTTCGTCTTTGGCGGATAACAGAACGATATCGCCGCGATCGAGAAACCATTTCACCGGGCCGAAGCGAACGATTGCAGGGTCGCAGCCGGGTTTCACCGTCACCTTGAACATGTCGTCGCCGGCGGACTGTTCAGTCAGCGTCATGCCGCAGATCGCGGGTCCGTTCGGGCGGGCAACATTCCATTCGCCGGCGGCGTCGCTGAAGGTGGGTACATCGGGGGCTTGAGCGAATTGCAGATTGGTGAGGAAGTAAACGCCGTCGCCTTCGAGGAGCGCTTCATACTGGCCGCCGACGCCTTCGGTGAACTCCGAAACTGTACGCTTCGCGGCATTCATGAAGCGGATCGAGCCGGCGATGCCGGGTTGCCACGCGACCGTTTCGCTCAGGAATCGAAACAGCGGCGTGCACTGCGCGCGGTCATAAGCGAGGGCATGTCCGGCGGCGACCGCTTTTGCTTCGAGCGTGATATCGCACTTCCTGTCGCCGATCGCACTTTGCAATTGATATTGCGCGGCAAGCTGTTTGGCGTCGGGTATCTGCGGGCGCGCCGCGGCGTCGGGATCGGTGGCTCGATCCGGGGTTTGAGCAAAGCCGGGTGAGGCGAGCGCGAAAGCAAGGGCCAGCAGACACGCGAGCCGTTTCATGGTTGCTCCTGACGGATGCGGCCGGAAGTTAGTGCGCAGGAATGTGGCAAAACCACGCGAGAGCTTAGGGTTTGACGAGCCCGGCGATACCGAGGCCGCGCCAGGCGGTGATCTCGCCCATAATAGGGAAATTTTTCGCGCAGTCAGGTGCGATCTCGATTTCAGAGCCGCCGATAACCCGGGCGTTCCTGAGGTTGACACGGCAGGTTTTCCCGCCGCTTTCGCCGCGCAGGATCCGGGGGCCGTAAAGGTCGCCGGCCATTGCGGGATCGACCTCGTTGAGATCGAGCGGTTTCAGAGGCTCGAACGGCTGCGCCCGCGCGGAGTTCGCGAGCGCAGCCATGATGAGGGACGCAAGCAACGTGCGATCATTCCCGTTATTTCTTCTTGGGCGGCCAGGGCGTCTCGACGACCGGTGTAATCGGTTTTTTGCCGCTCGCCCAAGCCGTGAGATTGTCGAGAACGAGCTGGCCCATGGCGCGGCGCGTCCAGTGACTGGCGGAAGCGACATGCGGCAGCAACACGATATGCTCCATGTCGATCAAGGCCTGCGGCACTTTCGGCTCCTGCGCGAAGACGTCGAGACCCGCCGAAAGGATGGTTTTGTTTTTCAGCGCATCGATCAGCGCCGGTTCATCGACGACCGAGCCGCGCGCGACATTGATGAGCACACCCGTCGGGCCGAGCGCCTTCAGCACGTCGGCATTGATCATGTTCTTGGTCGCGGGTCCGCCCGGAACAATTACGATCAGCACATCGACGTCCTTCGCCATCGCGATGAGATCGGGATAGTGCTTGTAGGAGACGCCTTCGGCGGGCTTGCGCGAGTGATAGACGATCGGGCGCTCGAAGCCCTCGAGGCGCTTGGCAATCGCCTTGCCGATGCGGCCCATGCCGACGATGCCGATGGTGCGGTCGCGCAGCGTATTGGTGAGCGGATATGGCTTTTCGAGCCATTTGCCGGCGCGCAGGTATTTTTCGGCCTGCGGAAGTTCGCGCAGCGTGTTCAGAAGCAGCGCGATGGTCGTATCGGCGACTTCGTCGTTCAGCACGTCCGGCGAGTTGGTGACGATGATGCCGTGTTCGCCCGCCCATTTGGCATCGACCGAATCATAGCCGACGCCGAAATTGGAAACGATTTCTAACTTCGGCATCTTCTCCATGAGCGCGGCGGTAACCTGAAACTGACCGCCGGTCGCAATGGCGCGGATCTTCGGCGATACCTCGGCGAGGAACGCATCCCGATCCTTGGCATTTGCAAGCCGGTGGACGGTAAAAAGCTTGTCAACATTCTCCTCAATCACCGGGACCATTTTCCCCGTCATCAGAAGATCGGGCCGTTCTGTCGCAGTCATGTGGTTTCCTTGCAGTGCGGTATGCGAAGTGAAGTCGGGAGGGAGCTTCGTGCTTGATTGGCATCAGCCACGCCCTCAATATGCGTCCCTGAGCCTGCGAAAAACAAGAGCCGGTTCCGCTGAAATCCGGCCGAACGGAAGGAAACACCGGGAGACGGAATTGTATGGCGTCGGTTGAAATCCGGGATGCGCGCAAGGCATTCGGCACCGTCGAAGTTTTGCATGGAGTAAACGTCAGCATCGAAGACGGCGCCTTCGTTGTTCTGGTCGGCCCATCCGGCTGCGGAAAATCGACGCTTCTCAGGATGATTGCCGGCCTCGAGAACATCACCGGCGGCGAGATCATCATTGGCAATCGTGTGGTCAATGCACTGCCGCCCAAAGCGCGCGATGTCGCGATGGTGTTCCAGAATTATGCGCTCTATCCGCATATGACGGTCGCCGACAACATGGCGTTCTCGATGAAGCTGCGCAAAGCACCTAGGCGCGAGATCGAAGAACGCGTGCAGCGCGCCGCCGCCATTCTCGGTTTGGAGCCGCTTCTGCAGCGCTACCCGCGTCAACTCTCGGGCGGCCAGCGCCAGCGCGTCGCGATGGGCCGCGCGATTGTGCGCGATCCGCAGGTTTTCCTGTTCGACGAGCCGCTTTCGAATCTCGACGCGAAGCTGCGTGTGCAGATGCGCACCGAGATCAAGGAACTGCATCAGCGGCTGAAGACAACCACCGTTTACGTCACGCACGACCAAATCGAGGCGATGACGATGGCCGACAAGATCGTCGTCATGCATGACGGCATTGTCGAGCAGATCGGCGCGCCGCTCGAGCTTTATGACAAGCCGGCCAATATGTTCGTCGCGGGCTTCATCGGCTCGCCGGCGATGAATTTCTTTCAAGGCAAGGTCGTTGCAAACGGCAAAGCGGCGTTCGAAACGGCGGGCGGCGTCGAACTGCCGCTACCTGGCAGGATCGCGAACGGTCACGGCCAGCCCGCGGTCTACGGCGTGCGGCCCGAGCATTTCTCGATCGCAGACGATGGCGCGCCGGGCGAGGTCGTCGTCGTCGAGCCGACCGGCTCTGAAATTCAGGTCTTCGCCAAAATTGGCGGCCAGGAAATCACCGCGGTGTTCCGCGAGCGGCACAATTTCAAACCGGGCGACAAGATCCGGCTCAAGCCAGATCCGAGGCTCGTTCACCTGTTCGACGCGCCGACGGGCAAACGATTGGACACATAACAGGGAGGAAACGTCATGCATGACTTTACCCGCCGCACGCTGCTCAAGGGCAGCTCCGCGGCTGCCGCAGCCGGCATGTTGACCGGCACTGGCCTGTTGGAATGGGCCAAGGCCTGGGCGCAAAGCGCGCCCTGGAAACCGGAAGCCGGGGCGAAACTCTCGATCCTGCGCTGGAAATATTTTGTGCAGTCGGAGGACGACAAGTTCGTCGAGTTGATGAAAGCCTTTACCAAGGCAACCGGCGTCGACGTAATCATCAGCCGCGAATCCTATGAAGACGTGCAGCCCAAGGCTTCTGTCGCGGCCAATACCGGCACGGGGCCGGATCTTTTCTGGGGCCTTTATTCGCTGCCGCATCTCTTTCCCGACAAGGTCGTGGATATGACTGACGTTGCCGATTATCTCGGCAAGAAATACGGGCCGTGGGCCGACAGCGCAGTGAAATACGGCAAGGAGGGCAACAAGTGGATCGGCATTCCGGTCTGCTACACCGGCGCATTGATGAATTACCGCGTCAGCGCCTCGCAGAAAGCGGGCTTCAAGGAATTCCCCAAGACGACCGACGAATTCCTCGAATACGCCAAGGCGATGAAGAAGAACGGAACGCCGGGCGGCTGTGCGATGGGACACGCGCCGGGCGACGCCAATACGTGGCTGCACTGGTGCCTGTGGGCATTCAATGGCCAGACGGTCGATGCCAATGACAAGGTCATCATCAATTCGCCGGAAACCGAGAAGGCGCTTCAATACGCCAAGCAGCTTTATGACAACATGATCCCGGGCGTTGCCTCGTGGAACGACTCGTTCAACAACAAAGCGTTCCTCGCCGAAGAAATCCACTGGACCAACAACGGCATCTCGATCTACGTCGCCGCGTCCAAGGATGCCTCGAAGAAGCACGTCGCCGAGGACATGAACCACGCCTATATGCCGGTCGGGCCGGTGGGCAAGCCGACCGAGCTGCACCTGATGTTCCCGATCCTGGCGATGAAATATTCGAAATATCCGAACGCCTGTAAGGCGCTCACGTCGTATTTGCTCGAAGCGGACCAGTTCAATCCGTGGATGGCGGCGGCCGGCGGGTATCTTTCGCACTGTCTTGCCGCTTACGACGCCAATCCGATCTGGACACAGGATCCGAAGCGGACGCCGTATCGCGATGTCGCCAAACGCTCGCTGACCGCGGGCGGTCTTGGCTCCAACGGCGAGAAGGCGGCAAGCGCCATTTCCGACTACGTTGTGGTCGATATGTTCGCGTCCTTCTGCACCGGCAAGGACGACGCCAAGACGGCGATGCGTAATGCCGAGCGGCAGTTGAAGCGCATTTATCGCAGCTGACGATCGCGGGCGGGCGAGACGATCGCCCGCCCGTTCCTCTTGCTTGACGGGGGCCGGATGGCCGAGCTTGCAATCCGACAATCGCCGAAACAGGTGCCGGTCAGCGCCTGGACGCGGCTCAAGGCCAACCGCAATTGGCTCGGCGTGTGGTTCATGCTGCCGGCGGCGGCGTTCTTGATTTTATTTCTGGCTTATCCGCTGGGCCTCGGCGTGTGGCTCTCCTTCACCGACGCCAAGATCGGGCGCTCGGGCGTTTTCATCGGCCTCGAGAATTACGAGTGGCTCTGGGACGACAATGTCTTCTGGATGTCGGTTTTCAATACGATGCTCTACACAGTTGTTGCGAGCGTCGTGAAATTCGGCGTCGGGCTTTATCTCGCGCTGCTACTCAATGAAAACCTGCCGTTCAAGGCGATAATCCGCGCTGTCGTGCTGATCCCGTTCATCGTGCCGACCGTGCTTTCGGCGATCGCATTCTGGTGGATTTACGACCCGCAATTTTCGATCGTGTCGTGGTCGCTCAAGCAGCTTGGCCTTATTCAGGGCAACATCGACTTTCTCGGTAATGTCTGGAACGCGCGCTGGTCGACGATCTTCGCCAATATCTGGCGCGGCATTCCATTCGTTGCCATCACGCTTCTGGCCGGTCTGCAGACAGTGTCGCCGTCGCTTTATGAGGCGGCGACGATCGACGGGGCTTCGCGCTGGCAGATTTTCCGCCATGTGACCTTTCCGCTGCTCACCCCGATCATCGCGGTGGTGATGACATTCTCGGTGTTGTTCACCTTCACCGATTTTCAGCTCATCTGGGTGCTGACCCGCGGCGGGCCGGTGAACGCAACGCACCTGATGGCGACACTATCCTATCAGCGGGCGATCATCGGCGGGCAGCTCGGGGAGGGGGCGGCGATCGCGTCTGCGATGATCCCGTTCCTGCTCGCGGCGATTCTGTTTTCGTGGTTCGGCTTGCAGCGCAGGAAGTGGCAGCAGGGAAGCGACAATGACTGACGTTGTTCACAAGCCGCTTGCCGACCATTCCGAGGGCATGACCTATCTCGAGTCGCTGCCGAAGCGGCTCATCACGCTGTATCTGCCGCTCGGCATTATTCTGCTGGTGTTGCTGTTTCCATTCTATTGGATGGCGCTCACGGCCATCAAACCCGACGACCAGTTGCTCGATCTCGACCGGGTAAGCCCGTTCTGGACGTGGACGCCGACGCTCAAGCACGTCGAGAAACTTCTGTTCGAGACGCAGTATCCGCGCTGGCTGTGGAACACGATGTTCGTGGCGGTCGGCGCGACGTTTCTGTCGATCGTTGCGAGCGTGCTCGCGGCTTACGCGATCGTGCGGTTGCGCTTCAAGGGCGCGCCGTATGTCGGCGGGCTGATTTTTCTCGCTTATCTTGTGCCGCCGTCGATCCTGTTCATCCCGCTGTCGACGGTCGTGTTCCAGTACGGACTATTCGACACGCCTTATGCGCTCATCCTGACCTATCCGACGATCCTGATTCCGTTCTCGACCTGGCTCCTTATGGGATACTTCAAAACGATCCCGTATGAGCTGGAAGAATGCGCGTTGATCGACGGCGCCTCACGCTGGCAAATCCTGACCAAGATCGTGCTGCCGCTCGCGGTGCCGGGGCTGATCTCGGCCTTCATCTTCTGCTTTACGCTGTGTTGGAACGAATTCATCTATGCGCTGACTTTTTTGTCCTCGACCCCGAACAAGACGGTGCCGGTCGCGATCGTCAACGAGTTCGTCGACGGCGACATCTATCGTTGGGGTTCATTAATGGCGGGCGCGCTCGTGGGTTCGCTGCCGCTCGTCATACTTTATGCCTTCTTTGTCGAGCATTACGTGTCGGCCATGACCGGGGCAGTGAAGGAATAGCGCGCATTTGACGCGGCACGAGTTTCCTTGACGGCGGGTGCGGGAATGGGCACCACACCGCTGGCAAGGAGTTCCAATGTTCGCCGTTTCCCAGGAAAAGCTCTCGATTTCCACCATTCAGCTCATTCGCAAGGTCGTCCTGCTGATCGTCGCGCTAGGCGGCATCTTCGTGGTGGTGTTCGCGGAATCGCGCTGGCCCGACGGCAGCCTGGGGCACGAGGGCATTGAACTCGCGGGCATTTTCCTGCTGGCGATCTGTATTGTCGGCCGTACCTGGTGCTCGCTCTATATCGGCGGTCTCAAGAACCGCAGCCTGATCGACGCGGGGCCGTACTCGATCACGCGCAATCCGCTTTATGTCTTCTCGGTGATCGGCGCGGTCGGTGTCGGTGCGCAGCTCGGGAGCGCCGTTATTGCGCTGGTCGCGGGTGTCGCTGTCTGGGCCGTGTTCTACATCCTGATTTTTTCCGAGGAGCGGCATCTGCGCGAACAATTCGGGGTGAGCTACGAGGAATATGTCGCACGCGTGCCGCGATTTCTGCCGCGCTTTGGCTTGTGGCGCGATGCGGAGACGCTGACGGTGCGCCCGCACATCGTGCGGGCAACGTTCATCGACGCATGCGTTTTTCTGCTGTCGATTCCCCTCGCGGAGAGCTTCGACTATCTGCACGGCATCGGCGTCGTGCCGGTCCTGTTCCAGGTGCCCTGATTATTCGCCGGTCTGGGCTTTGAGCGAATCCTTCGCCTTCATTTCCCGCTCGCGGTAGAGCAGATACAGTCCAGCGGCGATGACAACGGCAACCCCGGACAGCGTCCAGTGGTTCGGTACGTCGCCGAAGACGACGAAGCCTGCGAGAATCATCCAGACGATTTGCGTATAAATGAACGGCGCGAGGATCGGCGCCGGCGCACGGCGATGCGCCATGATCAGGAACAGATGGCCGATCCAGCCGAGCGCGCCCATCCAGACCATCGCGCCGATCACCAGCGGCTCTGCCGGCGTCTCCCATGCCCAGGGTATCGGGATGGAAGAGACAATGAGGCCAACGAGCGCCGAATAGAACAGTGTCGTCGAAGTGGAATCGTAGGACGCAAGGATGCGCGTCGTGATGTTGTAGAGCGCGTAGCAGATGGCGCCGAGGAGCGAGAGGATCGCCGCCGGATGGATACCGCCCGCGCCGGGGCGGGTGACCAGCAGAACGCCGGCAAAACCGAACAGCACCGCCGCCCAGCGCCGCGGGCCGATCCACTCGCCGAGCATCGGGCCTGCGGCCAGCGCGACGAATAGCGGCGTCGTGAACATGATCGCTGCGGTTTGGTCGAGCTGCAGATAGCGCAGGGCCGTAAAATTGAAGATCGACGAGCCGACGAGAATGATCGAGCGGAAGATTTGCAGCCACGGCCGCTGCGTTTTCAGAAGCCCCGGCGTCGTCCACGGATTGATGACAAGCAGCGAGAGCGCAAAGTGCCCGGCATAACGCGCCCACAGCACTTCGAGCGTCGGGATATGGTGGTTCAGCCATTTTGCCGTGGTGTCGAGCGCGCAGAAGCAAACGAGCGCGAGCAGCATCAGGCCGATACCGGCGATACGCGCGCTGCGATCGTCGGCGGCGGGCAGCGGCCGGCGCTTCACCGCAGCCTCCTTCTTCGTTGTCATGCTTGCCTTCAGTAAGTGGCGCGGCCGCCCGAAAGATCGAATACGGAGCCGGTGGTGAAAGAGCATTCGGGAGAGGCCGCGAATGCAACCGTTGCCGCGATCTCCTCGACCTTGACGAAACGGTTGCGCGGGATTTTCGCGAGCATGTAGTCGATATGCTGCTGCGTCATCTGATCGAAGATCGCCGTTTTTGCGGCGGCGGGCGTCACGCAGTTCACGGCGATATCATATTGCGCGAGCTCCTTGCCGAGCGATTTGGTGAGCGCAATGAGGCCGGCTTTCGAAGCTGAATAAGCGGGGGCATTGGGGTTGCCTTCCTTGCCGGCAATCGAGGCGACATTGACGATGCGCCCGTAATTCCTCTCGATCATCGACGGCACAACCGCGCGGCAGCAATGAAACGGGCCGGTGAGGTTGATCGCGATCACTTGATTCCAGTCCTTCGCCGGATATTCCCAGGTCGGCTTGTTGGGACCGGAAATTCCGGCATTGTTCACCAGAATGTCGATGTGCTCGAAGGTATCCAGTGTCGCATCGCGCACGGCTTCCACGGCTGCGAGATCCGTGACATCGACCCCGAATACTTCGATCTGGCCCCGGCCGACGAGTTCGGATGCTGTTTGCTCGGCGAGCTTTTCGTCGCGATCCCAGATCGCGACGGCAGCACCCGAATCGAGCATCCGTTCGACGATGGCGCGGCCGATGCCTTGCGCGCCGCCGGTGACGACGGCCGTTTGGCCCGCGAGATCAATCCGGTTGGTCATGTTGCTTTCCTCGCGATGGGATTTAGAGCATCCGTCACAGCCGTTCCGGCGAGATTAGCCGAGGTTAACGATGCGCGCGAGCGGCATTGGGCATCGCTTGCGGAACGCCGCGCGCGCCCGTAGGTTGCGGCAATTGCGGCTTGCCCTAGACCCAAACCATGACACCAAAGCGCTACTGGACGGAAATGACCTGGGAAGATTTCCAGGACGGCGATCCTTCGGACTGGATCGCGGTGCTGCCGGTCGCGGCAGTAGAGCAGCATGGCCCGCATTTGCCGGTGGGCGTCGATACCTTCATCGCCGAAGGTTATCTGCACCGCGTGGCGGAACTTTTGCCGCAGTCGCTGCCGGCGGTGTTTTTGCCGGTGCAGGCGATCGGCAAATCCGACGAGCACCTCGAATTTCCCGGCACGCTGACACTATCTCCCGAAACGGTGATCCGTGCCTGGACCGAGATCGGCGAAAGTGTTCATCGCGCGGGCGTCCGCAAGATGGTGATCGTCAATTCGCACGGCGGTAATTCGCCGGTCATCGACATCGTTGCGCAAAATCTGCGCGTGCGGTTCGGCATGTTTGTCGTCGTCACTTCCTGGCATCGGCTCGGCTATCCCGAGGGTCTGTTCTCCAAGCAGGAGATTGCGCACGGCATTCACGGCGGCGAGATCGAAACTTCGCTCATGCTATGGCTAAAGACGGAAACGGTGCGTCCCGACATCGGCGATGGCCGCTCGGCCAGCATTGATATGGAACGCGAGTTCAACCATCTGCGCGCCTTTCGGCCGGCCGGCTTTGCGTGGATGACGCAGGACTTGAATCCGAGCGGTGTTGTCGGCAATGCGCGGGCTGCGACCTTCGACAAGGGATCGCTCGCGCTCGAGTACGGTGCGCGGGCCTTCGTGCAGCTTCTGGAAGATATCCTGCGCTTCGATATCCGCAGGCTGAAAGACGGCCCGCTCAAGGGCTGATCTTCCCGTTAACAACCTCCGGAACAAGCCTTCCGCCGGGTAAAAATGCCGCTTGTCCGGCCTGCCGCGGAATTGATACAATATCACTATCGAGCCCGGTCATGCCGCAACATTCCCACGATCATCGCCACGATCACGCCCATTCGCACGGGCATGCACACGCACACATGCACGCACCTGGCGAACGGCATCCGCATGCAGCGGCGGCGCCGTCGCTTCTGCGCTTTTCGGTCGCGCAGCGGTTTGTAATTGCTCTCGTGCTGTCGGCTGCGATGTGGCTCGCGGTCGGATGGGCGATCGGATGGGGCTCCTGAAGATGGCGGCGGCGCTCGAATTTCGAAACCTGACGCTTGGCTATGATCGCCATCCCGCCGTGCATCATCTGAGCGGCAAGGTCGAGGAGGGCACGCTGCTCGCCGTGGTCGGGCCCAATGGCGCGGGCAAGAGCACACTGTTGAAGGGCATTATCGGTGCGCTCGATCCGCTGACCGGCGAGATCAACCGTAACGGCACGCGGCGCGAGGCGATTGCGTATCTGCCGCAACTTGCCGAGATCGACCGCAGTTTTCCGGTCAGCGTTTACGATCTCGTTTCGATGGGGCTGTGGCGCCGCGCCGGTATCTTCGGCGGCATCGGACGCACGGATAAGCAAGCGATCGAACAGGCCATTTCCGCTGTCGGTCTTAACGGTTTCGAGGCGCGCGCAATCGGTACGCTTTCGGGCGGACAGATGCAGCGTGCGCTATTTGCGCGGCTCCTGCTGCAGGACGCACGGCTTATTCTGCTCGACGAGCCGTTTGCGGCGCTGGATGCGAACACAATCGCCGATCTTTCCGAGCTGATCGCGCGCTGGCACGGCGAGGGCCGCACGATCCTTACGGTGCTGCACGATCTCGAACTCGTGCGGACGCGGTTTCCACAAACGCTATTGCTCGCCCGTGAAGCGGTGGCCTGGGGCAAGACCGGCGAGGTGCTGACGCCGGACAATCTCGCGAAAGCGCGTGCGATGTGCGAGGTCTTTCACGCCGATGCGCCGGTCTGCGAGGCGGCGGCATGAACCCTTACGATTTCCTGGTCGGGCCATTCATCGAATTCGAATTCATGCGGCGCGCGCTCGCCGGCAGCCTTGCGCTTGCGCTCGGCGGCGCACCGGTCGGCGTCTTCCTGATGCTGCGCCGGATGAGCCTCACCGGTGATGCGATGGCACATGCGATCTTGCCGGGTGCAGCGGTCGGCTTCCTGTTCGCGGGACTCAATCTATTTGCAATGACGGCAGGCGGTATCGCCGCAGGCGTTACGGTTGCCGTCGGCGCGGGGCTGATCGCACGCTCCACCGGCCTCAAGGAAGACGCGTCACTCGCGGCGTTCTACCTTGTTTCGCTTGCGCTCGGCGTTTTGATCGTCTCGATCAAGGGCTCGAATATCGACCTTTTGCATGTACTGTTCGGCACGGTGCTCGCACTCGATGACGCAACGCTCATCCTGATCGCATCGATCGCGACCGTCAGCCTCGTTGCGCTCGCGGTCATCTGGCGGCCCCTGGTGCTGGAATGCGTCGATCCGAATTATCTTCGCTCCGTGAGCCGCTCCGGCGCACCGACGCATCTCGTGTTTCTCGCGCTGATGGTGTTGAATCTCGTCGGCGGGTTTCATGCGCTCGGTACGCTCCTTGCCGTCGGCATCATGATGCTGCCGGCCGCTGCCGCGCGGTTCTGGGCAAAGGAGCTAACCGCCATGATCGCGCTCGCGATCGTAATGGCGGTGTTCTCGGGCTATGCGGGCCTGCTGCTCTCCTATCACACGGGCGCCGCGGCGGGTCCCGCAATCATTCTTGTCGCGGGCATCGTTTATGCGGCCTCGGTGCTGCTCGGCCCGGTCGGTGGGTTGAAGCGGCATTTTGTGCGCGTGCGCCATCTCGAAGCATGAGACGGGGACGCGCGATGTTCGCTCGACTGTTGGCCATCGTGCTGCTGGCGTTATCCGTTTCCTCGGCGCGCGCGCAAGAAAAACTGCCGGTTGTCGCGACATTCTCGATCCTCGGCGATCTCGTGAAGAATGTCGGCGGTGATCGCATCGTGGTTGCAACGCTAGTGCAGCCGAACGGCGACGCGCATGTCTTTCAGCCGTCGCCGGCCGACGCGAAAACGCTCGCGGATGCCAAGGTCATTTTCATGAACGGCATCGGTCTTGAAGGCTGGCTCGACCGCCTGATCAAGGCGTCGGGCAGCAAGGGCAGGATCGTGATCGCGGCCAAGGGCATCGAGCCGCATGAGATGAAAGATGACGATGCGCATGGCCGCGCCCAAAAACAAGCTCATGCGCACAAACTCGATCCGCATGCCTGGCAGTCGGTCGCGAATGTGAAGATTTATGTCGCGAACATTCGCGACGCGTTGATTGCCGCCGATCCTTCGGGGCGCGAAGCTTACGAAAAGAACGCCGCGGAATATCTCCGGCGGCTTTCAGCGGTGGAAAACGAAATCAAGGGGACGGTCGCTAAGATTCCGCCGGCCAAGCGGCGAGTCATCACCAGTCACGATGCTTTCGGTTACTTCGCATCGGCCTACGGCATCGAGTTTATTGCGCCGCAGGGCGTTTCGACCGAATCCGAAGCCTCGGCGCGCGACGTCGCGAGGATCATTCGCCAGATCAGGGCGCAGAAAATTCCCGCCGTGTTCCTGGAGAATATTTCCGATCCGCGGCTGATGCAGCAGATCGTCAAGGAAACCGGCGCCAAAATCGGCGGCACGGTTTATTCGGATTCGCTCTCCGGCACGGACGGGCCGGCTGCCACTTATATTGACATGATGGAGCACAATATCCGGCAATTCGCCGCGGCTTTGATCGATTGACACGAGGCTTGTCGCGCGGCTTTGAAGCCCTTACATCAGATGCGCCCGGGCCGTTCCGGGCGCATTTTTGTTGTAGTCTGGCCCTCCATGTCCGAAAAAATCCCCGTCACGGTGCTCACCGGCTACCTCGGCGCCGGCAAAACCACGCTTCTCAACCGCATTCTTTCCGAGCCGCACGGCAAGAAATACGCCGTCATCGTCAATGAATTCGGCGAGATCGGTATCGATAACGATCTCGTCGTCGGCGCGGATGAAGAAGTATTCGAGATGAACAACGGCTGCATCTGCTGCACCGTGCGCGGCGATCTGATCCGCATCATTGAAGGCCTGCTCAAACGCAAGGGTCAGTTCGACGGCATTCTCGTCGAGACAACGGGCCTCGCGGACCCCGCCCCGGTGGCGCAGACCTTCTTCATGGATGAGGATGTCGGGGCGAAGACCGCGCTCGATGCGGTGGTCACCGTTGCCGACGCGAAGTGGCTGAAGGATCGTCTGAAAGACGCGCCGGAGGCGAAGAATCAGATCGGCTTTGCCGATATTATCCTGCTCAACAAGACCGATCTCGTCTCGCCGGAAGAGCTTCGCGATGTCGAAGGCCATATCCGTGCGATCAATCCCTATGCGCGAATCCATCGCACCAGGCGTTGCGATGTGGATATCAAGTCGCTCTTGGGGCAGGGCGCGTTCGACCTGCAACGCATTCTCGAAATTGAACCTGCTTTTCTCGAGCAGGACGAGCACGATCATCACGGCCATCACCATGATCACCACGGTCACAGCCACGATCATGATCATCACCACCATAGCGGCGGCTTGAAGCATTATCACGACGAGGAAATGCAATCGATTTCGCTGAAGACCGAGAAGCCGCTCGACCCCGACAAGTTTCTGCCATGGGTGCAGGAGCTTTCCGCTAATGAAGGCCCGAAGATCCTGCGGCTCAAAGGCATTCTCTCATTCAGGAACGATCCGCAGCGCTTTGTCATTCAGGGCGTGCACATGGTGCTCGACGGCGATCACCAGCGCGACTGGAAGGAAGGCGAGAAGCGCGACAGCCGCCTCGTGCTGATCGGCCGCGATCTCGATCAGAAGAAAATCGAGGAAGGTTTCCTCGCTTGCGCCGCCTGATCGCATGGTTGCCGTCGATCGCCCTTCGCTGACCAGCAAGCTCGTTTCGATCGAAGCGGGCGGGGAAATCATTGATGCGCGCTTCGTCCGCGAGAGTGCGGCCTTCGCGACCGGCGCGGGCGAAATTCTGATCGCGGGCGACAGCGAAGCGCGCGTCAAGGCGCATAAAGGCGCGATCCTCGCGGTGACCGGCGACGGCGAGCGCATTTTCACGGCGGGCGACGACGGCCGCATCGTAGCCATCGACATCGAGGGCGAGCAGGAAGCGCTTGTCGATGCCGGCAATAAATGGATCGACAATCTTGCGCTCGGGCCGGACGGGGCGATCGCCTGGTCTGTCGGCAAGACCGCTTTTGTGCGCGGCCGGAAGACCGAGCGTTCGCTCGATGTCGTTTCCACCGTCGGCGGGCTCGCTTTCGCGCCGAAAGGCTTTCGGCTCGCGATCGCGCACTATAACGGCGCGACGCTCTGGTTCCCCAACACCGAGACGGCACCGGAGAAACTCGAATGGAAAGGCTCGCATCTCGGCGTGACGTTCAGCCCCGATGGGCGCTTCCTCATCACCACGATGCAGGAGCCCGCGCTGCACGGCTGGCGGCTTGCCGACGGCCAGCACATGCGAATGTCGGGCTATCCGTCGCGTGTGCGATCGCTGTCGTTCAGCGCCGATGAAAAGTGGCTTGCGACTTCCGGCTCGCAGGAAGCGATCCTCTGGCCATTTGCCACGCGTGACGGGCCGATGGGCAAGGAACCGCTGATCATCGCGCCGGGCGTGAAGAACGAGAAGGTCACGGCGGTCGCTTGCCACCCGAAGCAGGCGATGCTGGCCGCAGGCTACAGCGACGGCATGGTGCTCCTGGTGCGGCTTGCAGACACCGCCGAAGTGCTGGCGCGGCGGCCCGACGGCTCGGCCGTGACGGCGCTTGCGTGGCGCGATGACGGCAAGCTGCTCGCGCTCGGCACCGAAGGTGGCAGCGCCGCCCTGCTGCCGCTCTAAAAAAACGGCCCGGTAACTACCGGGCCGTTTGTCTTTGCGATCCGCTCGAACTTACCAGTTCACGAGAATGTTCTTGAACTGCCACGGATCTTTTCTGTCGAGATCCTCGGGGAAGAACAGGTTGCGATCCTTGAGCGGGTGCCAATCGGTATAGGTGCCGATGACCGGCCCGAGATAGGGCAACTGCACTTCGAGGCAGCGGCGATAGTCCATTTCGTCGGCTTCGACGATGCCCATGTTCGGGTTCTCGAGCGCCCACACCATGCCGGCGATCACAGCGGAAGTGACCTGCAGGCCGGTCGCGTTCTGGTAGGGCGCCACCTTGCGCGTCTCTTCGATCGAGAGCTGGGAGCCGTACCAGTAGGCGTTGTTCTTGTGGCCGTAGAGCATGACGCCGAGCTCGTCGATGCCCTTGACGATCTCGTCTTCATCCATGATGTGCCACTTCGGCTGGAAGTAGCCGCCGTTGCCGAACATCTCGTGAATCGAGAGCACGGCGTCGTTGGCCGGATGATAGGCGTAGTTGCAGGTCGGCCGGTACTTCACGCTCTTGCCTTTGCGTACCGTGAAGAAGTCGGCGATCGAGATCGCCTCGTTATGCGTGATGCAGAGGCCGTACTGCGCGCCGAGCGTCGGGCACCAGGTGCGCACGCGGGTATTCGCACCCGGCTGCATGAGATAGATCGCGGCACCGGTGCCGGCTTTATGCTTTCGGCCGGTCTTCGGCATCGATTTTTCGTGCGTGCCCCAGCCGAGTTCGGCCGGCTGCGAGCCCTCGGAAACGAAGCCTTCGATCGACCAGGTATTGACGAAGGTGTGCGGGGGCTTCGGCGTGTTGCGCACCTGCGTGTCACGCTCGGCGATGTGAATGCCCTTGACGCCAGCTTTCTGCATCAACGCCGCCCATTCTTCACGGGTCTTCGGCTCCTTGAATTTGAGACCGAGATCGGAAGCGACGTTGACGAGGGCCTGCTTGACGAACCACGACACCATGCCGGGGTTGGCGCCGCAGCAGGTGACGGAAGTGATGGAGCCCGGCTTGCGCTTGCGCTTCACGGCCAGCATCTTCTCGCGCAGCGCATAGTTGGTGCGGTCGGCGGCGCTGATCTTAGTGTTGGAGTAAAAGCCCTTCCACGGCTCGATGACGGTGTCGATGTAGAAGCAGTTCAGCTCGCGGCACAGTTCCATGATCTCGATCGAGGAGGTGTCGACCGAAACGTTGACGCAGAAGCCCTGGCCTTCTCCTTTGGTCAGGAGCGGGGTCAGGATTTCGCGATAGTTGTCCTTGGTCAGCTCTTTCTTGATGTGCTTGACGCCGCGCTCGTCGAGCAGATGCTTATTCAAAGCGGACGGATCGATAACGACAAAGCGCGATTTGTCATATTTGAAATGACGCTCGATGAGCGGCAATGTCCCTCTGCCGATCGAGCCGAAACCGATCATCACGATCGGGCCTGTAATGGTTGCGTGAACCGGCCACTTGGCCATGATCGAAGCCTCCTTCGTTGCGCGGCGGGATCCGCCCGCCGACAAAAAACGCAGAAATTCAGCCTGCGATAAATGTGCCTAACTTCATGAGGCACGGCGGATGCGGGAGGTCAACGACCGGCCCGCAATTCTTGTGGATGTTTTCGGCGGCTGCGGAATGACTTCGCCGCTAGCGGCGATCAATCCGCGCGCATTTGCGAGCGCGCCCGGCATGAGTTCGCGCGCGAGCAGGCGATGCCGCTCGAATGGGCCGGGCATGTGCAAGTTCGCGGCGGCTTCAGCCGAGAAGCCGAAGCGCCGGTAGTACGGCTCATCGCCAACAAGGATGATGGCGCGATGACCGAGCGCCTTGGCGCGCGCAAGCGCCTCCTGCATCAGCCGCGTGCCGATGCCATGATTGCGATGAGCGGGATGCACGGCGAGCGGCCCGAGCAGAAGGGCCGGGCGATTTTCGCCCGCGTTCACGTGCCATAATCTCAGCGTGCCGACGAGCCGGCCGTTGCCGAGCTTCGCGGCGAAGGCAAGGCCGCCGGCGGGCAGGCGGTTTTCGCGCAGACGCTCCGAGGATTTGCGGCGCCGGTGCTTGCCGAAGGCAAGGTCAAGCAGCGCCTCGCGGGCCCCGGCCTCGGCCGGAGCCTCGCGGACGATCTTGATCATCGTCTAGATGACGTACGACTTGAGCGGCGCGAAGCCGTTGAAGGCGACTGCGCTGTACGTGGTCGTATAGGCGCCCGTCGCCTCGATCAGCACCTTGTCGCCGATCTCGAGCGAAACGGGGAGCGGATACGGGTTCTTCTCGTACAGCACGTCGACCGAATCGCAGGTCGGGCCGGCGATGACGCAGGGCGCGACCTTGCCGCCGTCCTTCGGGGTGCGGATCGGGTACCGGATCGACTCGTCGATCGTTTCGGCGAGGCCGCCGAACTTGCCGATGTCGAGATAGACCCAGCGCACGGGATCGTCGGCCGACTTCCTGGAGATCAGCACGACCTCGGCCTCGATCACGCCGGCGTCGCCCACCAGGCCGCGGCCCGGCTCGATGATCGTTTCGGGGATGCGGTTGCCGAAATGCTTGCGGAGCGCGCGGAAGATCGACTTCCCGTAGGCATCGACCTTCGGGACGTTCTTCAGGTAGCGCGCGGGGAAGCCGCCGCCGAGGTTGACCATCGCGAGGTTCAGGCCGCGTTCGGACATCTCACGGAAGATCTTGGCCGCCGAGGCGAGCGCGGTGTCCCATGCCTTCACGTCGTTCTGCTGGGAGCCGACATGGAAGGAGATGCCGTGGGCGATCAGGCCCAGACGATGGGCATGTTCGAGCACGCCGGGTGCCATTTCAGGCACGCAGCCGAATTTGCGGGAAAGCGGCCATTCGGCGCCCGAACCGTCGCACAGGATGCGGCAGAACACCCGGGAGCCAGGAGCGGCGCGGGCGATCTTCTCGACCTCGGCCTCGCAATCGACGGCGAACAGGCGCACGCCGAGCTCGTAGGCGCGCGCGATGTCGCGCTCCTTCTTTATTGTGTTGCCGAAGGAGATGCGGTCGGCTGTCGCACCGGCAGCCAGGACCATCTCGATTTCCGCGGGCGAGGCGGTATCGAAGCTCGAGCCGAGATCGGCGAGCAATTTCAGGACTTCCGGCGCCGGGTTGGCCTTCACGGCATAGAAAACGCGCGTATCGGGCAGCGTCTTCGCGAACGAAGCGTAGTTGTCGCGGATGATGTCGAGGTCGACGACGAGGCAGGGCCCGTCTTCGCGGCGCTTCTTGAGGAACTTGCGGATGCGCTCGGTCATTACTCTATTCCCTTCATCCTTTTCAGGGCCCAGGGCGGCGGTGCCGGGAAGAAACGCCGATTGCGTCTCGCCCGCGGCGGGCCGCTGCCCGCTTCGTGCCGGCTTTCGCCGGCTGGTGAGCGCCGATGTGACATCCGGTTTTCCGGGAGCCGAGCTTGGCGACCGAACCCTGATGTCACTGTTTGGATTGGGGTAAGCCCCGCACCGCACAGCCGGCAACAGTAGTGCCTCTTCAGTACTTGCCGACCCTCCAAAGCGAGAATCGGAAGAGACCAAAAAAGCCCGCTACGTCGTTGCTTTAAGTCGCGTCCTCCGCGGAGAGCGAAGTTCGCCGGTTTCATCTCCGGCTACCGGTCTGCCCCGACAGCTTTCCGGCCTCTTGTCCGGACTTCTGCCGACCGGCACGCGACAACAGGCACGTGCGAAATTGGGCAATTCGCGATGTATGGGAAAATTATTTCATATGCAAGCGTGAATCGCTTGACGCGTCAAAAAAACTTTGAATCACGCGCGCGAAGCAAAAATGAATCGAGTGTTAAGTCGCGCGGCGCGCGCCGCGATTTGTCAGCGGACAAAAAATGGCTCGATCTTTGTCGCGCGACGGACAAACTTGAAGATGATGTAGGCGGCAAGGAGGCCGAACAGTCCTTGCAGGACGTAGGCGCCGATGTTGCCGAGCCCGAACAGGCCGGCGATCGCCCAACCGGTCGCGAAACCGGCGCCGACGATCTCGGTGCCGATCAGGATCGCGGCGCTGATGACCGTGACGATGTTGGTCCAGTTCAGGCTGCCGGTCGTCTGGCGGCTCGAATTCGGCATCTCGGACATTCGCTTTGCTCCTCGGAAACGCGCCGCGTTTCGTTCTGACAGCTACGCAGGCTAGAATGGGCGGCAATCTGGCTTGGAACGGCACCCCGATCAAGCGCGGCCGCCCGTTTTTTGCCCCATCCGGCCGATTTCTCCGGCCATTTCCAGGAATTTCCGAGGACTCTCATGACCGAACTGAGTGCGAAGAGCCGCCGCGGTGTTGTCGTGGCGCCACACTTTCTTGCCGCCGAGGCGGGTGCCGCCATCCTGAACGAAGGCGGCAACGCCATCGAGGCAGCGGTCGCAGCGGCGGCGGCCATCGCACCGGCCTATCCGCACATGAATCATCTTGGCGGCGACGGTTTCTGGCTCATCCGCGAGCCGTCGGGACGGATTCACTGCATTGAAGCCGCCGGATATGCCGGCGAGCGTGCGACGATCGACTTCTATCGCGGCCAAGGCCTCGATGCCGTGCCCGAGCGGGGGCCGCTCGCGGCGTTAACTGTGCCTGGCGCCGTCGGCGGCTGGCAGCTCGTGCTCGAGATCTCCAAGGCGCTCGGCGGCAAGGTGCCGCTCGCTCGTCTTCTGGAAGCGGCCATCGCGATCGCCAAAAAGGGCAGCCCGGTCGGCAGGTCGATGGTGGCGCGCTTCGCGAGCCCGCGTGCGGCCAAAATCGAGGCTCCGGGCTTCAAGGAGACCTTCCTGATCGACGGCAAGCCGCCGAAATTCGGCGACACCCTGAAGCCGGGACGGCTCAGCGAGACGCTCGAACACCTCGCCAAGGCCGGACTCGATGATTTCTACCGGGGCGATGTCAGCCGGGAGATCGCCGCTGACCTCGAGAAGATCGGCAGCCCGGTGACCCGTAGCGACCTTGAGCGGTTCCGTGCGCTCGCGCGCGAGCCGATTCGCGTCCGGTTGAGGAGCGGAACGGTCTATTCGTCGCCGGCGCCCACCCAAGGCATCACGACGCTCCTGATCCTCGGCATCGCCGAGAAGCTCGGCCCTGCCAAAGCGGAGAGCTTCGAGTTCCTGCATGCGCTGATCGAGGCGACGAAGCGCGCGACCCGGATCCGCACCCGCGTCGTGACCGATTACGACCACATGAAAGAGGATTTGCAGGCGTATCTCGCGCCTGAGTCCCTCGAAAAAGAGGCGAGGAAGGTCGATCCGCGCAAGGCCGCCCCCTGGCCGGCGCCGGCGGGCGAAGGCGACACCATCTGGTTAGGTGCCGTCGATGCCTCGGGGCTCGCCGTCTCCTATATCCAGTCACTTTATTTCGAGTTCGGCTCCGGCTGCGTGCTGCCATCGACCGGCATCGTCATGCAGAACCGCGGCTACGCCTTTTCGCTCGATCCGAAGGCGCTGAACCCGCTTCAGCCGGGCCGCCGGCCCTTCCACACCTTATGTCCGGCGCTCGCGGAGCTCTCGGATGGGCGCATCCTCTCGTTCGGCACCATGGGCGGCGACGGCCAACCGCAGACCAATGCGACAGTCTATGCCCGCCATATCGGGCACGAAGTGCCGATCGGGGAAGCGATCGACCGGCCACGGTTCATTCTGGGACGGACCTGGGGCACCGAGGTCACCAATCTTCGGGTGGAATCGCGCTTCCCGCCCGAGATCGTCGAAGCACTCCGCAAGGCAGGGCACGACATCGAGGTGCTGCCGGAGGACTATGCCGAGATCATGGGTCATGCCGGCGGGGTCGAAATCGACCTCAAGGGCAATATCGAAGGGGCGCATGACCGGCGCGCCGATGGCGGGGCGGCAGCTGCCTAGTCTATGGGGTGGCATTCCGCCGCGGAGATAAGGGTTCCGCGCCATGCTTCCGTCGCAGTGGCAGGGCGTGGTTCCCTGACACGAGAGGTGACCGGTCGATGATCGCCGTGGTGCGTTCCCTGCTACTGGGTTCTGTCCTCCTTCTGTCCGCCGCCGGAAGCGCCGTCGCGCATCCCCATGTGTTCGTGACCGCTCGCGGAACGCTCGTTTACGGACCGGAAGGAGCGCTGAAGGAAATCCGCTACGCCTGGACGTTCGACGAGATGTTTTCGTCGTTCGCGACACAAGGGCTGGATACCAACGGCGACGGCAAGTTCTCGCGCGAGGAGCTTGCGGCGCTCGCCAGGGAGAATGTCGAATCGCTAAAGGAGTTTGGCTATTTCACCGTGGCGCCGCGGGGCGCCAAGGCCTTCGAGTTCGGCGAGCCGACCGATTATTTCTTCGACGGCACAGACACCAGCAGCCTGACACTGCGCTTCACCCTTCCGGTGAAGAACGCGGCGAAAGGGGGCATTGCCTTCGAGGTTTATGACCCGACTTATTTCGTCGCGTTTTCGCTCGCTGACCAAAAGCCGATATCGCTCGAGGGTGCGCCGGGCGGCTGCTCCGTCGAGGCGAAGAATGCGGGCGACCCCAACTCCACCAAGCTGTCGGAAGAATTCTTCACGCAATTGCAGGCGGGCGCCGATTACGGCGCGCAGTTTGCGAACCGGATTACGGTGCGCTGCCCGTAAGGAGGGCTTTATGCGGAGTCGTTACGGTCTCGTAATGGCGGCGGTTCTGCTGGCGGCTGCCCTGCAGGCCGGCGATGCGCTTGCCGTCAGCGCTTTCGGCGGTCCGGCCGTGCCGCCGGGCGGCATCACCGGATGGATCTTCGCGCAACAGGCAGCGTTCTATCGCTCGATGTCGTCCGCGGTGATGGCGGCGAAAGCAAACGGCACGGCGGCGTTCGGCCTGAGCTGGCTCGCTTTTCTCTACGGCATCTTTCATGCCGCTGGCCCCGGCCACGGCAAGGCGGTGATTTCATCTTATCTTGTGGCGGACGATGCGACGGTGAAGCGCGGCATTTTCCTTTCTTTTGCGGCGGCGCTCGCGCAGGCGATCACGGCCATCACTATTGTCGGCATTGCCGCGCTCATTCTCGGCGCAACGGCGAAAGCGATGGGCGCGACGGTGCGCTGGCTCGAGATCGCGGCCTATGCCGGCATCATCGCCTTCGGCCTGATGCTGGCCTTCCGCAAGGGCCGCGCGCTGATCGCGGCGTTGCGCGGCAAGCATGATCATCATGCGCACGATCATCATCATCACGATCACGATCATGATCATGATCACGGCGCGCATTGCGATCATTCGCACGGGCCGGAACCTTCGGAGTTGAAGGGAAAAGACTGGTTGAGGCGCGGACTTGCGGCGGTGCTCGCGGTCGGTCTGCGTCCCTGTTCGGGTGCGATCTTCGTTCTGGTCTTTGCGCTCTCGCAGGGAATTTTCGCGATTGGCGTTCTTGCAACCTTTGCGATGGCGCTCGGCACCGCAATCACCGTAACGGCCATCGCGCTCGTCGCGGTGTTCGGCAAAGGGCTCGCGGTGCGGCTTCTGAAATCGCGCGGCGGTCGGTTCGGCGTTGCCGTGCTCGGCATCGAGGTCGCCGCTGCGCTGGTGATCTCGCTGTTCGGTGTTCTGCTGCTTACCGGCTATATGGCATCGGAGCGATTGTTTGCGGCGTGACAGAACGCATCGTTTTGCCTGTTTCGAAGGCAATATCGTTCCAATCCGGCGGCACAATCGGAAATTGCGCGGCTTTTGGGCCTGTGCGAGATTCCGGCTGAAACGCTGATCTAACCATGCGCCCCGCCGTTCCCTATATAGAAGTGACTTCTATAGGGATGTTCGAGGCGCGGAGACTGTAATGGCGCTTTCCGACGTTTCGCTCGACGATCGCTTCGATCTTTCGAAGCGCCACGTGTTTCTCACGGGCACGCAGGCGATCGTCCGGCTGACGCTGATGCAACGCGAGCGCGACCGGCTGAACGGCCACAATACGGCAGGCTATGTCACCGGCTATCGCGGCTCGCCGGTCGGCGGGCTCGACCAGACGTTCTGGCGCGCGCAAGCCGTTTGCGAACGTCACCACGTTAAATTCCAGGCGGGGTTGAACGAAGATCTCGCGGCGACGGCGCTGTGGGGCACGCAGCAGGCGGAACTGCGCGGCGAAGGCAAATACGACGGCGTATTCGGTATCTGGTACGGCAAGGGGCCGGGTGTCGACCGCTCGGGCGATGTTTTCCGCCACGCCAATTTCGCCGGCTCCTCAAAGCTCGGCGGTGTCGTCGCGCTCATGGGCGACGACCATACATGCGAATCGTCCACCACGGCGCACCAGTCGGAATTCGCGTTTCTCGACGCGATGATTCCGATCCTGAACCCGGCCGGGGTGCAGGAGCTTCTGGATTACGGCCAGCACGGTTTCGCGCTCTCGCGCTTCGCGGGCACCTGGGCCGCGATGAAGTGCGTCAAGGAGACGATCGAATCGACGGCGGTGGTCGACGGTTCGCTCGATCGCCTGCAGATCGCGATCCCGCAGGATTTTGCGATGCCGCCCGGCGGGCTCAACATTCGGGCCTTCGATGGCGCGCTCGCGCAAGAAGCGCGGCTGCATGATTTCAAGCGCGCGGCCGTGCTCGCGTATCTTCGCACCAACAAGCTGAACCGCATCATCACGTCCGGCGGGCGCGAAGCGAAGATCGGCATCATCACGACCGGTAAAAGTTATCTCGACGTGCGGCTTGCCTTCGACGAGCTCGGCATCGACGAGAAGCGCGCGAACGATCTCGGCATTCGTCTCTACAAGATTGCCTGTCCGTGGCCGCTCGAGCCCGAGGGCCTCAAGGAATTCGCCAAAGGCCTCGATCTCATCATGGTGGTCGAGGAGAAGCGCTCGCTGATCGAAACGCAGGTGCGCGAAGAACTTTACGGCACACCCAATCCGCCGGCGGTGATTGGCAAGAAGGACGAGGAAGGCCGCTGGCTATTTCCCGTCAAGGGTGCGCTCGATCCCAATGACGTCGCGATTGCCATCGGCGAGCGGTTGCTCAGGCGCGGCGGGCATCCGGATATCCGCGATCGCGTGGATCGCTTGCGTCAGGCGCAGGCCGCGCTTTCCGAAACGCAGGACATCGCCAATCGCACGCCGTATTTCTGCTCGGGCTGTCCGCACAACACCTCGACGGTGGTGCCGGACGGCATGCGCGCTTATGCCGGCATCGGTTGCCATACGATGGCGCTCTACATGAACCGCGCCACCGGCGGCTTCACCCATATGGGCGGCGAGGGCGCCAACTGGATCGGCGAAGCGCCGTTCTCGAAGCGCGCGCATGTGTTCCAGAACCTCGGCGACGGCACCTACAATCATTCCGGCATTCTCGCGATCCGCGCGGCCGTCGCGGCGGGTGTGAATATCACGTATAAAATTCTGTTCAACGATGCGGTCGCCATGACCGGCGGCCAGCGCCACGAAGGCAATTTGCATGTCGATGACATCGCGCGGCAGGTCGCGGCCGAGAATGTCCGGCGCATCGAACTCGTTACCGACGAGCCGGAGAAATATCCGAAAGCCATTGATTGGCCGGAGGGGTTGAAGGTTCATCATCGCGATGAACTCGACGCGGTGCAGCGCGATCTTGCCGCGACGCCCGGCGTGACGGTGCTGATTTACGACCAGACTTGCGCCGCCGAGAAGCGCCGCCGCAGGAAGCGCGGCGAGTTTCCGGACCCCGACAAGCGGGTGCTGATCAATGAGCTGGTCTGCGAAGGCTGCGGCGATTGCGGCGTGCAGTCGAACTGCGTCGCGGTGCAGCCGGTCGACACCGAATGGGGCAGGAAGCGCGAGATCGATCAGTCGGCCTGCAACAAGGATTTCTCTTGTCTGAAGGGCTTTTGCCCGTCTTTCGTGACGGTGCATGGCGCGAAGCTGAAGCGAGGCACGGGTGCGGCGGCCCATGCAGGCGAAATGCCCGCGCTGCCCGAGCCGCAGCTTCCGGCGATCGACGGCACGTTCGGCGTCATCATCACCGGCATCGGCGGCACCGGCATCGTGACCATCGCGCAGGTGCTAGGGACCGCGGCCTATCTCGACGGGCATGCCGCCGGGATCATCGACCAGGCGGGGCTCGCGCAGAAGGGTGGCGGCGTGTTCAGCCATCTGCGGATCGCGCTACATGCCGACGATATCCACGCGATCCGCATTCCGGCGCATGGCGCATCGCTGGTGATCGGCGGCGACATGGTGACGGTGGGCTCGAAGAAGGTGCTCTCGGCCATGAAGCCCGGGCAAACCACGGTCGTCGTCAATACGCACGAGACGCAGCCCGGCGACTTTACTCATAACGCCGACTTCTCCTTGCCGACCGAACGGCTAAAGCGCGAGATCGCGAAGGCGGCGGACGCAGACCACGCCTATTTCGTCGAGGCGACCAAACTTGCGAACGCGCTGTTCGGCAATTCGCTCGGGCAGAACATCTTTCTCGTCGGTTATGCGTGGCAGCTCGGTCGCTTGCCGATTTCGGAGGCGGCAATTCTGAAGGCGATCGAGCTGAACGGCCAGGCGGTCGAGATGAACAAGGTTGCGTTCGCCTGGGGCAGGCGCGCGGCTTTCGATCTTGCCTCGGTCGAAAAGCTCGCGGCGCCCCTTGCCGCGCCAACCGATGCGCGCCGGCTTTCGCAATCGCTCGACGAGCGCATCGAGCGGCGCGCGGTGTTCCTTTCGGATTATCAGAATGCTGCCTATGCGCGCCGCTATCGCGGCCTCATGGCCCGCGTGCGGGAGGCCGAGCGGTTGAAGGCGAGCGGCAACGGTGCACTCGCGGAAGCCGCCGCCAAAAGTCTGTTCAAACTGATGAGCTACAAGGACGAGTACGAAGTGGCGCGGCTCTTCACGGATGGCGCGTTCGACCGGCAGGTGGCTGCGGCTTTCGAAGGCGACCTTCGGTTCGAGTATCATCTTGCGCCGCCCTTGCTCGCGCGCAAGGATCCGGCGACGGGGCGGCCCAGGAAGATCAGCTTTGGCGGCTGGATCAAGCCGGTTTTCGCGCTTCTCGCGAAGCTCAAATTCCTGCGCGGCACGGTGTTCGATCCGTTCGGCCGAACCGATGAGCGCCGGATGGAGCGCAATCTGATCGGCGAATACGAAGCAATCCTGGAAGAAGTGATCGCCGGGCTTAAACCGGAAAACTGGGCGCTGGCGACCGCGCTTGTTGCAGTGCCGGAAAAAATCCGCGGCTTCGGGCCGGTCAAGATGCGCTCGGTAACGGCGGCGCGGGCCGAAGGCGCCGCGCTTCTTTCCCGTTTCCGGCACTCGGTGCGCCAGGCCACGGCGTCTGCGATTCCGGCGGCCGCTGAATAGTCCCTTTGATTTGCCGCGGTTTCTTCGCGCAAACCGGCGGCCCTCCCCGGGTCAAGCCCAAGAACATGCTTCGCTCGAAAATGTTCTAGCCAAACGGCGGCTTGTGTTGCGGCCGACTTCCCCGCAAGATTATCCATCCAAAGGCGCGGAATGCCTCCCGAGAAGGGCATCGACGCCGCGGATATGGCGGTTCGCGATTGCACATACGGGCCGTCTTTCGGGGAGGGGTGCAGGCGGTGAGCAGCGCTACGACCAATTTCAAGGACACGTTCCCCAAACTTTTGCTGCTGAACGCGGCCGAGCGCGGCGGACGCCCGGCCATTCGCGAAAAAGATCTCGGTATCTGGCAGACCTGGACCTGGGAGCAGGTGCTGGATGAAGTGCGCGCCTTCGCGCTCGGCCTTTACAGGCTCGGCCTCAAGAAGGGCGACACCGTCGCGGTGATCGGCAACAACCGGCCGCGGCTCTATTGGTCGATGTGTGCGGCGCAGTCGCTCGGCGCCGTGCCGGTGCCGGTCTATCAGGACTCGGTCGCCGAAGAGACGGCCTTCGTGCTCGAACATGCGGCGGTGAAGATCGCGGTCGTCGAGAATCAGGAACAGGTCGACAAGCTTCTGTCGATCTCCGAACGGCTGCCATCGCTTACGCACATCATTTACGATGAAGAGCGCGGACTGAAGGGCTACGACCACACGCGGCTGAAATCGTTCGCCGAAGTGCAGGAAATGGGCCGCAGCGGCGATCTGCGCGCTTCGGCGGTGTGGTGGGAAAATCAGGTCGCGCAGACCAGGGGCTCGGACCTCGCGGTGATCCTTTATACGTCCGGCACGACGGGGCACCCGAAAGGCGTGATGCTCACCTTCGACAATGTGATCGTGACGGCGAATAACGCCAATGCCTATGACAATCTCGGCGAAAAAGAAGAAGTGATGGCCTATCTGCCGATGGCCTGGGTCGGCGACCATATCTTCTCTTATGCGCAGTCCTATTGCTCGGGCTATTGCGTGAACTGCCCGGAAAGCCCCGATACAGTGAACGAAGATCGCCGCGAGATCGGCACGACCTATGCCTTCGCTCCGCCGCGCATTTACGAGAACCTGCTGACGCTTTCGATGGTGCGCATGGAGGATGCGAGCCCGCTGCGCTACAAGGTCTTTCATTATTTCATCCGCCACGCGCGCAAATGGGGCGAGAAAATTCTCAATCGCGAGCGCGTGCCGCCGCATGCGCGGTTCATTTATTGGCTCGGCGATCTCTTTGTCTATGCGCCGCTTCGCAATCGCTACGGTTTTTCGCGGGTGCGCGTCGCTTACACGGCAGGCGAAGCGATCGGGCCGGAGATTTTCCGCTACTACCGCTCGCTTGGCGTGAACCTCAAGCAGCTTTACGGCCAGACCGAAGCCTCCGTTTACATCACCGCGCAGCCCGACGGCGAAATTCACGCCGAGAGCGTCGGCAAGCCCAATTACGAAGTCGAGATCAAGCTCGCCGAGAACGGCGAAGTGCTCTATCGCTCACCCGGCGTGTTCGCGGGCTACTATAAAGACCCCGAGAGGACCGCCGAGGCGAAAACACCGGACGGCTGGGTGCGCTCGGGAGATGCCGGCTTCTTCGATCCGAAGAACGGGCATCTTCGCATCATCGACCGCGCCAAGGATGTCGGCCGTCTCAATGACGGCACGCTGTTCGCGCCGAAATACATCGAGAACAAGCTGAAGTTTTACCCGAATATCCGTGAGGCGGTGGCCTTCGGCGACAAGCGCGACTTTGTCACGGTGATGCTGAATATCGACCTCGTCGCGGTCGGCTCATGGGCCGAGCGCAATAATGTCACTTATGCTTCCTATCAGGAGCTTGCCGCGCATCCGCGCGTTTACGAGATGCTGGCCGCGCATGTCGACGAGGTGAATCGCTCGCTTGCCGCGGACGCGCCGATGGCAGGCGCGCAGGTCAGGCGCTTTCTCATTCTGCACAAGGAACTCGACGCCGACGACGGCGAGCTCACGCGCACGATGAAAGTGCGGCGCGGTTTCATCGGCGAGCGCTATGCGCCGCTGGTGAAGGCGCTCTATGACGGCTCGCAAGCGGTCGATATTGCCACCGAAGTCACCTTCGAGGACGGCCGCAAGGGCGTCATTTCCGGCCATGTCATGATCCATGACATGCCGGTCTATCCGGCCGAAGCGCCGGTCGGGAAAGCCGCATGAAGGACGATATCAAGCCTGACGTCGCGGCAGGGACGGCGCTGCTTTCCGTCGAAAATGTCGTGTTGGCGTTCGGCGGCCTCAAGGCCATCAACGACGTCTCGTTCGACATCAGGAAAGGCGAAATCCGCGCCATCATCGGCCCGAACGGCGCCGGCAAGACCTCGATGCTGAACGTCATCAACGGCTTCTATCAGCCGCAGTCCGGCAAGATCACCTTCAAGGGCAAGACCCGCCGCAAGATGCGCACTTATGACGCCGCGCGCGGCGGCATCGCGCGCACCTTTCAGAACGTCGCGCTGTTCCGCGGCATGACGGCGCTCGACAACATCATGGCCGGCCGCACGCTCAGGATGAAGCGCGGCATCTTCTGGCAGTCGGTCTTCTTCGGGCCGTCGCGCAAGGAAGAAATCGAGCACCGGCTGCGCGTCGAGGAGATCATCGACTTTCTTTCGATCCAGCAGATCCGCAAGACGCCGGTCGGCCGCCTGCCTTACGGCTTGCAGAAGCGGGTGGAGCTGGCGCGCGCGCTCGCCATGGAGCCGGATTTGCTGCTCCTGGACGAGCCGATGGCCGGCATGAACCTCGAAGAAAAAGAGGATATGTCGCGCTTCATCCTCGATGTGAATCAATATTACGGCACGACCATCGCGCTGATCGAACACGACATGGGCGTCGTGATGGATCTTTCGGATCGCGTCGTCGTGCTCGATTACGGCCGCAAGATCGCCGACGGCACGCCGGCGGAAGTGCAGAAAGACCAGAAAGTCATCGACGCCTATCTCGGTATCGCGCATTAGGAGCAACGCGTGGACGCCCTCGGCCCATTCCTCGAAATCCTGATCGGCGGCCTCTTGTCGGGCGTTCTTTATTCGCTGGTCGCGCTCGGTTTCGTGCTGATCTTCAAGGCCTCGGGCGTGTTCAACTTCGCGCAAGGGGCGATGGTGCTCCTGGCAGGCCTTGCGCTGGTGCGCTCGCTCGATTTCATGACGGCGCATGCCTTCCCGTTCTGGATCGCGGCGGCGCTCGCGCTGCTGTTCGCCGGCGCGGTGATGGCGCTCACCGCTTATTTCGCCGAGCGCTTTGTGCTCGGGCCGCTGGTCAACCAGAACGATCTCACATTGTTCATGGCGACGATCGGCCTCGCGTTCATCCTGCAGGGCGCGGGTCAGATCGTCTTCGGCTCCGACGTTTATCCGCTCAATCTTTACCCGACGGACGCCTGGATTCTGCTGGAAAGCCTGTTCACCGGCGGCATTCTCATCAACAAGCTCGATGTCTGGGGCGGGGTCATCGCGGGCCTCCTGGTCGTCGGGCTTGCGCTGTTCTTCCAGCGCACCAAGACGGGGCGGGCGCTGCGCGCCGTCGCCGATGATCATTCGGCGGCGCAATCGGTCGGTATCTCCATCGACTGGATCTGGTTCGTGGTGTGGCTTGCGTCGGGCCTCGTCGCGCTCGCGGCCGCGACGGTGTGGGGCACGAAGCTCGGCGTGCAGTTCTCGATCGTCTTTCTCGCGCTGAAAGCCTTCCCGGTGCTGATCATCGGCGGCTTCACCTCGGTGCCGGGCGCGATCATCGGTGGGCTCCTGATCGGCGCGGGCGAGAAGCTCGCCGAAGCCTATCTCGGGCCGTTCATCGGCGGCGGCATCGAATACTGGTTCGCTTATGTAGTCGCGCTCCTCGTGCTGCTGGTCCGGCCGCAAGGGCTGTTCGGCGAGCGCATCATCGAGCGGATTTAGGGAGGGCTGAAGTGTTTTACCGCGAGGCAGGGCAGTTCAAGACCTCCTATGCCGCCGACATGGCGGTGTTTCCGCTGCGGCAGGATCGAATTTTCGTCTGGCTGTTCGTGCTGTTTGCTTATGCCGGCGTGCCGCTTCTGGCGCTCTTCAATGTCGGCCCGTTCGGGCAGGACTACATTTTCAAGGGCATTCTCGTTCCGCTCCTGATCCTCTCGCTCGCCGCCATCGGCCTCAACATCCTCACCGGCTATTGCGGGCAGATTTCGCTCGGCGCCGGCGCCTTCATGGGGATCGGCGCCTATGCCGCCTATAATATTTCGCTGCGCGTGCCGGGCATGCCGCTGCTGTTTTCCATTCTGCTCGGCGGCGGCGTCTCGGCGCTGGCCGGAATTCTGTTCGGCATTCCGAGCCTGCGCATCAAGGGGCTTTATCTCGCGGTCGCGACCCTCGCCGCGCAGTTCTTTTTCGATTGGGTATTCATCCGCATCGGCTGGGTCACGAATTATTCGTCGTCCGGCAACGTCAATGCGCCCAAGCTCGACTTCTTCGGCTGGGTCGCCGAACGGCCGGTCGATCGCTACATCGTCTGCCTTCTTTTCGTGACGATATTCGCGCTGCTGGCCAAGAACCTCGTCCGCGGCAATCTCGGGCGGCAATGGATGGCGATCCGCGACATGGATATCGCCGCCGAAATCATGGGCATCCGGCCGCTTTATGCCAAGCTCACGGCCTTTGCCATTTCGTCCTTCATCATTGGCGTCGCCGGGGCCTTGTGGGCCTTCGTGCATCTCGGCTCATGGGAGCCGCTGGCCTTCGACATCGACCGCTCGACGCAAATCCTGTTCATGATCATCATCGGCGGGCTCGGCTCGATCCTCGGTTCGTTCCTCGGCGCGGCCTTCATTCTCGTGCTGCCGATTTTGCTCGATCTCGCGCCGACCTGGTTCGGCGTTCACATTTCGGTGCAGACGGTGACGAACCTGACTTTCATCATCGTCGGCGCGCTCATCTGCGCGCTGTTGATTTATGAGCCGCGCGGTTTCGCGCGGCTGTGGGCGATCGCGAAAGAGAAATTGAGGCTATGGCCTTACCCGTATTGAGGGGTTAGGCTTTTGGCGGCAATCGTCGCGTGCAAAGCGAGACGGCGCGCGGCTTAACGATCAAAGACTCGCATTCAACGCCCGGATCAACCGGGCCCAGGGAGGAACGCATGACCCGTATTCGCCTTGCCTTGGCTGTGGCGGCGCTCACCGTCGGCGCGACGGCGATCGCCGAGCCCGCCATGGCGCAGAACGAGCAATTCTTTCCGGCGCTCGTCTATCGTACCGGACCTTACGCGCCGAACGGCGTGCCGTTCGCCGACGGCGTCGCCGATTACTGGACGCTCGTCAACGAACGCGACGGCGGCATCAACGGCGTCAAGATCGTATTCGAGGAATGCGAGACGGGTTACGCCACGGACAAGGGTGTCGAGTGCTACGAGCGCCTGAAGGGCAAGGGCCCGACCGGCGCCTCGTATTTCTCGCCGCTCTCGACCGGCATCACTTTCGCGCTCACCGAAAAGGCGCCGGGCGACAAAATTCCGCTGCTCACCGGCGGCTATGGCCGCTCCGAGAGCCGTGACGGCACGGTGTTCCCGTGGAACTTCATCGCGCTCGGCAGCTACTGGATGGGCGCGGATATCGCGATCCAGTACATCGGCAAGGAGCTGGGCGGTCTCGACAAGCTGAAGGGCAAGAAGATCACGCTGGTCTATCACGATAGCCCCTACGGCAAGGAGCCGATCGCGGCGCTTGAAGCGCGTGCGAAGAAGGACGGTTTCATCTTCAAGGCGGTGCCGGTCACGCATCCCGGCGTCGAGCAGAAATCGCAATGGCTGTCGATCCGCCAGGATCGCCCCGACTATGTTCTGTTGTGGGGCTGGGGCGTGATGAACTCGACCGCCATCAAGGAAGCGGCGGCGGTTGCCTATCCGCGCGACAAGATCATCGGCATCTGGTGGTCGGGCGCCGAGCCTGACGTGACGCCGGCGGGCGATCAGGCCAAGGGCTACAAGGCCCTGATGCTTCAACACGGCCCCGGCGAGTTCAAGGTCCACGAGGACCTCAAGAAGTACGTCATCTCCAAAGGCAAGGGCGCCGGCAAGGACGACTTCGCGCAGGTGCTCTACAACCGCGGCCTGATCAACTCGATGATCGGCGTCGAGGCGGTGCGTACCGCACAGGAGAAGTTCGGCAAGAAGCCGCTCACCGGCGAGCAAATCCGCTGGGGCTTCGAGAACCTCAACCTCACGGCGGATCGCATCAAGGCGCTCGGCTTCGAGGGCATGATGCGGCCGCTCAAGTTCTCCTGCACCGACCACCAGGGCGCGGATGTCGCCCGCATCCAGCAGTGGGACGGCAAGAACTGGAAGACGATCTCCGACTATTTCACCGCCGACCAATCGGTGCTCGGGCCGATGGTCAAGGAACACGCGGCGAAATACGCGACGGAGCACAAGATCACGCCGCGCGACTGCTCGAAGCCGAGCTGACGCGAGGCGTTACAGGATCGCGGGAGGCGGCACGCCGCCTCCCGTTTTCTCCCGGAGGTGCCGTTGTCGAAAGCCGCTCCCGCCAAAAAA
>Ga0182740_1000312_pt1 | contig 67694 bp, 61 predicted proteins | sample eDN5th37CKraftBY_FD_128872 | JGI IMG/M metagenome (GOLD analysis project Ga0182740, IMG submission 128872) | Enriched backyard soil microbial communities from Emeryville, California, USA - eDNA 5th pass 37_C Kraft BY (version 2) (version 2) | ecosystem: Environmental > Terrestrial > Soil >...
CAAGGAGACGGTGGAGCGCTCGTTTGCCGACGCCAAACAGCTGCACGGGCACCGTTATGCGCGCTTGCGGGGGCTGATGAAGGTGACCTGGCAATGTCTGCTGGCGGCGGCCAGCCAGAACATGAAGAAGATCGCGCTGGCGCTCACCCGCCAGCCACGCCTGGCGGGGGCATGAGGCCCTCTCGCCCCTTCATTATCTTCACTTCGTCAGGCGCCGGCAGCGCCCCTGCGCTCTGTCATCCCGCCCAAACGAAAAACCCGCCAAAAAATCGGCGGGTTTGTCAGTGGTCTGAAGGGCCGCATGAGCGGCCCTTGGTTCATGCTTCAACGTCGGCGCCTCAGGCGGCGAGGATTGCCTTCACGGCCTCGATGGCGGCTTCAGCCTTCGAGCCATCCGGGCCACCGGCCTGGGCCATGTCGGGACGGCCGCCGCCGCCCTGCCCGCCGATTGCAGCCGATGCCGCACGGACAAGATCAACAGCCGAGAAGCGATCCTTGATGTCGTCGGTAACACCCACCACGACGCTCGCCTTGCCGTCTTCCGAAGTGCCGACGAAGACCACAACGCCGGAACCCAGCGTCTTCTTGCCTTCGTCTGCAAGCGGCTTGAGGTCCTTCGGGGTCACGCCCGAGACGACGCGGCCAAGGAAGTTGATGCCGGCAACGGTTTCGGTATCGCTGGCCTTGCTGCCGGAGCCACCACCGAGCGCCAGCTGGCGACGGGCTTCGGCAAGCTCGCGCTCCATCTTCTTGCGCTCTTCGAGGACCGCCTCAAGGCGGGTGACGACATCCGCCGGGGCGACCTTGAGCACGGAAGCGGCTGCCTTAAGGCGACGCTCCTGCTCGTCGAGATAGCGGCGGGCAGCATCGCCAGTCAGCGCCTCGATACGGCGCACGCCCGCAGCAACAGCACCTTCCGAAACGACGCGGATCAGGCCGATGTCGCCCGTGGCCGAGACATGCGTGCCGCCGCACAGCTCGGTCGAATACGCCTTGCCAGCCTTGTCGCCATGAAGGGCGGTGCCCATGCGAACGACGCGAACCTCGTCACCGTACTTTTCGCCGAACAGCGCCATGGCGCCCTCGGCGATCGCGTCATCGACCGCCATCAGGCGCGTTGTGACTTCGGCGTTCTGCAGTACGATCTCGTTGGCGTATGTCTCGACCAGCTCGAGTTCTTCCGGAGAAATCGGCTTCGGATGCGAAAAGTCGAAGCGCAAGCGATCCGGCGAAACCAGCGAGCCCTTCTGGGCTACATGGGTGCCGAGAACCTCGCGCAGCGCCTCGTGCATGAGGTGCGTCGCCGAGTGGTTGGCGCGGATTTTCGAGCGGCGGGCGTGGTCGACCGTCATCTCGACGGCAGCGCCGCGCGCAACTGAACCGGACACGACCTTTGCCGAGTGGACGAAGAGGCCGTCAGCCTTCTTCTGGGTGTCGATGATCTCGATGCGGAAACCTTCGCCAGCAAAAATGCCGGTGTCGCCGACCTGGCCGCCGGACTCGCCGTAGAACGGCGTCTGGTTGACGATGACGGAGATTTCGTCGCCTTCGGCCGCACGCTCGACTTCCTGGCCGTCCTTCACCAGTGCGGTGATGACGCCCTCGGCCTTTTCGGTCTCGTAGCCGAGGAACTCGGTCGCGCCCAACTTGTCGCGCAGCGCGAACCAGACAGCCTCGGTCGCCGCTTCGCCCGATCCAGACCAGTTGGCGCGGGCCTCGGCCTTCTGGCGCTCCATCGCGGCGTTGAAGCCATCCGTGTCGACCTGAATGCCGCGCTGGCGCAGCGCATCCTGTGTGAGGTCGAGGGGGAAGCCGTAGGTGTCGTAAAGCTTGAACGCGGTCTCGCCGTCGAGACGCGCACCCTGCGTCAGACCCGAGGTCGCCTCTTCGAGGAGACCAAGGCCGCGGGCCAGCGTCTTGCGGAAGCGGGTTTCCTCAAGCTTCAGCGTCTCGGTGATCAGAGCCTCTGCACGGCCGAGTTCCGGATAGGCCTGGCCCATCTCGCGCACCAGCGCCGGCACCAGACGATGCATCAGCGGCTCCCCGGCGCCGAGCAGCTGCGCATGGCGCATCGCGCGGCGCATGATGCGGCGAAGCACGTAGCCGCGGCCCTCGTTCGACGGCAGCACGCCGTCAGCGATCAGGAAGCAGGACGAGCGCAGGTGGTCGGCGATGACGCGGAACGAGGCGACGTTGTCCGCCTGCGGGCCCTTGCCGAGCGCCGATGCGGTCGCCTCGATCAGGTGGCGGAACAGGTCGGTCTCGAAGACGCTCTCGACGCCCTGCAGGATCGAGGCCATGCGCTCGAGGCCCATGCCGGTGTCGATCGACGGACGCGGCAGGTCGACCCGCTCGTCCTTGGTGACCTGCTCGTACTGCATGAAGACCAGGTTCCAGAATTCGAGGAACCGATCACCATCCTCTTCCGGGCTTCCGGGAGGGCCGCCCCAGATGTGCTCGCCGCGATCGATGAAGATCTCCGAGCACGGCCCGCACGGACCGGTATCGCCCATCGCCCAGAAATTGTCGCTGGTCGGGATCCGGATGATCTTGTCGTCGGAGAAGCCGGCGATCTTCTTCCAGAGCTCAGCCGCCTCGTCATCCGTGTGGTAGACGGTGACCAGCAGCTTTTCCTTCGGAAGGGCGAAGTCCTTGGTGATCAGGTTCCAGGCAAGCTCGATCGCCTCGGCCTTGAAATAATCGCCGAAGGAGAAGTTGCCGAGCATCTCAAAGAAGGTGAGATGGCGGGCGGTGTAGCCGACATTGTCGAGGTCGTTGTGCTTGCCGCCGGCGCGCACGCTCTTCTGTGCGGTGGCAGCGCGCGTGTAGGGGCGCGTCTCAAGTCCGGTAAAGACGTTCTTGAACTGGACCATGCCCGCATTGGTGAACATCAATGTCGGGTCGTTGCGAGGCACCAGAGGGCTGGACGCTACAATCTCGTGCCCGTTCTTGCGGAAGTAGTCGAGAAAAGTCGACCGGATTTCGTTGACGCCACCACTCATGCCGATGCCTTCAGGTAGAGCGGCCGCACCCCTTGCGGCCGAAAGGAAAGGCCTTTTAACGTCCAGCTTTCAAGCTGTCCAGAAAGCAGGACGATAACGGACAGTCCACAAAGGAAAAGACCGCCGGAACCCCTCCCGGCGGTCTGAAAATCACACCCCTAAGCCACGGGAACGCGGCTCTAGCGGGGCTTACATGCCAGCGGCGTCGTCCAGATCGTTGCCGTCCTGGTCGCCCGGGCCGCCGTTCTCCAGGAACTTCTCGGCGATGAGACCTGCATTCTGGCGCAGTGCGAGTTCCAGCTCGCGCAGCAGCTCCGGATTGTCACGCAGGAACTGCTTGGCGTTCTCGCGACCCTGCCCAAGGCGCTGGGAATTGTAGGAGAACCACGCGCCGGACTTCTCGACGATGCCAGCCTTGACGCCGAGGTCGATGATCTCGCCCGTCTTGGAAACGCCCTCGCCGTACATGATGTCGAACTCGACCTGCTTGAAGGGAGGAGCGAGCTTGTTCTTGACGACCTTGACGCGGGTCTGGTTGCCGACGACCTCGTCGCGGTCCTTGACCGAACCGATGCGGCGGATGTCGAGACGCACCGAGGCGTAGAACTTGAGCGCGTTGCCGCCGGTGGTCGTCTCTGGCGAGCCGAACATCACGCCGATCTTCATGCGGATCTGGTTGATGAAGATGACCATGCAGTTCGAGCGCGAGATCGACGCGGTCAGCTTGCGCAGCGCCTGGCTCATCAGGCGGGCCTGCAGGCCCGGCAGGGAATCGCCCATCTCACCTTCGATTTCGGCGCGCGGCGTCAGTGCCGCAACCGAGTCGACGACCAGGACATCGATGGCGCCGGAGCGGACCAGCGTGTCGCAGATTTCCAGCGCCTGCTCGCCTGTATCCGGCTGCGAGATCAGCAGGTTCTCGAGGTCGACGCCGAGTTTGCGTGCATAGACCGGATCAAGAGCGTGCTCGGCATCGATGAAGGCGCAGATGCCGCCCTTCTTCTGGGCCTCGGCTACGGTGTGCAGCGCCATCGTGGTCTTGCCCGAGCTTTCCGGGCCATAGATCTCGATAATGCGTCCCTTCGGCAGGCCGCCCACGCCGAGCGCGATATCAAGGCTGAGCGAACCCGTCGAAACGGTTTCGATCTCGACCACCTGCTCGTTCTGGCCGAGCCGCATGATGGAGCCCTTGCCGAAAGCGCGCTCGATCTGGGAGAGCGCTGCATCGAGAGCCTTGGATTTATCCACTGAACCGTCCTCAACAAGCCGTAATGTGTTCTGCGCCATGATACCTTACCCCTTGATGGACCGCGAAGCCGGATGTCCTGTGTCCAATGATTTTTTGTACTCTTTTTGTTCCAATTTGGCAATAGTGGTCAAATCGTTGGTTTAAAAAGGATTTTTGATATATGTTCTATTTCGTTTCGCCATCCGGGGACGAGAACGCAGCAACAGGCGCGGCATCGTGAACGTGTATAGGTCCAGCAATCAGCGATTCGAGGTGCCGAGTTGCGGCGCCTGCCCGCGTTGAATACGCTCCCTCGCAGGCGCACTCAACCGGACCTTCCATGCAACGACCAAAGCTTTTCGTCTCGGGCGCGGCCCATATCGACCGGCGCGGCAGGATCGATGGTGTCTATGTGCCGGGTGCGTCCAATCCGGGCAGCCTGCAGGAGGAAGCCGGCGGCGGAGCGCTGAACGCGGCGCGCAATGCGGTGCGCCATGGCGTGGACGTGACGCTGATGTCGCTGCGCGGGGGCGATCTGGCGGGGCTGGCGGTAGCCGACGTGCTGGCCGAAAGGGGTATCGAGGACGTGTCGGCGATCTTTCTCGACCGCACGACACCCAGCTACACCGCCCTCCTCGACCCGAATGGCGAGCTGATTGCCGGGCTCGCCGACATGACGCTCTACGAGCTCGGCTTTGCCCGGCAGATGCGCCGGCGCAAGATTCGCGATGCGGTGGCGGCTGCGGATGCCGTCTTCTGCGAAGCCAATATGCCGGAAGATGCGCTGGTGCGGCTTGCGGGCATGGCGGCAGGCCGCCCGATCTTCGCCATCGCCATTTCACCGGCGAAGGCGAGGCGGCTCGAGCCGATCCTTTCCTCCCTCTCCTGCCTGTTCATGAACCGCCGCGAGGCCCGCGCGCTGTCTGGCGCGGAAGCGGTGACCGAAGCAATCGAGGCACTGCGCAACCGGGGGCTGACGCGCGGTGTGATTACGGCCGGCGGCGAGGAGACGATCCTCTTCGACGACACCGGCATTTTCGGCATCACCCCGCCGCCGCCGGGAACGATTGCGGATGTGACCGGCGCAGGGGACGCGCTCGCGGGCGTCGCGAGTGCCGCGCTGATGCGAGGCATAGACTTCCACGAAGCGGTACGGCGCGGCATGGCCGCCGCAATGCTGACGATTGCATCGCCCAACGTGGTAGCCGACTATGAGGACGAGGCGTTCGACACAGCGCTCGCACGCGTCGGGACCCCGAGAAGATCAGCTGAAATGGCGGGAAACAGATGAAGCAGACAGCCGCATCCCACATCGACATCTCGCCCAAGGTCCAGGTGGCGCTTTCAGCCGGCAAGCCGGTCGTGGCGCTCGAAAGTACCATCATTACCCACGGCATGCCCTACCCCGACAATGCCCGCATGGCGGAAGGCGTGGAGCAGATCATCCGCGAGGAAGGCGCAACGCCCGCGACAATCGCGGTGATCGACGGGCGCATCAAGATCGGCCTAACCGACGAGGAGCGCGTTGCTCTGGCGCAAACCGCCGGCGCCATGAAGCTGTCTCGCGCCGACCTTGCCTTCGCCGTCTCGCAGAAGCGCACGGGCGGCACCACCGTCGCCGCAACGATGATCGCCGCGCACCTTGCCGGCATTTCGGTGTTTGCCACCGGAGGCATCGGCGGCGTCCACAAGGGCGCCGAGACGAGCTTCGATATTTCCGCCGACCTCGACGAGCTCGCACGCACGCCGGTCATCGTCGTCTCGGCCGGAGCAAAGGCGATCCTCGACATCGCCAAGACGCTGGAAGTGCTTGAAACGCGCGGCGTGCCGGTGGTCGGCTTCGGCACCGACGTGATGCCTGCCTTCTGGTCGCGACAGTCGCCCTACCCCGCGCCGCTGCGGCTCGACGATCCGCAGGCAATCGCCGGCTTCTTCCGCACGCGCCGAGAGCTTGCCCTCGATGGCGGCATGCTGGTTGCCAACCCGGTGCCGGCGGCGTCGGAAATTCCGGCCGAGGAGATGGCGCAATACATCGAGACGGCCCAGCGCATAGCCGACGAAAAAGGCGTGAGCGGCAAAGCCGTCACGCCTTTTCTTCTTGCCACCATCCTGGAGCTCACTGCCGGCCGCAGTCTCGTCACCAACATCGCGCTGGTCGAGAACAACGCCCGGCTGGCTGCCCAGATCGCTGCCGCGCTTGCGATCAGGTGAACGGCGTCAGGTAGATCTCGACGCGGCGGTTCTGGGCGCGGCCGTCTGCGCTCGCGTTGGACGCGATCGGCTGCGAGGGGCCAAAGCCGCGGATGGCGAAGCGGCGGCTGTCGACACCACGCTGGGCGAGGAAGCGAGCGACCGAATCGGCGCGGCGCTCGGACAGCACCTGGTTGTGCTGCAGGCTGCCGGTGGAGTCGGTGTGGCCGTTGATGTCGACGAAGGTGCGGTTGTACTTGTTCAGCACCATCGCAACCGCATTCAGCGTGTCGTAGAAGGCCGGGACCACCTCGTACTGGTCGGTCGCGAAGGTGATGTTCGACGGCATGTTGAGGACGATCTGATTGCCGACGCGGGTAACCGAAACGCCGGTGCCCTGCAGATAGCGGCGCAGTTCCGCCTCCTGCTGGTCCATGTAGCCGCCGATGGCTCCGCCCGCCAGCGCGCCGATGCCCGCGCCGATCAGCGCATTGCGGCGGTCATCGCCGCCGGCGAGCACGCCGATGCCGGCGCCCGCAAGCGCACCCAGCGCCGCGCCACCAGCCATGTTCGACATCTTCTGCTCGCCCGTATACGGGTCGGTCGTGCAGCCGGCCAGGAATGCAGCACCCGCAAATGCCAGAACGATCTTCTTCATTCGGATTTCCCTCTCCTGAATAAGCGCGGTTCGGGCAGGTGTGCCTGCTGAATCGAGCTCCTCGGCGGTTTGTAGCACAGATTGCGGCGAAAAACGGAACCAGAGGCAGAGCTGCCGGCGGAGAGGATCGATTCCGCATCCCTTACATCGGGAACGTGCCAATCCCTATATTGCCGCATGCGGGTTCAACTTGCTGGGATCAGGAGATGACGTTGATGAAACACCTTCGCATGGCCGCTGCGCTCGCCTTACTCGCGGCTCTCAGTGCCGGCTCGGCCCACTCCAAGGAAGTCGGCAAGGTCGGCGTGGACTGGCTCGGCAACGACATCGTCATCGAGGCGATTGCCGATCCCGACATTTCGGGCATCACCTGCCATGTGACCTATTTCGACCGCGGCATCATCGACCGGCTGCAGAAGGGCAACTGGTTCGAGGATCCGTCGAACAACGCAATTTCCTGCAACCAGACGGGGCCGATCGAGATCGGCGACATCGACCTCGGCAAGGGCGGCGACGAAGTGTTCCAGCAGCGCCAGTCGCTGATCTGGAAGAGCGTGGTGGTCAAGCGCATCTATGACAAGGAGAACGACACCCTGATCTACCTGTCGCACTCGCGGCAGGTTCAGGACGGGTCGGCTAAGATGGCGATCTCAACCGTGCCGCTCTACGGGCAGAACGTCACCTGGAAGAACGGCAAGCCTGAGTAGCGTTCGTCCCGAGAGAACAGGGTGCCATAACACGATGGCACCCCTGCCCCTGTTCAGTTTGCTAGTAGAGCGAGCCGTACTTTTCGAGTGCGGCGCGGTACTCGCCATAGATCTTATCCGGATCCTGGCCAACCTTGCGCACGTCGTCCTTCCACTGGTCGACGAGCGGTGCGGCGGCATCACGCCACTGCTTGATCTCGTCATCCGTCGGCGCATACAGCGTATGCCCGGCGTCGATCGCCTTCTGGCGGCCGGAACGCTCGTTCTCCGCCCAATCCTTCGAGAACTTGATCGACCATTCGGGCGTGCAGTGATCGTCGATCACCTTCCGGTTCTCTTCCGAGAGCCCATCGTAGACGCCCTTATTGATCAGCAGCATCTGGTTCGAGATGTAGAACGGGAAGTCCAGGTGGTAGGTAACCACCGAATCCATGCCGAAGATGTAGACGGAGTTCCACGGGAAGGTGATCGCATCCGCCATGCCCTTGGAGATAGCATCGCGCGCCTCATTTGCCGGCACCTGGACGCTCGAACCACCGAGCATGGAGACGAAGCGGGCCATCGTCGCGTGAGCGGCGCGGATGTTCTTGCCCTTGATGTCGCCCGGCACCTTGATCTCGGTGTTGGCGTGGATCGTGCCCGGATCGTGCGGGTTCATGACGCAGAACTTCACTTCCGGCATCTCGATCTCGGCATACTTGGCGTACCACTCGTGCAGCGCCCCTGCCCCGTTATCCACCTCGCGGACATGGAACGGCACTTCAATCAGGCTGTAGATGGGGAAGCGCCCTGCCTGATAGCCGGGATTTACATATCCGATGTCGGCGATGCCATCGCGCGTCATGTCATAATGGTCTGCAGCCGAACCCAGCTGCGCTGCCGGAAAGACGTTGATCTTGATGCTTCCGTTGGACGCCTTGCTGACGGACTCAACCCACTGTGCAATGCCGCCCGTGTGCATCGGATGCGTAGGAGGAAGCCAGTGAGCAAGACTTAGTTCGACATCGGCAGCTTTGGCCGGCAGCGCGGCAGCAGAAAGTAGCGCGGCCAAAGCCACGGAAATACGACGTAACATGAATTCCTCCCGTTTCTTTTCCGGCCGACAAATCCTCCCGGCCGGCCGAAGAAGGAAAATGTTATGTATTTGAACTACTGTCAATGATTGCACACGAGAACATGGCAGCTGCAAATAACAACGTCACAGATCCTCCTTGCGACTCTCCCAAACCACTACAATTCCTGTGAGAAACGCCGAAAAGATGCCCGTCAACTGAACCTTACGCCGACGGTCTGCGCTGTCAGACGCGGGTCCTTCGATCGCACCAGCACCGGCTTGCCCTCCAGCGCTTCGAAGCAGCGGGCGAGCGTGTCCTCCTCCAAGCGATCCATCGCTTCCTTCGTGTAGAAGGTCAGGTGCGGAAAGATCACGACATTGTCCATTGAGAACAGCTCGCGCAGCGGATGACGCTCATGATCCAGCGGCTCCTGGCTGTAGACGTCGAGGCCGCAGCCGGCGATCTTTCCTGCCTTCAGTGCAGCCAGCAGCGCCATCTCGTCCACCAGCGCGCCACGCGAGACGTTGATGAGGAAGGCAGAGGGCTTCATCAGTTCCAGCTCCGCCGCACCGATTACATGGCGCGAATCGTCATTGAGCACGCTGTGCAATGAGACGTAGTCGCATTGCGGCAGCATCTCCTCCAGGCTGTCAACCTTGGTCACTCCATGCTGCGCCATGACTTCCCGGGGTACATACGGATCATAGCCGAGCACCCGCGCCCTGAACCCCGCACCAGCCATGCGCGCCATTGACCGCCCAATGCGTCCGACGCCGACGAGGCCGAGCGTCTTGCCGGCAATGTCCGCGCCAAGCCATTGCTGTTCGGGCCAGGCCCACCCGGTCCTCTGCATCTCGCGCGAGATCGGCAAGAGCTTCTTCGCCAGCGCGATCATCAGCATGAACGCGCCTTCGGCGACGGTCTCCTCGGCATATTCCGGAATGTTCACGACCGGAATGGAGCGTGCGCGCGCGGCCGGAATGTCGATCGCGTCGATGCCAACACCGTATTTCACAATCGCCTTCAGCTTCGTCGCGGCGTTGATGACCTTCGCCGTGATCGGCGTGTAGCACATCAGCAGAAGGTCGGCGTCTGCAACCTCCCGGGCGAGCTCATCCTCGCTGACGCCCTCCGGCAATAGCACCAGCTGCGCCCCCTTCTCCCGGAGCACCCGGTCGATGGTCGGGCATTCGAGTTCGCGGTCAGTGCGGACGATCTTCACGGATGGCATTGTTGTACTCCCCTCTTTTGTGTTGGGAGAGTACCGCGAAGGCGGGCACAGTCGATGGTTTTCCGCTAAAACGGCAGGGAATTGGCGCGAAGGATCGACGCGCCTTCTCAAGTCATAATTTGCGCTTTGGATCGCTGCCGGAACGCCTTGCGCCAGCCGTTTCGGGCTGCCGCCACGCGCGTCAGCCCCGAAATGATTCGCCTCAGACGAGCTCGACCTCGACCACGCCCGGCACTGCCTTCATGGCTGATGCCACCTGCGGTGACAGACGATAGCGATTGGGCAGCTCGACCTCGATCTCGCCCTGCCCCTCGGGCTTCAGCACGATGAACGACACGTGCCCCTCGCCGCGCGTCGCCAGCTGCGAGGCGATCGTGTCGAGCGGCCCTGGGTCGCGCACGAAGATGCGCATATGCCTTTGCACGCGCGAGGCCTCGACGTCGAGGTCATGCGCCGTCTGGATACGCAGATTGACGCCTTCCGGACGGTCCTCTGCAGCCACGGTGATCACCACCGAGCGGCCGGGCTCCATCATGTCGCGGTACTGCGACAGCGTCTCGGAGAACATGACGGCTTCGAACTGTCCGGTGGTGTCCGACAGGCTGACGATGCCCATCTTGTTGCCCGTGCGGGTGTTGCGCTCCTGCTTGGCGGTGATGGTGCCGGCCAGGCGGCCAGCCGTCGCGCCGCGCTTCACTGCCGCCTGGAAGTCGGTCCAGTTCTGCACGCGCATCTTTTCCAGCACGCTGCGGTATTCGTCGAGCGGGTGCGCCGAAAGATAGAAGCCGATTGCCGCGAACTCGCGGTGCAGCCGGTCTGCCGCCGTCCACGGTTCGCAGGCCGGTAGCACCAGCTTTTCGGTGGGCCCACCACCCATGCCGAAGATGTCGGCCTGGCCGGAGGCAGCGTTTTCCTGCGCCCGGGCGGCCATGCCCATCATGCGCTCGATACCGGCAAACAGCTGCGCGCGGTCGTAGCCGAAGCAGTCGAAGGCGCCTGCCGAAATCAGGCTTTCGAAGACGCGCTTGCCGACAATGCGCGGATCGATGCGTGAGCAAAAATCCTCAAGCGATTCAAACTGCTTCTCTTTCCGCTTCTCGACGATGTGGTCGACCGCCGCCTCGCCAACGCCCTTGATGGCGGCGAGGGAGTAGTAGATGCGGTTTTCGCCCACCTCAAACGCGCGGTAGGAGGTCTTCACCGACGGCGGCACCACCTCGATGCCGAGGCGCATGGCGTCAGCGCGGAAGTCGGACAGCTTTTCGGTGTTGTTCATGTCGAGCGTCATCGACGCCGCCAGGAATTCGACCGGATAGTGCGCCTTAAGATACGCCGTCTGGTAGGACACGACCGCGTATGCCGCCGCGTGCGACTTGTTGAAGCCGTAGTCCGCGAACTTGGCCAGCAGGTCGAAGATCATGTTCGCCTGCGGCTTGGACACGCCCTTCTCGATCGCGCCGCTGACGAAGCGCTCGCGCTGCTTGTCCATCTCCTCGCGGATCTTCTTGCCCATCGCGCGGCGCAGCAGGTCTGCTTCGCCGAGCGAGTAGCCCGACAGCACCTGGGCGATCTGCATCACCTGCTCCTGGTAGACGATGACGCCCTGCGTCTCCTTCACCAGGTGGTCGATCATCGGGTGGATCGACGCGATCTCTTCCTCGCCGTGCTTGCGCGCGTTGTAGACCGGGATGTTCTCCATGGGGCCCGGGCGGTAGAGCGCGACCAGCGCGATGATGTCCTCGATGCAGTCCGGCTTCATGCCGATCAGCGCCTTGCGCATGCCGGCAGATTCCACCTGGAAGATGCCGACGGTTTCGCCGCGCGACAGCATCTCGTAGGTCTTCTGGTCGTCGAGAGGGATGCGCGAGAGGTCGATGTCCACCCCGCGCCGGCGGATGAACTTCACCGCCGTGTCGAGCGTGGTGAGCGTCTTGAGGCCGAGGAAGTCGAACTTCACCAGGCCCGCCTGCTCGACATACTTCATGTTGAACTGCGTGACCGGCATGTCCGAGCGCGGATCGCGGTACATCGGCACCAGTTCGGACAGGGGGCGGTCACCGATCACGATGCCGGCCGCGTGCGTCGAGGCGTGGCGGTAGAGGCCCTCGAGCTTCATGGCGATGTCGAGGAGGTTCTGGACGACCGGCTCCTTCTCGACCTCTTCGGCAAAGCGTGGCTCGGCCGCGACCGCATCCTTCAGCTTGACCGGGTTCGCCGGGTTGGACGGGACCAGCTTGGACAGCCGGTCGACCTGGCCGTAGGGCATCTGCAGCACGCGGCCGACGTCGCGCAGCACCGCGCGCGCCTGCAGCGTACCGAAGGTGATGATCTGGCCGACCTGGTCGCGCCCGTACTTCTGCTGCACGTAGCGGATCACCTCTTCGCGGCGGTCCTGGCAGAAGTCGATATCGAAGTCCGGCATCGACACGCGTTCCGGGTTGAGGAAGCGCTCGAACAGCAGCGAGAAGCGCAGCGGGTCGATGTCGGTGATGGTCAGCGCATAGGCGACCAGCGAGCCTGCACCCGAGCCGCGGCCGGGGCCGACCGGAATGTCATGCGCCTTCGCCCACTTGATGAAGTCCGACACGATGAGGAAGTAGCCGGGAAACTTCATTCTCGTGATGATGCCGATCTCGAACTCGAGACGGTCGCGATAATCCTGCTCGGTATAGCCCTTGGTGGGCCCATGCGCGGCGAGGCGCCGGTCGAGGCCCTCGCGCGCCTGGCGTGCCAGCTCCTCGGCCTCGGCGCGTTCTGCCGCCTCGGCGTCGTCAACGTCGGCGCCGGCAAAGCGCGGCAGGATCGGCTTGCGGTTCTTCGGGTAGTAGCGGCAGCGCCGCGCGATCTCGATCGTGCTTTCCAGCGCTTCCGGCAGGTCGGCGAACAGCGCCGCCATCTCGGCCTGCGTGCGCAGGTAATGCTCCGGCGTCAGGCGCCGGCGCTCGTCTACGGCGACGACCGAGCCCTCCGCGATGGCCAGCAGCGCGTCGTGCGCCTCATAATCCTCGGCCGCGGGGAAGAATGCCTCGTTGGTCGCGACCAGCGGCAAATCGTGCTTGTAGGCAAGGTCGATGAACGATGCCTCGACGCCGCGGTCATAGCCGCGATGGCGCTGCAGCTCGACATAGAGCCGGTCGCCGAACACGCGCTTGAGGAACAAGAGCCGCTCCTCGGCTTCCGCCGCATGACCGTTCTTGAGGCAGGCGCCGATCGGTCCGCGCTCGCCGCCGGTCAGGCAAATGATGCCCTCCGCCAGCTCCTCCACCCATGCCGGGTTGATGTGCGGCGGCTCGCCGGAGGGAAGGTCGAGATAGGCGCGCGAGACGAGGCGAACGAGATTGGCGTAGCCTTCCTCGGTCGCGGCGATGAACACCAGCGGCTGCACCGCCGGCCCGCCCCTGCGATGCTGGCGCGCCGGATCGTCCGGCGCCTCGAAGGTCATGTCGAGCTGGGAGCCGACGATCGGCTGCACGCCCTCCTTGGTTGCCTTCTGCGCAAACTCCAGCGCACCGAACAGATTGTTGGTGTCGGTGATGGCGATCGCCGGCGTGCGGTCCTTCTTGGCGTGGCCGATGATCTTGCCGAGCGGCAGCGCGCCTTCGAGCAGCGAATAGGCGGAATGCACGCGCAAATGAATGAAGACTGGCCGGCCGTCATCCGGCGCCGATGCGCCCTGCGCAGCCCCAACGATCGGGTCGCGTGTCGATGCCATGTTGGTGCCTCTGGCCGCCTGAGATTCTTCGCGCCATTTTCGGGGACAGCGACCTCCGAGTCTAGGCGCGACGGAACGGCATGTGGAAACCTGCCGCAGCGGCGCGAGCGGGACAGGGACGCGCCCTGCCCCGCCCTGACCGTCAGCCGCCGTAGCGCATCAACGCGTTTTCGAACGGCAGGCCTTCATTATCCAGCGGCCGCCGCGACTGCTCGACGAAGCCGAGCCGCTGGTAGAACCGCATGGCGCCTTCGTTGGCCGTATAAACTTCCAGCGAAAGTTCCTTCGTCTTTGCCAGCGCGTGCTCGATCAGCGTGCGGCCGATGCCCTCGCGGGGGCAACGAACAGCCCGCCGACGAAGTCGCCGAGCAGGCTGATGAAGCCGGCCGGCTCGCCGCCAACGCAGGCAACCGAAGTCTCTGCCTTGGGCAGATAGACGTCCTCGATCAGGCTCCGCTGCGCGCGCAGCGTTTCCTCGCCGATGAAGGCATGCGCGATCAGCGCGGCGTCGAGCCAGATCTGCGACAGTTTCTTGGTATCCGTGGCCGGATCGTACGGCCGGATGACAGCATGATGGTTCTGCATGAGAACTCCTGAAGAAAGATATGCAAAGAGGTTCGGCGACCCGTCGGGCGCCGGTGGACTGCCGCCCTGGCGGCTCAGCTCTGGCCTCTGCGCATAAATCTCCTTCTGCTGTTCGCGGGCGCCTTCTAGTCGGGCGATGCCGCAGCGTCAACCTTCGCGCGCTCCTCTTCCTGACATGGCAACCTGACCGCGTGGCGGCGCGCGGCCTGCAAAGCTATCATCGAGCCAAACGGGAGGACCCGCCATGTCCGACAGGTTCCAGCGCGTCTACAAGATGAGCGTTGCCAGCGTCTATCCGCTGTACATCGAGAAGGCCGAGAAGAAGGGCCGCACGAGGGAAGAGGTCGACGAGATCTTGCGCTGGCTGACCGGCCACAGCCAGGAGTCGCTCGAAAAGGAACTGGCGAACAAGACCACCTTCGCCGACTTCTTCAACAACGCCCCGCGCCTCAACCCGGCCCGCGAACTCATCACCGGCACTGTCTGCGGCGTGCGCGTCGAGGAAATCGCGGAGCCGCTGATGCGCGAAATCCGCTACCTCGACAAGCTCATCGACGAGCTGGCGAAGGGGAAGAAGATGGAGAAGATTTTGCGGGGGAACTGATTGCCGGGGTGACAACTGTCCCTCCGCCAACGACTAGTAAAGTGCCGCTTTGAACTTTTGGCGATCTACTGGATCCATCCAATTGAAGGCATGCCCATCGGCAAAACTTGTAAGTATCTCAATTTCACCCTTATGAATATCCAGCTGGTCACGCGTCGCAGCATAAACTCCAAGAGTCCGAACATCCTTCCCGAAACGCTGTTTCGCAAAATATAGTGTTGCTCCCTTCTCGCACGCCTTGGCGTGCGCACTCGTGGACAGTCCACGCAACTCCAAGGTCGATACAACTTTCAAGCCGTTAGGCTTGTAAGCGAAGTCAGCTACGATTTCTTTCTCCTCAGAAACAACGAATTTCGGTACAACTTTACCTGCATCGAGTCCTTGACCACGCTCTCCAAGGACTCCAACTCTACGGAGCATCTGAGAAATCTCCGTGTTGATCTTCAGCTGCTTCTCTTTTCGCGTCAGCCGCGGCTTCTCCACAAACGTCGCAAGAATCTTTTGAACAGCGCGCTCATACTCCTCAGGCGACCGCGCCTGTATTTCACCCGGACGACCAAGGAAGAAGACCTCGCTAGGCATCAGATCAAAGCCCTCGGCGAGGTGTTTTTCAAGAGTGACCAAATTAGATTTCTTAAGAGCGTCGTGATAGGCTTGCGCGATCTCTTCCCACCGATGTCCAGTAAGGTGCATCAGCTTGCGAACTTCGGGCATGCGCACATCAACGCCGCTGGGGCCGAATACCACCACGCCGACGTTCACCCGTTCGCCCCGCAGCGGATCCGGACGAGCTTGTATGACCGAAAAACTATGTGAGCGCGCCATTTTTTAAGCCAACCTTGATTGCAGCCACCCTATCCGACGCCATACCATTTTCCCACCAGTCGATGATCTCACCCTCCTGTTGCTCAGTCAACCAATCGACCGGATGAGAGGCGATTATCTGCCGCACCCGCGCAACATTTAGAGTAGCAATCGCATCCAATACTTCTGTTGCCACTTGTATCGAAATGAAATCACCAAAGTTCAACTTAATCCAATTCTTCACTTTAATGGTGGAGGAATTCACTATGTCCATTACTGGAGGCATAGGAAACCCGACCACCAGCCAAGATCTTGAATAATCAAAGGAGTAAACTTTATGCTTCTCGCCGTGTGGCACAACCATAAAATTGTTCAGCTGCCTATCTATATTATGGATGAAAAGGTCGTAGACGTATATCCGAGACAGATCCTCCGCCAGCCCTCCAAAATCTACACTTCCCTGAATTGCCAGGTTCCACCAGTCCTTAGTCTTTCCGTTCATCCACTGGGAGCCAAAGCAACATGCTCCGTTGGGATGACGAATAATATTGAACGGCACCTGAGGAACGCCAACCGCGTTCGCAAGGGAAGAGCAAAACCATTCGCTATGCGATAGCGCGGGATGAACATCGTTCTTTTTGATGACGAAAGTCCCCGCGTCGCCGCAGAAACAACCTTCGTTTGTGTCCTCGCTTCCGAAGTCAGCGGTCCCGCAAAACAATGGATCTAACGGCACCAGCTGCGGTGCGTTCATCCGTTCAGGCGCACGAGCCATCCCCCCTCCGCGCATTTGCAGCATCCCCTAGGAGATGCTGCTCAACGTCGTTCCCCGCAAAAAAGCCTAGCGTTGATCACCGCTCCTTGCAATTGTTGGTATCCGACTTTTCCAGATGTAGGAGATGCCTCAACCGGGTGAGGACGGCCGTGAACGTAGATACGTTGCTGACGACCCGCTAGTACATCTCACCCCTCCGCCAGCGTCACCACCTCCTTCCCCTCCGCATCCATCAGCACCAGCTTCCGCTGGGCCTCGTCGATACGGAAGGAAGAAACCTTGCCGAGCGCGTCGAGGTATTTTTGTTCGAGGTTCATCAGCGCCTCGGCGCAGGCCATGCGCGTGCCGGCGAGCGCGCCAAAGCTAAGTTTGTCGCCGTCGATGGTCGCCTGCCCCATGAAGCGGTTGCAGCCGCTGTGGCCGGAGGCGTGCCCCGCTTCATCAATGTTGAGCGTCAGCCGCGCATTGTCGATGACGCCGCCGCCCGCCACGTCCTCCACCACCCACTCGCCGTAAATCGAAAGCCCTTCGGCGGCAGGTTCCGGCATGTCGGGCGCCTCAGGTGAATCGGCAAGGGCGCCGGTGGCAAGGCCGCAGCCCGCGAGCGTTGCGGCGACGACAAAATGGCGGCGGGTAAGGTGCGGCAGCGGCATGACGGGACTCCTCGTTGAGATGCGCATTCCCGCCGCGGATTATGGCGCAGCCGGGGCAGCCCGCCAAAAAAGATCGCGTCGCCGCTCCAACGCTAAATCCCCTGCGCGACAAGGGATGCGGTCGGTTCGGTACGCGGCTGCGTGGCTCGCTTCGGCCCATTTGGGGGACAAGAAGGTTGCGCCGTGGGGCTCGATCCCTATGCTGGTCCCGTTCGCCGCCTGCTTCACGCGGGCCTGTTTTTCACAAACACGGAGGTGGGACGGGTGTCCGACACCACGACGACGATCTACTCAGACCTTCCCGATGACGATACGCTCGGCGGCCGGCTCTCGCGGGCCAGGGACAGCGCCGGCATCTCGACCGCACAACTTGCCCGCCGCATCGGCGTGCAGATCGAAACACTCGAAGCCTGGGAGCGCGACCGCGCCCAGCCGCGGGCCAACCGCCTTTCCATGCTGGCCGGCGTCCTCAACATCAGCCCATCCTGGCTGCTCTACGGCGTCGGCACCGGCCCGGCATCCGAGGCCGATATCAAGCCCTCGAAGGTGACGAGCCTTGCAGACCGGCTCGACCAGCTCAAACGGCTTCATCGCCAGACAGCCGACCTGATCTTCCGGCTCGAGCGCGATCTCGGCCGAACTGCCTCCTGAAGAAGCTGTAGCAAACATTGCCCAAATCGCTGGCGGGGTGATGACATTCCCGCCGGCATCGGCTACACAATTCCCTTGTCCGGGCCCGAAAGGCCGACCGGTTTGCGGGAGAGAGCAGCCTGGCTGCCGCCGAAGGGGAAATCGCCCACAAATCTCTCAGGCAAAAGAACCGCCGCCGGTAAGGACACTCTGGAAAGTCGGGTTGGCCGAACGGCTGCCCGCGCCGAAGGTGTAAGGCCCGCCGACAGAGTTCCGGCTGGCCGAGTCTCTCAGGCTTCCGACAGAGGGGCGCGAACGTGTCGCAATTCCGCGGCCGTTGGTGCTTGTCTGGAGGGAAGACTTGGACGCCACCAACCCTGGCACCCTTAATACGCTACCGCTGTTCGAGCTGCATCAGGCGGCAAAGGCCCGTTTCGGCGGTTTCGCCGGCTGGAACATGCCGCTCACCTACCCGCTCGGCGTGATGAAGGAACACCTTCACACCCGCGAGAAGGCCGGGCTGTTCGACATCTCCCACATGAAGCTGATCCTGGTGACGGGTCCGCAGGCTGCCGCCGCGCTCGCCCGCGCCTGCCCGCTCGCCCCTGAGGCGATCGCGATCAGGGCGTCGAAATACACCTTCCTCCTCAATGAAAATGCCGGGATCGATGACGACCTCATCGTCACCCGCCTCGGCGAGACCCGCTACATGGTCGTCGCCAATGCCGGCAATGCAGAACAGGACGCGGAGAAGCTGGCGGCTGTTGCCGCGGACTTCGACGCGAAGGTCGAGCCGCTCGACCGCGTGCTGATCGCGCTGCAGGGCCCGAAGGCGGAAGCCGCCCTCACCGCTGCCGGCCTTGACCTGTCGTCGCTCACCTTCATGCACGGCGTCGAACCGCGCGAAAACTGGTTCGCCAGCCGCTCGGGCTATACCGGCGAGGACGGCTTTGAGGTCGCTATGCCGGTCGATGAGGCGAAGGACTTCGTCGAAAAGCTGCTGGCGCATGAGGATGTGGAGTGGATCGGCCTTGCCGCCCGCGACAGCCTGCGCCTCGAAGCCGGCCTTTGCCTCCACGGCAACGACATCACGCCGTCGACCAATCCGGTCGAGGCGAACCTGATGTGGGCGATCCCGAAGTCGCTGCGCGAGACCGGCACCTTCATCGGCGCCGATGCGCTGCGCGCGGCCATTACCGCCGGCCCGAAGCGCCTGCGCGTCGGCCTCAAGCCGGAGGGCCGCCAGCCGGTCCGCAACGGCACCGTGCTTACCGATGCCGACAGCAAGATCGTCGGCGAAGTCACCTCCGGCGGCTTCGGTCCGTCGGTCAACCACCCGATCGCCATGGGCTATGTCGAAGCCGACCTCGCCCAGATCGGCACCACCGTTTACGCGGACGTGCGCGGCAACAAGATCCCACTCGCCGTCCACCCGCTCCCCTTCTCGCAGCATCGCTACCGCAAAGGATAAATTTCCCATGGCAACGACCTACTACACCGAAGATCACGAGTGGCTGCGCGTCGAGGGCGGCATCGCCACGGTCGGCATCACCGACTATGCGCAGGAGCAGCTCGGCGACCTCGTCTTCGTCGAGCTTCCGGAAGTCGGCCGCACCATCTCCAAGGGCGATGCGACGGTCGTCGTCGAGTCCGTCAAGGCGGCATCCGACGTCTACGCGCCGGTCGACGGCGAGATCGTCGAGGTCAATCAGGCCCTGTCGTCCGAGCCGGCACTGGTCAACTCCGCCCCGGCCGGCGACGGATGGCTCTGGAAGATGAAGCTTGCCGACGAAAGCCAGCTCGAAGGTCTGCTGGACGAGGCGGGCTACAACGCCCTGATCGGATAGGACAACGAGATGACTGAAGTACACTCCGCATTTGCGGACCGGCATGTCGGACCGAATGCCGCTGATGTGCGCACCATGCTGGCTACGCTCGGCGTCCCGTCGCTGGAGACGCTGATCAGCCAGACGGTGCCGCAGTCGATCCGGCTCGACCGTCCGCTGAACCTGCCGGCCCCTGCCTCCGAGGCCGAGGCCCTCGCCGAGCTCTCGGAAAAGATGGGCCGCAACAAGGTCCTGAAGAGCTTCATTGGCGCCGGCTACTACGGCGTCAACGTGCCGCCGGTGATCCAGCGCAACATGTTCGAGAACCCGGCCTGGTACACAGCCTACACGCCGTACCAGTCGGAGATCAGCCAGGGCCGCCTCGAACTGCTGTTCAACTTCCAGACGCTGGTGAGCGAGCTGACCGGCCTGCCGGTCGCCTCCGCCTCGCTGCTCGACGAGGCGACCGCCGTTGCCGAAGCGATCGGCATTGCCTGGCGCCACCACCGGTCCAAGCGCAACGACGTGGTGCTGGCGGGCGAACTGCACCCGCAGGTACTCGACGTCGTCAACACCCGCTCCGAGCCGCTCGGCATCAAGGTAGGCGCCGAGGAGATCGGTGCGGAGACCGCGGCGGTGGTCGTGCCGTGGCCCGACACCTATGGCGTCTTCGGCGACCACAAGGACACCATCGCCAAGGCCAAGGCAGCCGGCGCGCTGGTCATCTTCGTCGCTGACCCGCTCGCGCTCACCATCACCGACTCGCCTGCCTCGCTGGGCGCCGACATCGCCGTCGGCTCGATGCAGCGCTACGGCGTGCCGATGGGCTTTGGCGGCCCGCACGCCGCCTACTGCGCGGTGTCGGATGCGCTGACGCGCCTGATGCCGGGCCGTCTCGTCGGCCAGTCGACCGACGCGCATGGCCGTCCGGGCTATCGCCTCGCGCTGCAAACCCGCGAGCAGCACATCCGCCGCGACAAGGCGACCTCGAACATCTGCACCGCGCAGGCGCTGCTCGCCAACATGGCGACGGCTTATGCGATCTGGCACGGTCCCGAAGGGCTGCAGGCAATCGCCCGCCGCATCAACAGCCTGGCCTCGCGCCTTGCCTCCGCGCTCGGCATCGACGCGCCGCTGTTCGATACGGTGACGGTCTCCGTACCGGGCAAGGCCCAGGCAATCGCCGCCGAGGCTGAGAGCAAGGGCCTCCTGCTGCGCGTGATCGACGAGAACCGCCTCGGCATCTCGTTCGACGAGACCTCGACCGAAGGCGACCTCGAGACGATCGCGGGTCTGTTCGGAGTCACGGTTCCCGAAGAGGCTGCCTCGACGGTGCCGGGCAAGCCGCGCGGCAAGGATTTCCTGACGCAGCCGATGTTCCATGAGCATCGCTCCGAGACGGAAATGATGCGCCTGCTTCGCCGTCTTGCTGACAAGGACCTCGCGCTTGACCGCGCGATGATTCCGCTCGGCTCGTGCACGATGAAGCTGAACGCTGCAGCGGAGATGATGCCGGTCAGCTGGCAGACCGTCGGTGGCCTGCACCCGCAGGTTCCGGCCGAGCACGCTGCCGGCTACAAGGCGATGACCGACGAGCTGGAAAGCTGGCTCGCCGAGATCACCGGCTTCGACGCCGTCTCGCTGCAGCCGAATGCGGGCAGCCAGGGCGAATATGCCGGCCTCCTCGCCATTCGCCGCTATCACCTGTCGCGTGGTGACGCGAACCGCACGGTCTGCCTCATCCCGTCGTCGGCGCACGGTACCAACCCGGCAAGTGCGGCGATGGCCGGCATGGAGGTCGTGGTGGTCAAGTGCACCGAGGCCGGCGACATCAATGTCGACGACCTCAAGGCCAAGGCCGAGCAGTATGCCGACCGCCTCGCGGCGCTGATGGTCACCTACCCGTCCACGCATGGCGTGTTCGAGGAGTCCATCCGCGACATGTGCGCGATCGTGCACCAGCATGGCGGCCAGGTCTACTTCGACGGCGCCAACCTCAACGCGCTGGTCAGTCTTGCTCGCCCGGGTGACCTCGGTGCCGACGTCTGCCACATGAACCTGCACAAGACGTTCTGCATCCCGCACGGCGGCGGCGGCCCCGGCGTCGGCCCGATCGGCGTCAAGGCGCACCTGGCGGCATTCGTCCCTGGCCACGTTTCGCTCGGCACCGGCCATGCGGTGTCGGCCGCGGCGTTCGGTTCGGCTTCGATCCTGCCCATCACCTGGATGTACATCCGCATGATGGGGGCTTCGGGCCTCAAGCGTGCGACGGAGACGGCGATCCTCAACGCCAACTACATCGCCGAGCGCCTGAAGGGCTACTATCCGACCCTCTATGCGGGCCGGAACGGCCGGGTCGCACATGAGTGCATCCTCGACACCCGCGTCCTCAAGGACACGGCCGGCATCGGCGTCGAGGACATCGCCAAGCGCCTGATCGACTACGGCTTCCACGCGCCCACCATGTCCTGGCCGGTCGCGGGCACGCTGATGGTCGAGCCGACCGAGAGCGAACCGAAGTCGGAGATCGACCGCTTCTGCGACGCGATGATCGGCATCGCGCAGGAAGCCGCCAAGGTTGCGGATGGCACCTGGCCGAAGGATGACAATCCGCTGATCAACGCGCCGCACACCGCTGCCGAGGTGATGGCCGACGAGTGGAAGCACCCCTACTCGCGACAGGTTGCCGCCTTCCCGGATGGCAAGTCGGACTTCTCAGCCAAGTACTGGCCGCCGGTCTCGCGCGTCGACAATGTCGGCGGCGACCGCAACCTGGTCTGCGCCTGCCCTCCAGTTGAGGCCCTGGCCAGCTAAGATCGAGGGGCGCCTGTGCAAGCGGGCGCCCTTCTTCTTTCCGGTGGGTCAATTGCAAAACCACGCGGCCGCGCCGGAATCTTGCCTCTATTGTCTGGATAACCAGCCTCGCACCCCGAACGGAACAAGAACCCGCTTCGCGTTTGCGCCGGAAGCGTGTCAATATCACGCGTGATTCGCAGCCTAGCCGACGTCAGGTTTTCATGGACGATCAAGACCTTTTCTCCAGCATCGCCAGCCCGCAGCCCGCAGCAAAAAAGGCTGCAGAGACGCTGACGGCGCCGACGAAGCCGGCGGCGCAGCCAGCGCCCGCGCCGCGTAGCGGAGAGGACGGATACAGCGCTGCCGACATCGAGGTTTTGGAAGGCCTTGAGCCGGTCCGCCGCCGTCCCGGCATGTATATTGGCGGTACCGACGAGAAGGCACTGCACCACCTCTTCGCGGAAGTCATCGACAACTCGATGGACGAGGCGGTCGCGGGCCACGCGACCTTCATCGAGGTCGAGCTGGACGCGGAAGGCTACCTGACCGTCACCGACAACGGCCGCGGCATCCCGGTCGACCCGCACCCGAAATTCGTCAACAAGTCGGCGCTCGAGGTCATCATGACCACGCTGCACGCCGGCGGCAAATTCGACTCCAAGGTCTACGAGACCTCGGGCGGCCTGCACGGCGTTGGCGTCTCGGTGGTCAACGCGCTGTCCGCTTCGCTTGAGGTCGAGGTTGCGCGCGGCCGCAAACTCTACCGGCAGCGCTTCTCGCGCGGTATCCCGCAGGGCCCGCTGGAGCTGCTCGGCGAGGTCCACAACCGCCGCGGCACCAAGGTTCGCTTCCATCCGGATGCGCAGATCTTCGGCAAGGACGCAAAATTCGAGCCGGCGCGCCTGTTCAAGATGGCGCGCTCCAAGGCCTACCTATTCGGCGGTGTCGAGATCCGCTGGTCGTGCGCGCCGGAACTGATCACCGGAAAGGACGACACGCCGACCAAGGCCGTGTTCCACTTCCCGGGCGGTCTCAAGGACTACCTCGCCGCCACGCTTGGCAAGGAATACCAGGTCACGCGCGACATCTTCGCCGGCAAGACCGAAAAGCAGGGCGGCCACGGCGCCGTCGAATGGGCTGTGTCGTGGTTCGGCGGCGACGGCTTCATCAACTCCTACTGCAACACGATTCCGACCCCGGAAGGCGGCACGCACGAGCTCGGCTTCCGCAACGTGCTGCTGCGTGGCCTGAAGGCCTATGGCGAGCTGATCGGCAACAAGCGCGCCTCGATCATCACCAGCGACGACGTGATGATCTCGGCCGCCGCCATGCTGTCCGTTTTCATCCGCGAGCCGGAGTTCGTTGGCCAGACCAAGGACCGTCTCGCGACGGTCGAGGCACAGCGCATCGTCGACAACGCCGTGCGCGACGCGTTCGACCACTGGCTCGCCGACAATCCGCAGGAATCGTCGAAGCTGCTCGATTGGGTCATTGCCCGCGCGGACGAGCGCCTCAAGCGCCGCCAGGAAAAGGAAGTGAGCCGGAAGACCGCGGTGCGCAAGCTACGCCTGCCCGGCAAGCTGGCGGACTGCACCCAGACGGCAGCCCAGGGCGCTGAGCTCTTCATCGTCGAGGGTGACTCGGCAGGCGGCTCGGCCAAGCAGGCGCGCGACCGCGCGAGCCAAGCGGTGCTGCCGCTGCGCGGCAAGATCCTCAACGTTGCCAGCGCCGGCGCCGACAAGCTCGCCAGCAACCAGCAGATCGCTGACCTGATCCAGGCGCTCGGCTGCGGCACGCGGTCGAAGTATCGCGAAGAGGACCTCCGCTACGACCGCATCATCATCATGACCGACGCGGACGTCGACGGTGCCCACATCGCAACGCTGCTGATCACCTTCTTCTATCGGGAGATGCCGCAGCTGATCCGCAACGGCCATCTCTACATGGCGGTCCCGCCGCTCTACCGCATCAGCCAGGGCGGCAAGGTCGCCTACGCCCGCGATGACGCCCACAAGGAAGAGCTGCTGCGCACCGAGTTCACCGGTCGCGGCAAGATCGAGATTGGCCGCTTCAAGGGTCTCGGCGAGATGATGGCGAGCCAGCTCAAGGAAACGACGATGGAGAAGGGCAAGCGAACCCTGCTCCGCGTCGAGATCAACGAAGACGCCAACGCTACCAAGGACTCGGTCGAGGCGCTGATGGGCTCGAAGCCGGAACTGCGCTTCCGCTTCATCCAGGAGCGCGCCGAGTTCGTCGAAGAACTGGATATCTAGGTCTGATAGGTCTGGTGCCCGACAGAACTGTCGGGCGCTGTTGCTTCATTTAAGCCGCAGCAATCTCCAACGCGTGCGTTCGCGCGTTCTCGCGCAGCACGTCGAGATGGATCGCCTTGATCAGCGCGGCGAGCTCGCGGTCCTCTTCGGCTGGTCCTGGCTGGCCGGGCGCCGCGCCGAGATACTTCAGCATGAGCCAACTCACTTCCTGAGCACCGGCGACGCATTCGCCCTTCGCCACCTTGCGCCAGGTCTTCAGCGCGTGAACGAAGACGTTCGCAAAATTGTCGGCAAGGCCGCAGGCGCGGAACAAAGCAGCGACAGCAACGTCGCGGCCGGACGCGAGAAGCGCCCTCACCCGCGTTTCCGGGAAGCCCGAGAGTTCGATCAGAACCGAGCCGAGGAAATCGATCTTGCCGTGCGCGACGACCCGCACGAGGAAACCCGGCGTCAGGTCACCGCGCAGACGCAGGTGACCGATCAGCGCTTCGTGCTCAGCCGGATCCGTGCGGTCAATCACCATCAGTGATGCACGCGTGCAGGCATCGCGGGTGACACGCTCAGCGCGCGCCTGCCCCATCAGCGCCAGCACCAGCGGCGACTTGCTGAGCGCGGCGCCAACGAACATCAGAAGCAGGTGACGGCAGTCGCCCGGCAACCGAGGATCGGCCAGCAGCAATTCGCGCAGCCGGGCATCCTCGCCATGGCGCTCCGCTATTCGGCGGAAGGACAGGCTCGCGATCTGCGCACCGCCATTCTGCAGCAGCGCTGCGCAGGCTTCCACCTCACCGACTTCGGCAATTGCGGCCGCGACGCCCATCGAGACGACCGGGCGCGAGGCAATCAGCGCCTGCAGCGTGCCGCTGGAGATAGCGACCCGGTCGATAAGATCGAGATCGGTCAGCAGCGGCGAGCGCACCAGCACATACTGGGAGACCTCCGGCTGGTCGGAGGCCAGCGCCGAGACAACCTGGATCGGTGCGTTGCGGCTCATCGACAGCACCTCTGACAGCGCCGCCCTCACCTTCGGTGACGGGTCGTCCAGCAGCAGCGTCATCGCCGCCTCGGCGGCACAGCGGTCCTCGAACGGAAGCTCGTGCTCCACGAAGGCCCGCGCAAGCGCGGCAGCTGCTGCGGCCCTTTCGGATACGCGCGCACTGTTTAGCCACTGCAGGAATTGTCTGACGACCATCAAGCCAGCCCGCACCACTCAAACCCGCTGGCACGCTAGGCGAAAAATGGTTTACGAACGGTTCACCATAGTTGTTAAGCTGCGGGCACCGCTATCAAAGGTTGCCTCACCTGACGGAGGAGCAGAATGGCCGGACACTATCTGGAAGAATTTGAAGTCGGTCAGGTCATACGCCATCAGCTGACGCGCTCCATTACCGAGAGCGACAACATGATGTTCTCGATGATGACGATGAACCCGCAGCCGCTGCACATCGACTTCGACTATGCGGCGAAAAGCGAGTGGGGCAAGCCGCTGGTGAACTCGCTGTTCACGCTGGGGCTGATGATCGGCATCTCAGTGCACGACACCACACTCGGCACCATCGTTGCCAACCTCGGCATGACCGAAACCTCCTTCCCGCATCCGCTCTTCCATGGCGACACGATCCGCGTCGAGACGGAGATCAAGGCGGTAAGGGAATCGAAGTCAAAGCCCGACCGCGGCATCGTCGAGATGGAACACCGCGCGTACAACCAGAACGACGTTCTGGTGGCCCGCTGCCTGCGCCAGACGATGGTTTTCAAGAGGCCTGCGTGATGCGTTCACTGCTGTTCGTTCCCGCCGATTCGGAGAGGAAGCTGGAAAAGGCGCTGAGCTCCGGTGCCGACGTACTGATCCTCGACCTCGAAGATTCGGTCTCACCCGACCGCAAGGAAGGCGCGCGCGGGATGGCCGCGGAGTTCACCCCTCACGCCGCGGCGCGCGCGACGATCTTTGTGCGCGTTAACGACCTCGGCACCGGCCTTACCGACGCTGACCTTGACGTGGTAATGCGCGCCGCCCCGCACGGCATCATGCTGCCGAAGTCAAACCACCTCGATGACGTGGCACGGCTGTCGGTGAAGATCAGGGTGCGGGAGGCGGAAAACGGCATCGCCGACGGCAGCACGAAGATCATTCCCATCATCACCGAAACGCCGCTGGGCGTGCTGAACGCAGCAAGCTACGCGCGCGGCGAGCCGCGCCTTGCGGGCCTCACCTGGGGCGCGGAGGACCTTTCGGCGGAGTTGGGCGCTACTACCACGCGTCTTGAAAACGGCAGCTACACCGACCCTTTCCGGCTTGCCCGGGCGACGACGGTCTTTGCAGCTGCCGCCGCGGACGTCGCCGCGATCGACACTGTCTTCCCGAGCTTTGGTGATGAAGTCGCCTTCAGGCAGGACTGCCTTGAGGGTGCCCGCGACGGCTTTACCGCCCGCATGGCGATCCACCCGGCGCAGGTGCCTATCATCAATGCGGTGTTCACCCCGTCGCCTGAGGCAGTCGAGCAGGCCCGGCAGGTGGTCGCCGCTTTTGCGGAAGCGGGCAACCCCGGCGTCGTTGCCATCGACGGCAAGATGTACGACCGCCCTCACCTCAAGCGCGCGCAGCGGCTGCTGGCGCGAGCGGGCATAGATCACTAGCGCCTAGGCCGCGCTTGGTCCGGGATCGTCCTCGCCGGGACCTGATACGATCGGCCGTCGTCTGCCGAACTGGATCGGGATGACCTTCGCTCCAGAAGCTGTTGCCGGTGAAGACGGACGCCGAAAGTCTGGCGGCGTCTCGACGCTTTCGACCACGAGCTCCTCCGTGTCGTCGTCGCCAAGGTAAAGGGTAACCTGGCGCCCGACCGCCACGCCGAGAAGCGCGAGCCCGTGCAGGCTATGGATCGAAAAAGCCTCGGGCGCCCCGGACAAGACAAATGGGCCCTTGCGCCGTCCATCTGCGCTGTAAGTGACGCGTGAGCCGATGGTCACAATCTCGTCTTCCAGCGCCGCCGGATCCACGACGACCGCCCGCTCAAGCTTGCTGTCAAGTAAGCTGGCGTAGACTCCGCCCGGACTGGCGAATTTCAGCCTTAGCCTACGAAGTGCCTCAAAGTCCTGTTCCGTGAGCCATACCCTTCCATCCACCGTCATATCTGCCTCCTGACAGGTGACTGTGCCCTCCGGTGCCTTTGCCAGAGCTCCCGCCTCAGCAGGAGCCCGTGCGTTATCGGCTTCAGGATCAGGCGGCCGTTTCGACAACCTGATCGACGGCGAGTACCGTCAGCCGGTGCTTGCGGCCGTCGTTGGAGGTGAAGTCGATGCTCTGGTCGACCGACAGGCCGAGCAGCGCCGTGCCGATCGGGGTGAGGATGGAAATCCTGCCCTTCTCAATGTCGGCGTCGGCCGGATAGACCAGCGTCACCGTACGCTGCTGGCCATCCTCCAGCTGGTAGGTCACCATCGAGCCCATCCGAATGGTATGCGCGGGGACAGCCTCGTCCTTGGCAACACGGGCGCGCTCAAGCTCGTTCAGCAGCATGTCGGCGATTTCGGGCCTGCGGTCCAGCAGGCCGTTCGCCAGCTGCGTGAGCTTTGCGTGGTCGGTCTTTCCGATGACGATCTTCGGTTTGGCCATGGGTATTCTCTTTCGATGATAGGAATTCAAACTCTCTCGCGAATCCCGGACGACCGCTGCGCGGATGCACATCAGCGCCCCGAATAATCGGGTACTAGGTAGACGGATGCGAAATCAGTGAAATGAGGTCCACGCTCCCCGGTCTCGGGGGTAGCCGAGCCGGGGTGACTATCCCGCGATCGGGAACGGTCTGAAAAGCCAGTTATGCTTGCGCGTGTTCATGCCGCTAAGGTTGGTTCAAACAGGAAAGAAGTCAACCCCGGTCGCCAAAATGGCGTCTAATCCTTCCAGCGCGGGCGCGTACGCTGAAATACATCCTTGACGCTGGAAAAGTCGAGATAGCCGAGTCGGGCAACGTTTCCGGCCTTCACCACGTCGAACATGCCGTCCGTCAAAGCATCGTCGGAGATGTACACGCCGACGACCTGGCCGATGATCATGTAACGGTTGGTTGGATCACCGTTCAGATCTTTTGGGCGGAGGATTTCGGTTACCTTGCACTCGAGGGCAGCGTGTGCCTCGCGAACCCTCGGCGGACGCACGAGCAGCGATGGTTCCGGGGTGAGCCCCGCATAATCGAACTCCGAAACACCATGCGGCGCGTCGACCGAAGAGGCGTTCATCTGCTCGATCAGGTCGCTGGAGACGAGATTGGCGACGAACTCGCCGGTCTCCAGCGCATTGGTGTAGCTGTCCTTCGCCCCCTCCGAGCAGAACATGACGAGATGCGGATTGGTGCCCAGCGCGTTGAAAAACGAATAGGGCGCAAGATTCAGAGAACCGTCCTTCGCCTGGGTCGAAATCCAGCCGATCGGGCGCGGCGACACCAGAGCCTTGAACGGGTCATGCGGCAGGCGGTGGCCCTTGGACGGTTCGTAGAACATCAGCTCATCCTTCGTAGGGGCCCGAATATTCGGAAACCAGCGAATCAAGGTCCGGTCGCGGCCGCTGCTGCGGCTCGCCGCTGAACGTACCAATATGCACAAACCCGACGACGCGTTCCTCGGGCGCAAGGCCGAGAATGCGCCGGCCTTCCTCGTCATCCGAATACCAGTTGGTGATCCAGTCGGTCGAATAGCCGAGAGCGTTCGCTGCAAGGACCAGATTCATCGCGGCCGCGCCGCCCGAGAGGAACATCTCCCACTGCGGCACCTTGGGATGCTCGCGCGGCACGGAGACGACTCCGATGACGAGCGGCGCACGAGAAAACCGCGTGCGTTCCTGCTCCTGCCGCGCTTCGCTGAGGTCCGGCTCGCGCTTCAGGGCGAGCTCTACAAGCTTCTCGCCGACCAGTTCCCTCGCCTCCCCACGAAAGATGATGAACCGCCATGGAGCGAGGCGGCCATGATCAGGAACGCGCGAAGCGGCGGTCAGGATGGTGCGGATCTCTTCGTCGGAGGGTGCCGGTTCCTTGAGTTCCTGGATAGGAGCGGAACAACGGTTCAGCAGCAATTCAATTGCGGGATTCGACAAGACTGCCCCTTCATGTATGTCCGGGACAATGGATGTGCCCGGCAGCTCTTTGCATGTGTGAAGTTTTCGCCTTGAAATTGCCACCCGTATGCGGTCCAAAGCAAGGCATGAGAGGGGTGGTATCCAGTCTGTTCACACTTGCTGCCGCGGTCGCCCTGTTTGGAGCCACCGCCGCGACAGCGCAGGACTTCGCCCAGCAAGGGACGACGATCGATGGTCTGCGCCTGCCTGGATTGTCCACCTACGCCCCGCCCTCCAGCAGCGCACCGCTTGCGCAGCAGGGTCTCGGCGAGGTCAAGCTGACCGCGCTGATGACGGAGGATGGCAAGGAAATCACCCGCGGAATTGTGTGGCGAGTATTCAGTCCCCAGGCCGGCGAAGATGGCAAGCTGCCACTGGTTGCTTCGGCACAGGGCGGCTCCAGCACTTTTCACCTTGAACCGGGCAGCTACCTCGTCCATGCCTCGTTCGGCCGCGCCGGTGCCACCAAGCGCATTACCGTCGGTGCCAGCTCCAAGACCGAAACCGTCGTCCTCGACGCGGGCGGCATGAAGCTTGACGCCATCCTCGCGGGCGGCATGCGCATCCCCAACGGCAAGCTAAGCTTCTCCATCTACGAGGCGGAGACGGACACCAATGGCGATCGCGCGCTGATCGCGCCGCAGGTCAAGCCGAACACGGTCGTGCGCCTCAAGTCCGGGACCTATCACGTCGTTTCGACCTACGGCGACGTCAACGCCGTTATCCGCTCCGACATCATTGTCGAAGCGGGCAAGCTCACCGAAGCGACGGTTGAGCACCGCGCCGCGGAAGTGACCCTGAAACTGGTCCGCGAAAAGGGCGGCGAGGCGATCGCTGACACGTCCTGGGTCGTGCTGTCCGATGCTGGCGACATCGTCCGTGAAAGCGTCGGCGCTTTCTCTTCGCTGGTGCTGGCCGAAGGCGACTACGCGGTGGTCGCGAAGAATCGCGACAAGATCTACCAGCGCGACTTTACCGTCGTTGCCGGCCGCAATCAGGATGTCGAGGTCCTGATCTCCGAGGCCGAAACGGATCCGGCGGCTGACTAAGCCAGCCGCCGATCTTCATTTCCTGATCAGATTGCCGCTGCAGCAGCCCGGGCGCGCTTGATGTCCGGAGGCGTTGCCTCGTCCACCAGCATCGCGATCGTGGCTTCGAGCGTGCTCGACTCCTGGTCACGCGAGCCGAGGCGGCGGATGTTCACCGTGCCCTCTTCCGCCTCACGGCGGCCGCAAACGAGAATGACCGGCACCTTGGCCAGCGAGTGCTCGCGGACCTTGTAGTTGATCTTCTCGTTACGAAGGTCCGCTTCGGCGGCAAGGCCGGCGGCACGCAGCTTGGCGACGACGCGCGAAGCGTACTCGTCGGCGTCCGAGGTGATCGTCGCGACAACCACCTGCACCGGCGCCAGCCAAAGCGGGAAGTGACCCGAGAAGTTCTCGATCAGGATGCCAAGGAAGCGCTCCATCGAGCCGCAGATCGCGCGGTGAACCATCACCGGCTGCTTTTTCTCAGAGTCGGCACCGATGTAGAACGCGCCGAAGCGCTCCGGCAGATTGAAGTCGACCTGAGTCGTGCCGCACTGCCACTCACGGCCGATGGCGTCCTTCAGCGTGTACTCGAACTTCGGACCGTAGAACGCGCCCTCGCCGGGCAGGATGCCGGTCTTGATGCGGCCGCCCGACTGCTCCTCGATCTGCTTGAGGACGCGGGTCATGATCTCCTCGGCGTGATCCCAGTTCTCATCAGAGCCGACGCGCTTCTCGGGACGCGTCGACAGCTTGACGACGATCTCCTCGAAGCCGAAGTCTTGGTAGACCGACAGGATCAACTCGTTGATCTTGAGGCACTCCTCGGCGAGCTGCTCTTCCGTGCAGAAGATGTGCGCATCGTCCTGCGTGAAGCCGCGCACGCGCATCAGGCCGTGCAGCGCGCCCGACGGCTCGTAGCGATGAACAGTGCCGAATTCAGCAAGGCGGATCGGCAGTTCGCGATACGACTTAAGACCGTGCTTGAAGATCTGGACGTGGCCCGGGCAGTTCATCGGCTTGAGAGCGAAGATGCGCTTGTCCTCGGCTTCCTCACCCGCCGACTGCACGGCGAACATGTTCTCCTTGTACCAGCCCCAGTGACCCGAGGTCTCCCACAAGCCGTGGTCGAGCACCTGCGGTGCGTTGACCTCCTGGTAGTCCGCTGCAAGGCGGCGGCGCATGTAGGCGACCAGCGTCTGGAACATCTTCCAGCCCTTGGCGTGCCAGAACACGACGCCCGGACCTTCCTCCTGGAAGTGGAAAAGGTCCATCTCGCGGCCGAGGCGGCGATGGTCACGCTTCTCGGCCTCTTCAAGCATGTGCAGATACTGGTCGAGCTGCTCCTGCGTCGCCCACGCCGTGCCGTAGATGCGGGTCAGCATCGGATTGTTGGAGTCACCGCGCCAGTAGGCGCCCGCGACCTTCATCAGCTTAAATGCGTTGCCGATCTGGCCGGTGGACGCCATGTGCGGACCGCGGCAAAGGTCGAACCAGTCGCCCTGGCGGTAGATCTTGATGTCCTGGTCTTCGGGGATCGCGTCGACGAGCTCGACCTTGTAGGCCTCACCCTTCTCGGCGAACACCTTCTTGGCCTCATCGCGCGACCAGACTTCCTTGGTGAACGGCTTGTTGCGCTGGATGATCTCGCGCATCTTCTTTTCGATGGCGGCGAAGTCGTCCGGCGTGAACGGCTCGTTGCGTGCGAAGTCGTAGTAGAAACCGTTCTCGATCACCGGGCCGATGGTGACTTGGGTACCCGGCCACAGCTCCTGGACGGCCTCGGCGAGCACGTGCGCGGCGTCGTGGCGGATCAGTTCGAGCGCGCGCGGATCGTCGCGCGTCACAATTTCGACCTTGCCCGAGTTGCCGAGCGGGTCGGACAGGTCACGCAGCGTGCCGTCGACCGCGTAGGCCACGGCCTTCTTTGCCAGGGACTTGGAGATGGATTCGGCCAGCTCGGCGCCGGTCATCGCCGCGTCGTATTCGCGGACGGAACCATCGGGAAATGTAAGGGAAACGGAAGCCATCGAAATTCTCCTATCCAGTCCCGCCTACGAACGCGGGTGGCCTCAAGATTTATCGTGGCGCGCAAAGCCGGCTGCCACGCGGCGGCACACATAACCGCCCTGACCGGATAGGTAAAGGGCCCGCGCCTTGCGGCGCGGGCCCTGAACTTGCTGATTAGGCCGGTTAGGCGACGCTGATGTCTTCGACAGGAGCGTTCGGACCATTCTTCTTGATCGACTCGATCGCGTTCTGGGCACTTGCCTTCGACTTGTAGCCTTCGGTCGAGAACATGATCTCGCTGTTGTACTTGAAGCGAACTCGATATTCGCCGGCCTTGTCCTTGTAGATTTCGAACTTGTGCATGGACCCCTCCAAATTGCGCGAGTGCGAGACGTCATCAGGTTGCTTCGTTCAACCCCGACACGTCAAGCTTCATCAACCACTCACAGTCAGCATTCACGGTGCGACGGGGGTTTTCCCGAGGAAATCGCCCAGTAACGCCACGGCAGGTACCAGACGAAGCGGCTGTCCAGCGTTTCAGGAACGAGATCAATCCCGTGCGTTCCGCCGGGTCCGCAGCGCATCACCCTGAACAGCCCCATAAAACCGCCAGCCCACAGGCCGTGCCGTGCGATCGCCTCATAGGCATATTCCGAGCAGGTCGGGAAATGCCGGCAGGAATTGCCGATGAAGCCCGACAGCGTCAGCTGGTAGAGACGCACGAACGCGGTGCCGATGAGCCGTCCCGGCGTCCTGCGCCATGGACCGTCCCAGTTCCGGCCGCGCCGTGCGGGCTTTTTCGCATCCTGCTTCAAGTACACCTCAAGAGAACAATCCGTTCAGCGTCGTGCATTTGAACGGCGGCGTGAAACCTTTAATTGTGAACCAACGCAACGGAAAGCCACGCCGTTCGGGCGCGGCCAAAGGATTTTATCATGACCGACAGTGTTGAACTCGGCCTCGATACGTTCGGCGACGTCACCGTCGACGAAAACGGCAAGCTGAAGCACCATGCTCAGGTGCTGCGCGACGTTGTCGAACAGGGCGTGCTCGCCGATCAGGTCGGCATCGACTTCATCGGCCTCGGCGAGCATCATCGCGACGATTTCGCGATCTCCTCGCCGGAGGTGGTTCTCTCCGCGATCGCGGCGCGAACCAGTCGGATCCGCCTGGGTTCAGCCGTCACCGTGCTATCCTCCGACGAGCCGGTCCGCGTCTTCCAGCGGTTCTCGACGCTCAATGCCATTTCGAACGGCCGTGCCGAGGTCATCCTCGGCCGCGGCTCTTTCACCGAGTCGTTCCCGCTCTTCGGGTACAATCTCAACGACTATGAGACGCTATTCTCTGAAAAGCTCGACCTCTTCGCAGGCCTGTTGAAGGGCGGTCCAGTGACGTGGCAAGGGACGGTGCGCCCGCCTCTGCGCGACCAGATGGTCTACCCGCCGATCGAGAACGGTTCGCTCAAGACCTGGGTCGGCGTCGGTGGCAGCCCGGAATCCGTGGTCCGTGCCGTGAACTACGGCCTGCCGATGATGCTTGCGATCATCGGCGGTGACCCGAAGCGTTTCCTGCCTTTCATCGACCTCTACCATCGCGCGGTCGAGCAGCTCGGCGGCGAGGTACAGCCGCTCGGCGTTCATTCGCCCGGCCACGTGGCCGAAACTGACGAACAGGCGCTGGAAGAACTCTGGCCCGGCTACGAGATGCTGCACAACCGCATCGGCGGCGAGCGCGGCTGGGGCCGGATCACGAAGGACCGGATGAAGATGGAGGCCGATATGGGCTCGCTCTATGTCGGCTCGCCGGAGACGGTCGCGAAGAAGATCGCGAGCACGATCAAGACGCTCGGCATCCATCGCTTCGACATGAAATATGCGTCTGGCCCGATGCCGCATCCGACGCTCATGAAGAGCATCGAACTCTACGGCACGAAAGTCATGCCGATGGTGAAGGACATCCTCGCTCAGGGATGACGGGATGAAGAGGCGGCTCAGGCCGCCTCGCCTGCCCGCTTCTTCTCGACCTGGCCGATCGCATCGACAACAGCGTCGAAGGTAAGCATCGTGGAGGCGTGGCGCGCCTTGTAGTCGCGCACCGGCTCCAGATATTTGAGGTCCGCGAAGCGGCCCTCCGGCGGCGCGCCGTTCTCCTTCAGCATCTTCAGCATCGCCTCGCGCACCGCGCGAAGTTCATCCGCCGTCGCGCCGACCACGTTCTGCGCCATGATCGAGGACGACGCCTGGCCCAGCGCACAGGCCTTCACTTCATGGCCGAAGTCGACGACGACCTCCCCCTCCATCCGGATGTCCACGGTTACAGTGGAGCCACAAAGTTTGGAGTGCGCCGTGGCTGTCGCATCCGGAGCTTCGAGGCGGCCAATGCGGCCGATATTCCCTGCAAAGCCAAGGATTTTCGCGTTATAGACTTCGTCGATCATGGCTTTCGCCCTTTTGGCCAGGAAGACGGATTGTTTACTCCATACCGGTCTTCCAAATCGCATTCTACCTGCATATATAATGGCCGGACGCCGCGAGCGACAAGCAAGCCTGTCGCTTGAGGTAGGAATGCACGCCGCTTCCCGGGATGTGGATGTTCCCCGTGAATGGCTGTGGTCCGTTTAACTCGTCCCTTCCTCGAAAGGGACTACGGGAGACACCTTTCATGGACGCGATCGTCAAGAACTTCCCGCCGCGTGCGGAAAACCCAAAGCATTCTGAGCCGGCACCGACCCAGGCCGAAGTCGAAGCCGCCGTGCGCACGCTCCTTCGCTGGACCGGCGACAACCCTGATCGCGAGGGCCTGATCGACACGCCGAAGCGTGTGGCCAAGGCATATCGCGAGATGTTCTCCGGCTATACTCAGGACCCGGCCGAAGAGCTCGGCCGCACCTTCGAGGAAGTCGAGGGCTACAACGACCTCGTCCTGGTGCGTGACATCCAGTTCCACTCGCACTGCGAGCACCACATGGTGCCGATCATCGGCCGCGCCCATGTCGGTTACCTGCCCGACGGCAAGGTGGTGGGTCTCTCCAAGATCGCCCGCGTAGTCGACATCTTCGCGCATCGCCTGCAGACGCAGGAAGCGATGACCGCACAGATCGCTGGCGTGATCCAGGACGTCCTCAACCCACGTGGCGTTGCCATCATGATCGAGGCCGAGCACATGTGCATGGCCATGCGCGGCATCCGCAAGCAGGGCTCAACCACGCTGACCACAACATTCACCGGCGCGTTCCAGGACGATCCCCAGGAGCAGGCGCGCTTCATGATGATGCTGCGCGCCGGCACCGGCCGCTAATCTTCCCGGGACAGATCATGGAATTCACCGCGCCTTCGAGCGACAAGTCCGTTCTTGAGGAAGGCAAGCTCTTCTCGCCGCGCTTCGACCGTGACGGGCTCGTGACCGCCGTCGTTACCGACGCGGCCGACGGGACGCTGCTGATGGTCGCGCACATGAACGCGGAAGCGCTGGCAAAAACGCTCGAGACCGGGATCGCGCACTATTGGTCGCGCTCCCGCAAAAGCCTCTGGAAGAAGGGGGAGACCTCCGGCAACCTCCAGCATGTGGTCGAGATGCGTACCGATTGCGACCAGGATGCGGTATGGCTGAAAGTAGAAGTCGCCGGTCACGACGCAACCTGTCACACTGGGCGGCGTTCCTGTTTCTACAGGATCGTGGTGGCAGAAGATGGGACGGCAATACTTTCAGACGACGGTCAGCCGGCCAAGTTTGATCCAGAAGGTGTCTACGGCAACTAGCCGCGTCGCCTTCCCCTCCTATTCATCATTTCGATACAACCTGCGACCTATATTGCGCGCAGGAGGAGGGAGCCATGACGATGCTTGACTGGGCTGCACTGCGGAGCAGCAAACAGGACCCGACGAACGGCGAGGATCAGCCGCCCGCCGCACCGGAAGAGCCGTCTCCAACTCCCCGCAAAAAATCCCCGATCGCACTGGCGCTTGGCGGCGGCGCGGCGCGCGGCTGGGCACATATCGGCGTCCTGCGCGCCCTCGACGAGGCCGGCATCGAGATCAGCATGATCGCCGGTACTTCGATCGGCGCCCTCGTCGGCGGCTGCTACCTCGCCGGCAAGCTGGATGAACTCGAGGAATTTGCCCGCTCGCTCACCAAGCGCCGCATCTTTGGCCTGCTCGACCTGCGCCTCGGCGGCAACGGCCTGCTGGGCGGCATGAAGCTGACGCAGAAGATGCAGCAGCATCTCGAAGGGCTCACCTTCGCCGACCTGCCGAAGCCGTTCGTCTGTGTTGCGACGGAAATCCGTACTGGCCACGAGGTTTGGCTGTCGGGCGGCTCGATCATCACCGCGATGCGGGCATCCTATGCACTGCCGGGCGTGTTCGAGCCGGTGACCTGCAATCGCCGGGTGCTGGTCGATGGCGCGCTGGTCAATCCGGTGCCGGTGTCGGTCTGCCGTGCCTACGAACAGACCCGCGTCGTGGCTGTGAACCTTCACTACGACCTTTTCGGTCGCGCCGCGGTCATCAAGCACAGCGCCGATGATAAGAACCCCGAGGATGGCGCGGAGCTCGTTTTGGATCGCGGCCCGAGCGAGCGCGACGTGCGTCTCGGCATCACCGGTGTCATGGTCGAGGCCTTCAACATCATTCAGGACCGCATCTCGCGCGCCCGCATGGCAGGCGACCCGCCGGACCTATCTCTGCTGCCCAAGCTCGGCCACATCGGCCTTACCGAGTTCTACCGCGCTGACGAGGCAATCCGGATCGGTTACGAGACGACCAAGAGTCAGCTTGCCGAGCTTGAACGCCTCCAAACTGTAATCACCTGAAACCAAACGGGTATTCGGTTCCTCTCCGAGCGTCACCACACGCGTCGCTTGTGCCGGGCTGCTCCCGCCCTTTTCTGACCATTTTCCCGCCTTAATTCGATTTTAGCCGTGATGTTGCGTAACAGCTTACGATTCGTTACCTCTGTGTTTCTGGGACGGGCAAACCTGCGGATCTGGGCTGTTAGACGTAGGCGTGTCGCGGCACGCGCAGTTCCTGGAAGGGGTTCGGTTTGAAAGTAGAGGACTCGCGCTACGCACGCGCCGGCAGGCGCGTTATTCTCTCGACGCTGGCGTCGATCCTCCTTGCATCCTGCACGACGAGCGGTTCTGACGAGTTCATGGGCTTTTCGCCCACTGCAGCTTCCTCCCTGGCCGCAGCCGAACAAACTGTCGCGCTGAGCGCACCTGAACTTCCTTCCGCCGACGCTCCGGCACCAGTCTCCGCCTTTGTCCAGGAAGAAGGTGACCCGAACCTTCCCGACACCGTTGCAGCAGCTCCGGGCCTCCGTCCGGTCCTTTCCGCTGACGGTCCGGTTTCCCAGCTGCAGGAAACGACGCTGCAGCAGCAGGCAGAGGCTCTCGCTGCGCAGCAGCAGGTTCAGCAGCAGATCGTGACGGCGGCGCTCGCGCCGCAACAGGCACCACCAACTGCAGCCGAATCGCAGACGCAGACTGTTCCCGTTCCGGCGCCCTCGCCTGCAGCCGCTGCAGCGCCGGCACCTGCGGCCGAATCAGTACCCGCGGCGCGCCCGGAGGCAGAGGCGCCCGCAACGGCAACCGCCTTCATCGCTCCTACCGAACCACCGAAGAAACGTGGCCTGTTCGCCTCGCTCTTCGGCAACCAGCAACAGCAGTCGGCGCCGCAGCCGCTCATTCCGCAAGCAGCAGCACCTGCACCTTCCGAGGCGCCCAAGGCGCCAGCCGCGGCTCCTGAACCAAAGCCCCGCCCGATGATTCAGCTCGCCTCGAACGGCAATAGCAAGCCTGCGAAGGCGAGTGGGGCTGGCGAAAATGTCCTCCCCGGCGTTCGAACCAGTTCACTCTTCGAAATTTCCCGCCGCTCCGGCGCAGACGAAAGCGACGACATCGACGTTTATGAGGATGAGGAAGCTCCGGTGCAGGTAGCCTCGGCAGCCGGCCTCGCGCGACTCGCACCCAACGGCCTGCTGCGCCAGACCGACCACGTCGACGTCGCCTGCCTGAAACCTTCGCTGGTGCGCACGCTGAAGGCGATCGAGAATCACTTCGGCCGCAAGGTCGTCGTCACCTCCGGCTACCGCAACCCGGCACGCAACGCGAAGGCCCGTGGCGCGAGGAACTCGCTGCACATGTACTGCGCCGCAGCTGACGTGAAGGTCGAAGGCGTCAGCAAGGCGCAACTTGCTGCTTTTGCTCGCTCAATGCCCGGCCGCGGCGGCGTTGGCACCTACTGCCACACCGACGCCGTGCACATTGACGTAGGCCCGGAACGGGACTGGAACTGGCGCTGCCGGCGCCGCAAATAATTTTTCGCGGGAAGGGTGTGAAAAAGTTCTCCTTCCCGTGATAGAGGGGGTTGCACTCCGCGAGGATGCCCCATATAAGCCCCCTCGTAACTGGCCCGCGCCCATCGTCTAGCGGTTAGGACGGCGCCCTTTCACGGCGCAAACAGGGGTTCGATTCCCCTTGGGCGTACCAGTTTCCCTCCCTTAAAAATTTGGTTCTGCATCACTGACCGAGCTTCCGTGTGCATTTCGCATCGGATGACGATCTGGCGGCAACATCACGCTCCGCATAGCCTTTCTGTCTGCGTCTCCCAGCATCACTGACTCACCGAATGCGTCAGTGATGCCGAGTCGAGCTTCGGCTTGTTCAGCTTCACCTTCACGACGTCGCCGGGCATTAAAGGTGTCGATTCCTCCGCTTCGAATTCGACCGACTGACCGTTTTCCAACCGCACAATCGTCATCGACACCTGCGGCTCGTCGAGCGCCGGCCCCTTCTTCGCCAACAGCTCGAGCAGCAGCTTTTGCGACGTTTCGCGCTTCAGCAGCATCTGCTCCAGCGATGCGCGTTGCTGCTGCAGTTCAGAGGCGATCTCCGTCTTGCGGCGATCATGCAGGCCATCAAGGCTCCGTGTCGCTTCCGCGACGCCCTGCCGGGCACGCATGATAGCTGTCACCTGATCGAGGCGGTCGGCACGATGTGAGGTTAGCGCCCGTTCGAGATCGGACTGGCGCGACGCAATCGCGATTCCCTTCTCGACGAGCGTCGTAACGCCCTTGAGTTCCCGTTCCGCGGCGGCGATGGCCTGATCGGACGCCACGATCTTCTGCTCGAGTACGCCAATCTCCGCATGCAGAAGCTCCCGCAACTCATTGAGCGACTTCGTCTGCCGCTCGAGTTCATTGGCGCGGGTCTGCATGATCATCCGCTCATGGGCCTGGACCTCCTCGGCGAGGGCCTGGTCTTGCGGATCCAAGGGCATCTGCGGGAAACGGATCTCGGTAGCCCCGTCCATCTCCGCCTCGAGCCGCGCGATTCGCGCCCTGGCGCGCAGGATATCGCTCTCGATCGAGCGCAGGTCGCCGACCAGCTTGATCTCATCCGAAGGCTGCACCTGCGACCTGCTCTGGCCGCCGGACATCGCGATCGCCTTGAGCACGCTCATGCCCGGGCGATAGCCGTGGGAGCCGGGAGTATTCACATCACCCACCACGTAGATCGGCGGGTACTCCATGATTTCCACCGTCGTGTTCGGGATGTCTACCGTGCCCATTGCCTGCTGCAGGCGGTTGGAAATCTCGTCAGCCAGCTGCTTGCTGTCGCGCCCTTCCACGGGAATCGCGCCGACGACGGGCACCGATATGGTTCCGTCGTCTGAAACCACGAAATCGCCGCCAAGTGCGCTCCATTGCTCATAGACACCCTTCATCGGCATCCACTGCACAACTGTGATCCGCAACTTCGTCTGGGGAACGAGCACGTCCTCGGCGGCCATGCCGGATGTGGTCGTGCTCAACACGGCAAATGAAGCCGCGGTGAAGAGGAACCGTCGACTCTCACTTATAAACTGTAGGAAGGAAGTCATGTGCCCGCTGCCGGCCCTTCTTGCATCACGTTGACAGCAAGTCTGATCGAAGGCACCTGCGCGGGTAAGGTGGCACCTCGTCGGCGCCCCTAATCCTTAAGGATGGCTCCGGCGCATCGGGTGCCACCCAAAGTTTCAACGGGTGGCATCCCTTCTCGTCCGTTGATGGCAAGATGAGGCCGCGCCTCAACCTATTGCAGCGTCGCAAGGTTGCAGGCGCCAAGCTATTGTTCCGCAACCAAAGCCTTGGTTCGTCGGCGGGAGGCTGATGTGCGACCTTTCAGGCACACGATGCAGGAGCTGATTTCGTGGATTTCAAATCCAGGGACGAGCAGAATTACGACATGAGTGTCATCTGCCCAGATACGGGACATCCCCGGCGAACTATGCTGGTTCTCGCATCACAGGGGCTGTTTCCGCCGAGCATGGTCCATGCGATCGAACGGGAATTTCCATGGATCACCGTCGAGCAGCGGACGGAAGTCGCGGCTGCGGACGCAAGATACCGCTTCCCGCTGGCGCTGATCCTGCTGGATCCGGACCTCCTTGCCTCTCTCGAAGCCTTGGCGGCAACACGCGGCCGCGATCAACCGCTTCCCGTGGTCGGACTTATCGAGCAGGAGAGCAGAGACCGTGAGAAGGTCCTGACGCTTGTTGAAAGGTCGCGGGTGGCTCGCAGCGTTCTGCCGATGAACATGCGGCTCGACGTCTGGCTGTCGGTGATCCGCCTCATGCTAAGCGGCGGAGAGTACTATCCGCCGATGATCAAGCGCGAGCCAGAGGTGCCGCGGCACCCAGCCGCGTCTTTGGAACCCGCCACCGTCCAGGCGCCGGCGAAGCCGACAGCGCTTCAACTGGCGGGGCTGACGCCACGCGAGATCGAGGTACTGGGAATGGTGGCCCTTGGCATGCAGAACAAGTCGATCGCGTCCGCGTTCTCGCTTTCCGAGCACACTGTGAAGATCCATCTTCACAACATCATTGCCAAGCTGGGTGTACACAACCGCACACAAGCGGCAGCAATGTACAGGGAAGCCGCGACGAACCAGGAGCGGTGAGACACTGCAGCAGTTGATCTTTTCGCGAAACCAGACGCTTCAGGGACGGGTCCCGTGGTCTAGGTAGCGGAGGTCGAACCCGGTAAACTCTGCCGCCCGGTGGACGTCCGGGAACGTCACTGTCCCCTCCCGAAATACCACCAACTTGATCTCCCGCAACTGGCGCAGCACGCGGTTGAGATGGATGGTCGTCATGCCGAGCGCATCGGCGAGCACCGCCTGGGAAATCGGGCACGGATAGTTGTCACCAGTGCCGCAGCCGATCAGGTGCAGCCGCGCCCCGAGCTCCAACAGGAAGTGCGCCGTACGCTCAAGTGCCCCTCTCCGCCCGACGCTCACCAGATGTTCTACCACCATCGCCTCGTCGCGGGATGCAGCCCACAGGAGCGAGACCGCGAGCTTCGGCGCAGCCCGAAACACGTCCCACATGGCTTCGACGGTCACCTTCGACACCTCGACATCGGTCAGGGTGATGAAACTTTGGTCAGAGGTACGCAGAAGCAGGCTGCGCACACCGAGGAAGTCTCCGGGAAGGTGGATGTCGATAATTTGCCGGCTGCCATCGCGCAGGCGTTTGTATGAGCACGCCCAGCCCTTGCGAAGAATGTACGCGCCACGGTTGGTCTGGCCCTGATAGACAACCTCGCTTCCGGCAGCAAATTGCATCCGATGCCGTTGAAGGTCCTCTAGCCTCGCCTTCTCGTCCTCGCCGAGCGGCTGAAACGCCTGCAGCTTAATTGCGAGGGCGTCTTCATCGTGGTCCATCTGGTGTTTTCTGCGCATTCCCAGCCTGCCTGCCTTCGCTATGATTGGCGGGTATATCGCCAGTCTAACGCAAGGTTATTGATCTGGATCTATAATGTAAAACAGCCACTTCCGATCCGCGTGTCAGCTAAACTTGGTGTGATGGACCTGCTCTACATCCTAGGTCTGACTAACTCGGACTACCGACTACTACTTTTGGGGGATGCCGGTGGCTTCACATGCATACGTTCGCCTGACCGCACCCTCACCTTCATGGCGTGCATTCCGACGTTGTGGCCGATTGGCCAGTCTAACGGGGGCACCGCTCACACCCGCGACGGCGCGAAACTGCACCGTCAGCCTGGTCAGGCACCTCCTGCGACCAAGCTGCTTCTCATAACGCCTATTTTTCAACGAGATGTGTCCAGGCCCCGCCTGAGACGCCGGCACGCGGCATTCACCCCCGCTATTCTGGCCGAACGCCAATGTGAGGCAGTTTGGCCACACATTAGACAAGACGACAACATTTAAGGCGGGGTTAATTTCGATCAATTTTCAGATCATTCAAAACCGCTATGGTTGTATTCGGTTGTCGATTATTTCGACTGCGGCGGGGAATGCTTAGTGGGGGCAAAGTCCAAACTATAAATAGGCGGGCGGAAATCTTTCCAGTCATGCATCGGCATGCCTAGACCCGCTGTGAAAGAGGATCAGGCTAATGAACATGGGTATCGTCACTAACGGCACTCGTAACGCATTTGATGTAGTTACTGCCCCGCAGCTCCCCGACGATATACCTGCCAAGAAGGGCGGCGTTTCGGGCGAGGAGAATATCGAACGCAAACTGCTGATCGTCGATAGCAGGGCACTGGACCGAGAATGCTTTGCGCAAAGTCTGGTATCCCACGGAATTGGGATGACAGTACTTCCATTCGGATCGGTTGAATCATTTAAAGCAACGAAACAACCAATCTCTTCACTATCCGCGGTGCTGTTCAATGTCGGCGGAAGGCGGATCAACGAACCTGCGGTTGCAGATGAAATCAAGAAGCTGGTTACGGAACTCGGCAAGATTCCGCTGATCATCCTAGCCGACACCGACGAGCTGCCGCAGATCATGCAAGCACTTGAACTCGGCGCCCGCGGTTTCATTCCGACCTCAGTCGGCATCGATGTCTGCATCGAAGCAATTGGCCTTTCGATGGCGGGAGGAGTGTTCGTTCCCGCGAGCAGTGTTCTTGCAATGCGCAAGCTGGTGGAAACGAACATCGAGAACCATCCCTATGCCAGCATGTTCACCTCACGTCAGGCCGAGGTGGTGGAAGCCCTTCGGCGCGGCAAGGCGAACAAGATCATCGCCTACGAATTGAACCTGCGCGAAAGCACTGTAAAAGTTCACATCCGCAATATCATGCGCAAGCTCAAGGCAACGAACCGGACTGAAGTCGCATACAAGATCAATGACATGTTCCCGAACTATTCGCTTTCATCGGGAAGCCAGGCCTCTCGTTCTCTTGGCAACTGATCTGCCCTTCAATGACCGGTTCCGTTGACGACAACGGATACCGTCTTGAACAGGATCTTGAGATCGGTACCGAATGACATCACCTTCGCGTAGCGGGTATCGTGCATTGCCCGCTCCGCGAAGGTGCAGTTGTTCCGCTCGCTGATCTGCCACAGCCCCGTCAGCCCAGGCTTCATCTCGTAATAGGCGGAACCCGGATACTGGTTTCGCTGCTCGGGCATGAACGGCCGCGGCCCTACCAGCGTCATCTGCCCCACGAATACGTTCCAAAGCTGGGGCAGCTCATCCAGAGAGTACTTCCTCAGGAACCTGCCGACTCGTGTAACCCGGGGGTCGTGCCGCAGCTTCTGATGCAGCTCCCATTCCGGGCGCGCCTCAGGACACTCCTGCAAATACGCCTCGAGCATCTCGGCTGCGTTAGGACGCATTGTCCGCAGTTTCCACATGCGAAAGACCTGACCGTCCTTCCCAACCCGCATCTGGCTGTAAAATGCCTTCCCTCCCTCCAGCCTGACCAGCAAGGCTGCAACGCCGATGACCGGCACTACGACCGGAGCCGCGAGTACAGTCGCGGCAATGTCCAGGCAGCGCTTGCTGAAGAAATAGAGCCTCCTCCTTGTCCTCTCGGCGTCCGCTATCGTGATGATGTCGAGGGACGGGCCTGGCGCCAGTTCGTGACGATAGTCAGACATGATAAATCCCCACCTCCCATGGAAATTCGAGGCAAGAGATCCCCGTCCGCAGAACGTGAGTCCTGCGCCGTTGAGCAGTAAAAATGCTCGCTGTGCGATCTCCTGTTGTTCAGGAAAAGTTAGCCATGAAGGGTGGAGTGCTCAATCAATCGTCCGTTAGCTATTAAGAGCTACGACCTTGATTTAATTTGACATTACGGCGCCCGACTCCAGCACAGATGCGAGACTCTGCTTGGTCTACAGACCGTCGCATGACGCAAAACTTGGCCAAAATCGACCATGCTGGGGATGTCCGCCTGCTGCCAGGCGATGAAAGGATGGACCGTGACGGCTCCTGCCGGCCTAGATCGCGACACCCATACGTAGAAGTAGCATTAGAAGGTCTGCCCGGCTCGTTGCCGTGGGACGCATAGGTTGTACCACCTTAGCCAACCGGATGAGGCTGGTTCAGGTGTTTTCCCTATTCCACTTTCCGACCGTGGACGAGCTATTGTCTGACAGCAAGAAGCCGATCATCCGCCGGGCGCGGTGAAGCCGCACGCAAACCAGCATGGCAAAGGCCAGCACTCGGGCTCGAAAGCTTCGAATGCGACGCGTCCTGAAGACGGTGATCGTCTCGGCGAGTGGCGAAAGGGCAACCGCCACGCTTTTAAGGGCCCACATCAGGTTATCGGCAACATGAGGACCCAGCTTCCTGAATTCATGGGCAACGTGCCGGTCCCAGCGCACCAGAAGTTCGCCGAGGGAGGCACAGGGAGGCGTATACACCTTCGCTTCATCGAGGTACGCGATGCGATAGCCCTCTGCGCTCGCCTTCATCCCCCAGTCGGTATCTTCCATCGTGCCGATGCCGCCGAACGGCCCGACAGCCGCAAAAACCTTCGCGCGCACCGCCATGTTGCCAGTGGCGGAGAAGGCGTACTCGGTGACATAGCGGTCATTGCGGTAGCTGAAGACGCTTTCGTACGCCTCGATCGCGGTCAGCCGTTCTGGCTGCGCCGGCTGGATCCGGATGTCGCCGCCGACGAAGTCGACGTCCGGATTGCGCGCGAAAAAGCTGACGATGTACTCGATCCAGCGCGACCCGGCGATGCAGTCGCAGTCGATGAAGGCGAGGATTTCACCTTGGGCTACGGCCGCGCCACGGTTGCGTGCGGGCCCCGGCCCCGGCACCAGCTCGACCTCGAGCTTCACCCCATCGAAATCCGCACACACACCGGTCGGCGGCTGAGCCGAGCCGTTGTCGACGACGATAATCTCACAGGGAATATCGGTGGTTCGCTGCGCGACGAGCGACGCGAGGCAGCGCCTGAGTTCATCCGGCTCATTCAGATGGGGGATGATCACACTAATCATTGGTACTATAGGCATCGAATTCCTACCAACAAAACCGGAGTTAAACTCAAACACAGGCTGAGTACAAATCATACTCATGTCAATTCAAAAATTTTCCACCGGGGTTTTTGAGGGATACCATGTCTATACACAGCTTGAATACTAGTGAAAGTGTACAGAATTATGCCTTAGCGCCATTTTGTATTATTGGAGGTGGACTCGCCGGGCTTCTGATTGCCCGCAAACTTTCCGAAGCCGGGCGCAAGGTCATCGTCCTTGAAAGCGGCAATGACGGCAACTCGGAGGATGTCGACCGGCTGAACGAGCTGGACGACCCGTCCAGCCGCTACACCCGTGCGACCACGGGACGTCGGCGTGGCCTGGGGGGGACCTCCAGTCTCTGGGGCGGCCGGATGATACGGATAAGCCCGCATGATACGTCACGTCGCCCGCATGTTCCTGATGGCGCGTGGGATCTCCCGGCAATGGAGCTAGACACCTACGAGGAAGAGATCGAAGCTCTTTTCAAGGTCGCCTCGGGATCACATGACGAGCTGGAAGATGATACCGGCCCTATTGCTCCGGAATTTCCCGTCGATTGGATGTCGCTCGTTCCGCGCTGGGCAAAGTGCCCGCGCTTCAAGAACTGCAACATCGCTACCCTGCTCAAGGATGAGCTGAGACGCTCGCCCAACATCGACATCTGGCTCGATGCGACGGTCTGCGACTTCGAGCTGGATGCGCAAACGGGTCGTCTCGCGGCGGTGCGCGCCCGCAACTTCACAGGCCGCGAGCTCCTGGTCAGGGCGGACCGCTTTATCCTCGCCGCAGGCACTATCGAAACCACACGGCTTCTTTTGCTCCTCCAGCAGCGTTCCGGCTACCGCGCTTTCTCCAGATGCAAGGTGCTCGGCCGATACTTCCAGGATCATCTGAAGGCGCATGTCGCCACGATCGATCGCAGCGATCCGCAATCAACGAACCGTCTTTTTGGATACCGCTTTGTCAATGGTACCCGGCGGGATCTTCATCTGGAACTCGGCCACGGCGTGCAGGTACGCGACGAAGTCGGCAGTGCCTTTGCATATATCGCCATGGACCTCGATGACAGCCCGCTCTCGCACGTCAAGCAGATCGCGCACTCAATCCAGCGCGGTGAGGTGGACCTCAGGGCTACCGTGCGCCTCTCGGGCAACGTCGGGCTGATTGCACGGGCTGCCGCCTGGCGCCTGGTCCGGAAGCAGTTGTTCGTACCCGCGGACATCGACCTTCGCCTGATGGTGTGCGTGGAGCAACTGCCAGACTGGAACAACCGCCTCGTCCTGTCCGACAGGCTCGATGCGCTTGGCGTCCCGATGGTTCATTGTGACTGGAACCCTACCCAGACTGACGAGAGGACGTTCCGTTCCACCATCAGCGCAATCTCTGCCTACTGGGAGCAGGCCGGCTTCAACCAGATCTGTCCCCTGAAATGGGTCAGCCCTGTGAAGGAGGACCCAGCCCACATCACGAGCATCGCTGAAGCATGCGCGCATCCCTCTGGTACTACGCGGATGGGATTAGACCCCTCGACTTCCGTAGTCGGGCCGGATCTGCACTGCCACGAGGTGCCAAATGTCGCTGTTGCGAGCGCCTCGGTCTTCCCGAGCGCTGGCAGCGCCAACCCGACTTTGACGATCATGAAACTCGCGCTCTGGCTGGCGGACTCGTACCTGCGCGAACCGTCGCGACAGATGCGTCCCTACGCCATCAACGCCTCATGAGCGAGATGGCGTCGAGGGGTACCACTACCGCCAAAGAGAGTAGCCCGAGGCTAACCTTCCGAGCTGTAGTCCCCTATCGGCGATCTATCGTCCCCGGCTGCGCTCGCATGAAGATGGATCAAGCTGGCATTATTGCCGCAACGGACGACAGGCAACAAAATGACCGATAGCGACATCCGCTTCTACCTTTCGATCCTGATCGGAAGACTGCCTTACATCTTCAGCATCGCTCTCGTTGTCGCAGGCCTTGGGATCACGGTGGCTTACCTGATGCCGACGGTCTATGGCGCCAGCGCCAAGATCCTGGTGGAACCGCCGCAGATCCCCGCGGAGATGGCAAAGCCGACCGTTCATATTCCGCCGCTTGAGCAACTGCAGATCATCCAGGAAGAGATCACGACGCGGGAGAACCTCCTGGAGCTGGCGCGCCGGCTGGATATTTTCGGCGATGCAGCCGAGAAGCTGACAGAAGGGGAAATCGTCGAAAATCTGCGCAAACGCACCATCCTCCAGCTGGTTCCGACGGAACGCGAGGGTGCGACCATCTTCAGCGTATCCTTCCAGGCTCGCGATCCAAAGCTATCGGCACAGGTCGTCAACGAACTGGTTTCGATCATCCTTGCGAAGAACGCGGGCATGCGCGCCAGCAAAGCAGGCGACACGCTGGAGTTCTTCGAAAAGGAGGTGGCTCGTCTGGCCGATGAGCTCGCCCGTCAGGAAGAGGCGGTGCTGGAATTTCGCAACGCTAATATCCACGCCCTCCCCGACAGCCTCGACTTCCGCCGCGCCCAGTTGAGCAACCAGCAGGAACGGTTGCTTCTCCTCGAGCGCGAAGAATCGTCACTGAGGGTGCGACGGACCAACCTTGTGCGCGTCTTCGAGACGACCGGTCAGGTCGCAGGCACCGGGCCGCTCTCGCTCGAACAGGAAATGCTGCGTGACCTGAAGCGGTCTCTGGCAGAGCAACTGGCAATCTTCTCCGAAGGCAGCCCGAAGATCGTCGCACTCCGTGGCCGGATCGATTCGCTCCAAAAGGAGGTGCAGGCCAGCCAGGACACCAAGCAAGCGGCGGGCGGCGTTTCCGAGCTCGATCTCCAGCTCTCCGACATCGATGAGCGCCTGTCCTTCATCGAACGCGAGAAGGCCGCCATCAAGGAGAACCTCGCAGTACTGGCAAAAACCATCGAGGTCACACCACAGAACGAGACGAGCCTGAACGCCCTCGAACGCCACCGGGACAACATCCAGGAACAGTACAACAAGGCGGTTGCCAAGCTGGCTGAAGCGTCAACCGGCGAACAGATCGAACTTCGCGCCAAGGCCGGACGGTTCACGCTTGTTGAGCCCGCCATTCCGCCCGAAAGCCGCTTGAGCCCCAACAGGCGCAAGATCGCCGGCATCGGTGTGGCAATGGGCATCTTCCTCGGCTTCGGCGCGATAGCCGGCCTCGAATTGATGAACCGGACTGTGCGCAGGCCGGCGGACCTCGTCCCGCTGGTCGAGGAGCCGCTCCTTGGCACTATCCCCTACATCTGGAACCCGGGAGAGAAAGAAGCTCGGAAACGCAAGCTCTCCATCAGCCTGGCAACGTTGGTATGCGCGGTCGCCATCGCGGGGGCAGCCCTCTACCACTACCGTCCACCGCTCGCGATCGCCTTCGAGAACCTGATCGAAAGCATCGACCGAAACAGTCTGATGTAATTCCGGAAAAGGCACACCATCATGCAACAAGAAGAAACGCGGATCGTGCCAATGGAGCACATTCGAACGGCGATGCAGAAGGCGGGGGCATCTTTCGGATCTCCCCGCACCAGCGAACCGCCAGCTCCGACCAAACCGCTCCAGGAGACGGTTTGGGACGCCCTCCCAGTAGCGAGGCTGAGCCCGGCGCATCTGGAGGGTAACCGGATTGTCACCCTGGACAAGAACCATCAGGTGGGCGTTGCTTATGACATGCTGCGGACCCGCGTGCTGCAGCGGTTGCGCGAAAACAACTGGACCTCGATCGCGATCACCTCGCCGACGGCGGGCGGCGGAAAATCTTCGCTCGCGCTCAACCTCGCCTTTAGTCTGTCGAACCGGCCGGACTGCCGCACCGCGCTGCTCGACTTCGACCTGAGGTGCCCAACGATTGGGACCAGCCTCGGCATCCCCGCGTCTTCACCGATCGAGGAATTCATCCGCGGCACCAGGAGCTTCGAGCAATCCTTCAAGAAGCTGAGGGACAACCTCGCGGTAGCGACCAACGGCCGGCCGGCCGAGTTCGCCGCCGAGTTGCTGCAAAGTCCGGAGGCTGTCAGGTGCGTCACGGAAGTCAGGGAAAAGCTTTCGCCTGACGTCATTCTCTACGACTTGCCGCCGATGCTTGCCGCCGACGACGTGATGGCTTTCCTGCCGAATGTCGACTGCGCGATCCTGGTGGTCGAGGCGGAGAAGAACACGCCCGAACAGGTCGAGGCTTGCGAATATGAGTTGTCCTCGAGGTCAAAGCTGCTCGGGGTTATCCTGAACAAATGTCGTCACGCCGTTGAAGCGCAGGCCTATGGCTATGGAGGCTGACCGTGGACGCTCGTTTTCGGGAGAGTTTCGCGCCGGTGAGTACCGAACGCAGTGAAGTGGCCACCGCCAGGTCCGGCTCGGCCGTTTGCCTTTATCTGGAACACTTCGGCCTGAGGGAGCGGCCGTTCAGCCTGCAGCCGGACCCCGCCTACCTGTACTGGTCCGAAGAGCATGCCCGCGCCTATGCGATGCTGGAGTACGGACTGGCGAGCTTCGCGCCGATCATCGTCATTACCGGGGAGATCGGCGCTGGCAAGACAACGCTTGTGCGCCACCTGCTTTCGTCCGCGCCCAGTTCGCTGCAGGTCGGCCTGATCTCGGATGTGCACGGCAATCGCGGCCAGCTGCTGCAGTGGATCCTGCGTGCACTTGATGACAATGAGGCCGAGAAGTCGATGTCCTACGTGAAGCGCCTCTCGCGCTTCGAGGACTATCTGCACCGCCAGGCTATGGCCGGAAACCGCACCCTGCTCGTCTTCGACGAGGCCCAGAACCTCTCGGCGAAGAAGCTCGAGGAGCTTAGGTGCTTTTCCAATCTCAACGGCGGGAACATGGAGTTGCTGCAGCTTCTGCTGGTCGGCCAACCGGAGCTGAACGAAATTCTGGCGCGGCCGCGGCTGCTGCAGTTCGCCCAGCGCGTCTCGGCCAAGCACCACCTGTCCGGCATGCCGTTGTCGGCGGTGCGGCCCTACATTAATCATCGGCTGGTGACCGCCGGCGCCAAGTCCTGGATATTTACCCCAGGCGCTTGCGATCTGGTCGCAGCCGCCAGCGCAGGCCTGCCCCGTGTCATCAACCAGATTTGCGACTACGCGCTGGTCTATGCCTTCGCCGAGGGCCGCACGGTCGTGGCGGCGGATCTGGTTCAGCAGGTGATCGACGAGCGTGGCATCCGCTCGCTCGTGCCACAGCCCGCAGCCAGGTAATCAACAGCCGCCAAAGGGAACGGCGCGGAACGTGTTCCGCGCCGTAACAATTTGTGCCTGACTTAGCGCCAGATGCCGCGTGTGTCGTAGACGACCTTGCCGCCCAGGCGGGTATGACGCATCGCCCGGAACGGCTCGTGTTCCACCAGCAGCACCACGATGTCAGCCTCTTCGACCGCCTGCACCGCATCCTTGAGCTTCAGGTTTTCGCAATCCGAAAGCAGCGGCGGCAGTTCGGCGACATAGGGGTCGCAGGCAGCGATCTCGACATCCGGCAGCCCTTTGGCGATCAGATTCACGACTTCGACCGCGGGGCTCTCGCGGATGTCGTCGACGTTCGCCTTGAAGGTAAGACCAAGACAAGCAATCGAGGGGGCTCGGAACCGCTGTGCCTTGGCGATCACCTGCTCCGCCACATGGTGGGGCCGGCGATCATTGACTTCCCGCGCTGTCCGCAGCAGCGGCGATAGCTGAGGCGCGGCCGCCACGATGAACCACGGATCAACGGGTATGCAGTGCCCGCCGACACCTGGACCGGGATTGAGGATGTTCACGCGCGGATGCCGGTTCGCGAGGCGGATCACCTCCCACACATCAACGTGCAGATACTCGCAGATCAGCGAAATCTCGTTGGCGAAGGCGATATTGACGTCGCGATAGGCGTTCTCCACCAGCTTGGCCATCTCGGCACTGGCGGCGTCCGTCAGCAGGATCTCGCCCTGCGCGAATACGCGATAGATCGAGGCTGCCTTCTGCGCGCAACGCGGCGTTATCCCACCAACGATGCGGTCGTTGGTGATCATCTCGATCATGATGCGGCCGGGCAGTACGCGCTCCGGGCAGTGCGCCAGGTGGATGTCGGGCTGCGGCTCGGTGTCATGCGGCAGTTTGAGGTCTGGCCGCTCTTCGCCGATCCAGCCCTTGACTTTTTCGGTCGTTCCAGGCGGCGAGGTCGATTCCAGCACCACGATCGCGCCACGCCTCAGCTTCGGCGCAATGCTGCGCGCGGCCGCCTCGACATAGGCGAGGTCCGCCTTGCGATCCTCGGTGAAAGGGGTGGGCACCGCGATGATGTAGGCATCCGCCTCGGGCATCTCACGCGTTGCGACGAGCCTCCCCATCGCCACCGCGCCGCTGACGGCAACCGCAAGGTCAGGTTCCACGAAGGGCACCTCCCCCCGTGACACCGCCTCGACGATGGCGGGATTGACGTCCACCCCGACCACATCGATGCCCCGTGTTGCTAGCGCCACCGCGGTGGGCAGCCCAATATACCCCAGGCCGACGATGGCGACCTTGCCCGTGAATTTGTCGTCCATGAAACGGTCCTAGATGTGCCTGATGCCTGATGCCGAAGCTTGAATCCTCGGAGCTTCGAAGGGATGCGCCGGCCGCAGCAACTCAGCGAGCGTCAGCAGGATGAAGCTCGTGTTCGTGCTGAAGTACCGCCACCACATGCGTCGAGGCTCCTGGACCACCCGATACGCCCACTCCATGCCCGCCCGCTGCCAGGCAACCGGAGCCCGCTTGGTGTGACCAGCCATGATGTCGAACGAGCCGCCTACCCCGTGCAAAACAGGCACGTTCAGCGACGGCCCGTACTTTGCGAGGAAGATCTCCTTGCGTGGCGACGTCATGCCGATGAACAGCATGTCGGCACCCGATTGCGCGATGTCCTGCGGAATGCGTTCACTATCCGCGTCGGCAAAGTAGCCGTGATGGCTGCCGGCGAGCCGCGCGCCCGGATAGCGCTGTGCGACCACCGCCTTGAGCTTCTCCAGAACCTCCGGCTTTGCCCCCAGTAGGTAGATCGAGCGCTGCTGCTGGTCCGCCAGCGCAAGAAGCTGCTCGAAGAGGTCAATACCCGCCACGCGTTCCGGCAGCGGGCGCTTGACCAGCTTGCTCGCCCACACCACCGACTGGCCATCAGCCAGCAGCACGTCACAGTCGAGGAGCGAGTTGCGCAGCAGGTCGTCGCGCCGTGCCTTGACGATCTTAGCCGCATTCAGAACGCCGATCAGCAGCCGCTCCCGGGTCTGGATTGCTGTCGAGCAACGCCGCAGCACGTCATTAAGTGTCAGCGGATCGAGCTGGAAGCCGAACAGCAGCCGGCGGTCGTAGCGCATGGGCGCGTTCATTGCGGCCGCTCCTCTGCCGCCGCAGGCCCGGCGCTCAGCCGCTCCTTCATGCCGTCGGACAGCCAGGCAAACAGCAGCCAGCCAAGCTCGTACGGGCGGCATTCGTAGTCGATCCTGCCGGGACGGAAGACCGCGTCGAGGCCCGGCACCTTGAGTCCCGGCGCTGCAGCCGTTGTCGCAGCCGAGATTGCTCGCACCAGTTTCTTCGGCTCATGGCGCGCGACTTTGCGCCAGATGACGTTGTCGGCGTTGCAGACGAGGGACTGACCGGCCTCGTTAGGCCCGTCGAGCCAGTCGATGCCGCGGGCGATCGACGCCATGTGGTCGTGCCCTCCTGCGTCGCGCAGGTCGAGCAGCGCCATCGGCCCCATCGCGTGCTGATGCACACTGTAGACGGGATAGCCCTCGACGACCGTGCCGTTGCGCGTGTCGTAGTGCCACCACCACTGGCCCTGCGGGCCCTGCAGCCGGCAGATCGCATCACCGCTGGCATTGGCTGCAGCCAACGCATCCGGATCGTGCGAGATCATCGACAGCCGGGCGAGTCCCTGTGTCGAGTAGACCTGGTCCGCAAAGCAACCGATATGCGCCCGCAGCCGTCCGCTCGCCGACGCGGGCAGATGATGCGGGAAGAGCCCGTAAGGCCCCTGCCCCTTGAGCAGTCGGTCGCGTGCGAGGCGCGTCAGGGTGCGGGTGTCACCAAGCTGACTGCCGGCCACCGCTGCGATAAGCGTCCACGAGCAGTCGACCGTGTCGATCGGCCGGTTTGATTCAAGCAGCGCCACGAGATGTGCGAAGAGCTCCGACGTGAACACGCCGGCAGCTTCCGCCGCCGTCCACGCGGCCAGGGCCACCGCGCCCGGATCCTGCGAAGACTGCGCCCTGTGCGCGCACTGCAGCGCCAGGTCGGCGGCTGTGCGTCCATCAAGTATCAGCCGCTGCGTCTCTTCGTCGGTGTAGGACAAGCCGAGCGCGCAATTGATGGCGTAGCGCAGGCTGTCGCCTTCCGCGCGGACACCGCTGCCCGTACCGCCATTGTCATTGGTCTTGCGCACCGTATGCGCGAACAGGCCATTGGCATGCATCTGCGGCAGGCCGTCCTTGGCGAGTTCGATAAGCTGCCGGAGTCGGGCATGCGTTGCCGGCGCAACGGACCTTAGTCCTTCCAGGCGGCTATCGGCCAGCAGACCTGCCGGCCCCGTCTCGTTCTGTACAATCTGGCTAATGGCTACCACGAGCACATCCCATTGGTCCGAGTTGAATCGCTGATGCGGCATGAAGCCGAGGCCCGGAGTTAGGATGATCGGAATGCGACGATACGTGCCAGAAGCCAGATTGGATGATGCGGCGCTAAGGCAGGCTCTTCGGGATGACGCCTCCTACCTCCAACGGCGGAGAGGATTTACGGCTGGAAGCGGCCCTTCCCCTATCGGGCGTGATGAATACGCCCCTGTTCGACATTGCCGCGAAGCCGTCGTCCGTCGATGCTCGCAACGCTGCACCACGCAGCGACCGCAAGCGTCGGCGAGGGACCGTGACAGTTCAGTATCGTGCAGACCATAGTCTCAGGCAAAATCACGCCCTGCCGCCGCTTGCGGTAGTTGTTGTCACCTACAACAGCGCCGACGTCCTTCCAGGCCTGCTCGACTCGCTGGAAGACGGCCTCGCCGATATCGCTCAGCGGCGCATCATCATCGTCGACAATGATTCCGCCGACGCCAGCGCCATCATCGCCCGGCTGCATCCGCTCCAGCCGGAAGTGATCGAAACGGGTCGCAACGCCGGTTATGCGGCAGGCATCAATATTGCCGCCGCGCAGCTCAGTCCCGACAGCGACCTGCTCGTCCTCAATCCCGATTCCCGTCTTCAGCGCGGCGTTGCACGGCGGTTGCAGATCGAACTGCGCAAGGGCAACACCGGAATTGTCGTGCCGCGCCTGCTGAACCACGACGGCACCCTCGCCTACTCGCTGCGCCGCGAACCCACGATCCTGACAGCCTGGTCGAACGCCCTTCTCGGCGGTCGGCTCTCGCAATGGCTGGGTACCGGCGACATCATCGGCGACCCTGCCCACTATGAAGTCTCACGCGAGATCGAGTGGGCAACCGGCGCGGTGCTCATGATTTCTGCCGCCACACGCCAGCGCGTCGGGCCATGGGACGAGTCGTTCTTCCTCTACAGCGAGGAGGTCGACTACATGCGCCGCACCCGCGCCGCCGGGTTCTCGGTTCAGTACATCAGCGACGTCGAGGTCACGCACTTCGGCGGGGAGTATACGGCCAATCCGTTCCTGACTGGCCTGCTGACCGCCAACATGATCCGCGACTTCGGCAGGCGACATGGGAAGCTCTCCACCGCCCTGTTCCGGCTTGGACTGGCGGCCGGTGCCGCGCTCCGCGCGCCTTTTGGGCCTGCACATCGTGCCTCGCTCAAGGCTGCGCTCACAGCCCCAACAGCCTGATCAGACGACGCCTTCAGGCCCCCACCTGACCGTGTAGCTCTTGGGCAGAAGAACCCGCTCGACGTAGATGTCGCAGCCGGGGAAGAGTGCCTCTACCTCCTTGCGGGAAAGCAGGTTGATGCGGTCGATGTGAAAGCGCCGGCCGCGGACATCGAGGTCCCTGTAATCCTTGGAGAAGGTGAGCAGTTTCCGGCGCGCGGGCGCGGCAAGCCAGTGCAGGAACGGGAGCTGGTAGTGCGGCTCGATCGGGAACTCCCAGGCCGGAGTCTGAACCCAGCCAGCAATCCCGACACGCAGCGATTCGTCGGCCATCGCGCACATATCCGGCCACATGCCGACATGCTCGATTACCGAGTTCGAGTGAACAAGATCGACTGACTTGTCGCCGTAATTGGCCAGGTTGCGTGCATCACCGAGCTCCTCGAGGAACAGGTCGGAGGAAGCGTGACGCCCGAACTCGCTCTCATCGTTATTGAGAAGCCTGATTTCGGCAATGTTGTCGAAGCCGACATTGTCCCAGTAATCCGAACGGCCGCCGATATCGAGGACCGAGACCGGTCGGCCGAGCTTCGCGGCGAGCCGCCCGATCATCTCGCGCAGGATCCTCCCGCGAGCGGTGCGGAAGCGATTGACCGTAAGATCCCTCATTTCCCTCCATTACCTTTTGCAGAAGGTCCAGCCGCTCCGGCGACCGCCTTCCCCCGCTGAGCAGCGACGAAGGCGATACTAGGGACCTTCAGGCCAAGGCAGCTTCTTATCTTCCGCTATAAGACCACATTGAACTGACTGGTTCCATCGTCGCTGTGACCGTCCTGTAGGCTGCGCGCGGTGGCTCGTGGCATCCGAAAGGCGCAAGCAGAGGTAGATGAGCTTCGATCAACTGAAGGATGAGTGTTACGTCCGCCGGGGAGCAGGAGGCTGAACCTGCGCCATTGGAAGTGGCGCACACGACAACCGTCCGGCTTGTATGAACGCGCAGATGTTCCAGCATCGAGCGACTTCAGGCCGGGAGATGACTTGTGAGCAATCTGCCAAGCGGAACCGAACAATTCCTCGCCGCCAATAACGAGGCGTACGAGTGGCTGGTGCGGGAGATCACGACGCATGCGAGCACCTGGCATCCGGAGCTTCTGCTCCGCAAGATAGAGGCCGCCGCGAAGTTCGCATCGAACTGCCACACGGGGCGGTTCGCCGACGGCGCTATTGAAAACCTCGCGCTGCGCATCGGCAGGGAACTCCGGGAGTCTACGGAAACAAGCTCAGAACGGCTGCCCAGGGCCGACTGCCGTCGACGGGTCCTCCACTACTTCGATCGCGTCCACGCCGTCGGCGGCCACACGCGCACGCTGATGCATTGGGCACTCCACGATCGCACCTCCCGGCACTCGCTTGCACTTGCCTTCCAGGAGGACGTCCCGGTTCCCACCGGCGTCGAAAAGGCAGTCACCGGAAGCGGGGGCACAATCACGAGGCTGCCTGAAACGCCCTCGCGAATCGACCGCGCGCTGTTCCTGCGCCATCTCGCGAAACAAGCCGATCTGGTGGTGCTGCATCATTCGGCATGGGATTCACTCCCGGTCGTCGCTTTCGCAGTGGAAGGGCTCCCGCCAATTGCCGTCCTGAACCACGCCGACCACATCTTCTGGCTTGGAAGTTCGGTGACGGACCTGGTCATCAACCTGCGCAGCGCATCCATCCCACATTCACGCGACCGGCGTTTCGTCGAGAACAATGCCGCGCTTCCCATTCCACTGGCTGATCATCCTGCCCCCGCGAAGAGGCAGAGCGTGCGGCGCCAGATGGGAATGGCGGACGACGAGATCGTCCTGCTGAGCGTCGCAAGAGCGGAAAAATATCGGCCTTGCGGCGAACATGATTTCGTTGCGACCGCTACGCGGATCCTGGAAAGGGAACCGAGCGCTCACGTCTTTGTTGTCGGCGAAAGCGCCGAGGGCATCAGCCGGCACATCGGCTACCCTCTCCATCCCCGTTTGCATTTCGTGGGCCAGCTGGAGGATCCGTCGCCCTACTGGGCCGCGGCCGACATCTATCTCGAGAGCTTCCCGTTCGGGTCCAATACTGCCTTGCTCGAAGCCGCTCTTGCGGGGCTGCCGGTCGTTCCTGCTCCCTCGCCGCTGAGCCCGCAGCTGATCGCCGGCGATGACGGGCTCTGGGAGATCATCTCAAATCCTTCGGACCAGCAGGAGTATGTTTCGCGCGCGGCAAGGCTGATGCGAGAACCGGAAGTTCGCAGGAAGCTGGGGACGGTCCTGCGGGAGCGCATGCTCGCCCGCAACGTCGGATCGGGATGGCTCGAGGAACTCGGGCGCGTGTATGCGCAGACCGACCACCTCGTCCATTCCCCGCACCCGATCCCCATCGCGCCGAGTATAGCTGAGGATGCCGATCTCGGTCTTTGCCTCTGGCAGGTCATGTCAGGTGACGGCACGCCGGCCGCTGTAAGGCACGGCGGGCTGAGCCCCGCCGTCACGCAAGGCACATTCGCCCGACAGCGAGTCGGCGATTTCGGCACCGCGCGTCGGATCGTCCTGAGCGCTCTGGCCTCGGCTCCGCTCGACAGTGCATCCTGGAAGCTGGCCAAGTTCTCCTTGCGCAGCCATGTGGGCGCGGCGCTTCGCTGGCTGCGTAGCGGCGATCCGCTGTTGGGATCATAACAACCAGTTTAGGCTTCTGCCGGCATCAGGACGCGACCGCCGCCGAAGGGAACTGCCCTCGGCTGCTGCCAGACGGATGGGAGACGCGTTGCCGCGGGGCCTGTCACTAGCCAGAGCATGCCGTCATGCACGCCGAGTAGCGCAGGGATGCCGCTTCGTTCCAGCGGTGCGCTCAGCGACCGAAGGTGCTCGAGCGAAAGATGCGTCACAAGCGCCGAATCTCCTGGCGGCACTCGACGTAAAGCCGCCACTAATTCCTGTTCCGAACTGACCGCCTCGAAACAGACCTCGCGGTCGCGCCGCGTCAGTCGTAAAGTTTCCGATTGGAAGGGCAAGAAGCTGCCGTCATCCATGTTGACGACATGAAGCACACACCCCTCACCTACCTGCAACAAATCGACATCGCTGCGGATATCGCCAACCACCCCCGGAATGCGCAGATGCTGCCTCGCCCTCGCAACAAGCAGCGATTCCTGCAGCCAGCGGAAGCGCCAGCCATGGCGGCCGATCAACGGCAATTTGCGCAACCGGTCCTTCACCTCGCCGCCGATTGTTCCGCATGTCGTGCGGACCGGGATGGCCTCCGGGTGCATCGACGCCACGCGCCGATGGGCAACATCGAGCTGCGCCAGATTGGTTGTCATGCTGTTGTGGGTGATGGCGAGGTCGACAGCCCCCACCAGCAGCCTGCGCTCCCTGACGCGGATGCCGTATTCCACCGCATAAGCATGCCAGGCCAGTTCCGGATGCTCCGAGATGGGGCATTCGAGGACGAGGTTTCGCGGGAGCATGAAAAGCACTTCATCGAGACTGTCGACCTCAAGCGGATCGGGAGCCGACTGCCCAAGAAGTTCCACGCGATCGCGCATGCGTCCGAAATAGCCACCGTCTGATGTGATGCCTACCGCGCCCAGCATTCCCCATCTTGAGTCGCCGGTCAGAAACGCAGCAGCCTCAAGAAGCCGGTCGACTGAATGCAGGTAGACATCCTGATGGACGAACACGATCACATCGTGCCGGGCCTGGCGCGCGCCATGATTGAGGGCAGCGCCCGCAGTCGCAAAGCCGCCATTCGTGTTGTCGATCGGGATGAACTCGATCTCCTCCCGGCCGGCTATGGAGCTGTCGAGGCACTCCCGGCGCACATCCGGATTGTTGACGACGCTGACGACGGAAACGCCCCGAGCTTTGCCGACCATTCCCGTACTTCCTCTCTGGTCTGGTGAGGGTTGGCTTGCAAGGTCCGGCGGACCAACGGTAGTGCAAGCCGTCTATTGCCCCGGCAGGGATCGCGGACAGGGTTCCACGAAAGCGCGAGAGCGGCAATTCCACTGGCATCCCACAATGGGATGATTGGATGCCCTAACGGCGCGCACTCTCTGCCTCGACATCGCAGAGCTAACACGGCTCCGGACAACTTGCTCTGGCGCACACTCCGCGTCGAAACATCCCCATCCCCCGTCCGAAAATCCGTCCCCGCTTACGCTCCTACTCCTTTCGAGGAGCCGCGCTACCGCGTTTTCGTCGGTTTACCGGAAGGGTGAAAAACCGTCTCGTTGCGGGGAGCCGAACAACGGCGAGAGGATCCCGAACAGATGATTTCTTCGGACGTCGTGCTGGCAGAGGGGGTGGTGATTCATCACCCCGATCTCGTCAACCTTTACGGATGCCGTGTCGGCGCGGGAACGCGCATCGGCACCTTCGTCGAGATCCAGAAGAACGCCGTCATCGGCGCCAACTGCAAGATCTCCAGTCATAGCTTTGTCTGCGAAGGCATCACCATCGAGGATGGCGTCTTCGTCGGCCATGGCGTGATGTTCACCAACGACCTCTATCCGAGGGCCGTCAACCCTGACGGCAGCCTGATGACGGATGCCGACTGGGAACTGATCCCTACTACCGTGCGCGAAGGTGCCGCCATCGGCAGCAACGCGACGATCTTGCCCGGCATCACCATCGGCCGCGGCGCGGTTGTCGGCGCGGGCGCGGTCGTGACCCGTGACGTGCCCGACTACGCCATCGTTGCCGGCGTTCCGGCGGTTGTTACCGGCAGGGCGACGGACGCGCCTGCCCTGGCTGCGAGGGCCGTGCGATGATCAACATTGCTGTTGTCGGATACGGCTATTGGGGCCCGAACCTCGTCCGCAACCTTGCGGAAATCCCGGATGTCAACCTAGCAGCCGTCTGCGACCTCAATCTCGAGCGGCTGAAGCCGGTCAAGCTGCGCTATCCGCAGGTGACGATCACCGACGATTTCGGTGCGCTGCTGCGCGACCACTCAATCGACGCTGTCGCAATCGCAACTCCCGTCTCCTCGCACTTCCGCCTCGCCATGGCGACGCTGAAGGCGGGCAAGCATGTCTTCGTCGAAAAGCCGATCGCCTCCTCTGCCGAGGAAGCCGAGCGGCTCGTGGATGAGGCGGCGCGGCGCGGGCTGGTGCTCGCGGTCGATCATACCTTCATCCACACCGGCGCTGTGCGAAAGATGCGCGAGCTCGTCGATGGCGGCCTCGGCGAGATTTACTACTACGACTCCGTGCGGGTGAACCTCGGCCTTTTCCAGCACGATGTCAGCGTGATCTGGGACCTCGCCGTCCACGACCTGTCGATCATGGACTACGTGCTGCAGACGCGGCCGGTTGCCGTGTCAGCCACGGGCGTCAGCCATGTTCCGGGCGAGCCGGAGAACATCGCGTATCTGACGCTGCACTTCCCCTGCAATTTGATTGCCCACATCCACGTCAACTGGCTGGCGCCGGTCAAGGTTCGCCGGACGCTGATCGGCGGCAGCCGCAAGATGATCGTCTATGACGACCTCGAGCCGAGCGAAAAGATCAAGGTCTACGACAAGGGCATCACCCTCCGCGATGCGGCCCAAAGCAATGGCAGCAACGTCTATCAGGCACTGGTCGGCTACCGTACCGGCGACATGTGGGCGCCGCACCTCGAGGTGACCGAGGCCCTCAACGTCGAGCTTCGCGAATTCGTCCGCTGCATCGAAACCAGCGGCACACCCACGGCCGACGGCCATGCCGGCCTGCGCGTGGTGCGAATCCTTGAAGCAGCAACCCTATCACTGGCCCAGCGCGGCCGCCCGATCGATCTCGAACCTGCAAGGCAAGTTGCATGATCCCGCTTCTCGATCTGAAGGCGCAGTATGCGAGCATCAGAGCCGAGGTCGAACCGGCGGTGCTGAGGGTACTGGCATCGGCGCAATATGTGCTCGGCGAGGAAGTCGCCGCGTTCGAGCGCGAGTTCGCCCGCTATTGCGACGTGACCGACGCCATCGCCGTCAACACCGGCACCAGCGCGCTGCATCTCGCCCTGCTGGCGGCAGACATCGGACCAGGTGACGAGGTCATCACCGTCCCGTTCACCTTCGTCGCGACAGTATCGGCAGTCTGCTACACGGGCGCTACGCCGGTGTTCGTCGATGTCGATCCGGTCACGCTGACGATGGACCCGGCAAAAATCGAAGCTGCGATTACGCCGCGAACCAAGGCGATCCTGCCGGTCCATCTCTATGGCCAGATGGCCGACATGGACGCGATCATGGAAATCGCGCGCCGGCGCGGCCTGCTGGTGATCGAGGACGCCTGCCAAGCACACGGCGCCGAATATCGCGGCCGGCGCGCCGGCAGCATCGGTCTCACCGGCTGCTTCAGCTTCTATCCTGGCAAGAACCTTGGCGCATGCGGCGAAGGCGGCATCGTCGTCACCAGCGATCCGCGCCAGGCCGAAAAGATCCGCATGTTGCGGGACTGGGGCCAGAGCCGCCGCTACTACCACGACATTAAGGGCTACAACTACCGGATGGATGGCATTCAGGGCGCGATCTTACGCATCAAGCTGCGCCATCTCGAAGCGTGGACGGAAGCAAGGCGCCGCAATGCTGCGCTCTACGACCGGCTGCTGGCGGGCTCATCCGCGATCACGCCCCCCACAGAGATGCCGGGCAGCCGCCACGTCTACCATGTGTACGCGATCCGCACTCGCGAGCGCGACCGGCTGAAGGCCGAGCTGGAGAAAGTCGGCATAAGCACCGGGCTGCACTATCCGGTGCCGGTTCACTTGCAGCAGGCGCATGCGGACCTTGGCTACGGCCCCGGCGATTTCCCGCAAGCGGAAGCCGCAGCCGCCGAGGTGCTGTCGCTGCCGTTGTATCCGGAACTGACCGCAGAACAGATCGAGCGCATTGCAGCCGCCGTTCATGCAACGGCGCGCGAGGAAGAAACAGTCGGCTAGCCCCCAACGGGCGCCAGAGGGAGAACGAGAATGCTGAAGGACAAGCGCGTCCTGATTACCGGCGGCGCGGGACTGATCGGGTCGCACATCGCCGATCTGGTGGCCGAAAGGGGTCCATCAGAGATCATCATCCTCGACAATTTCGTGCGCGGGCGGCTCGAGAACCTGAAGCAGGCGCTGGCCGCGTTTCCGCTCACCATCATTCACGGCGATATCCGCGACCGCGCCCTCCTGGCGCAGGTATTTGAGGGCGTCGACGTGGTGTTCCACCAGGCGGCGATCCGCATCACCCAGTGCGCGGAGGAGCCGCGACTGGCCTTCGATGTGCTGGCGGGCGGCACCTTCGACGTGCTGGAAGCGGCCGTGAATGCGAAGGTCTCGAAGGTTGTCGCCGCGTCATCGGCCTCGGTGCTGGGGCTGGCGGAAAGCTTCCCGACCACGGAAGACCACCATCCCTACAACAACCGCACCATCTACGGTGCCGCTAAGGCGTTCAATGAGGGACTACTGCGCAGCTTCGCCGATATGTACGGCCTGCGCTATGTCGCGCTGCGCTACTTCAACGTCTACGGCCCGCGCATGGACGTGCACGGCGCCTATACCGAAGTGCTCATCCGCTGGATGGAGCGCCTGGCACGCGGCGAACCGCCACTCATTCATGGCGACGGCTCGCAGACCATGGACTTCGTCAACGTCCGGGACATCGCGCGCGCCAACGTCCTGGCGGCAGAAGCAGACGTCACCGATGAGGTCTTCAACGTCGCCAGCGGAACTGAGACGAGCCTGCTGCAGCTCGCACAGGCGCTGTCGAAGGTAATGGGCGTCAGCATCCCGCCGGAGCACGGTCCTGCCCGCACAGTAAATGGCGTCACCCGCCGTCTTGCCGACACCACCAAGGCTGAACGGATGCTGGGCTTCAAGGCCGAGATCGGGCTCGAGCAGGGTCTGGAGGAACTCGTCGACTGGTGGCGCGCCGAAAGCGGCACAACCTCGATGGCGGCTGAGTGATGACCAAACGCACAAGTACAATTCCCGTCGCCCGTCCGGTCCTTGACGAACGCGAGGTGGAAGCAGTCCGCCGGGTGATCCTGTCAGGCTGGGTGACGCAGGGCCCCGAGGTCGCGGCGTTCGAAAAGGAGTTCGCCGAACTCGTCGGCGCGCCGCATGCCTGCGCTGTTTCAAACTGCACAACCGCGCTGCATCTTGCGCTGCACGCCGTGGGCGTAGGCGAAGGCGACGATGTCATCACCGTCAGCCACTCCTTCATCGCGACGGCCAACGCCATTCGCTATTGCGGCGCGGTTCCCGTGTTCGTCGATATTGAGCCGGACGGCTTCAACATCGATCCCAACCTCATCGAGGCGGCGATCACGACGAAGACGAAGGCAATACTCTGCGTCCACCAACTCGGCATGCCCTGTGACCTCGCCGCCATCGTCGGGATCGCCCGGCGCAACAACATCCCGGTCATCGAGGATGCCGCCTGCGCCATCGGCAGCGAGATCCTCTGGCAAGGGCGCTGGGAGAAGATCGGCAAGCCGCACGGCGACATCGCCTGCTTCTCGTTCCATCCGCGCAAGGTGATCACCACCGGCGACGGCGGCATGCTGACGACGAAGAACCCGGAATACGACCGGAAATTTAGGCTCTGGCGCCAGCATGGCATGAGCGTGCCGGACACGGTGCGCCACGGCTCGGCCAGGGTGATCCACGAGGACTATCCCGAGCTTGGCTACAACTACCGAATGACCGACATGCAGGCGGCGATGGGGCGCGAGCAGCTGAAGAGGCTGCCCGAGATCATCGAGACGCGCAGGCGACTTGCCGCGCTCTATACGGAGGCGATTTCGGAGATCCCGGGCTATGGCACGCCGGTCGAGCCGAGCTGTGTGCGGAGCAACTGGCAGAGCTATTGCGTGCGCCTGCCTGACGGGATCGACCAGATCGCGGCCATGCAGGCGCTGCTCGACAAGGGCATCTCCACCCGCCGCGGGGTGATGAACTCGCATGTTGAGGCGGCTTATGAGGGCGACGGCCTCTTCCGCGCGGGATCGAGCCTCGAGCGAAGCCTTGAGGCGCAGCAGCGCTGCATCATCCTGCCGCTCTCGGTGCAAATGACCGAAGACGAGATCTACGAGGTCGTTGATGCGCTCGCCGATCTCGTCATTGAACAGGCATCCGTATCGATCGCGACCGCTATTTGACCGTCATCGGCAGCCCGGCCACCATGAAGATCACGCTGTCGGCCTTGGCCGCGACGACCTGATTAAGGCGGCCGGCTTCGTCGCGGAACCGCCGCGCCAGCGCATTCTCGGGCACGATGCCGAGCCCGACCTCGTTTGAGACGACGAACCACGGCCCTCGCGGACGCGACAGCGCATCCGCGAGCCGGGCGCACTCCGCCTCGACGTCGCGCTCGCCCAGCATCACGTTCGTCAGCCACAGCGTGAGGCAGTCGATCAGCACCGGCGCGCCATCAGGCACGTCCTGCAGCACCTCGACCAGATCAAGCGGCGCCTCCAGCGTCTGCCAGTTGTCGCCTCGCCTGTCGCGGTGATGCGCGATCCGCTCGCGCATCTCTTCGTCGAATGCCTGGGCGGTGGCGATGTAGATCCACGGCGCCGGGAAGCCCGACACCAGCTCCTCGGCATGACGGCTCTTGCCCGAGCGCGCGCCGCCCAGCACGAAAGTCAGACGTCCTGTCGCCGCCATCAGCTCACCTGTTCGCATTCCGATGATGCGGTGTCGCGCATTGCATTGCCTCGTGCAACTCTGCACGACTAATTTGTGCGCCAGCCGATGGAAATCTTTCAGCAACCGACCGGGGCTGATATCCGGTTGCCCCGGCCACGCTCCGAAAGGTTCAGACGTGTCGCTTCCAGCCAAGGACCAGATCGCTTCCGATTTCGCCGCCTGCGTCGGCTTCTACACGCGCATCCCGATCCGTCGTGAGCTCGACCCCAGCCGGCCCTTTATCGAGACGCAATGGGCGGCGCCCCTCGCCGGCGCGTTGATCGGCCTCGTCGTCGGCCTGCTCCTTTGGCTGTTCCTTTCACTCGGCGTCCATCCAAACCTCGCCGCAGCCCTTGCGCTCGGCGGCGGTATCGTGCTTACCGGCGCGCTGCACGAGGATGGTCTTGCCGACACCGCCGACGGCTTCTGGGGCGGAAAGACGCGCGAGCGCAAGCTCGAGATCATGCGCGACAGCCGCGTCGGCAGCTACGGCGTCCTTGCCCTCATCCTTTCCGCGATCATTCGCTGGTCCGCACTCGCCTCGGTTGCCTTCCTGAGCCCGCTGGCGATGTTTCTCGCGGTCATCGCCGCACACGCGGGCTCGCGCGCAGTCATCCCGGCGCTGATGGTGCACCTGCCCCCCGCGCGCAGCGACGGCTTATCCGCATCCGCCGGCACGCCACCGAAGGAGATAGCGGTGCTGGCCGGGGGCCTCGGCGTCCTCATTGCCCTTCTCTCCGGCTTCTGGTTCGCGCTGCTTGCTGCCGTCCTGCTCGGGATCGTACTGCTCGCGCTCGAAAACATCGCCGAAAGCCAGATCGGCGGGCAGACCGGCGACGTCGCCGGCGCCCTGCAACAGATCGGCGAGATCGTCCTCCTCGCTCTCGCCGCAACGCTCCTAACCTGAGGAATGCACATGACATCCCCCCAATCGATCGACGACATCCGTCGTCTGTGCAGCAATCTGCCTGAAGCCGACGCTGACGCGGCAAAGGCCGCCGCGGCGCGCCAGGCCGTGCTGACCAAGCCGCCCGGCAGCCTCGGCCGCCTCGAAGAGCTCGCCATCCAGCTCGCCGGGTGGCAGGGCCGCGAGATCCCGAAGCTCGACAAGGTCGAGGTACTGATCTTCGCCGGTGCGCACGGCATCACCGCGCGCGGCGTCTCGGCATTTCCGGATGCCGTCAACGCGCAGATGGTTGCCAACTTCGAGGCGGGCGGCGCAGCGATCAACCAGCTGTCACGTACAGCCGGCGCCTCGCTGAAGGTGTTTTCACTGCGGCTCGACACGCCGACGCAGGATTTCACCCAGGCGCCGGCCATGAGCGAGGAGGAGTTCGTCGAGGCAGTCACCGCGGGATTCGACGCAATCGGCTCCGACACCGACCTCATCACCATCGGTGAAATGGGCATCGGCAATACGACGACGGCAGCCACCATCGCCGCCGCCCTGTTCGGGGGTGACGGCGCGTCGTGGGTCGGCCGCGGCACCGGCGTCGATGACGAAGGCCTCAGGCGCAAGGCCGACACGGTCGATGCAGCACTGGCGCTACACAAGGATGCGATGATCGACGCCGTCGAGGCGCTGCGCCGCGTCGGCGGCCGGGAGCTGGCCGGCATGTTCGGCGCGGTGCTTGCCGCACGCCTGCGCCGCATCCCGGTCATCATCGACGGCTTCGTCGCCACGGCGGCGGCTGCGGTTCTCGCAAAGCAGTCCGGGGGCGGCCTTGCCCACGCCATCGCGGGTCATGTCTCGGCCGAAGCGCAGCACCGCCGCCTGCTCGATCACCTCGGCCTCAAGCCGCTGCTGGACATGGGCATGCGCCTTGGCGAAGGCACCGGCGCCTGCCTCGCCATCAACATCCTGCGCGGGGCGGTGGCCTGCCACGCCGGCATGGCGACCTTCGCCGAGGCGGGCGTTTCCGACAAGTAGATGCGAAAACGGGGGCCAAGCGGCCCCCGCCAGACTGCTGACAAACCTCTGGCTTCGGCCGGAGGTTTTTGATTCAGTGAGGCATGTTGAAGAAACCTGCTCCAGTTCAGACGGCGATCGAGATGGTGACGCTCGAGAGCCTTGTTCCAGCAG